>Ga0070699_100000588_pt1 | contig 34229 bp, 42 predicted proteins | sample KBSK1503metaG_FD_65473 | JGI IMG/M metagenome (GOLD analysis project Ga0070699, IMG submission 65473) | Corn, switchgrass and miscanthus rhizosphere microbial communities from Kellogg Biological Station, Michigan, USA - KBS K1-50-3 metaG | ecosystem: Host-associated > Plants > Roots >...
CGAACTCGACCCGGCGCTCGAGTGGCTGACGCAGTCGGCGAAGAATGGATACCCGTGTTACTCCTTCTTCGAGAGCGATCCTCTCCTCAGGCCGCTTCAGGCGCACGCGGGGTTCGCGCCCTTGATGCGAGAGCTGCGGGCGGAGTGCGAAGCTTATGCGCGGCTTTACGCGGGGTGAGTGAGGGGGTATCAGCATAGGCAGCCCTCGCTGCGCTGCCGCTTCGGGTATGATTCCGGATCGACTCCTGCCCCCGTAGCTCAGACGGATAGAGCAGCGGTTTCCTAAGTAACACGCTTCACTATCGCCAGACCAAGCAAGTCACGTAAGGACAACGAGAAGGCTCGCCGGTGATGATGCCGGCGGGCCTTTTTCAATTACCGCATACGGACGCGGGTTTCCGCACATGGGAGCGTGCGCGACTCGTAGCCACTTTCGTAGCCGCCTTGCAGAGGGGGGGCACGCTTCTTGGCGAGCGGGGTCGTGCCACTTCTCGCGCGGTGCTGCGCGTTGGCTCGCGGGTAAGTTCATATTCGACCGTGGCGGTAGTTTCTGGCGAATGCTCTGCGGTGTGGCGATCGGAGAAGTTGTGGCCGTGGATCCTCGAGGGTTCTCGTGAGACTCCCGCGGATTGTCGCGCGGTTGTCGCGCCGGCAAGGGAAGGGTCTTGGAGAGCGAAGCGGAGCGGACGAAGGGGAGAGAAGCGAAGCTCTCCTCTTCCCTTGGTTCCCGCGCGACTATACTTAAGCGCGGGTCCCGCGCGACTGTCAACGCATGGGAGCGTGAAGGGACAAGGTAGAGAGGGATTCCCGCGCGGGTCCCGCGCGACCGTCGCGCGAGTAATGGCACCTCCAGCATTCGCGCGTGTCTGCCGAAATTCCCGCCATTTTGACGCATTGGCCGCCATGGGGACGGGTCTCCTGAGGTCACCGGATTTCATTGAATTAAGGGCTATCTCTATATGCGACAATGGCATTATTGAAGAATCAAATCGATTCTTCCCTTCAGGAACCTTTGGGCTTGACCGATGTTTATCTATATGTAAACATCAGTTGTGTGTCGCCAAAACCGGATTGCAGCGCGGGGCAGATGGGGAACGGTTGAGTGGGCGCTCGATGCGGGCGGATCGCTCCCGGCGAGGGACATTTACGTCAACCTCGATCGCAAGGACCGTGCGCGAATCGACGGACTATTTCAGCGGCACGCCGAACAGGGTCCGATTCACAACGCCCTGATGTTCCGCTCCCTTGGCGCGAGCGGAGGAAGGAAGTACTCCCATCTCTGGGAGTTCAAGGCGAATCAGTGGAGATTCCTCGGCGACTATCGTGGCAGACGCTTCGTCGTCGCCCACGCCGTCCGGAAGAAGAACGACGATCACAAGGAGGCGACGCTAGAGAGAACCGTGAGGATTCTTGCTGAAAACGATTCAATCGAGAGCCGGAATCGATGAAAGGGAAAGGTAGGTCCGCTATGACGCCGCGTAGCGATTATGAAGCGTTCGAATCGTCTTCGCCGGAGAACCGCCGTCTCCTGCGACAGGAGGAGTTGATCATCGACGTCGCCGAGACGCTCTGGCGGGCGCTGGAGCGGGAAGGGACGACGCGCGCTGCTCTGGCGGGGCGCCTTGACAAGTCGCCCGGCTTCGTCACGCAAATCCTCTCGGGGGATCGAAACCTTACCTTGCGGACGCTCGCCGACGTTGCCGACGCTCTCGACTCTACCGTCCGGATCCGTATTTGCCCGAACTTCGAGAGGTCTCTTGGGATCACGTCTCTCTCGGTTGTTCAGGCGACGGCTCGGCCGCCGCAATTGGCCTTCTCGCCCGAGGAGAAGCGTCCGTCAGCGCCTCCTGTCACCCCCGGGCTGGCGATGGCGTCATGACCGTCGACATTTCGAAAGCCGCCCGCTTGATGAAGGTTGTCGAGCTGAAGGGCGTTAGGCTCGTTGCGGCGGACATGAAGTCGGGCACGTTGCCCGTTGAGGACATCGCCGAGGCCACCGCCGATTTCAACTTCGGAGGTGGGGCGATCCCTTCGTCTGTCAGCGACAAGCTGCTCTTGCATCCCGTCCTTGAGGTAATCGTTCGCCCGACCGATTCCACGGATCCGATCGTCACGATCCACGCTACGTTTGAGCTGCACTATTCCATCCCTGCAGAGACGGCGCCTTCCCAAGAGGAACTTACCGCCTTTGCCGCGTCGAACGCGATTTTCAACGTCTGGCCCTATTGGCGCGAGTTCATTCAAGCGACTTGCATTCGGATGGGACACCCTCCTCTGTTGTTGCCCGTCTTCCGCCTCGAGAACGTGGGTCAACGACTGAAGGGTGTGCAGAGTTCCGAAAAGGCCCCCGAGCGCGCCGAGCAGGCTTCGTAGGAGGGAGTGTGGTACTCGCTGTCCTTACCGGCCTTCTCGTCCTCATCACCGCCTTCTACGCTTGGCAGACTCGCAAGATGGTTGGCGAAATGGAGGCGACGCGAGTAGCCCAGGCTGCCGCCGTTGACGAGATGCGGCGAACCCGCGAGGCATCCATCCGGCCGGTACTTGTTCCCCACACCGAATTGCTCGACCCCCGGCAACCTCAGGTGTTCTTCGGGATCAAGAATGTCGGCCGGGGCCCCGCGATAGCGGTCGATGTCGTCCTCCGCTGGGTTGAGTTGATGCGGTTCCGCCTCCGGTGCCCTGTACTCGAACCCGGTGAGGTTCGTCTTGTGAAAGTTGGCACGTACGGGACGGATCCCGACCCGATCAACCCCGAAACGCACGAGGCAGGGGAGCGGACGCTCCGCCTGACGGGACGTTGTGAGGACGTTGCCGGTGTCGTCCACGCCGTGGACTCGCGGGCGCCGCTGTTCGACCAATGGGAGAACAACATTTCGGAGGAGCTCGAGAGGGAGATTATTGCCGAGGCGCGCGCCTCTCGGGACCGCGCCCGGCACGTTACGTAGGGAGGTGCAATTGTGAATCGCAAGCCCATCAGCTCCTACGCTTCACTTCCGCCGAAGCCGGCGAAGTGGGAAATCATCCTGCGGAACGATGGTCACCTTGGCCGAACCAAGGATCTTTTCGCGGGGATCATGGGCGCCCTACAAGCTCACTACGAGGCTCCCCTGGAGGGAGGCCACCCGATTCGAGAAGACGACCGGGGGCCCGAGCGGTTTCATGCCCTGATGATCGGGCTCTTTGGGACGGGCCACCGCCTCGAATACGAGGACGGCACTCTCGAGTTCCACATCGTTCCCAATAACGAGACGACCGCCGCGTAACCCCCCCGATCGACGGGATCGAGCGCGCCCGCGTAGCACGGTGAAATCCGGGTATCTGCGCCCTTGTCCTCGAAAACCCCTCGAAATAATCTTCCGGCAGCATGGGAGCGCGGCAGGGGCCGCGACCCGAAGTAGGAGGGGCGGAGAAATGTTGAATCCAATCCGACGGAGGGCATCGCGGCGGCACCGCGGCGCTCTCCGTTTTGTCTTGCCTGGGAACGCTCGCCCGCTGTGGAGGTTGATCGGATGAGCCGTTCACAGGTCGCAGGGGAACTTGGCACGAGCGAAGCGCGACTTCGCTATCTCGAGCGCACGCGGCTGCTACCGGATTTCGGCAGCGTCGATGCGCGCGCGTACGCGGCTGTCGCGAAGGTGCTCCTGGCCGCCCGTGTGACGCTCTCAATGGCGGAAGTCAGGGAGGGGATGATGGGGCAGGGGACGTCGACGTTTATCAAGCTGGCGGAGGAGCGCGCGAAGGAGAAAAAGATCCTCTTCTCGGCGGCGATGAGCGAGATCGCGCTGGAGCAACCAGAGCTGGAGGCCGCGTACCGCGGCGAGCATCCGCATGGGAGCGATGCGCTCAATCTCCGCCGTCAGGCTGACAAGCTGATGCTCCGGGATCTCCGCGCGCCGCAGGGTGGGGACGATTCCATGAAGCGCGGCGGGAAGGTCGGCTGGCGCTGGTTGCGCGTGACCCGGAAGAACGAGCTGACGGAGGTGCAGGGGCACGACTGGCTGAAGGTGCTGATCTTCCTGGCTCGAGGATTCAAGCCAGCGGAGCTCGACGTGCTCGTGAGCGATCGCGAGGGGAATCGCGTCGAGCTCTCCGATGTGGACTTTGACGGGCTGGAAGTCCAGGCCCAGGGGTACTACAGATGACCGGAGAGACTCGCGTACTTAGCGAGATCCCGATCCGCGTCGATTGGGACAACGCGACCGAGGAGATCGTCCCCCTTCACGACGCGCCGCCGGCGACGGCCGAAGTAGTCGAGACGTCGCCACCGGAACCGGAGCCGTCACCCGAGCCCGAGGGCACGCGGTGGGTACACATTGGCAACGTGGAGCTCTGGCGCGGGCATCGGCGAAGCGATCGCCGGATCGCACCCTCGCATTCCGATCCGAGCCTCATTCCGCTCCCGGCCGCTATCGACGCGAGGAATCTCCTGCTCCAGGTGCTCTACGTCCTCGGCGACTTCGAGCTCCGTCTGCCATCGGGCGATATCCTGATCAAAGCGATGATTCCGGACGGGATCCGGATCGACTGGCCCAATGCCGCGCAGTTGCTGGCGGCGAAGATCTCGGCCCAAACCATCCGCGAGCTCGCTCCGGATTGGCCGAAGAGGCCCGAGGAAATGCCGTCGGATCCATTCGCGGATCCGAGCTTCAGGACGGCCGCGGCCTCCGACCTCGCGCCGATTCGGTCCGCGAATGCGGCCGCGTAATACGGCGAAGGAGAGGCTCGCCGCATTCTTCCTGCCGCGGCGCCGGGTGTGGTTGCGGGCGAGAGCCATCCGGCGCGCGCGGATCCGGCGGCTCACCTTCGAGGCGATCGCCATGACCGCCAGAGCTGCGGTCAAGCAGGAGACCACGTGGATGCTCGAGCTCGTCAAGACGCTGGTCAGGATCGCCCAAGACAATGACTCGCTCCGAAAAGAGGACCGGCGCGAGATAGAGGACCTGCTCGCGAGGGCGCGCCAGTGAAGGGGATCAGCTTCGAAGGGTGCCCGTCAAGGTGAGCCGTCGACGTCGAACCGGTCGACGCCCTGGACCCCCAACGCTCGAGGAACGCGCCGAGAGAGAACTCCAGGAGGCTCGCGCGCAGTACTCAAGGAGCTTGCCGAAGCTGCTCCTGAGGATTATCGAGCTGGCTTCCAGTGAGACAACGAAGCCGGCGGTCGCGGTCCAGTTGTGTCAGGCGATCGAGAAGCTGCAGCCGCTCGTCGCGGCCGATTCTGAGGAGCAAGGATTGGACTTCGCCATGTACACGAAGATTGCGAAGCGACTCCTTGAGGAGTTCCCGTCGGAAAGCGCATGGCAGGATGAGAAGGCCGTCCTCGAGCGGGAGCGCGACTCCGCGCTCGCGACGTCCGAACCCGCTTGGGTTGGCTACTACGCGCTCGAGGCCGAGAACCTTCGCCTACGGTCGGCCGTAGGACTGATGGCCGGCCGATCTCCTGACGAGGTAATAAAGGCCCTCGGGCTCGACTCCATCCTGGACTCGCGAAGCTCGGAGGAGCTGACGGAGCAATGCATCTGGGCGCACGGCTCTGAAAAGGTCCAGGCGGCATACGGCAACATGCTGTCGATGAAGGCAGCGATCATCCATGAGTCGAAGTCTTCAGAGCCGCGCGCCGCGTTAAGTAGCGAGCCCACCCTTGCTCGCAAACACTCGAGCTCGAGTGAATCCCAGGGCGCGGCCGCGGCTCAAGTTCACATTCCGAAACCGATCCAGGAGCGAATGAACCCGTGGCCCCCTGAGCGGCCGCCATCGGAGAACCGATACTGAGTCACATCGGCGGGCAAGGGCTTGGAACCGGGAGCCGCTCGCTATCCCGGCCTCCGATGCGACCGCAATCGAGCCGGGGCGCGACGCGGCTCCTGGCAACTTTATTGACTGGCAGCAGCCGAGAGTGGAGGATGTGAAGCATGGATCAGGCAATGGATGACCTCAGGAGATCCGCGCGACTCCACACGCTCCTGCGGGGAGGGATCCCGATTCGTCCCGGACAGCGTGCGAAGCGCTCGAGGGAGATCTACCGGCTACTGAACCGCCGAGAGCAACGCGCATACCAACGGGCAATGAGGCACGGCGGAGCGGGGTTGGATCCATCCTGTTCGGATCCAGAGATGCGCAACGCGTGGCTCGCTTATTTCGCCAGGCTTTTCGATCACACGAGGGTTGAACGCGTGACCTGATAGATCCAACGCAGTAGCGCGAGCGCCGATGTCGTCCTCGAAGCAGGATTCGCTTGGCGCGGCGCCGCGCATGATAGCTGGCCTCTTCCGCGGGCATTGGACGCCGACAGCGACGTGCGAAAGCGCGTGCGGATGCAGGACCCCACTGAAACTCTGACGCCGCAGGCGGCCAAGGAAATCGGCCGCCACCCGAGCGAGGGTATGCGGCCGAGGAAGAGACATGGGAATCCTGCAGTCGAAGTCTGCCCGGACCAAATCCAAAAATTCCCGCTCGAAGCCCTACTGGCAAATCAGGTATCGGCGCCAAGGTTGGCTCCCCGGCGCCACTGACAAGTTCGCGACGTTTCGAACGGAACGCGAAGCGCTTACCCATCTCGAGAAGCTTCGACGACGCAAGGCCGCCGGCGGCGCCCTCGACGTCCAGAGATTCGACTTCCGGGACAGCTCGGGTGCTTGGCGCGAGCTGCCCATCCCGCAGGAAGGCGGAACCGCGTGACGCCGGCGCGTCCAAGTCTTCGACCGCCGACACGACACCTCCAACGAGATGACCGAATCTCCGCGATGGAAGCGATCGCGGTCACCGAGCTCCATGAAGCACTCGAGGATCTTCGGAGCGGGTGGACACACTGGAAGGCGCGCCGTACGCACATCGCGCGCCGTCTGGTGAACGAGATCCGGGGGGCTCGCGTATGGAGGTAGGCGGACTCGCGGAGATCAAAAGGCCGACGAACGCGGAAGCGGAGGAGATCCTGCGAAAGCGCGAGGTAGAGCTCATCCGCGAGCTCGAAGCAAACGTTCGCCAGGACAGAGAGGCATTGCGTTCTTCCGAGGAACGCCTTCAGCGGGCGAAGGGCGGACAACCCGACGAACTCGCGATCCTCACGACCGCGGAGCTGCTCTCCCTCGAATTCCCGGAGCCGCGCTGGCTGATTGAGGGGCTTCTCCCGGCGGAGGGCATCTCTATGCTCGCCGGCGATTGGGGATGCTGGAAGAGCTGGTTCATTACGCATGGCGGGCTCGCCATCGCCGCGGGCAGGCGCTTCATCGGCCTCGTCCCGACAACGCAAGCGCGGGTTCTGATTCTAGCGCTCGAGGGCGGCCTGAGAGAGCATCAACGCCGCGTTCTCGCCCTCACTCGATCGGCCGAGCTTCCCTCGGATCTCCCGATCTTCCACTTCGCCGCCGGCGCGCTCAGATTCGAGGACCCGAAGGCGCGCGAGCTGCTCGCGGGAGCGCTTCGAAAGTTCACGCCCGACCTCGTGATCACTGACAACATGCGGATCGCCTTCGGAGGGAACGAGGACGGTTCCGAATTCGCTCGAGATGCTCTGCTCTTCGTGGATGAAATGCAGAGCGCTCACCCGAGCACGTGGCTCTTCGTCCACCACGAGAACAAATGGGCGGACACGCGGCAGGGCCGCGGCAAGAAGGTGCGCGGATCGACGGGCATCCCAGCCAATCTCGGCTCGCTCCTCCAGGTCGAACGCACCTCGGACGACACCGGGATCCTCCACCACGTGAAGAGCCGCTACGGGAAGGAGTCTCCGCCCCTGAAGTTCCAATTCAGCGGCCCAGAGGTGCCCGGCGGTGCCGGGTTCGCCTACCTGGGCGCGCCGGATCCCGATGCCGCGGTCGCGGCGCCCGCGCCGATCGATATTGAGAAGGCGATGCTCGCAGAGCTGGAGGGCGAGCCGAGCGGCACGCTCACGCGGGCGGAGCTCTTCCGTCGCGTGCCAGGGTCCGAGGACCAGAAGGACCGAGCGGTCGCTCGCCTGGCGAGCAAAGACTCCAGAGTCACGAAAGGCACTCAGGGCAGGGCGGCCGTGATCTCAATCGCCCGGCTCCCGATCGGAGGTGATCTAGGATGACGACTGCCGACGTGCAGACACCGCGGCTCATGACGACTCGCGAGCTCGCGCAGTACCTGAACGTGCACCCGAAGACCATCGCACGATGGATGCGGCTCACCTCCGACGCGCTCCCTTGCGTCCGCGTGCGCTCCCGAGTACGCTTCAATCCGTCCGACGTGGCTGCTTGGGTGGCGGGAAGGAGGGCCGAATGAAGGGCCTACCCAAGGGCATGTTTCAACGCGCGGGCCGCGCCGGCTTCTACACACGAGTCTGGGAACGCGACCCGCGACGACCACGAGGCGGAAAAGAGAAGTGGATCTGCCTCGGAACCGAACTGACCGAAGCGACGCAACGCCTCGAGGAGATTCAACGCGATGGCATCCGACCCGACCTGGACGGGAACATGGCAATGTGGGCCCGCCAGTGGCTCGAAACGTACGTGATCGTGCACCGAACCCAACGCGGGCGAGAGCTCGCCGCGGTGCGCGTGGAACGCTACCTCAAGCCCTTCATGGGACGGATCCAAGCCCGGAAGCTCTCGAAGGACGACCTCCGACGCTACCGGCTACACCTCGAACGCCTCAACGACCCGCCGCTACGGCCTCAGACCGTGGCGCACATCCTGAGCGACGCGCGATGCCTCGCTCACTGGCTCGAGGACGTCGGCGTCGTGTCCCGGGCGCCGATCCCCGATCGACTGCTCCCGAAGATCGAGGAGTCGCCACCGAAGGGACTCTCCGACGAGGAACAAGCCGCGATCTGCTCGCTGCCCGATCCGCACGGCTTCGCCTGCCGCGTCATGCTCGGTAGCGGAGTGCGCTGGGGCGAGCTCACGAGGCTCCAGGCGAGCGATCTCAAGGACGGGGCTCTGATGATCCACGGCCCCACGAAGTCTCGCCGTATGCGCCGCGTGCCGCTCTCTGACACGCTTGCGCGGGAGATCCGGAGTCGAGTAGGGAAGCTCGCACCGTTCGGCGAAGCGTCGAGCGGTTCCTTCTCGCGGACCGTGCGCCGACTCGCGGGCGTGCCGGACTTCCACGTACACCGGTGCCGTCACTCGTTCGCGTACTCGTGGCTCCGCAACGGAGGCGCGATCACCACGCTGCAACGCGTGCTCGGCCATGCTGACCTGTGCACCACCATGCGCTACGGAAGGCCGGACGACGCGCTGATCAACGAGGACGCCGCCAGGGTGCACTCGAGGCGGGTTTCGTAGCCGTCTGTCGTAGCCGTCGCCGTGTAACTCATGATGCCCCCGTAGCTCAGACGGATAGAGCAGCGGTTTCCTAAACCGTTGGCCGGGTGTTCGACTCACCCCGGGGGCACCAACTTACCAATAGGTTACGCAGTCGCTCTCGATCCAGACCCGCTTGGCGGTCTTCCGCCCGTTGTCGCCGATCCACCTGCCGTCGCGGCGGAGGATGTTGTAGCCGTCGCCCTTCGGGTGACGGGAGCGCTTCGTCGATCTCTCGGTGTCCGGATTCACGTTCTTCCTCCTTTTCGCGGCTTCCGTGGCGCAGTACGCTTCGGCGGTCCTTCGACGAGCAGATCGCGGACGCGGCAATCGAGGGCGCCGGCCAGACGTTCGAGCAGGTCGATCGACGGGCGCCGGTTCCCGATCTCGATGCGGCCGATCGTCGCGAGGCGGACGCCGACGCGCTCGGCGAGTTCGGCCTGCGTGATGCCGAGCCGCGCCCGACGGCGCTTGAGCACGGAGGCGAACGCGGTCCAGTCGATGGTCATAACGTCATATTACCACAGAGGTCATAATGAATGGCGAAGTGATTTCTCCCATGAACACTGACGTCGACGCGCTCCGTCGGGCCGCAACCGACCCGAACGTATCCGTTACGGAATTGCTTCGAAAGGCACGGGCCATCGCGAAGGCCAGAAAGGACGCCGCAGCCGAGGAATGGATCTCCCGCGAACTGATGGGATACCCGGACAACGGGGACGTGTTCCCGGAATACCGCCGCGTGCGAGGGCGGCCAGTGGGGCGGAACCCTGGGTTCGACTGGCAGCCTATTCACTTCGGGACCGAGGCCCAGTCCGAAAGCCTTTCCAGCCGGCTGATGAGCAACACCGTTCCGGAACTCGAAAGCGACGTCGCCCGAGGCATCCAGTCTGGAGTGATCGAGTTTCCTACGGACGTCTCCGCGGACCTGAACCGGGTGTTCGGGCGACCGGTCCAAGCGGGTCTGATGGTCGCGACCTCGGAATCGGTCAGGATATTGGAGAGCGTGCGCGCCAGAATTCAGGACTGGCTTTGGGGGCTGACAGGCAACACGGGCGCCGTCGCCGACGCTGCTGCGCCCCCGTACCAAATCAACGTTCACGGGACCGTCGGTAACATCCAGATCGCCCAGAATTCGCCTGGTGCGATGCAGACGGTAGAGGAAGGGAAACTCGACCTGGAGGACGTCTCCCGATTCGTCGAGCGGCTCGCGGCGGTTCATAATGAACTCGGTCTCGCCGACGAACTCGGGCGCGAACTCAAGAGCGAGATCGACACGCTCAAGGCCCAGCTGATCTCGCCGGCGCCGAAGCCGGGGATTATCAAGGCAGGACTGAAGCGAGCGAGCGAGATCGTCACGTCAGCTATGGTCTCGGTCGCCGTCGAGAATCTCATCCGCGAGTTCCCAAAGTACTTGCCGTTTCGATGATGCGGTCGACCTCCTGGCGGTCGAACAGCAACGTCCTCGCGTTGAAGCGCCGCGCCGCCGGGAACAGGAAGCCGGCTTTCCTGAGTCCCTTCTCGGGTAGCGAGTTGTTGTAGACCCACTGCACGGTGCGTCGGAACAGGGTCGCGACTTCCTCCGGCGAAATGAATCGCGCGCTGGTCAGGTCGTGAACGGGCTCAGCCATTGTCCGCACCCTCCCACGCGTCGCCCCGCGACGGCGCGGACTCCGCCGCCGGGCCGATAGTCTCGGGGTTCACGTCGACGCATTTGGTGGGGCGAGGCGAGAGCAACACGGTCAAGCCTCTTCAACTTCAGTACGACATTCTGACAAGGATGCTCGACTCGGGCCGACTCGAACGGCCGACATCTCCCGGCGACGAGGCCGGAATCATCACTACGAAGGGCGGGGCCGTCCTCCCACCACGGCACAGGCGAGCCCTTTAGCCGCGAGGCGATCAATGATCGGCATCTTCGGGTGGCGCGCCTACCGCTCTATCGACTTGAACTACCGCAGAGGCCGGTAAGTAAGCCACGTCTTCTCCGTCGCGCACTCTGACAAAGGCACCGCCCTTGGGGTTCTCGAAAGCGAACAACACCTCCCCGACGGTCGCCGGACGAATTACTTCCGGCTTCTCTGTCGGAGATACGATCAGCTCGACGGGTTGGACCACTCGGACGGCGTAAGTCGGTCTCTCACGAAAGTCAAAAATCGGGCTAAGGCGATTCTGTTGCATCGTCAGAACGCCATCAATTGCGAAACGAACACAGAACGTGGCGACCTCCTTCGTGACCTTCTCTTCATATGGCTGCCAAAGCTCAAAAGTGCCAGATAGCATTATCGAAACGCGTGGCGTGTGGCGAGTGAACCTTCGATAGTCCGCCATGTTGACGCCGTAGAGAGCGCCCAAGATCACGGAGCGGAGCTCCCTGATCTCGTCCTCTACGTCGCTCGCGAGACCGGACCAGGGCTCGCTGGAGTGCTCCCGTGATAGGCCGCCGTGAATCTGAGCGTGATCACGCTCCGCGCAGATAAGGTAGAGTTTGAAGGCCACAGCCGATGCCTTGATGGCTTCCGCGTAACGGTCCCCGCGCAGAGAGGACTCGGCTGCCACGAGCCAGTTGCGAACCCGCCTGTGTGTCACCAGTTCGGCTAACGATAGCTGCTCGGGTGCAAGGCTGAAGAGCTTCCAGAGCGCATCGGGGAAGAAGTTGTCCACGTCGGCCTGGAGCTTGGCCGCATCCTCCATGGTTGGCTCGAGGCCGTGGTGCTTGAAGTTAACGCGAGCCCGATTGACTTGGCTGATTGGCGTGCGGTGGGTGAGCCTGTGAGGCTTGGCCGCCTCCGATGCTGCCTTCCAGAGGTCATCGAAGCGGGCCTGTTCTTTGAGGGTGTCGCTCTGATGATGCTCGGCGGCAGCACGGAGGAATAGTTCGAGACCATCCTGAAGGCTCAGAACGCAACGTCCGGCGCAAAAAGAACCACCATCGGCAAGGGTGATTCGGGCCTGCCGGATCAAGTAGCTGGCGATGCCCAACCTACGAAGGATTGGCCTGGACACGGACACGGAGCAACGTTAACTGGCCCCGGCTGCCAAGTCCAGGCACGTAGCAGCCCGCTAGAGACCCAACAGAAAACCCCCTTGGGTTCGCACCCTCGGGGGCTGTTCCTTGCGCTACTTCACAGCTCCAGGCCACACCGCTTCGGGCGTGGCGGGGGTCGCCACAGCGCTAGCCCCTTCGCTTACGAGACTTCTTCCCAGACTCCTCCTCTAGCTTTAGTTGGGCCGCGCGGCCGTCGCTCCACTCCTTCGCGGGTATGTATAGCGATATGATGGCGATAGCGATCCATATCCACGAAATGCGTAACTTCATCCCAGCGAAGATGAAAAGCAGGGCCAGGATGACCAGCGTGGCGGCGTGCATGAAGCGTGTCATCGGCCCCCTTCAGGTGGGATTGACCGCTAGAATTAAGGCAAGCATACCCCCAAGGGCGGGTGGCTCTCTCCCCCCATGCGCGCGAGCGCGCGTAGGGCTATACTCAGTGCATGGTCAGAAGCGGTGTGGCAGTGATGCTGCTCGCGCTAGTCGCGGCAGGTTGTTCCGACGAGCACAATGGGCTCAAGCCGCCTCCGTCTCCGCCAGGGCAGCCGTCTATGACGGTGGAGGAGCTCCTCGCCTCCCCGGACTCCCTCCTGGTTGATGGGATGACGCTCTCGGCCGAGCTCGGCCTACACCGAGACTTCATGCTTGGGGGACCTCCGGATGGTACTCCTTTGGGGGCAGGCGTCTTTCTCAATGGGTCTCCTCCAGGGAGCTTTCCAGCCTCTGTTACAAGCGTATATCTCTGGGCGATTCGCGATTCTTCGGCGGTGTGGGACACGACAATGAGTTTCTTGCAGATTGACTGGACGCGAAACGGCGCACACCAATATGTGGTGGGGGGCGGCCCGCGATGGGATCCAGATATCCTAGTCGACGTGGTAATCGGCGTGCGCACGTCTCCGCACAACGTTTCCTTCGGGTTATTTCGAAACGTGCCGATCACCTGGAGCATGTGACGACCCCCTCGCAAGGATCGTCTCTCTAGATGACATGGCCCCTCGCTGTTTTGGGAAGTCCCGGACTCGTTCCTCTGCTCCTGCTTCACTGGGGCCGCGTGGGATCGCGCGAGTGGGGCCCATTGCCTCCACCGGTTCGACGATACGGACCCTATGACTGCCTTTGCTTTAGGTCCGCCCTTCGCCTTCTCATGTCGATGACGCCTACAATCGTATAAATTACTAAAACTAGTAGCCACCAAACGATGTACGTAAGAACGCGCCACAGACCCTCGAACCATTGGCCGAACCGGCCGACTGGGACCATAACTCGCACCCCGCCGGTCCCGTTTGAATGAGTGAGGACGATGTCCTTGGCCCGGAATGGGCTGGTAAAGGATGTCCACGCGACAACCTTTTGGGAGCTCTTTGGCCTCAGCGCTCCGAGCGGGATCACTGGGCCAGATTTCTGACTGATGGCCTCCTGCCCAGAAGGCGTAATCGACACGTATTCGGTTTCCGGCAGGATGATCGCAACGTCTTGGAGGGTGGTATTTCCCTCATTGCGAACCTCCGCTATCCAGTATCCGTGAAGCGTGGCTATGTCCGGAGGGAGCTGTGTCGGCAGTGTCCGGAACAGAAACGAGGAGACCCTGTCTGCGGCGTCCACCGTGAAACCCCTAGGGCCGGGAGCCTTGAGACGTGCCAGCAGACTGTCTGTATCTGTCAGAACTTCTAGGTTCTCAAATTCTTTGTTCAGGGATGGCGGAATAAGAAATGGGCCATACTCAATTTCAGCCGTGAGCTTGTCACGGGGTCGCGTAAGCCAGTCTGAAGCCTGAAGGATGAATCCCACGGCGGCAAGCACGGCTGCTGTGTACTTGACTATCCGAAACAGGCTCTTCAGCCATGGGGCCACTTTCATTCTCAGAACCTCCCGAGTGACCTGGCGCTGTTTCTCACGTTCCGGCTTGCAGCGTACCACGTCCTCAAAGGGACCCAACCGACCGAAATCAGACGCGCAAATGCGTAGGAAGGTGGCTGCAACGCGGCTGGGCGCTTGCCTTGGCGGCGGCGCTGAACCTCACTGCGACGCAGTGGAACAGTTGCATGAAGGTGCCAAAGGAGCAGCCAAGGGGGCCTGGCACAAGAGACAACCAGCTTCTTTGTTCCCAAGAGAGAGAGAAGTAGTGTCTCTCTCTCTACTTACTCAAAGGAGCGGTATCCTCGTAATGCCACACCCGCTTCTTTGGTGGCACCCGACTCTTTGGCACTGCGCCGAGGGGTCCTAAAAGGGGTCCTATCGGACCTAGGGCCGTCGGTGCGGAGCGGCGTCTAACGGAGGAGGCGGACACCGCAGCCCCTGGGGAATACCTTGTCGCAGCAGAGCGCGGAGCCCCAAGACGTCGGGTCGCGGCGGACGTACTGTCTTGCGGGGCGACCACATCCAGCTGGGAGGTCGAGAGCGGAATGGGTCAAGGATAACCAGCGGATGTGCCGATGATAGATCCAGGAGACCAAGCACACGAGCATCGGAGGCCCAACGAATTCGGCAGTTGAGAAAATTCTAGCGCTCATCGTCCACGCATTCTGCCTCGCCTGTCTGGCCGGCCAAGGCCCATTCGCGAGCTGTGCGACGGCCCTTGAGCCACTGCCATTCCTCAGGACCTGGGGCGTAGCTGGGGCCGCTGAGGGGCAGTTCCAAGACGCCCTCACGCTCAGCGTCGCTCCGACGGGAGACGTCTACGTCTCCGACATGAGCAACAATCGGATTCAGGAGTTCACGTCGACGGGCACCTTCGTTCGGGCGTGGAGCATCCTCGGGCCATGGGGTGTCGCAGTCGCAAGGGATGGGTCCGTGTACGTCTGCACCGACTACGCGATACATCGGTACTCCGCGACGGGGGTTCACGAACTTAGCTGGGGCTCGGTTGGTTCAGGGCCGGGACAATTCCATTTCATTAAGGACATCGCCGTGGACTCGGAGGGGAATGTTTACGCGGCCGAAATTGCCAACCACCGAATTCAGAAATTCGATTCGAACGGGGCGTTTATTCGGGCTTGGTTTTTCGCATATCCTAGAGCAATCGCGGTGGGCCCTGACGGTTCTGTATTCGTCACCTCTTCGGTCAATAGCGCGATTCATAAATTCACGAGCGACGGGGACTTCATTACGTCCTGGGGTCTGCCCGATGGGATCCCGGGAGACAGCAACAGGCTAGGACGGGCCGCCATCGACGCGGCGGGAAATGTCTACGTCCCCGATTCGTATCACCATGGCGTTGCGGTGTTCACGGGGAACGGTGAGATCCTCACATCCTGGGGGACCTATGGGGCCGCTGAAGGTCAATTCAGGTTCCCGACATGTGTGGCGCTCGGTGCTATGGGTGAGCTTTACGTCATGGACTACTACAACAACCGGGTCCAGGAGTTTGGTCAGGTCGTCACGGACGTTGCTGGGAATCAGGGAGTATGGCCGCTGACGACGCTGGAACAGCCCGCGCCAAATCCAATGAGAGAGGCCATGCAGGTCCGTTTCGCGCTGTCTCGCGATGGGCGTGCCGACCTCTCAGTCTTCGACGTCCAAGGGCGGCTTGTGGCTCACATCCTGGAAGGGCATCAGCGGGCCGGAGGACGGGAAGTCACATGGACTGGTCGAGGTCTAGATGGTCGCCCGGTCGCCGCCGGGATCTACTTTCTTCGGCTCAATGCGGCGCAGTCTTTGTGCCGTCGATTCGTGGTTCTCCGATAGCCCTCCCGCCCACGGTGCCTCAAGCTGTCGCCACCCAGCGCGCGATGTCCGGCGCCGCTCTGATCGGGCCGCGACCCGCTTTACCTCCTGGCACCGCTTGGCGTAGTCTCTTCGCTCATGAAGGACAACGCGGCGAAAATCCCTTGGGGACACAACAGCATCACGAAACCGGGGCCCAATGAGGCCCTGGGATTTTGGACGTTCAGGTGCGGCCACTGCGGCGACAACACGACCGGCGTGGTGCTCGGCCACACGTCCACCGGCTTCGGGACCCTGCGATGGCTCCAGTGCACGACATGCCACGAACCGTCCGTCGTGGACAGCACCGACCGCCAGCACCCGGGCATCTCATTTGGCCCCGACCTCGAGGGGCTTCCGGTCGACGTGGCGGAGGCGTACGGAGAGGCGCGCCGCTGCCTCGCCATAAACGCCGACGTCGCGGCCGAGGTGATGTGCCGGAAGATCCTGATGCACGTCGCCGTCGAGAAGGGGGCGACCGACGGAAAGCCGTTCACGACCTACATCGACTACCTGGTGAAGCAGGGGTACGTGACGCCGCCGATGCTCCCGTGGGTGGACTTGATCCGACAGAACGGCAACAACGCGAACCACCGGCTGGAGCCGCGGGACCGACCGCGGGCGGAGCGGACGCTCATGTTCACCGCCCACCTGCTTCGGTCCGTCTACGAGATGGAGCACCTCGCCCAGAAGTATCTTCCGCCCAATGCGGCACCGCCGACCGGACCGTGACACGCTAGGTTTCGGCAATACTACCGGCGTTTTCCTAGTAAACGCGCGCACACGTCACTTTCGTCAATGCCGATGGCTAGCAATTGGTATCGCGGTCGTGGCCTGCCCCCTCCTCCTACCCGGCTGCTCCGCACGCCGCGCCCCCGAGAAGTGGCAAGCCATCGCCGTCCCCACCGACGCCGACTTCACGGGCATGTGGTTCACCGATTCGCTGAACGGATGGGTCGCGGGGAGCGGCTGGGCGATCGATGGCGGGATCGTCGGACGAACTCGCGACGGTGGACGCACGTGGCGGTTTCAGAGCGATGTCTTCGGGGGCGGCAAAGGATCCGGCCTCGGGCACGTCCAGTTCCGCGACTCGACCTATGGCCGCGCCACCGCCAGCTACGAGCGTGTTCTCGTGACCGACGATGGGGGCGCCACCTGGCGTCTCGCGGGGAATGTCGGCCCTGGTGGCGGCACCCTTTTCGACATCCAATTCCTCGACGCCATGAACGGCTGGGCCGCCGGCTCGCTCATCGTTCGGACGACGGACGGCGGCGAGACGTGGCGCACACTCACGCGCGGAACCTCGGAGAATGGCTACCTCCTGGCGAACGCCATTCACTTCCTGACCGAAACGCGTGGCTTTCTCGTGAGCCACGGGGGCGCCTTGCTGCGATCGGACGACGGCGGAACGAACTGGACACCGGTCGCGCTGCCGCTTCGGGCAGGGGAGCGCCCGACGCTTCGCGACATCTCCTTCTGCGATGCGTCTCACGGTTGGATCGCGGGCCAGCTCGGCACCATCTTTCACACGGCGGACGGAGGAACGACGTGGTTCCTCCAGGAGAACGGCGTTCCCGTCGTCCGCGTGATCCCGAAGGGCGAACCGAAGCGCCCGCACGAACCGATTCCGGAACTCGAGACGGAGCCTGATCGGCTGGCCCTGACCGCGATCCAGTTCGCGGACCCGGACCACGGCTGGGCGGTCGGTTACTACGCGGACGTCGCGGAGTCGGTGATCCTGCACACGAACGACGGCGGAGCGACGTGGACGGTCGAGCGGGTGCAGCCAGGGGAGTTGCTGCGAAGCCTGCTCGTGCTCGACGCGGACCACGCGTGGGCCGCCGGAGATCGCGCCCGCACGCGGCCGCAGGTGATCCTGCGCTACGCGCCTGCCGCGCCCTGACGGCCCCTCACGGCGTCGCGGGCGTTGCGGCGGTCACCTCCATCGACGCCAACAACGCCTCGAAGGCCGGCGCGGACACCTCGTACAACCCGTGATCGGTCGACAAGACGAGCAGGTATCCGCGGTTCACGACGTACGCGACGCGCGAGCGGTTCATGTGGCTCACCATGTCCCAGAGTTGGACGTCGATCCAATCAGCCCCATGGATCGTTGTCGAATCCTGGCGCGCGACTTCCTTGCGCCGGAACGTGGAGGGGGGAAAGAGCACGTATTCCGCGAGGCTTTCGGGCGCGACGACCGGAAGCAGGTCGATTGCTTCGATCATCTTTCCGAAAGCGTCACCGATCGCGACGCTATCACGCCCATACGTGGCATCCGTCCACGGCGTCCAGAAACTCAGCCGTTGCCCGGACGACGCGAATCGGAGCGCCGGGTGCCGAATCTCTCGTATCCGCTGGACCGCGTCTTTCCTCCGACCCGCCTGCCAAAGATTCGCCGCCGCTTGCACCTCCGCTACGAGCGCCTCTGGGGTCGCGGGCCCCTCGTCCACCAAGGAAATCTGATTCTCGCCCATGCGGAAGAGCTGCTGGCGACCGTGATCCAGACGCTCCCAGTCCTTGGGGAGCACGAATCGAACACGATGGTGGCCGACGTCTGCGGTCTCGGTATTCGGCGCCTTCGCGCAGCCGGACATTGACGCGAGAACGAGGGCCATCGCGACGCACACCCTCGGGTCAGTTCGATGCGACATCCGCTTCCTCGGGGAACTGGATCGAGTTCACGACCCGATAGAACGTCTCGAGATTCTCCTCCGTGCCTTGGTAGACGGCCTTGAACCCGCGCCCGTGGACCACCCAGAAGATCTCGCGGTAAAGGAGCGGGCGCTCGGGCGTGATGAGCGTGTCGTCGCTCGCGAACGCGGGCTGGCCGGCGAACGTCGTGTCCCGCTCGTAACCGATGCGCCACCGAGCGGGCTCCTGCATGCGCTCCGGGCGGAGCCGCGCGTGGGGTAGGAGATCCGCGAGGGTCATCTCGTAGGACTGCGCGGCACGCAATGCCGCCGCGAGGTCGTTGGTGACGAACGTGGGATTGCCGTCCAAGTAGTCCAGCATCGCCTGATTCAGCATCGCGTTGATCTCGGTTGCGACGGCGGTCTCTCGCTCGGAAAGGGGGTCCTCGGTGCGGGCGTGGGCGAGCGAAAGCTCGCGCAGGAATTCCCGGCGGGAGAGGGAGTCGCGGCGCGCGATGAGCTTCTCGATCGCTTCGCGCCGGTCGCGCTCGGCCAGTTGCCGGTGGGCCAGGACGCCGATGCACTGGCCGCCGCCGCCGGTCAGGATGAAGCGGACCCCCAGCATGCCGCCGCCGTTGTCGCCCTGACGCTCCCACTTTCCCGATGGGGGCGAAAAGGTGATGGGCTGGGACACCCAATGGAAGGTTTCGGGCGGCCCGAGCTGCTCCGCCGGCCCCTTCCCGCACCCGGCCAAGGGCGCCAGGATCGAGACGGCCACGATGCCTGCCTGCACGAACCGCGACATGACTCCCTCCCTGGAGTGGGGCGCGCGAGACCGCACGGAAAGATACTCTTATCCGGGGGGTCCGGTACAATGGTGGACCCGGCCGCGGCGCACCGGGGTACGTTCGTTGTGCCGGCCGCCGCCTGATTCCGACACCATAGTACGGAGACCCATGACCCGCCATTCCTGGCTGTCCGCGACCCTTGCTTCGCTCGTGATCGGCTTGGCCCTCGTCGCTCCCCCCGCCGCCAAATCCCAGGTCCGGTACATGCCCGGAGCGGAGACGGTTCCGCCGCCGAAGGATTCGACGCTGACGATCCGGGTTCGGCCGCTCGCGCCGGGTGTCTTCGCAGCCAAGGTCAACCTGGTCTGGACCGGCTGGGTGGAGCTGCCGGACGGCATCCTCGTGGTCGACGCCACCGCGGCCGACAGCTCCGCCGCCGCGCTCGCCGACACGATCGCGGCGCGGTCGCCCGGCAAGAAGGTCCGGTACCTGGTCCTGACGAACGATCACGTGGACCACATGGGTGGCGCGCATCGGTTCCTGAACGACGGGGCCGTGCTGATCACGCAGGCGGGGAAGACGGCGGAGATCGACTCGCTTCTCGGGCGCTCGAAATCCGCGACGGATATCTCCATTTCGAAGAAGAAGCGCCGGCTCGGCACCGCGGAGCGGCCGGTCGACGTGTTCTGGATGGGGGTCCCCGCCAACGGCGCCGGCAATCTCCTCGTCCACCTGCCGAAACAGAAAGTCATGTTCGCGGGCGACATCGTCTGGAATCGCTCGGTCCCCTCGCTCCTCGATCGCGACATGAACATGAAGGGCTGGAATCGGTCGCTCGACTCGCTCTACGCGATGCGGGCCACGATCGACTCCCTGGTACCGGGCCACGGCGAATTCGGGCCCGCCGTGAACTCGATCCGCTTCACCCTGGGCTACCTGCGCGATGCGCAGGAGAAGGCGTCGGAATTGGCCGCCTCGAGGACCCTGCTCACCGCGATCAAGACCCAGGGCTATCTGGGCGCCTACGAGGGGCTCGAGTTCTACGACGAGATCCACTTCATGAACATTCGACGGCTCTACAAGGAAGCGCGCGGCATCAAGACCCCGGGACGGGTCCGGGTTGGAACCTTCCGGGATTAGGGCGCGGGGCGCGACGCCGCGCGTCTTCGTCGCGGCGCTGGCGCTTTCCCTAGTCGCCGGCGCCCTCGCCGGCTGCGGGCGCGAATCACAGGACTCGCGCGGCGCGCGCCTCGCGGCGGAGCGCTACCTCGACGCCCTGAGCCGCGACGACCTCACGTCGCTTCGCCTGCGCTCCACCTGCGTCATTCCCTCCCAGTCGATCGTCGGCGGCGTCGTGCTCCGCGTCGCGGCGCCGCGAACCATCTCGATGGCGAAGCTCGACTCCCTGGCCCGCGCGGCCGCGGCGGGGCATCGAGCCCTCGATTCCCTCTGGGCGCTTGGCAAGGATGAATCCGTCGACTCGCTCTTCCTGCGTTCCAGGGTCATGGCGCACCGCCACGGCCTCTATCGAAACGCGATCCGCGCCGCCTCGCTTTCCCTGGACGGGGAAGAGGTTGCCGAGAACGTCGTGGTCCGGACGTGCCGCATTCGGGTCCGGATCCGGTATCACGGCCCCCTCGTGGGGCCGAAGCCCGTCGATCGGGAGCACGTGCTCCGGCTTCTGGCGGCGCCCGGCGGCCGCTGGATCGTCTTTTCCGCGCACCTCCGCGAAGAGGATCCCCGCCCCGAGCCGATTTGACCGGTGGGAGGGCAGGTGCTAGCCTAGCCGTCCCTCATGGTCATCACCCTGCGTCCGGACGCCACGCCCGAGCAACGGAGTGCCGTCGAGGCGCGTCTCCGCGGCCTCGGCTTCCAGCTCGTCCAAGCAGAGGGCGGGCCGCCGGTCGTTCTGGCGGTGGTCGGCGACGGCTCCGTCCCGCCGCTCGCCGAGATTCGCGCGATGCCGGGGGTCGCCGGCGCCGAGCAAATCGTGTCTCCGTTCAAGCTCGCGAGCCGCGCCTTCCGGAAGGACACGACCGTGATCCGGCTGGGTGACGTGGAGATCGGCGGGCCGTCCGTCGTGCTGATGGCCGGCCCGTGTACGATCGAGTCGGAGGAGCAGCTCGTCCGCACGGCCAGCGCCGTTCGAGCCGCGGGCGCGCGGATCATGCGGGGCGGCGCGTTCAAGCCGCGCACGTCGCCGTATTCCTTCCAGGGACTCGGCGAGGAAGGGCTCAAGTTGATGCGCCGGGTCGCCGACGCCAACGGGCTCTTCGTGATCTCGGAGATCATGGAGAAGAGCCAGATCCCGCTCCTGGATCGCTATGTGGACATCTTCCAGGTCGGCGCGCGGAACATGCAGAACTATCCGCTCCTCCGGGAGCTGGGGAGCGTGGAGCGCCCGGTGCTCGTGAAGCGCGGCCTGTCCGCCACCGTGGACGAGTGGCTGATGAGCGCCGAGTACGTCATGTCGGGAGGGAACACCCGCGTCATGGTCTGCGAGCGGGGGATTCGCGCCTACGAGACCTACACGCGGAACACGCTCGACCTGAACGCCGTCGCGGTCGCGAAGTCGCTGAGCCACCTGCCCGTGATCGTCGACCCGAGCCACGCGTCGGGCGTTCGCGACAAGGTGCCGCCTTTGGCGCGGGCGGCCATCGCCGCCGGCGCGGACGGCCTCCTGATCGAAGTGCACCACGATCCCGAGCAGGCGATCTGCGACGGGCAGCAGTCGCTCTACCCGGAGGAGTTCGCCGCGTTGTCCGCGCAGATCCGCGCGATCGCCGAGGCCGTGGGGAGGACACTGTGAGTCGGCCAACGCGCCCCGCCCGAGAGGGCCGCCGGGCCAAGCGGCATCATCCGACGCCCGCGCATGCGGCCGCCGGAAAGCACGCTCCCGGAGGAAGCGGCGGCGCGACCCGGTGGACGCGATGGATCGCCTACGCGCTCCTCGCGGCCTTCGCCGTTTACTGGACCACGCAGGCGCTCACGTTCCACCGCATCGGCAACTACGGCGTCGAGACCGACTTCTACTGGAAGTACGGTCCCGCGGCACGCGGCCTCACGCACGGCGCGATCGAGATCCAGCACTACGACTCGAAGGGGTGGGGCTATCCGGCAGCCGTCGCGCTCGTGTCGCTCCTTGGCTTCGAGACGTTTCGCGCGGGGCAGATCGTCGCGCTTCTCTCCGCGCTCCTCGCGCTCTGGCTGCTCTATCGCCTCCACCGGAGCCTCTTCGATCCCGGCGTGGCGCTCGCCGGCCTCGTCATCGTCGCGGGGAACGCCACGTTCCTCATGAATACGTACGAGGTGGGGACCGACCTCTTCTTTCTCGCGATCATGCTCGCTTCGATCGCGCTCCTCCTGCGAAGCGGCGCGCCAGGGTGGCGCGCCATCGCCGCGTCGGGATTGCTCGGCGGATGGGCGTTCTCCACGCGGTACAACGGCCTCTTCCTCCTGCCGGGGGCGCTCGCGCTCTTCCTCCTATTGCGGGTTCCGCCGGGTCCGATGCGCGACCAGTGGCGGCGCTCGGCGCTCTGGGTCGCCGGATTCATCGTGGGCGCGCTTCCATGGCTCTGGATTAATGCAGCCCACACGGGGAATCCCCTCACGAACTCGAACTACGTGAACGTGGGGTACGCGGTCTACGGGGAGGGGAACTGGGAGAAGTTCTTCTACGGCGCCGATCGCAAGATCAATTCGTTCGCCGACGTGGTGATGCTCGACCCGGGTCGCTTCGCGATCGCGATGGCGAAGAACGTGGCCGAGCACGTGCGGCGCGACCTCTTCGAATTGCTCTCGCCGCCGTGGGGAATCTTGGGAATTCTCGGGACGCTGCTCCTCGTCACGGGCGACAAGCCGAGCCGACGCGTGGTGGGATATCTCGTGTTCGGCGCGCTCGGGTTCCTCTCGCTTGTGCCGGTCTTCTACGGCACGCGATTCTCGCTTCCGCTGCTTCCGTTCTATGCCGCGCTCGCGACGTGGCCACTCCTGTCGCCTCGGCTTGGCTCGTTCCTCGGCGGGCTCGAGCGCGCGTTCCCGGCCCGCGCGTTTCTCTATCTCCTGATCGCGCTCCCGGTCGCGTTCGCCGCCTACGCGTGGACCGAGGATCCGGACAATCCGGAGTCGCTTCGCACCGGACCCTACGAGCTGAGCCCCGCGGTTCAGTTCCTGAGCGAAAACCGCGGCGCGAGCGGCGACGCCCTGATGGCGCGAAAGCCGCACGCCGCCTTCATGGCAAACCGGCGCTTCGTGCCGATCCCCGAGGTCGCGAACCTCGACTCGCTCCGCGCCGTCGCGGGACGCGAGCGGGCGCGGCTCCTCCTGGTCTCCGGCACCGAGCTACGGTTTCGCCCGGCGCTCCGGCCGCTCGCGGAGCCGGTGGTGAACATTCCCGGATACCGCCGAATCTTCGAGAGTCCCGGCGCGCTCATCTACGAGGTCACGCCACCGTAGCCCACGCCGGTGGCGTCACACCCCAGATAGAGTTTCTCTTCAATAGGTCCAACCGTCGTTCCAGCTGCTTACTTCACGATGGTCGTCCGGTCCTCGCCGCCACCGCCGCCCCGGCTCAGAGCGATGATGACGATTACCAGGAGCACCGCGCCCAAGGCCGCCCAGAGTCGCCAATCGGCAATGACCGACGTCGTAGTCGTGGTCGTCGTGGTCTGGGACGAATGGCTGCTCGCGGTGCCGGTGGAGTCCTGAGCCAAGGCCAGCGTCGGCAGCGTAACGAATGCGAAGAAGGCCAGCGCCAGGCCACGTTGCCAGGCGCGCCACGTTCCTAGAGTTAACCGATTCATGTGCGTCTCCTTTCAGGTTTCCGCTCGGGGGCTCTTGTCCCGCTTTTGCGGGATTCCTGCCCTCCGGGACACAAGGGCAGATACTGTGCCACGCTTCCCGCAGCTCGAAGCGGCCCGCCGAACCTTCGAAACCCCATATGGATGGACCGCTCGAATCGCGAGTTCGACGGATCGGCGGCCCCGGACCGTTCCGAGCCCGAATGTACAAAATAGGGCAAAGTGTTCAGGCTCGGCCGGGAGCGACGAAGCGCGAAGGACCGTCGAAGCGAGCCCCGCAGACGACCCGAACCTGCGTTCTCCATTGGTGAAACGCCACCTCGGCGACTCATGAAATCCGCCAGGTTCGATTCTTGCGTGTACGCCCTGTGGCGCACCGCGCGCCATCGCAACGGTTCATCCTGGCACTGGAGGATGTTATGAACGGCATGACGATTTTAGGAATCGTGCTCATCGCTCTGGCGATCGTCGGGTTGACGGTCGGGGGCGTGTCTTACAACGACAAGGACACGACCGAGATCGGACCGATCGATGTTTCGGTCACGGAGAAGAAGCACGTCCACATTCCGCAGCCGGTCTCCATCGCAGCGCTCGTCGCGGGTGGACTGCTCGTCGCAGCGGGCATGCGTCGACGAGGCGCCTGAGCGGTCTCGCATCGCCCCCGGCGCCGGAAACAGGGCTCTGGAAGCATTGCCCCAAACCTGCTAACCTCCGACGCTTCAACATCAGGGCGATTAGCTCAGCTGGTTAGAGTGCCTGCTTGACATGCAGGAGGTCAGAGGTTCAAGTCCTCTATCGCCCACCATTTCCAGACCTCTTGGCAAGCGGACCTCCCGGAACCCATGGCCATGCTGACGCTCGAACTGAACGACCGTAAGCTCGAAGCGGAAGAGGGAAGCACCCTCGACGCCGTCTTCATGGCCCAGTACAAAGACGGGTTCAAGCAGGGGATCGCCGCCAAGTTGAACGGGCGCGTGATCGACTTCCACACGCCGCTCCATGAATCCGGGAAGCTCGAGCTGATCCCGCTCGACACTCCGGAGGGGCTCGCGGTCCTCCGCCACTCGACCGCGCATCTCATGGCGTCCGCCGTCGTGAAGCTCTTCCCCGAGGCGAAGCTCGCGATCGGACCCGCGATCGACGAGGGGTACTACTACGACTTCCAGGTGGACCGCCCGTTCACCCCGGAGGATCTGGCGCAGATCGAGACCCTGATGCACCAGATCGCGGACGAGGACCATCGGTTCGTCCGCGGAGAGCTGGCGCGGGAAAAGGCGCTCCAGCAGTTCAAGGAGCACGGCGACGTCTTCAAGGCCGAGCTGGTCGAGCGGATCCTCGATCCGACCGTCAGCACCTACACCCACTCGTTCTTCACCGATCTCTGCCGCGGGCCCCACGTGCCGCGCACCAAACTGCTTCGGCACTTCCGCTTGCTCTCGGTGGCGGGCGCCTACTGGCGCGGCGATTCCACGCGCCCGATGCTCCAGCGAATCTACGGCACCGCATTCCCTTCGAAGGATCGCCTCGAGCAGCACCTGAAGCAGATCGAGGAGGCGAAGCTCCGTGACCACCGGAAGGTGGGTCAGGCGCTCGACCTCTTCAGCATCCAGGAGGAAGCGGGCGGCGGGCTCATCTTCTGGCACCCGAACGGCGCCGCGATGCGTCGCGAGATCGAGGACTTCTGGAAGACGGAGCACGTCCGGCGCGGCTACAGCCTGGTCGTATCGCCGCACATCGCCTCGATCGACCTGTGGCACAAGTCGGGGCACACCGGGCACTACCGGCAGAACATGTACTTCCTCGAGGTGGACGAGAAGGAGTACGTGCTCAAGCCGATGAACTGCCCCTTCCACATCATGATCTACCAGCGGAAGAAGCACTCGTACCGGGAGCTGCCGATCCGGATCGCCGAGCTGGGCACCGTCTACCGCTTCGAGAAATCCGGCGTGCTCCATGGCCTCGCCCGCGTTCGGGGCTTCACCCAGGACGACGCGCACATCTTCTGCACGCCCGAGCAGGTCGAGCAGGAGATCCAGGGCGTGCTCGATCTCGCGCAGTTCATGCTCCAGACCTTCGGCTTCGAGAAGTACACGGTCGATCTCTCCGTGCGGGACCCGGAGCGCAAGCAGGACTACATGGGGTCGGATGAGGAGTGGGCGATCGCCGAGAACGCGCTCGAGAACGTCTTGAAGCGGGCCGGCGTGCCGTATCGCCGGGCCGAAGGGGAGGCCGTCTTCTACGGACCCAAGATCGACATCCAGCTGACCGACGCGATCGGGCGGTTCTGGCAGTGCTCGACGATCCAGTTCGACTTCAATCTGCCGCGGCGGTTCGAGGTGATGTATGTCGGCCCCGACGGGCACGAGCACCAGGTCTACATGGTCCACCGGGCGCTGCTCGGCTCCCTGGAGCGGTTCTTCGCGACCCTGATCGAGCACTACGGCGGGGACTTCCCGATCTGGCTGTCGCCCGTCCAGGTCCAACTCATCACGATCGCGGACGCCCAGGTGCCCTACGCCGAGGAAATTCGGACGATGCTCCGAGATCTCGGCGTGCGGGCGGAAGCCGACCTCCGCGAAGAGAAGATGGGCGCCAAGATTCGCGACGCCGAGATCTCGAAGATTCCGTACATGCTCATCCTGGGCCGGAAAGAGGTCGAGGAACGGACGGTGTCGGTCCGGAGCCGGAAGAAGGGGAACGAGGGGTCGATCCCGCTCGCCACCTTCGTCGAGAATCTGGTTGCGGAGATCAAGGCCAGGACCTAGACTCCCCCGAGCATCGTTCCCAAGCAGGAGCCGCTGGCTTCTCACCCCGGGGCGCAAGGCAACCGGGGTTTTGACGATGACGGACGCACCGCGTCCCCATCGAGCCGTGTCGCGAACGCGAGATGTACCTCGCGGTCGCCGTTCGGCACACCGCCAGCACGCCCCTGCCGCCGCGCCCAATCTCCAGGCCCGTAAGAGGAGGATTTTCGAATCGCCACAACCAAAGAAGTTCGCGTCAACGACCGAATTCGCATTCCCACGGTCCGTGTCATCGGCCCCGACGGAGAACAGATCGGAATCCTTCCCATCCGAGACGCCCTCACCTACGCCCAGGAGCGAAGTCTGGACCTGGTCGAGGTGTCGCCCACGGCGAAGCCGCCCGTCTGCCGCGTCATGGACTTCGGGAAGTTCAAATACGAGCAGAACAAGAAGGCCCAGAAGGCCAAGAAGAAGCAGCACATCACGCACCTGAAGGAAGTGAAGCTTCGCCCGAAGATCGAGGAGCACGACTACAACTTCAAGGTCAACCACGGGAAGAACTTCCTCGAGGAGCACGACAAGGTAAAGTTCACGGTCACGTTCCGCGGCCGTGAGCTGGCGCACCCCGAAGCCGGGATGCGACTCCTGGAACGCGTGATCAAGGACCTGGACGGGATCGGAGTGGTGGAGATCCCGATCCGGATGGAAGGACGCAGCATGGTCCTCCTGATGGTGCCGAAGGCGCAGGCGGGGAAGCCGGCGGAGAAGAAACCGCTGGAGAAGAAGCCCGCGTCCGCAGGAGCAGCGAGGTCCGCCACGCCGAGAGCACCGTCCGCGGCCGGAACGCCGGCCGCTGCCAGCGCAACGAAGCCGAAGCCATAACCCGACAGGAGTCGTCATGCCGAAGATGAAGACCAACCGGGCGACCGCGAAGCGGTTCAAGCGGACCGGCACCGGAAAATTCAAGCGCTCAAAGGCCTACGCGCGCCATCATCTGGGCGTCAAGTCTCGGAAGCGCAAGCGCCAGCTGCACGCGTCGACGATCGCGAAGAGGACCGAGAAGCGCCATCTGGAGAAGCTCCTACCGTAGACGCGTGACCCTGGGGGGTACGCGCGTCGATGAGGGATCGGAACCATGCCACGCACAAAAACAGTCGTTCCGGGGCGAAAGCGCCGCCGGAAGGTATTGACCGCAGCGAAGGGAAACCGGGGCGGACGCCGGAAGCTCTACCAGACCGCCAAGGAAACCCTGATGCGCGGGATGCAGTTCGCGTATCGCGACCGGAGGGCCAAGAAGCGGGACTTTCGCCGGCTCTGGATCGTCCGGATCAACGCGGCCGCTCGCCTGAACGGCCTCTCGTACAACGCATTCATTCGCGGCCTCAAGGCGGCCCAGGTGGAAATCGATCGCAGGCTGCTCGCCGATCTCGCGGTCCGCGACGCCGCCGCCTTTACGCGCCTGGCCGAGGTGGCCAAGCAAGCCCAAGCCGCCGCCTAGGCGGATCCCCAGTTCGATGATCGACCGGATCGACGCCCTCGCGGCGGAGGGGGAGCGCGCATTCGTCGCGGCGGCTTCCGCCGCCGACCTCGAGGCGGCGCGCGTCCGCTATCTGGGGCGAAAGAGCGACCTCACCCAGGTCCTGCGCGGGCTCAAGGATCTCGCGCCGGACGTTCGGGGCAAGGTCGGCGCGCGCGCGAACGAAATCCGCCAGAAACTCGAGGAGTCCTTCGCCGCCGCCGAGGCCCGTCTGCAAACGGCGGCGCCCGAAACGGCGCGCGACGTGACCCTGCCGGGACGCCGCCCGCCGATCGGGCATCCGCACCTCCTTGCCTCGTGCCTTCGGGAAATCGAGGACATCTTCGCCGGGATCGGCTTCTCGCTCGCGACCGGCCCGGACGTCGAGGACGACCGCCACAATTTCGGCGCGCTCAACATGGGCCCGGACCACCCGGCCCGCGCGGAGACCGACACGTTCTACCTGAACGGCGGCGCGCTCCTCCGGACGCACACCTCATCCGTGCAGGTTCGCGTGATGGACGCCGGCCAGCCGCCGGTGCGGATCATTTGTCCCGGGCGCGCGTTCCGGAACGAAGCCATCGACGCGACCCACCAGGTGGAGTTCCACCAGGTGGAGGGCCTCTACGTCGATCGCGACGTCTCGCTCGCCGATCTCAAGGGCACGCTCGACTACTTCCTGAAGAGCTTCTTCGGGCCGAAGACCGAGATGCGCTTCTGCCCGTCCTTCTACCCGTTCGTCGAGCCGGGCGCGTCCGTCGACATCCGCTGCTTCTTCTGCGGCGGCTCCGGCTGCTCCGTCTGCGGCCCGCTCTCGGGCGGATGGCTCGAGGTGTTGGGTGCCGGGATGGTCCACCCGAACGTGTTCCGCGAGGTCGGATACGATCCGGAGCGGTGGACGGGCTACGCCTTTGGTGTGGGGATCGAGCGACTGGTGATCCTCCGGCACGGCGTGCCCGACATTCGAATGTTCCTCGAGAACGACGTCCGCTTCCTGCGGCAATTCTGAGAATGAGGCGATGAAGGTCACCTGGTCCTGGCTCGGCGATTGGACGGAGCTTCCGGAGTCTCCCGAAGCGCTCGCGATGCTCTTGGCGAAGCGCGGCTTTCCCGTGGAGTCGCTCGAGCGCGGCACCTCGTTCGATCCCACGATCGTCGTGGGGAAGGTGCTCGAGGTGGCCCCGCACCCGAACGCCGACCGGCTTCGGCTCTGCAGCGTCGACGTGGGGAGCGAACGGCTCTCCATCGTGTGCGGCGCGTCGAACGTCGCGGCGGGACAGCACGTGGCGGTGGCGCAGATCGGAAGCCGCCTGCCCGACGGCACGAAGCTCCGGAAAGCGAAGATTCGGAGCGTCGAATCCCAAGGAATGATCTGCTCGGAGCGGGAGCTGGGGCTGAGCCAGGAGTCCGAGGGGATCCTGGTGCTGCCCGGCGCGCCCGCGATCGGAACGCCGATCGAGAACGTGATCGGGAGCAAGGACACAGTTCTCGACGTCGAGATCACCTCGAACCGAACGGATTGCCTTTCGGTGCGGGGCCTCGCGCGGGAGATCGCATCGGCGGTCGGAACGCCGCTCAAGGCCGCGGTGCCGCTCAAGGCCGCCGGACGCGCCGCGATGCCCGCGGTCACGATCGAGAATCCGGCCGACTGCGGGCGCTACATGGCGCGCGTCGTCACCGGGCTCACGGTGGGACCGTCGCCGCGTTGGCTCGTCGAGCGGATCGAAGCGGCCGGGTTCCGGAGCATCAGCAACATCGTCGACGCCACGAACTACGTGCTTCGCGAGTGGGGTCAGCCGATTCACGCCTTCGACGCATCCAAGGTGGGCGGGAACGAGATCCGCGTGCGTCGTGCGGTGAAGGGTGAATCGCTGACGCTCCTCGACGGAAAGACGGTGCCGCTCCACGCGGGCGTGCTCCTGATCGCCGACCGCGAGCGGCCGCTCGCGCTGGCCGGCATCATGGGCGGCCTTGAATCCGGCGTCACGGCCGCGACGACGAGCGTCGTCCTCGAATCCGCCTGGTTCGATCCGTCGCTGACCCGGTCGGCGGCGCGCTCCCTTGGCCTCGAGACCGATGCCTCGATCCGATTCGGGCAGGGGGTCGATCCCGTGGCCGTCGCGGACGCCCTCGACGCCACGGCCCGCCTTCTCGCGGAGATCGCGGGCGGCGAGGTGGCCGACGCCAAGGTCGATGCCTGGCCCGGACGCCGTGAGCCCAAGCACGTCCGACTGCGTCGCGCCCGCATGGCCCGGTTGCTCGGAATGCCGGTCACGGGCGTGGCCGCGGCCAAGGCGCTCGAGACGCTCGACATCCACCAGCGGGGCGACTGGACCCACGAAGGGGACGACGAGGTGGGCACGTTCGAGGCGCCCCCGTTTCGGTTGGACCTCGAGATCGAGGAGGATCTCATCGAGGAGGTGGGGCGCGTGATCGGCTACGACGAGGTGCCCGCGACGCTCCGGGCGTCCGCGGCGACGCCTTCGCCTCGACCCATGGAGGTCTCCCTCGGCGACCGAATCGCCGCGCTCGCGCGCGGGCTCGGATTCAACCAGGCGATCGGACCGGCTCTGGTCGGGCCGATTCCGGCCGAGGCGCGGGACGGCGTCGCGGACGGCGACATTTGGGAACTACAGAATCCCAAGAGCGGGGAACTCAAGCATCTTCGTACGAGCCTCCTCCCGGGGCTCGCCGACATCGCGGCGAGAAATCTCCGCCATGGCGTGCCCGACGTGCGCCTCGTGGAGCTGGGAAAGGTGTACCGCGCGCTTCCGCCGCCGCTCGGCTCCGAATGGGTCGAGATCGGGATGATCGTCTCCGGTGTGCCCGATCCGTGGGATCGACCGGGGTCGGATCCGGACCGGTATCTCGAGTTGAAGGGCGCCGTCGAATCCATCCTCGGGGCATTGGGAATTGACTCGTGGCGGACCGGCTCCTACCATGAATCTTGTTGGGCGTCGGGAACAGGCGTGAATTGGAGCGTGGTCGAAGGAAGGCTTGGCCGCATGGGCGAGTTGGCCCCGGCTTTGGTCGGTCGAGCGGGCCTTGGTCGGCCCGCGTGGGCTGCAATCCTCGATCTCTCCGTCCTGTCCCAGGCGTCCCCGCCGAGCCGACGGTATCGGGATGTACCGCGGTTCCCGGCCTCGAAACGGGACTTGGCCGTGATGGTCCGTCCCGGAACGACGCACGAAACCCTGGTAGAATCGATTCGGGCGGCGGGTGGGCCGCTACTTCAGGAAGTCCGGCTCTTCGACGTCTACGAGTTCCGGGATGGGGATCACCGGGGCCAGAAGAGCATGGCATTCGCGCTCGAGTTCCGTTCGCTCGAGCGCACGTTGACCGACCGTGAGGTCGAGAGCGCGATCGCGGCCATCGTCGAAGCCCTGGCGTCGAAGCACGGGGCGGAGGTCCGAGGGGCTGCTGGGGAGGCACGCCGCGCATGAGCGGCATCTTGAAGGAATTGGCCGTTCTCGAGGATCGCGTCCGGATCGTCACCGATCTCATGACGAAGCTCCGGGAAGAGAAGCGCGCCCTCGAGGGCGAACGCGACGAGCTTCGGGCGAAGGTGCGGTCGCTCGAATCCGCCTTGGGCAAGCATGCCCACCTGGCGGAAGACGTGAAGCCCCGCATCAAGGCGCTGGAAGAGGAGCGGAATTCGCTACTCGACGAGCGCCGGACGCTGGCGCGGCGGGTCGAAGAGATGCTCGCCAAGCTGGCGGTGTTGGAGAAGGCCGTACACGCCTAACTTTGGGCGGTCCGGCCGGAGCGATCCGGTCATGGGCCGCCGCCGGGATTCGGAACGCGAAAGGAAATCGGTGGGATCGGACTCGAACACGGTCAGCGTGACCATCTTCGGTAGCGAGTACAAGATCAAGGGCGCCGACCCCGAGTACATCCAGCGGGTGGCGGCCCACGTCGACGGCAAGATGCGCGAGCTGGAACGCCGACTCGCAACCGGGACCCCCACCAAGATCGCCATTCTGGCATCGCTAAACATCGCGGACGAACTCTTTCGGGAGCGCACGGAGCGCGACCGACTCCATGAGGAGTTGGCCGAGCGTGCGAAGACGTTGAGCCGCTCCCTGGACGAGGCCGTCCGAAAGCGTTGAGCACATTCCGGCGGCGTCTCCCCACGACTCGGAGGATTATCGACACGCAGCGCACATAAAATGGAACACGGCACCCTGCCATGCTCGTGATGTGCCAGGTATTTTTGAGCCACAAACTCAGACTTGGGAGCTTGTACCTCCGGCGTAGCGATGGCCCGCGTTTCGCGGGCGACGCGAACCCGGGGGGAGGGCGCCCACCTGGAATTCTCAGGTTCAAAAGTCTCGCACCCACGGCATTGGCGGGGCCTTTTTTATATAAGGGGGGTTGTCCGTCATGAGCATGTCACCGCTGGTCGTCGTCCTCATCGCGCTCGCAACCGGCGCGCTCACCTTTCTTCTCGGCTGGACCGCACACCGCCGAATCGGCGAAGGGAAGGTTCTTCGCGCCGAGGAGTTGGCGGCGAAGATCGTCCGCGAGGCCGAGCGCGAAGCCGAGAATCTGAAGAAGGGCGCGCTTCTCGAAGCCAAGGACGAGTGGTTCCGGGAGAAGTCGAAACTGGATCGCGAGGTCCAGACCCAGAAATCCGAGATCTCGAAGGAAGAGCGGCGACTCCAGGATCTCGACACGAACCTGAATCGCCGCGCCGAGGTGCTGGACAAGAAGGAGCGCGACCAGAAGCGGGTGGAGCGCGAGCAGACGGAGAAGTCGGTGACGCTCGAGGCCCGCGACAAGGAACTCGACCGGGTCCTGACCGAGCAGAACGCGCGGCTCCAGCGGATCAGCGGCATGACCGCCGACGAGGCGAAGCAGCAACTGATCCTGAACCTCGAGAACGAGGCCAAGGCCGAGGCCGCGAAGCGCTTGCAAGAGATCCGCGAAGAGACGAACCGGAACGCGGACAAGGAGGCGCGCGAGATCCTGACCCTGGCCATCCAGCGCTGCGCCGCCGACCACTCCGCCGAAAACACCGTCTCGGTGGTGCACCTGCCGAGCGACGAGATGAAGGGCCGCATCATCGGCCGCGAGGGCCGGAACATCCGCGCGTTCGAGACCGCCACCGGAATCGACGTGATCATCGACGACACGCCCGAGGCGGTCATCCTCTCGGGATTCGATCCCGTGCGCCGCGAGGTCGCGAAGCGCTCCCTGGAGCGGCTGGTCACCGACGGCCGGATCCACCCGGCGCGGATCGAGGAGATCGTCGCGAAGGTCCAGAAGGAGGTCGACGAGCAGATCGTCGAGCTGGGCGACGCCGCGATCCTCGGGGTGGGCGTCCACGGCATGCACCCGGAGATCGTGAAACTCCTGGGCCGGCTCCAGTACCGCACGTCCTACGGCCAAAACATTCTCCAGCACTCGAAGGAAGTCGCCTGGATCTGCGGGATGATGGCGGCGCAGCTCGGCTTCGACGTCCAGCTGGCGAAGCGCGCGGGGCTCCTCCACGACCTGGGGAAGGCCGTGACGCACGAGGTGGAGGGCGCGCACGCGCAGATCTCCATGGACTTCTGCGCCAAGTACGGCGAGCCGCCGGAGGTCGTGAAGGCGGTGGGCTATCACCACCACGACCCGACGGCCGAGAACCTCTACGCCGTGCTCGTCATGGCGGCCGACGCGGTCTCGGGCGCTCGCCCGGGCGCGCGGCGGGAGAGCATCGAGAACTACATCAAGCGCCTCGAGGCGCT
>Ga0070699_100000589_pt1 | contig 34198 bp, 22 predicted proteins | sample KBSK1503metaG_FD_65473 | JGI IMG/M metagenome (GOLD analysis project Ga0070699, IMG submission 65473) | Corn, switchgrass and miscanthus rhizosphere microbial communities from Kellogg Biological Station, Michigan, USA - KBS K1-50-3 metaG | ecosystem: Host-associated > Plants > Roots >...
GGGTTCTACAGCGTTCCGTCGGTGCCGCTGACGGGCGAGTACATCGTGAGGGTCGCGCTCCCAGGGTTCTCGACGAAGCAGACGGGCCCGCTCGATTTGCGGGCGGGTGAAGCGGCGACCGTCGACGCGACGCTGCAGGCGAGCGGCGGCGCGAGCGAGATCACGGTCTACGGAACGGCGCAGGGGGTGCGGACAGACGAACCGCAGCTCGGCGTCACGCTCGATGCGGAGCGCATCGACGACGTGCCGATCGCGGGCCGCAAGCTCACGAACCTGCCGCTTCTCGATTCCGCGGTTCGGCCCGCCATCAACACCGGCGATCTCTTCCTCAACAACGCGCTGTTCGTCGTCGACGGCAGCGGCCGACGCCAGACGACGTTCACGCTCGACGGGAGCTCGGCAGACGATGCGTGGGGACGGCAGACGATATTCACGAACGTGCCGCTCTCCGCCGTTCAGGAGCTCACGGTCCTGTCGAATGCGTTCTCCGCCGAGTACGGCCGCACGACGGGTGGCGCCGTGAACATCGTCACGAAATCGGGAACGAACAACGTGCGCGGCGACGCGCTCGTGCTGTTGCGTCCCGCGCGGCTCGAGCCGTCTCTGACGATTGATGCGCTGGCGGCGATCGGCAGTCCGTCGGCGACGATGAAGGTGCCGGATGCACTGCGCCAGGTCGGCGGATCCCTTGGCGGTCCGCTGGTGAAGGACCGTATGCATCTGTTCGTCGCGGCGGAATTCAATCATCAGACACGCGAATCGACGATTTCATCGCCGGCGCTGCTCAACGGCGTCTTCACCGGCACGTACAAGCAGGCGCTGGTGAACGCACGTGTGGATCACGACGCGGGCGCAGGGCGGACGCTGTCGCTGAAAGCCAACGTGGACGGCTTCAGCGACACGAACCCGCAGGGCGTCGTCGGCGGACTGACGCTGCCGAGCGCCGGCCGCACGTTCACGCGACGGGCCTACGGCGGGCAGGGCGGCTATCAAACGGTCGTCAGCGCGACGATGATGAACGATGCGCACGTGCAGCTTTTCAATGGAGCGCCCATCACGCGATTCTCGCCCAACAATCCGTCAACGCAGTTCGTATACCCGGGCTACGCGACGATCGGCGAGTCGCGATTCGCGGATCTCTACAGCCACCAAGTCGATGTGTCGGACACGATCGCGATCAGCCGCGGGCGCCACGACGTGCGCGCGGGGTTCAACGCGATGCACTCCACCTCCGGCGGCAACGGTCAGGAGTTCGGATCGCCGTTCGTCCTCGGGCAGTTCACCGTGCGGACCGGCATCACGAAGCCGGTCGCGGAGCTCACCACCGCCGACATCCAGTCGTTCACGCAGGGATACGGCGCCGCGGCGTACGAAGTCAAAGAGTGGGTGTGGGCGGCGTTCGGCCAGGACGACATCAAGCTGAGACCCGACCTCACGATCAACCTCGGCCTCCGCTACGAGCGTCAGACACTGACCGACGACATCAACAGCCTCTCGCCGCGCGTCGGCTTCGCGTACAGCGTGGCCGGCGATGCACGCACGTCGCTGCGCGGCGGATACGGCGTCTATTACTCAGAGGTCCGCGCCAACGCCGCGGCCGCATGGAACCTGAACGGACCCACGGGATTCTTCTCGTTCACGGCGCAGCCCGGTCAGCTCGGTTTTCCCGCGTCGCTCACGTCGATTCCCGACGCGCTGCCGCCGGGCTCCGTCGTGCCGCCGCGAAACATCACCGTTCGCCCCGGGATGGCCTCGTACTACAGCCAGTTCTTCGACGTGTCGAGATTGAAGGGTTACCCGGATGCGCTGCTGAACCCACGGACGAAGTCCGGATCGATCGGCATCGAGCGCGAGATCGCGCGTCGGTGGTTCGCGGGCATCGACTACGTGACGCAGCACACGAGCGGGATCGATCGTCCGCTCGATCTCAACTCACCGGCGCCTTTCGTGCGCACCGCCCCTGGTCAAACGCGATCGGCGGCTGCCACCGACTCGACGCGTCCGATCGTGCCGCTGGCCGGCGGCTATCGTCAGATCGTGGCGATTCTCAACAGCGGCGACGCCGACTACGACGGCCTCCAGCTGAACGTCCGCACGAACAGCGAGCGAGCGTCGCTGCTGGCGAGCTATACGCTCGCGAAGGTGACGAACACGGTCGAGCCCGATGTGCCGGCCGGAGCGCAGGCGCCCAACGACGCGAACGACGTCGGCGAGACGGAGCGCAGCCCCGGGCTGCTCGACCAGCGTCACCGCTTCGTCCTGAGCGGATCAGTACGGCTGCCGCACGACGTCGCGATCGGCGGCGTCGTGACCGCGGCGTCGGGTTATCGCTACAACATCACGACGGGGACCGACAACAACGGCGACGGCTCCAACTCCGATCGTCCCGTGATCGATGGAGCGGTCATCGGACGCAATCTGGGACGAGGCGATTCGATTTACAGCGCCGACCTGTTCGCGGAACGCCGGTTCCCGCTGACGCCCGAGCGCGCTCTGTTCGCTCGCGTCGAGGCGTTCAACATCTTCAACCGCGCGAACGTCGCCGGCTACAACGGCATCTACGGCAACCTCGCGACGGGACTTCCCGCATCATCGACGTTCGGCACGCCGAACACCGGCATCGCGAACATCTTTCCGGGCCGCCAGGTGCAGTTTCAGGTACGATTCCGTTTCTGATTCGGGGACAGGCCGGTGGAGTGTCTTCGCCGAATCAGTACCGACACAGGATCGCTCGCGCGGCTGGTCCCGATTGTCAAGGGCGTGTGACTGGCGGCAATGGGCATGACGGCGTCCCGTGAGTGACCATGCCCACCGCGATTGATGCCTCGTCGGTTCTCGGCCTCGTCGCCGTCGGCGTCTTCACGGCGCAGATTCTCATCGGGCTGCTGCTGTCGGTCGGCTACAACCCGGTTCGGCAGTGGCCGCGCCAGCGCGTCAAACTGTTCACCTTCCACAACTGGCTCGCCTACATCGGCCTGACGATCGCGTGCACGCATCCGCTCGTCCTGCTGCTGTCGTCGACCGCCGGTTTTCGACTGGTCGACATCCTCGTCCCGATCTGGTCTCCCACGCAGCCGTTCGAGAACACGCTCGGCGCCGCCGCGCTCTATCTCGTCACGTTCGTCGTCGTCACGTCGTACTTCCGGCGGCTGTACGCGCATCACACCTGGAAGCTGCTGCACTACACGGCGTACGCTGCGGCGGCTGTGTTCTACGTCCACGGCACGCTCGCCGATCCGCTGCTCCAGAATCGTCCCGTCGACTGGATTGACGCGGAAAAGGTGTACGTCGAGGGATGCGCGCTCGTCGTCGCCGCCGCAACGATCGCGCGCGTTCGGCACCGCCGCGGTCCGCGCGGACGACTCTCGCGAGCTTCGGCATGACCGGTCGGAAAGAAACCGCGGAGCTCGTGAGGCTCATGGTTCGACAGGCACACGCCATAGGGTTCGATCGAGCAGCATCCGCCGTTGCTGAAGAAGTCTGCATCATCGCCGAGTGAGGCGCCAAGGTTACGCGTGGCCGCCGGCGCCCGCCCTTCTTTCGCGAAACTCTTGAGAGCCGCCGCTGTAGAATCGTTCCGCTACGGCACCGCGAGACGCGACGTTGCGGCTCCAGCCCGGCGCTCGCCTCGGAGCGTACGAGATCGTCTCCGCCATCGGCTCGGGCGGAATGGGCGTCGTCTACCGCGCACGCGATACGCGATTGGACCGCAGCGTTGCAATCAAGCTCGCCGGTCCCCGCGCTGGTGATCACGACGCGCGACGGCGCCTGCTGCGGGAAGCGCAACACGCGTCGGCGCTCAATCATCCGAACATCTGCACGATTCATGAGGTCGGCGAATCCGACGATGGCCCTTTCATCGTCATGGAATACGTCGAAGGACAGCCGCTGGGCGCGTTGATTCCGCCCGGCGGGCTGGCGGCCGACCGCGTCGTTCGCTACGCACTGCAAATCGCCGACGCGCTCGAGCATGCGCACACGCACGGCGTCATCCATCGCGATCTGAAGCCGGCGAACATCGTCGTGACGCCCGACGGCCGCGCGAAAGTGCTCGACTTCGGCGTGGCGCAACGCATCTGGTACGACGGCGCCGGGTTCAGCGCGACAATGCCCGTCACGCAGGCGGGCATCGTCGCCGGCACGGTCGCCTACATGGCGCCGGAAGTACTGCGAGGCGCGACCGCGGACGCGCGGACCGACATCTGGTCGCTGGGCGTGATCCTCTACGAGCTCACGACCGGCGTGACGCCGTTTCCTGGCGGTACCGGTTTCGAGGTCAGCGCGAAGATCCTCGCCGAGACGCCGGTCGTGCTCTCACATGTGCCGAGCCTCCTTCGCGCGACGATCGCGCGATGTCTCACACGAGACCGCGCTGCGCGCTACGGCCACGCAAGCGATGTGCGGGTTGCGCTCGAAAAGGCGACCGGGTCTGTCGACCGCGGGCGGACGTACAAGTTCGGACCGTTCGAGCTACGCACGCACGACTACACGCTCCTGCGTGACGGCGTGCCCGTGCGGCTCAGTCCGAAGGCATTCGACGCGCTGTCCCTTCTCGTTCAGCGGCACGGTGAGGTCGTCGACAAAGAGACGCTGATGGCGACGCTCTGGCCCGATACGATCGTCGAGGAGGCCAATCTGTCGGTCCAGATGGCGGCCGTGCGAAGGGCGCTTGCTCCGGGCGGTGCTGCCGATCGCTACATTCAGACGGTACCGAAGCGCGGGTACCGGTTCGCCGGTACCCTAGACGGACCAGCTCCAGGCGCAGCACTATCCGACGCGCCGGCGGCGCGCGACACGCGGCCAACGATCGCGGTGCTGCCGCTGAGGATCCTGCGCGGCCATCCCGACGCCGACTTCCTCGCTTTCGGCCTGCCCGACGCGATCAGCGCGTCGCTTGCGGATCGGTCCAGCGTCGCCGTGCGTTCGCCGCTCGCGGTACAGAGGCACGGCGGCGCAGACGTCGATCTCGGCACGCTGTCGTCAGCGCTCGGGGCGACGTTCGCGCTCACCGGCACGCTGACGGCCGGCGCCGACCGAATTGGCGTACGCCTGCAGCTGCTCGAGCTTCCGTCCGGGACGATTGTCTGGTCGGAGTCGCGCGCGACCGCGCTCGGCGAACTGTTCGTCTTGCAGGACGATATCGCCGCACACGTGTCGGCGGCGCTGCTCGCGCGCGTCGGCGGCGGCGCCGCTGTCGGCCAGGGCCGCGATGTGCCGAAGAACGCCGGCGCGTACGCGTTCTACCTGCGGGCAAATCAGGTCGCATACGAGGTCAGTCGTTGGACCGAGGCGCGCGATATGTACCGCGCATGCCTCGAAAGCGACCCGGAGTACGCGCCGGCGTGGGCGCGACTCGGGCGGTGTGAACGGCTGATTGGGAAGTTCTCCGCGGCGGCTGATGAAACGCGGGTATGCCTGGTGCGCGCCGAGCGGGCGTTCCAGCGCGCCCTCGCGCTGAACCCGGAGCTCTCGATTGCCCACAGTTTGTACGCGCAGCTCCTCATCGACGTAGGACGCGCCGACGAGTCGATGCAACGGCTGCTCGGACTTGCGGCGCGCCGGCCGACGGATCCGGAACTCTACGCTGGCCTGGTCCACGCGCTTCGCTACTGCGGTCTGCTCGAGGCGTCGGTGGCCGCGCACCGCCGTGCCCGGCGGCTCGATCCGACGGTGCCGACGAGCGTTCATCACACGTGGTGGATGATCGGCGCGTACGACAGCGCGCTGTCCGAGACGTTCGGCGACATCGGTTACATGCAGGGGCTCGCACTCGCCTCGCTCGGCCGCGAACGTGAAGCGATTGCCGCGCTCGAGTGGCGGGAACGCGAGACGACCGAGAGCCGGATTCGGCCGTATCTCGTGTCGCTGCGCGCGATGCTCGAGGGCGACCGCGCGAAGAGCCTCGCGGCGCTCGACGCCGCGGCTGCGCTGCCGGTCGACGCCGAGGCGTTGTATTACCTCGTTCGCACCTACGCGCGCCTCGGCGAGCACGACCGCGCCGCGTCGGAGCTGACGCGCGTCGTACGGGGCGGATTCTGGTGCTACGACGCGTCGGTCCGCGACCGATGGCTCGATTCAGTTCGCGACCGCATCGAGGTCCGGAACGCCCTCGAGCATGCACGCGAGCGCAGCGCCCAGGCCCGCGCGTCGTTTGAGCGAGACGACGGCCCACGCCTGGTCGCATAGCGCCGCAGTTAATAGCGGTCGTGCTCGCCCGCCGACAACTCAGCGACCGTCGTCACATACTCCGATGGCCCGGGAGTCTGCACGTCGGGCTCATCAACCCTCTGATTAGCTTGTGGCTCGTAGCCGCGTGGCATTACTGGGCCCGTGTCTCGGTGGCCGACGTGATGGGCCGCGGATCGTAGAACGGCCGCGCCTCCACAATCTCGCCGTCGACGATGTGGAACCAGTCGAACGCGGGAATGGTGCCGTAAACGGTGTCGAGCTCGAATCGAACGGCGACGTACTCGCCGTCGACGAGCATCTGCTTGGCACGGACGTCGACGATGATCGGAAACACACCGCGGAGGAACTCGCGAACGGCGGCATCTCCCTCGATCGCCGGCCCGAGCGGCCCCTCGAAGCGCACCGCCCGCGAAAACGGAACGGCGTCGACGTTCTTCGCGCGCAGCCCGTCCAAATACGCGGTGACGGCCGTAAGCATCGCGCTCGGCGCCATATAAAACTCCCACGCGATCCCATCCGGATCCTTGAACGCGACGTACTGACGATTCAGCGTCGGATCCGTTTTCACGCCGGTATTCTCGATGCCGGCCGACGCAAGCGCGGCGGCGACGCGTTGCAGCTCGCGTTCGTCGGCGCAGGCGAGCGCCAGATGATCGAGACCGGCGCGAAACGGGCTGAAGACGTCACCACGAGGCGTTCGCGCGTCGGGACCGCGCACCGCGATTGCGGTCTGGCCGGCGAGAAACAGAAAGACGCCCGGCGCTTCGAGAACGACTGGGAAGCCGAGCGCGTCGCCGTAAAAACGTCGCGAGCGCTCCAGATCCGTCGCGCGCAGCGCGACGTGGTGGATCCCAACGGTCGTCATGGCAATAGGCATGTCATCTCCTCCTGACATCGCCACATTACCCGCCACCGCTGTGCGGCGTCCTTAGCGCGCCCTAAAAAAGATCCAAAGAAGTTCCAAAGCTCAACTCGCGTGCACGCTTCACCAGACGCGCATCAAAACATCTTCGCGAGACGTTCGGCGTCCGCGTCTGCAAGGGCGATCGAAAGCACCGAAAGGGCGGCGTCGAGGTGCGCGGGCGTGCGCGGACCGATGATGGCGGCGTCGACGCGCGGATGGCGCAGCACCCACGCAATCGCGAGCGTGCTCATGTCGACGCCGCGGGCTGTGGCTTCGTCCGCGAGCGCGGCGATCCCGCGAAAGGTCCGGTCGGAGACGAGGTGCACGTACGGTTCGGGACGCAGCGTCATCCGCGATCCATCCGGATATGCGCCGGCCGATCGGTACTTGCCCGTCAGCCATCCACCCGCGAGCGGGCTGAACGCCGTGAAGCCGACGCCTCGATCCTCGCAGAGCGGAAACATCTCCCGTTCGGCCGTGCGATCGAGCAGGCTGTAGGAATTCTGGACCCACTCGAAGCGGACCAGATTGCGGACGTCGCTCGCCCACAATCCGTTCGCGAGGCGCCAGGCCTCGATGTTGCTGGCGCCGACGTACAACACCTTGCCCATCCGCACGAGATCGTTCAATGCGACGAGCGTCTCCTCGAGCGGCGTCTCCGGATCGGGCTCGTGAATGAGATACATGTCGAGCCGATCGGTCTGCAGCCGCCTCAGGCTCTCGTCGATCTGCTGCAGGATGTGCAGCCGCGACAACCCGCGATCGTTCGGTCCCGGTCCGACGCGATTGAAGACCTTCGAGCTGAGGAGCAGCTGTTGCCTGACGGTCGATCCCTTCGTCCTCAGCCAGTTGCCGATGTACGTCTCGCTGCGGCCGCCACCGTACGCATTCGCGGTGTCGAAGAAATTGATGCCGCTGTCGAAAGCACGATCCATGAGCGCGAACGCCTGCGCCTCGTTCTCGCCCATGCCGAAGAACTCGGGCGCCGATCCGATCCCGCCGAAATTCCCACAGCCGAGTCCGAGACGTGAGATCTTGAGGCCCGTGGATCCGAGGCGCGTGTAATCCATCGCGAGATAATATGACCGACATGAAAACGCTCGCAGCCGCCGCCGCGCTCACAGCGATGTCATTGCCGGCGCAATTGCCGTCAGCTCAACCCGCGGCTTCCCCGACCGTCGCGCTTCAGAATGCGCTCGTTCGCGCCTATCGGACCAGCGCCGACGCGCTCGTCGGGGTTCCTCACGGTCCTGGCGTCGTCGTTTGGCTCCAGGCTAGCCTGCCTGACAAAGACGTGCGCGTGCTCTGGATGGACGATGTGGCATCGCCTCCGGCGCTGCCCCTGAACGGTCCGATTGTCGTCGTTCAGCCGCTCGAGCGTGCGGCGGCCGGCGCGACGCCGACTCCGTCCGAATCGAGACCCGGCGACGCGGAGTCCGCCGGCTTGAGCTTCGTTCCCGTCTTCGAGAACGCGCGCGTGTCCGTTCTTCGCGCGCACATGGACGCCGACGCGCGCGAGGGCCTTCACACGCATGGCGCCGACATCGTCGTCGTCCATGTGTCAGGCGGTGACATCGAGGACACGGCGAACGGCAAGACGGTGGTGAATCACTGGAAGCCGGGCGACGTCGAATTCGAGGCGCGCGGCTCGAGTCACTCGGCGCGTAACGTCGGCCATCCGATCGACGTCGTCCTTGTCCAGCTCAAGCCGTAGTTCGACGCGGCCCGGCGCCCTCCGCCGAGTGCTCGGCCTCGGCTTCGGCCTGGCCGTCATCGTCGGCAGCACGCTCGGCATCGGCATCCTCCGCACGCCGGGCCTCGTCGCCGGTCAGCTGTCGACTCCGTTCGCCATTCTCATCGTCTGGATCGTCGGCGGGCTGTACACGCTGCTCAGCGCCGCATGCTTCGCCGAGCTCGGCACGATGCTGCCCGAGGAAGGCGGCTACTACGTGTACGCACGCCACGCCTTCGGCAACACGATCGGATTCGCCGTCGGCTGGACCGACTGGCTGTGCTACTGCGCCGTCCTCGGCTACGTCTCGATCGGCTTCGCGGAATTCACCCGTGTGCTTCTGCCGTCGATGTCGCTGTCGGTCACGGTGGTGGCGATTGCGGTGCTCGTCAGCCTGGTCGCGCTGCAGCTGGCAGGCGTGCAGGTGAGCAGCCGCTTTCAGCAGGCTGCGACGGCGGTGAAGTTCCTCGCGTTTCTCGCCGTCGTCGTCGCGGCGTTCGTCGTTCGCCATCCCTCGCGTGGTTCGTCGTCGAGTGCGCCCCCGGCCTCGGTCGCGGGCCTCGTCTTCGCTCTGCAGGCGGTGGTCATTACGTACGGAGGATGGCAGAGCGCTCTCTATTTTTCAGAAGAGGATCGGCATCCAACCGCGAACATCCCGCGCTCGATGATCGGCGGCGTCGCCGCCGTGATCGTCGTGTATCTGCTCGTCAACCTCGCCCTGTTGTGGGTACTGCCGATCGCCGATCTCGCGCGGTCGACGCTGCCGGCCGCCGACGCCGCCCGCGTGCTGGCCGGGCCGCGCGGTCAGCAGATCATCACGGTACTCTCGCTCATCTCATTGCCGCCGATGCTGAACGCCATCGTCATGATCGGCGCGCGCATCGTGTTCGCGATGGGACGCGACGGCTTGCTCTGGAAAAGGACTGCGGCCGTCGGCGCCGGCGGCACGCCGACGATCGCCACGCTCATCACAACAGCCGTCGCGGTCGCCGGCATCGCCAGCGGAACGTTCCAGCGGCTCGTCGCGATCACCGCGTTCTTCCTTGCGCTCAACTACGTCATCTGCTGCGTCGCGCTCGTCGCCCTGCGCCGCCGCGAGCCGCACCGCAGGCGTCCGTTCGTCGCACCGGGATACCCATCGTCGGCGTATGTCGTGCTGATCGGTGCGGCCGCGCTGGTGGTTGGAACACTCGTCGGCGATACCGTAAACGGCGCCCTCGCGATCGCTTTACTCATCGCCGGTCTCATCGGACGCGCGTTGTTTGATCGACGCTCCACGTGACCAGCTGACGCTCCAACGTGCTGGGGGGCTGACGCTCCAACGTGCTTGGGGGGCTGACGCTCCAACGTGCTGGAGGGCTGACGCTCCAACGTGCTCGGGGGCTGACGCTCCAACGTGCTCGGGGGGCTGGCGCTCCAACGTGCTGTGGGGCTGACGCTCCAACGTCCTGGGGGCTGACGCTCCAGCGTGCTGGGGGCTGACGCTCCTACGCGCTGGCGTTTAGGACAGGAGCAGGCCGACGACGACGACGACGACGGCGCCGATCAGGTTGTGCCAGAGGAACTCGATCCAGGGCAGCTCGATGGCGACGGTCAAGACGGCAGCCATGCCAGCGATGAGGCCGATGAAGGCGCCGCGTGCCGTCGCGCGGCGCGTGAGGATCGCGAGGATGAAGACGCCGAGGAGCGAGCCGTACACGAACGATCCGTAACGGTTCACGACCTCGATCAGCGATCCCTGTCCGGCCGCCTGCATGGCGACCACGCACGCGAAGAGTCCCCAGAACACCGTCGCGATCTTCGAGACATGGACGTAGTGTTGCTCAGGCGCGGACGTCACGAGGTGACGCCGGTAGAAATCGATGATCGTCGCCGTCGCCAGGGCGTTCAGCTCGCCGCCGCTCGCCGACATGGCCGCGACGAAGATCGCGCCAATCAGCAGCCCGACGAGGCCGACCGGCATCCGCGTGGTGACGAACATCGGAAAGATGTAGTTGGAATCGTTGTAGTTCTGGTCGCCGCTCGCCTGCCTCACGAGCGCGACGGCCCTGGAGCGGATGCCCTGCAGCTGCGCGTCGCTCGCGAGAAACGCCCTGCGCTCGCCGCGCTCGGCTGCGAGGCGCCGCTCCGCCGCCGATCGATCGAATTCCTGCTGGAGCGCCGTGTAGTCGGCCGCGTAGGCGCTGTCCGCGATCCGGTCGTCGTAGACGCGGTTGAACACCATCGGCGGTGTCTGGAACACGTAGTACAGGAACAGCAGCACGCCGGTGCCGAGAATCAGCAGCTGCAGCGGAATCTTCACGTACGCGCTCATCATCAGCGATTGGCGCGCCTCGTCGACCGACTTCGCGCTCAGATATCGCTGGACCTGGCTTTGATCGCACCCGAAGTACGACAGCATCAGGAAGAGGCCGCCGATCATGCCTGACCAGAACGTGTACCGCTCCGTGAGGTTGACGGTGAAGTCGATCGCGTGAAGCCGGCCGCTGGCGCCGGCGAGGTGCAGCGCCTGACCGAGGCCGACGTGCTGCAGGATGCCGTACAGAAGGATCGCGACCGCCGCCAGCATCCCGAACACCACGATGAACATCTGCTTCACGTCGGTCCACGCCACCGCCTGCACGCCGCCGAGCGTCGTGTAGACGATCATCGGCACGCAGATCACCAGGACCGTGACCGGCAGCGTCCAGCCGAGAATGGCCGACATGACGACCGACGGCGCCGCGAGCGTGACGCCGAGGGAGGCGGCGCGCCCGACGAGGAAAAGCAGACTGGCGAGCGACCTCGTCTTCGCGTCGAAGCGGCGCTCGAGATATTCGTACGCCGTGTAGACCCGCGCCCGCGTGAAGAACGGCACGACGGTGAGCGAGAGGATCACCATCGCGAGCGGAAGGCCGAAATAGAACTGCACGAAGCGCAGGCCGGTCAGGTACCCGAGCCCGGTCGTGCTGACGATCGTCACCGCGCTCATCTGCGTCGCCATCACCGACAGGCCGACGGCCCACCACGGCAGCGAACGGTTGGCGAGCAGATAACCATCGACCTGATCGGTGGCTTTCGATCGACGCAGCCCGTCGACGATGACCCACCCGATGTAGGCGATGACGACGGCCCAGTCGAGCGGACGCATCAGGCGAAGAGGCGGCCGAAGATCCAGAGGGCGGCGATGAGGAAGGCTTCGAGGAGGATGACCTGGATGTATGTGCGAGTCATCGCTGTCTGAGCTCGGCCTCGGGGGTTCCGAGAAGATCTGATCCTCTTCTTCGTGACTTCGTGACTTCGTGGTTGCATTCAGCAGGAACCCCGGAGCTGACAGTCATAACCCCGCGCTCCGTTCGCGAAGCTTCTGTTCTGCCTCGCCGAGCGCGTTCGTCGCGTCGTTCCACCAGGCCTCGTCGGACTCGAGCGCGGCGTGCGACTGCTTCGCGGCGCGCGCGGTCTCTTCGGGCGCGGGGCCGCCCAGCGTCCTTCGAATCTCGATGAAATGGCGCGCGCTGAGAATCTGCGCGATCGCCGCCTCATCGTAGACGAGCGGCACGCCGATCAGATCGGCCGAGACCGTCGCGAGGGTGTGCGACAGCGACACGCCCGGATCTCGTTCTCGCTCGTGCATCAGCCGCGACGAAATGGCGTGCGCCGTCCTGAAGGGCAGCCCGTGATCGCGGACGAGCGTGTCGGCCAGCTCCGTCAGCGTCGTCCACCCCTCGGCGGCGCGCGCCTCCAGTCGCTTCGCGTCGAACGCGGCGGTCGTCATCGCGGCGGCGACGAGCTTCACCGCGCGTGTCGCGTCGCGGAACATCGAGAAGACGAGCGGCTGCAGGTCGTCCTCGGTGTCGACGATGTCGCCGAACGGCGTGTTGTGGACGGCGGTGACGATGGCCTGCGCCTGGCCGAGCGCCTTGCTGCCGATGGCGCGCGCGTGCTCGATGGCGACCGGATTCCGCTTCTGCGGCATGATGCTGCTGCACTGCACGTAGCCGTCGCCGAACGACACGTAGTCGAACTCCGCAGTCCCCCACAACAGCAGGTCCTGAATGAAGCGACCGAGCCCGACCAGCAGGACCGACGATGCGGAGACGCTCTCGAGCAGGTAGTCGACGGTCGCGATGCTGCCGTATGTATTGCCGGTCGGCCCGCAGAAGCCGAGCAGATCGGAGGTGAGCTGGCGGTCGATCGGAAATCCGGTGCCGGTGATCGCGCACGCGCCGAGCGGATTGCGATTCGTCCGGTCGTAGGCCCCTCTCAGTCTCGTGGCGTCGCGCTCGAGCTGCTCCACCACCGCCAGGAGGTAGTGCGCCACCGTCGTCGGCTGGGCCCGCTGCGTGTGCGTGTGCACGGCCAGCACCGTCTCGCGGTTGCGATCGATGACGTCGACGAGCGAGCGCCGCAGCGCGAAGGTGGCCGAGAGCAGACCGAGCACGAACTCGCGCTGCCGCATGCGGTACATCGTCATGTCGATGTCGTTGCGCGACCGCGCGGTATGCAACCGTCCCGCGACGTCCTCTCCGCATCGAGCGATGACGAGCCGTTCGATATAAAAGAAGAGATCCTCGTAGCTGCCGTCGTACCTGGCTTCCTGCACCTCGTCGAGCGAGATGGAGTCCAACGCTTCACGGATGCGATGCGCATCCTCGCGCGAAACGATGCCCTGCTCGGCGAGCATCACGAGGTGCGCGTAGTGAATCGCCATCAGCGGCGAGAGAAACAGCTCTTTGGCATCTTCGAAGTTCTCGTTGAGCACGTAGGTGACGTATTCCGGAGCGAATTTCATTGTTTTGAGTATAGTTCGATTATGCGTACACCTGTCGCCATCGCCAGCAGCTTCGTCGTTGCGCTCGCGACGCTGACAGCTCAATCCGGACCAGGCGATCGCCGCGCGAAAGAGATCTTCAAGCAACTGATCGAAATCAATACGACCGATACGCCGGCTGGCAACGTGACGAAAGCGGCCGACGCCGTCGCGGAACGGTTGAAGACGGCGGGATTTCCGGCGGCCGATGTTCAGGTGCTCGGACCGGATCCGAAGAAACATAACGTCGTCGCGCGGCTGCACGGCAGCGGCGCGAAGCGGCCCCTGCTCCTGCTCGCGCATCTCGACGTCGTCGAAGCGAAGCGTGAGGACTGGTCGTTCGATCCGTTCGCCTTCCTCGAGAAGGACGGATTCTTCTACGGCCGCGGGACGAGCGACGACAAGGCGATGGCATCGATCCTCACCACGAACCTGATTCGGCTGAGGGAAGAAGGATTCAGGCCGAATCGCGATCTCATCCTCGCGCTCACGGCCGACGAAGAGGGAGGCCGCTTCAACGGCGTCGACTGGCTCGTGAAGAATCACCGGACGCTCATCGACGCGGCGCTCGCCATCAACGAGGGCGGATCGGGTCAGATGAAGAGCGGGAGGTATCTGATCAACGAAGTCCAGGCGAGCGAGAAGGTGTATCAGGACTTCCGGCTCGAGTCGCGCAATCCGGGCGGGCACAGCTCGCGGCCGATCCGCGACAACGCCATCTACCATCTCGCCGACGGTCTCGCGAAGCTCGAGCGTCTCGACTTCCCGACGCGCCTGAGCGAGGTCACGCGAACGTACTTCGAGCGGATGGCGGCGTTTCAGAGCGACGCCAGGGTCGCCGCCGACATGCGCGCCGCCGCGCAGGCGACGCCGGATCCGCAGGCGGTCGCGCGATTGTCGTCCGGCTCTTCGTACTTCAACGCGCTGATGCGGACGACGTGCGTGGCGACGAGGCTCGACGGCGGCCACGCGAACAACGCGCTCCCGCAGCTCGCGTCCGCGAACGTGAACTGCCGCATTCTGCCGGGTGAGGCGCCGGAAACGGTGAAGCAGAAGATCGAAGAGACGATCGCGGATCCGAAAATCACGGTGACCTTCGTCGACAAGGCGACGCCGAGCGCGCCGTCGCCGCTCACGCCGGAGGTGATGACGGCGATCGAGTCGACGACCAAGGCGATGTGGCCCGGCGTCATCGTCGTCCCCATGATGGGCACCGGGGCGACCGATGGCCTCTTCCTGAGGAACGCCGGCATGCCGGCCTACGGCGTCGAAGGCATTTTCTACGAGATCGACGACAACCGCGCGCACGGCCGCGACGAGCGCGTCGGCATCAGACAGTACTTCGAGGGGCTCGAGTTCCAGTACAGGTTAATCAAGGCGCTGTCGCAATGACGAAGCCGCCGCCCGCGGCTACGGCCGCCTTCAGTTCGGGGACGACGATCTGACCATTACGAACCGCGGCGTCGAGAAGCTGCGGCTGATGAAGATACGGTAACGATCTGATTCAGACCACGACAACATCTGCCGTTCGGCATGCGATAACCCGGACAAGATTGCTACCGCTTCAGCGTCCGGACATATGCCCTGACGACTTCGTAGACGAAGTCCTCGCACGCTTCGCTGGTTTTCGGATCGTAGGGGTCGCCGTTGGTGATGTTGTCGGACACGACGCGGATGCCGAGGAACGGCACGCGCAACAGCTTCGCAATCTGCGCGGCCGACGCCGTCTCCATCTCCTCGACGGCGGTCCCGAATTCGGTGTGGAACCGCGCGATGAGATCGAGCTCGTCGTTCCACATGTCGCTGGATCCGATCGCGCCCTCGACGACCTTTCCGCGCGTGTAGGTCTTGGTCACGCTTCGGGCCGCGTCGACGAGCGCGGCGTCGGCCTCGAAGCGCGCCACGCGGCGCGCGTTCGGATCGTTGCCCGCGCTCCCATCGGCCGCGGTGAGATCCAGCGGCCTCCAGTCGAGCGGGTTGCTGCCGGATCCGGCCGCGCGGTACCGGCTCCTGAACGCGCCGAGATTCACCGCGCTCGTCCCGATCACGATGTCGTACAGCCGCAGCCGCGGATCGTGGCCGCCGGCGGTGCCCTGATTGATGATCGCGAGCGGCTGGAATCGCTCGACGGCGAGAACCGTCGCCGCCGCCGCGCTCGACATCCCCTTCAGCGTCTTCGAGACGATGACGGGATAGCCGTCGATCGTGCCGCTCCAGAACGTCCAGTCGCTCACGCGCTCGACCTTGACGTGCTCCAGCCGGCCGGCGAGCTTTTCGGTCTCGATTTGCATCGCCCCCTGGACGATCACGGGACGAAGCGCGGCCGCCGGCGATTGCGCCCACGCCGGCGGCGGCACGAGCAGGAGTGCAACTATGAAGTACGAAGTTCGAAGGCCGAAGTATGAAGTCACAAGGCGTACTTCGAACCTCCGACTTCGGACTTCGGACTTGAAACCCATCAGAGGACCCGCGCCTGACGCATCACCGCCTCCGCCTTCGGCCGGATCTCCCGCGCGACCTCGAACGGATCGCCCTGCTGGAATTTCGGCAGGAACAGCTCGACCGACAGCGCACCCGTGTACCCCTTGTCCGCGAGCTTGCGGAGAATCGTCGTCAGCGGCGACACGCCGTCGCCGGGGATGACGCGCGTCACCGTGTCCAGCAGCTCGCGCGGCATGTCGGGCACGTCCTGGAAGTGCACGTGACCGAGCTCGCCCGGCTTGAGCAGATCCAGATCCTCGAGCTTGTTGAGGCCGGACCAGAAGTGATAGCAGTCGAGCATCGGACGCATGTTCGGATGGCCGGCGGCACGCGTCATCTTCAGCAGCGTCGGCAGCGTGGAGATGAGCGGCGACGTGCGGATGAACTCCGCCATCGCCGTCATGTCGAACTGTTTGGCGATTTCTCCGACCTCGCGCATGTTGTCGGGGATCGGTGTGTAGTCTTCGGCGGTGACTTTCTGCTGTGCGGTCGCGGTTGTCGAGTAGACGCGCTTGAGACCCAGCGTCGCGAACATCTCGCAGCGTTTCTTCAACGCGTCGAGCGCCGCCGATCGGTTCGGGTTCTGCTCCCACAATCCCTGCAGCGCGCCGCCGTTGCACGACACGGGCGTCAGTCCGAGATCGCCGAGCAGCCGCTTGGCGGTCGGCAGCGACTCGCCTTTCAGGAACTCGTCGAGAAGGTTCCCGGCGATCTCCACCTGCCGGATTCCCGCGCGCGACCAGCCTTCGAGCGACTGCCGGAAGCCGGCTCTCGAAGAAGTGTTCTGGTGCATGGCGAGCGTCATCTTCGACGCCGCGGCCGGCGCGCCGCCCGCCGACGCCAACGCGACCGGCGTCAGGAGCATCGTTCGTCTGGACAGCATGACCCCTGCTTTCGTCGAATGCTACTGAATGCGACGGAGACTTACTTCTGCGACGTGGCCTTGCTCTTCGTGACGGGATTGCCCGCGTTCACCCACTCATTCCAACCGCCGAGGAGGGCGCGCACGTTCTTCGCGCCGCGCTGCTGCAGGATGAGCGCCGCACGGGCGCTCGTGAACTCGTCGCGTCAGGCACAGTAGGTGACGACCGGCTTCCTGCTCTTCTGGATCATCTGCGCGACCTTCTCGTACTCGGCCGGCCACGTCGCCAAGCCTTCGAGCGGCAGCAGCACTGCCCCCGGGATGTGCGACGCCTCGTACGCGTCGACGTTGCGCGTGTCGACGATGAGCACGTTCTTCGACGCGACGAGCTTCTTGAAGTCCTGCTGCGTGATGCGCGGCGCGTCGACCTGAGCGGCCGCGACGGATGCGAGAAGGAGCGCGACGACGAAGGTGAGGATGGCGCGTGTCATGGCTCATCATAGCGCGCGGCGGGCGCTGTTTTTCGCGGCTAAATTGGCGGCTGGCTGCCCGCGAGGGACAGACGCTTCAATACTATGTCCTGTGGTGATCATTCGGCGCGACCCCGACGTGCTCTCGTCGTTTCTCGAGGACGCGGCCCACTTTCCAGGCGGGCACGCGGCGGGAATCGCGGTGCCGTCGAATGAATCCGAAGTCGCCGACGTTCTCCGATTGGCGAGCACCGTGCTGCCCATCGGCGCGCAATCGTCGCTGACCGGCGGCGCGACGCCGATGGGCGAGGTGCTGCTGAGCACCTCGCGACTGAATCGCATCCTCGAGATCGGATCGGATTGGGTGCGCGTGCAGGCGGGCGTGACGCTCGCCGATCTCGATGCGGCGCTCGCCGCGGCGGGCAAGTACTATCCGCCCGCGCCAACATTCACGGGCGCGTTCGTCGGCGGCACCGCCGCAACCAACGCAGCCGGCGCCGCCACCTTCAAGTACGGCACGACGCGCGACTGGGTGCGTGCGATGACCGTCGTGCTCGCCGGCGGCGACACGCGTCGCATCGAGCGCGGCGCCGCGAAAGCCTCCAGCCTGGTGCCCGTCCCCGCATACCGAATGCCGGCGGTGCCGAAGCATTCGGCCGGCTATTTTGCGGCGCCCGGCATGGACCTCATCGATCTCTTCATCGGATCGGAGGGAACGCTCGGCGTGATCACCGAAGTGACGCTGCGCGTCCTGCCTGAGCGTCCCGCGTTGTGCCATGCGTTCGTGACGTTCGCCGATCGATCAGCGGCGCTCGCGTTCGTCGGCGATCTGCGCGCGTCATCGCACGGCGCCGGCGTCTCCGCGATCGAGCACATGGACGCGCGCTGCCTGTCCATCCTTCGAGAGGACGGCATCGATCGTCAGCTCGGCGTGCCGATTCCCGGCGATTCGGCGATCGCGCTGCTCGTCACGCTCGAGCTCCCTGCAGGCATGGACGCCGGGCAGGCGTTCGACGAGATCGGCCGCGCGCACGAGGCGTCGCCGCCCGACACGCCGCTGGTTCGACTGTGCCGGATGCTCGACAAGGCGGGCGTACTCGAGCGCGCGGAGATTGCCGTGCCCGGCGACTCCGCGCGCGCGGCGCAGCTGCTGGCGGTGCGCGAGGCGGTGCCGGCGGCCGTGAACGCGCGCGTCGGCCGCGCGAAGCACGCGATCGATCCGCGGATCGCGAAGACAGCGGCCGACATGGTCGTGCCCTTCGACCGGCTCGGCGAGCTGATGACGATGTACGACGAGGAGTTTACGAGGCGGCGACTCGACGCGGCCGTGTGGGGGCACATCTCGGACGGGAATCTCCACCCGAACGTTCTGCCGCGATCGTACTCGGACGTCGAGTCGGGCAAGGACGCCATCATGACGTTCGGTCGAGCGGTCATCGCGATGGGTGGGTCGCCGTTGGCGGAGCACGGAGTCGGCAGGAATCCGGTGAAGCAGGCGCTGCTGCGCGAGCTCTACGGCGATCGCGGCATGGCTGAGATGCGAGCCGTAAAGGAAACGTTGGATCCGGACTACAAGCTCGCACCTGGTGTACTCTTTCCAAAACGATGATGAGGCGGGTGTGTGGTTCGGTGATCGTGCTCGCGATCGCGCTGGCGCCGGCCGTCGGCGACACGTGCGCGCTGGGATGCGACGTCGGCCGGCCCGCTCCTTCATCTTCGGCGTCGGGCGACGCGACGTGCCCGCTGCACCATCCGCATCATGCGCCGGCCGCGCCCGAGCGCTGCCGGCACGATCACACCGTCGGACGCGCCGGCATTCTCCGATCGATCCAGTCGGCGCCGTCTGCCGATCGAAGCCGTTCGCCTGAAAGGCTCGCGAGTCACACGGCGACACCCGATACCCACGCCGTCCCGGCTCGCACGCCGCTTTCATTCGAGCACGTCCAGTTCACCAGATCGGTTCTCCCACCTTCCACCTCGCGACCCGACATCCTGCGGATCTAACGCAGGGCCATTCGTCAGTCGCTGGTCGTCAGTCATCAGTCGTCGTCCGCGTCAGTCACTCGTCGTCAGTCCTCAGTCCGTTCGGCTGACGGACACATGGACGACTGACGACTGATGACTGCCCTCTTTCCGGAGATCTGCATGCGTCTTCGTGTGTTCGTGTGTTCGTTCCCGCTGTTTTTTCTCTGCGCTCGCGATGCGCGCGCGCAGTGGATGCTGATGGGCGACGGCGTGGCGTTCCTCACCTACAACCATCAGGGCGGACCGCGCGGCGGCGACGAGGTCAAGTCGACGAACTGGTGGATGGGAATGGCGTCGACGCCGACCAGCGCCGGCCAGCTTACGTTCATCGGGATGTTGAGCGCCGATCCGCTGACGGCGACCAGCCACGGCTACCGCGAGCTCTTTCAGGTCGGCGAAACCTACAAGGGCGAGCTGATCGTCGATCGGCAGCATCCGCACGATCTGCTGATGCAGGCGGCTGCTGTCTGGCGGATGCCAATCGGGGAGAACGCTGGATTCACGATTGCCGGCGGCCCGGTCGGCGAGCCGGCGCTCGGCCCCGTCGCGTTCATGCACCGTCCCTCGGCGGCGGAAAATCCTGCGGCGCCGCTGGCGCACCACACGCTCGATTCGACGCACATCGCGATGGAGGTCATCACCGCGGCATTCGATCGAGGACCGTTGACGATCGAGTCGTCGGTCTTTCACGGCGCCGAGCCGGACGACAATCGCTGGGACCTGATGGATCCCGGCGCACTCGACTCATGGTCGACGCGCGTGTGGCTCCGGCCGTCGAAGAAATGGGAGTTTCAGGCCTCGCACGGATTCCTGAAGAAGCCCGAGGCGCTCGAGCCGGACGACGTGCGGCGGACGACCGGGTCGGCGTCGTGGTTCGACGACCGCGGCAACGACTTCACGGCGGTGACCGCCGCCTACGGCCGCAACGACAAGCACGGCGACGCGTTCAACGCGTTCCTGGCGGAGGCGACCGATCGCCGCGGATCGCTGTCGATCTACGGACGCGCCGAATCGGTGCAGAACGACGTGCATCCGCGCGCCGTCGGCGAATTCACCGTCGGCGCCGTTCACGAGCTCCCGCCATGGACGGACTTCGAGGTCGGCGTCGGCGCCGACGTCACCTTCTATGCAGTGCCCGCCGTGCTGCGCGACGCGTACGGCAGCCACCCGATCTCGTTCCACGTGTTTCTGCGCGTCCGGCCGCCGAAGAGCCACATGGGGAGGATGTGGAACATGAGGATGGCGGATCCCTAACAACGCCTTGGCTTTTTCTTCGTGACTTCGTGTCTTCGTGGTTGCATTTCTTCGTGGTTTCATTTCGTTCAGCACGCGTGTGCGTCACACCAGCACCCCGACACCGATAACGGCGAGCGCGATGATGATCAACCACAGCGCGAGCGTGCCGGCGATGGTGGCAGAGAGAGGATCGCGCTCGCGTTCCATTGCGTGGGCGATGCTCGACTGCGCGCTGAACGAGGCGCCGATCGCGGCGAGCAGCAGCAGCCATCCGATGCCGAGCGCGACGCGCGCGCCGACTCCTCCGCCGGCGAGCCGCGTCGCGAAGAACAACGTCCCGAGCCAACTCGCCACGGCGACGCCGGCCAGCAGGCGCAGTCGGCCGATTTCGCGATCGCCGGCCTGACGCAGCAGCTCCAGCTGCAGCGCGCGCTCGGCGCGCTTGCGCTCCGCCTCGAGCTGCTCGCGCTCGAGCTCCAGCCGCCGCGTGTCGCGGTCGAACGCCTCCTTGAGCGCCGCGACGACAACGCCCGCGAGACGCGTTTCGAGACCGCCGAGCGCGCGACCCGGATCGGGCTGCTGCAGCGCCTCGTTCTCCGACGCCATCGATCGCATCCTGCGGCTGCGCGCCAGATCGGTGACGCCAATCAGCGTGTCGAGAATGCGGAGCCAGGGGACGGACATATGGTTGCTGGTTGCTGGTTGCTGGTTGCTGGTTGCTGGTTGCTGGTTGCTGGTCTGCCCGCCGAAGCTCGCGGTTCGAACGAGCGAAGGCGGGTCGCTGGTTGCCGGTGATTATGTCGGTTTCAACCACCGATCGCGAAACGTGCGCTGCGCAGGCGTCAGCGTTCCGCCGGCCGATTCGATCGGGATCGCCTCGAGGTGCGGATCTTCGGCGAGCGTGACGGTGGACCGATGCGTCACGCGCGCGCGATCGATGAACGCGATTTCGGCGCGGTCGCCGGGCTTTCGTCGCTGGAGCGCCGCCTCCGCGTCGGTTTCCGAGTGGATCGGCCGCCCGTCGATCTCCGTCACCTCATCGTCCTGCTCGAGTCCGGCGGCGTAGACCGGCCACGACGGCGCGACGAGCGAAGAGACGCGCACGCCGTTGCGCGTGTCGAACCGCACGTCGCCGAGCCACGCGCGGCCGGCGTTCCGCTTGCGAAGCATCAATCCCGCGCGGCCGAGCAGCCGGTCGTAGTCGGCGACGCCTCGGCCCTCGATGTACTTCGCGAAGAACTCGCGCGCGAACGCGCGATCGCCGCTGACCCCGGCGAGCGTTTCCTCGGCGTCGGCCAGCGAGTACGGGCGATCGACGTAGCCTTCGCGCGCGCCGCCGGGCCTGCCGAACCGCTGCCACATCGCGCGCATGAAATCGTCGAGCGACACGCGGCCGTCGCTGCGATCGCGGAGCGAAAGATCGAGCGCGAGCGCGATGGCGCCGCCGAACGGATAGTACGAGAGGACCGTGTTCGCCCAGTTGGTGCGATCGACCGTGCGGCCGCCGTCGATGAACGGCGCCATGCGGCTCATCTCGACGGCGGATCGGACGGCCCGGCCGGGGTCGTTCACGACGGTATCGACCAGGCCACCGACGATGCCGGCCGTCGCGGCGACGTCGACGAGCTGCGCGCGCTGCATCACCAGCGGTCCGTAGTACTGCGTGAAGCCCTCCGCGAGCCACAGCGAGTCGGACAGGTTCGCGCGTTCGAAATCGAACGGCTCGAGCCCTGACGGACGAATCCGCTCGACGTTCCAGCAGTGGAAGAATTCGTGGGCGACGGTGTCGAGCAGCACCATGCGCGACGTGGCGATCGATCCCGACGAGGTCATGACGGTGCTGTTGCGGTGCTCCATGCCGTCGCCGCTCGCCCACGGCAGATAGTCGGCGAGAAACGTGTAGGAACCCGGCTCGTACTGCGGGTACTCGCCGAAGATCGCGCCTTCCTGCCGAACGATCTTCTCGACGTCCTTCACGTAGCCGTCGAGCTCGGCGTCGGTCCCCGTGTGATGCAGCGAGAAGCGAAACGTCCGGTCGCCCACACTGAACTGGCGAACGCTGATAGGGCCGAACTCGGCCGGGCTGTCCATCAAGTACTGAAGATTGGGCGCCGTGAATTCGAGCGGAGAGGCCGAGGCATGCAGCTGCGTGGCAACCTGCCAGCCAGACGCGGCGGGCGGCTCGAACGTGAGCGTCGCAGGACGATCGTCCAGGCCATGGGCCCACATGATCGCCGCCGGCATGTTGATGTGTGCGTGCGTTTCGTCGACGGCGAGATACGTGCCGTCGATGCGGTCGCCGTACACCTTGTAGCGCACCGTGACGCGGCCGCCGTGTCCAGCGACGTTCCATCCGTACGGATCGGGCCTCGTCGGTTGGATCTCGCGACCGTCGGCGCCGGCCACGCGCACGTCGTACACGTTCTTGGCGAAATCATGAAGCGAGTAGCGGCCGGGCGACGATCGGCTCATCCGCAGCTCGAGCGTGCCCGACCCGACATCGGGAAACGCCGCCTCGACCTCCATCCACCGATGCTGCGGCTCGGGAAACGAGAAGCGGTAGCGAACCGGAGATTCGCCGCGAAGCGGGGCGCCGTGCGGGATACAGAACGCGACGGCGACGAGAACGGCGAAGCTGGTGCGGATCAGCGGGCGCGAAGCATCCATATCGAATCGTACAACGGCGATCGGCCACCCTCGACCGTGGCGACGATGGCCGAGCGCGAGTGGATCGGCGACAAACCCGCGGCGCGGCCGGCCGCGGCGGCGAGGGGACGCGGCTCGTTGTGCAGCAGTATGCCATCGGATGCCAGCATCAGCCCGATGTTGGCGAGGGCAAGCGTCAGATCGCCGTCCGTCAGATACGGAAAGACGTTCGTGACGACGACGAGATCGAACTTCCGATCGAGTCGATCGACGACCGCGTCGAGCGTCGCCGCGTCGAGGGCATCCGTGATTCCTGCGGACAGATCGATCGCCTTCGTCAGATGGCCCGGCACCGCGGCGCGAGCCGCCTCGACGCCGATCGATCGTCCGAGCGTCTCGAAATATCTGCGGTACTCGTCCGTGAAGCGGACGCGATCGGTCTCGCGGACGCCGCTGACGAGCGTCAGGCGCGGCCGCGTGCCGCGCGCGCGCCGCATCCAGTCGACGACGCGCGCGTTGATGTCGGCGCCGGTGACGTGGAGCGTCGCACGATCGGCCAGGCCGCGGCCGAGCAGCGAGTCGATCACCGCGAACGGCTGGTAACTTTGCGGCTCTCCGCTCTCGACCAGCCCGGTGCGCGGCGCCACGTCGAGGCCCGGCCCGATGATGAGCACTTCGCGGACGCGGCGGCGCGGCTCGAGCTCGCGGAGCGTCGCGAGTCCCAGATCGACGAGAAATCCGGCCTCGACGGACGTGTCGGTGCTCAGCCCGCGCTGCTGGTACAGGAGACCCGTCGCTGCCGCAGCGTCGGCGTCTGCAGCCGCGACGAATTCCTTGTCGTAGAGGAACCGCATGGCACGGGAGTACTCGCCGAGGATGAACGCTCGCCGCGACGCGCGATCGGGATGTTGCCGCGCCGCGATCTCCCGGAAGTATCCGAGGCGCGGGCCCGGAGTGTTCCCGTCGATCGCGGCGAGGAGCGCGTCGACGCGCGCCTCGACGTCCGGAGCAATCGAGCGCCGTTCGGTGAACGCTTTCGCGCTCACCGCCGGCTCGATCGGCGGCAGCCTCGTGAACGACGTCGACTGCAGCATGTAGAAAACCAGGTGATCGAGCTCGCCTTCGCGGACTCGCTGCTGATTACGTTCGCGGACGCCGCTGACGTGCGCGGCGAACGTCGCCTGACCGAGACCGCGCCCTTCGAGCATCTGCTGAAACGGCGGCGCGAGATCGGTCCAGGCGATTTCGCGGACCGGTGTCTCGACGGCGAAGAAGTACGAAGTACGAAGTGCGAAGTACGAAGTCAGAAGTACGAAGTGGGAAGCTCGAAGCCAATGACTTCGCCGCGCACTTCGTACTTCGTACTTCGTACTTCGAACCTTCAGAAGAGCAGCTTGAATCCGAGCTGCCCGTACCGCGGGAAGTTCGACTGCCGGACGACCGTCCGATCGATCGTTCCGAACAGCGGGTTGGTCGGATTGTTCTCGTACTGCCGTTCGTCGTAGATCACCTGGTTCAGCACGTTGTACAGCTCCAGCCGAATCTGCAGCCGCACGTTGTGCGCCAACTGCGTCGTCTTGGCGAAGTTGATGTCGAACTGGTAGAACGGCGGACGCCGGATGTTGTTGTCGCGGAAGTTCACGTAGGTCCCGGTGTAGTTCGGCTTGATGATGAAGTTCGGTTCGGTGCAGCCGGCGGCCACCGAGTAGCCGAGCATCGTGACGACCCCCGTGTCGCTCATCTGCGCCACGCACGGCGTGACCGCGCGAATCACCCCGGCGCCGAAGTCGACGTTGCCGATCGCCGCGTCCTTCACGTAGATGACGTTCTGCGGCAGACCCCACGGGCGGCCGCTGTTGAACAGCCACATGCCGGCGACTTCCCAGCCTCCGACGAGGCCGTTGACGATCGAGCTCGACGTCGACAGGAACTTCTGCTCGCGTCCGAACGGGAGGTGGTACACGCCGGAGACGGTGACGCGGTGACGCCGATCGCTTTCGAACGGCGCCTTCTGCACGACCCGATCGACGTCGGTGATGAGCGGCTGCTGGTTGTTGTTGCCGCCGATGTCGTTGCCGCCGCCGTTCTCTTCGACCATCTTCGACAGGGTGTAGGTGCCTGACAGCGTGAGCCCGGTCGACACGCGCTTGTTCGCGACGAACTGCGCCGAGTTGTACCAAATCCGGCCGTCGTTGCGGTCGAACATCGTGATGCCGCCGAATTCCGGGAACGGCCGGCTCAGCTCATAACGCGACAGCGTCGGGCTCGTGAACCGCGCCGTCCCCTCGAAGCCGGGCACCTGGTAGAACGGATTCGGCAGCAGCTCGTTGCAGAACGCGACGCTTCCGCCCTTCGTCGGGTCGCAGCGATCGCGCAGCGACAGCGGCGGCTCGTTGAATCCTCCCCAGCGGTTCTGCTCCTGTCTCGTCCGGCTGCCGACGTACGAGAGCTCGATCGTCGTCCGCCACGGCAGCTCGCGCTGGGCGCCGATCGAGAACTGATGAACGTACGGATTGACGAAGTCGGGATTCGAGAAGCCGATGCTGCGGCCGAGAAGCGTCTGGAGCCCGAGCGACGATCCGGGAGCCGACGCGATGCCCTGGGAGAAGGGGTTCGACAACGCCAGCGTCGACGTGCGGTCGGCATCGAGCGACGTAATCAGCGGCGTCTGGATCCCGAACCCGTTCGAGGCCGAAATGCTGACGACGTTGACGTAATAGAGGCCGTAGCCGCCGCGCAGGACGGTCTTCTCTCCGAGCATGTAGGCGAACCCGACGCGCGGCTGCACGTTGTTGCGATCCCACTGATACGGATACTTCGGGTTGCCGTTGACGTCGACGAAGCCGAGGCCTCCGCGCACCGTGTAGCCGGGAAACTGCTGCTGGTTGATCCGCGACGACACGGGATTGATCGTCTGCGGGTCGAAGCCGTAGTTGATGCGGTCGTCCTGTTCGAACACAGGGGTGTTGAGATCCCAGCGGAGTCCGAGGTTCACGGTGAACCGGTCGGTCACCTTCCAGTCGTCCTGCACCCACGGCGCGGTGTAATTCCATCGGAAGGTCGGATAGAAATTGTTCTCCACGAAGCCGAACGCCGGCGCGCCGAGCAGGAACGACGCGATCGAATTCCCGCTGAGCGCATCGGCCGCGTTGAAGGCTCGCTGGGTGTACCGGCGGTCGAACGTCAACACGAAGAGGTTCGAGTTGATCTCGCGCGTGTACCACGTGAGGCGCATGTCGAGCCCGCCGCGCACGCTGTGCGCACCCTTGACCATCGAAAAGTTCGGCTGCAGGCTGAACCCGGTGGTCGTCTCGCTGTTGCGGCTGTTGCGTCCGAGGTTCTGGTACTCGGTCGTCCCACCGGTCGACGCCCCGAAGCCGCTCGGCGCGCCCGCCGTCGTCACGAAATTCAGCCGCGGGAATACTTTGTTCGGAAGCTGGTTGACGAACGACGTCGGGAAGCCGAGCTCCGACGGGTTGAAGTTCAGCCCCGGATCCGCCCGCGCGAGCTCGAGGTACTGATTGAGGCCGGCGCGGACGTTCAGGATGAACGACGAGCTCACCGTTCGGACCCAATCGGCGACGCCGGTGTGGTTGATGCGCCACAGCGGCAGCTGACCGTCCTGTGCCGGTCCGCTCGTGATGCCGTTCGTGCTGCGCTGCTCGGTGCGCTTGTTGTAGGCATAGCGCACGAACATCCTCGTCTTGTTGCTGATGTTCTGATCGACCTTCATCGCGACGTTGCGGAAGGTGTCGAACGCCAGGTTCGGCGCGAAGACGAAGTTGTTGCGCCACGGATCGCTTCCGGCCGGCGCCGAGGCGTTCGGCTGCAGGAAGTACTGCGAGAAGCGCTGCGCCATCGGGTCGATGCGGTTGGCGGGAATGATGTTGCCGGGGAACGGATCGCGGACCCACTGTCCGTTTTCCAGCCGTCCGGTCGCCGGATCGTAAATCGTGATGAGGCGTCCCTGCGCGTCGCGCAGGTTGCTGAAATCGCCGCGGAGCTGCGCCGCATCGGGCACCGTGTAGGTGGCCGGGTTGGGCGTCGCTTCCTTGTACCCCTCGTAGTTGAACATGAAGAACGTCTTGTTGCGCCCGTCGTACAAGCCTGGAATCTGGACCGGGCCGTCCACCTGGAATCCGTACTGATCCAGCTTGTGATCCGGCTTCTCGCGGTTGTTCACCTTGAAGAAGTACTCGTTCGAGTCGAGCTCCTTGCGGCGCGCGAACTCGTACGCCGTCCCGTGAAACGTGTTCGTACCCGATTTCAACGACACGTTGATGACGCCACCCGCCGTCCGCCCGTACTGAGCGTCGTAGCTGTTGGTGACGATCTTGAACTCCTGCACCGAATCGACCGGCGGCACGTACGCGATGTTGTTGCCGCCCTGGATCGAATTGTTCGGCGCGCCGTCGAGCAGGAACTCGTTGTTGCGGTTCTGGCCGCCGTTGATCGACCAGTCGGCAATCGCGCCGTTGTCGAACGGCCGCTGGTAGATCGCCGGACCGTTGTAGGTAATGCCCGGCGCCAGATACGACAGCATGAACGGGTTGCGCGCGTTGAGCGGCAGCTCGGTGACGCGCTGGTTGTCGATGACCATGCCGCGGTCGGCCTTCGAGGTCTCGATGAGCGGCGATTCGCCGGTGACCGTCACGGTTTCGGAGATCGACCCGACCTGCATCGTCACGTTGAGCGTGACCGTCTGGCCCACCTCGAGCTGCACGCGCTCCTGGGTCCACTTGCGGAATCCCTCGAGCTCGGCCGCAATCGTATACACGCCGGGTTTGAGGAACGGGAGCGAGTACACGCCGTCGGAGTTCGTGAGGGACGTCGCGACTTCGTTCGTCTGCGTGTTGGTGGCGCTCATGCTCACGCCCGGCATCGGAAGGCCCGCCGTGTCGACCACACGGCCGGTCACCGTCGCGCGAAACTCCTGCGACCACGCAGATGGACAAACGAGGCAGGCGACGACGAGGAGGATCGGCACCCTGATGCGCGGCGAGAAATTGATCATCGTTTCCTCCAGCGCAGTTGATCGCCGCAGTATAGGTGCAGCTGCCGCGAAGGCGAGGAAAAAGTCTTGCGCCGCGTGCCGGTCCTAGGCGCGCACGGCGCGCCTGCGAGGGAGCGGAGCGGGGCCGAGGGGTCCCCGCGAGCGACCGGGCCGGGGTGTGGGGCGGGGCCCCACGTGAGTCAGACCAGAATGGTCACACCAGTCGCGCGGTCAGAAGTGAGCGGGACGGCCGGCGATCGACTGCAGAAGATCGTCGAGGTAGGGCCAGATGTTGTCGGCGATCGCGCGCGCGCCGGCGGCGTTGGGATGCGCGCGATCGGGCTGCATCATCTCGGGATTGCTGATCACGTTCTTCAGGATGAACGGCACGAGCGGCACCTGATATTTCTCGGCGAGCTCGCGATACGCGATGTGGAAGGCGACCGAGTAGTCCCACCCGTGAATCGGAAGCGCCTCCATGCCGCACAGCAGCACGGAGATGCCGCGCGCCTGAGCGGCCTCGATGATGTGACTCAGGTTTGCCGTGAGCTGCGAAATCGGGACGCCGCGGAGGCCGTCGTTCGCACCCAGCGCGACAATGAGCACGCGGACGTCGCCGTCGAGCGCGCGATCGAGGCGGCGGACGCCGCCGGCCGAGGTGTCGCCCGAGACGCCCGCATTCACCATCGTGAATTCCAGCCCCTGCGCGTCGAGCCGCTGCTGCAGCACGGCCGGGTAGGCGTGATCGACGCCGATGCCGCGGCCCGACGTCAGGCTGTCGCCAAGCGCGACGATACGCGCGCGCAGAGACGAACGCGCCGGTTGAGCCTGCAAGATGGCGAGAGCCGACACCAGCGTCAGGAGAAAGCTCGACAGAATCATGAAGTAGACCTTTTGGGACAGTGTATCGAATGGCGCAAGTTGGCGCAGCGTTTGCGAGCAACTGAGCCGCGCGTGACGCCCGAAACTCTCGACGCGGCTCTCCTCCGCCTCGCGGCAATCATCGAATCTTCTCAAGCCGCGATCTACAGCAGCGATCTCGACGCGAGGATCACGTCGTGGAACGCGGCGGCTGAACGGCTCTTCGGATATCCGGCGGTCGTCGCAATCGGTCAGCCCCTGACGATGATTATCCCGCCTGAGCAGCAAGCCGAAGAAGCTGAGGTGTTCCGCCGCATTCGCGACGGCGAGGGCGTCGAGCATTACGAAGCGGTGCGGCGGCGCGGCAACGGCACGCTGATCGAGGTCGCGCTGACCGCCTCCCCGATCCGGGATCGAACCGGCGCGATCGTGGGCATCTCGAAAATCGCCCGCGACATCACCGACCACCGGCGGCTCGAGCGCAACGGCCGCCTCCTGGCCGCTATCGTCGAGTCGAGCGACGACGCGATCATCAGCAAGGACGTCACCGGCACGATCATGTCGTGGAATCGCGGCGCCGAACGCCTGTTCGGATATGCCGCCGACGAAGTGATCGGACGTTCCATCCGAATCATCATTCCTGCGGATCGTCAGAGCGAAGAAAGCGAAGTGCTGCGGCGAATCGGGCGCGGTGAAATCGTCGACCACTTCGAGACCGTGCGCCAGCGCAAGGACGGGTCGCTGGTCACGATCTCGCTGACCGTTTCGCCGATCAGGGAGAAGGACGGCCGCATCATCGGTGCGTCGAAGATCGCGCGCGACATGACCGAGACGAAGCGGCGCGCGGACCGCGCCGCCTTCCTGAGCGAGGTGGGGAAGGTGCTCGCGCGATCGCTCGACTACGAAACGACGCTGAAGGGCGTCGCCAACCTCGCCGTCCCCTCGATTGCCGACTGGTGCGCCGTCGACATCGTCGGCGAGGGCGGAAAGATCGAGCGCCTCGCCGTGGCGCACGTCGATCCCGAAAAGGCGGAGCTCGCCAGAAAGGTGCGCGCGCGGTACGAAGATCCGAATTCGCCGAACAGCGTGGCGTATGTCGTGCGCACGTCGACGCCGGCGCTCGTGCCGGTCATCACCGACGAGATGGTCGTCGCCGCGGCACACGGCGACCAGGAGCGCGTCGACCTCGTGCGCTCGCTCGGGTTGATGTCGTATTTGTGCGTGCCGCTCGTCGCGCACGGCCGCACGCTCGGCGCGTTGACGTTCTCGACCGCCGCGAGCTCGGGTCGCCAGTACAGCAAGGACGACGTCGAGTTCGCCGAGGACGTCGCCGCGCGCGCGGCGATCGCGGTGGACAACGCGCAGGCCTACAAGGAGGCGCGGGCCGCCAACCAGTTGAAGGACGAGTTCCTCGCCACGCTTTCGCACGAGCTGCGCACGCCGCTGAACGCCATCCTCGGCTACTCACGCCTCATCCGATCCGGGATGCTCGAGCCGGCCAAGCAGGCGCGCGCGTTCGACACCGTCGAGCGCAATGCCACGATGCTCACGCAGATCGTCGGAGACGTCCTCGACGTCTCGCGAATCATCACGGGGAAGATTCGGCTCAACATTCAACCGGTCGACGTGCCGTCCGTGATCAGGAACGCGGTCGAAACGATCACGCCGGCCGCGGAGGCGAAACATCTCAGCGTGAACACGATTCTCGATCCGCGGGCCTCCCCCGTGTCCGGCGATCCGGATCGCCTGCAGCAGATCGTCTGGAATCTCGTGTCGAACGCCGTCAAGTTCACGCCCAAGGGGGGACGGATCCAGGTCGTCCTCGAGCGGATCGATTCGCAGGTCGAAATCGTGGTCAGCGACACCGGGGCGGGCATCAAGGCGGAGTTCCTGCCGTTCGTGTTCGAACGCTTCCGTCAGGGAGACGCCGGCATCGCGCGCGAACACACCGGCCTGGGTCTCGGCCTCGCCATCGTCCGTCACCTGGTGGAGCTGCACGGCGGCACTGTCGGAGCGGAAAGCGGCGGACCGGGCCAGGGCTCGACATTTCGCGTCCGCCTGCCGGTGATGATCGCGCACGCCGACGTGGCGCCGGAACGGCAGCGGTCCGGCGCGCGCACGAGCGGCGGCGCGAGTGCCGATTATTCGACGCGGCTCGACGGCATTCACGTGGTCGCGGTCGACGACGACCACGACGCGCTGTCGCTCGTCCGTGAAGTCCTCGAGACGGTGGGCGCCCGGGTGACGACCGCGGAGTCGGTCCGCGAAGCCCTCGACGCGATCGAGGCGGCGCGCGCCGACGTGCTCGTGGCCGACCTCGGCATGCCGACCCTCAGCGGTTTCGATCTGATCTCGCGAATCCGGCGGCTGCCGGATCAGGCGCTTCGTCACATTCCTGCGGCGGCGCTCACCGCGTACGCGCGATCGGAAGATCGCGTGAAGGCGTTTCAGAGCGGCTTCCAGATGCACCTGGCCAAGCCCATCGATCCCGTCGAGCTCATCGCCGCGATCGCGACGCTCGCGGGACGCAATCAGCGGTAACCCCCGCCGCACGCTGCACCCTGCACCAGCACCCTACGTCACCTCACCAGAGCGCAGAGAAACTCGAACATCACGTTCGCCGCGAGCACCGCCGTGATCTGACCCGGACCGTCGAAGAGCGGCGCCACTTCGACGATGTCGCCGCCGACGAGCGACAGGCCGCGCAGCCCGCGCACGAGGCGGATGGCTTCGTGGCTCGTCAGCCCGCCGACTTCGGGCGTGCCGGTTCCGGGCGCGAACGCCGGATCGACGCCGTCGATATCGAAGGTCATGTACGCGGGACCGGTGACGATGCGGCGGATCTCGTCGATGGTCCAGGCGATGCCGCGATCCTTCACCTGATCGATGTCGATGACCGTGATGCCGTGCTCGCGGTGGAAGTCGAAATCGTCTTCGCCGTACATCGGGCCGCGAATGCCGACCTGCACGAACCGGCGGCCGTCGACGAGGCCCTCCTCGATTGCGCGGCGGAACATCGTGCCGTGGAAGTACTTGCCGCCGAAGTACTCGTCCCACGTGTCGATGTGCGCGTCGAACTGCACGAGGGCGAGCCGGCCGTGGCGACGCGCGAGCGCGCGCAGGATCGGGAGCGTGATCGAGTGATCGCCGCCGACGACGATCGGCCGGGCGCCCGCACCGGCGATCTGGCCGATGCGCGCCTCGATCGCGTCGTAGGCCTTCTCGATGCTCACCGGCGGCGGGTCGACGTCGCCGGCGTCGGCGACGTTGAGCCGATCGAAGGGCGCGACCTTTTGGAAAGCGTTGTAGGTGCGGATGAGCGACGACTGATGGCGAACCTCGCGGGGCCCGAGTCGCGCGCCCGGCCGGTACGACGTGCCGCCGTCGTACGGCACGCCGACGATCGCTACGTCGATGCCGGCGAGATCGTCGGTGTGAGGGAGGCGCATGAACGTCGCCGGCTGCGCGAAGCGCGGAGACTTGAACGAAGGACGCGGTTGATTGTTCATCGCGGTCATTCTATGGCTTCTCACGGCTAGCGCAGACAATGCGACAGACGATGCGACACAGAGTGGATAGAGACACGGAGACAATCAGCCACAGAGACACAAAGACACCGAAATTCGGCGCCTGCTATAGTGCCGCGCGATGGCAACACGGGCGGCAACGAAGCCGGCGCTCCACGGCGGGCTGAGCACCGTCGAGTACTTCACCTTCGGCTTCGGCACGATGATCGGCGTCGGCTGGCTCGTGCTGATGGACGACTGGCTGGCGCGCGGCGGGCCGGGCGGCGGCATGCTCGGCTTCCTGGTCGGCGGCCTCCTCCTCTTTCCGATCGCGCACACCTACGGCCGCCTCGTGCAGCGCATCCGCGACGCGGGCGCCGAGATTGCGTACACCGAAGGCGTTTTCCCGCCGTTCATCAGCTTCGCCGCCGGCTGGACGATGGTGCTGTCGTACGCGATCGTCTGCCCGTGGGAAGCGGTCGCGACGGGCAACCTTCTCGCGCGCGTGTTTCCCTCGCTGAACACCTACCAGTTGTACGTGATCGGCGGATCGCCCATCTACGCGCCGCGCCTCGGCGTCGGCCTCGCGCTGACGGCGCTCGTCGCGGTCGTCAACTACCGCGGCATCAAGCCGAGCGGCGTGTTCCAGGACGTGATGACCTTCGGGCTCCTCGGGACGTTCGTGATCTTCACCGCGCTCGGCTTCGCTCGCGGGTCGGCGGCGAACATGCGTCCGTTCTTCTCGCAAGGAGGATCGGCCGGACCGTGGCTGTCGATCTTCCTCGTGCTGCAGATCGTGCCGTACTTCATGACCGGCTTCGAATCGGTCGCCAAGGGATCGGAGGAGGCCAAACCCGGTTTCGACCCCGCGAACTTCACCAAGGCGATCTACGCCGCGCTCGTCGCCGGCTTCGCCTTCTACGTCCTCGTCATCGGCGTCGTCACGTACGTCTATCCGTGGCAGGAAATCGTGTCCGGGCACGTCCGCACTGAAGTCGCGTTCGAGCGCACCTTCGGGTCGCACGCGATCGCGCAGCTCATTCTGTTCGGCGCTTTTCTCTCGCTGCTGAAAATCTTCAACGGCAACTTCGTGGCGGCCACGCGGATGCTGTACGCGATCGGCCGCCGCAACCTCGTGCACCCGTCGCTCGGCCGCGTGCACGCGACGTTCGGCACGCCGGTCGTCGCGATCTCGCTGATGGGCGTCCTGACCGCCGCCGCGGCGATGTTCGGCGACGCGCTCCTCGTGCCGGTGACCGAGGTCGGCTCGCTCGCCGTCGGCGTGGGCTGGCTGTCGGCGTGCGCCGCCTATCTGGCGCGCCGGCGGCGTCGCGAATGGAGCGCGAGCGTCGAGTCGGCGCTGTTGGCGTGGGCGGGCGCGGCGGTCGCCGTCGCAATCGTGCTGATGAAGGTTATTCCGAACGTGCCCGGCAGCTTCACCCGGGCGGAGTGGACCGCGTTCATCGCGTGGTCGGCGGTCGGCGTCGTGTTCTGGCTCCTGCGA
>Ga0070699_100000590_pt1 | contig 34183 bp, 25 predicted proteins | sample KBSK1503metaG_FD_65473 | JGI IMG/M metagenome (GOLD analysis project Ga0070699, IMG submission 65473) | Corn, switchgrass and miscanthus rhizosphere microbial communities from Kellogg Biological Station, Michigan, USA - KBS K1-50-3 metaG | ecosystem: Host-associated > Plants > Roots >...
CTATGAAACTTACCCGGCATGAGCACCACTACCAATTTTGCCAATGGCGATCATACGAAAATCAAACACGTGGCCACTTTTCTTAAATAATTTTCTTAGGTGATACCCTTTAATACGTCCTTTTGGGCCAATAGTTGCCTAAGAAGAACCCAATTCGATCTTTGAGTTGAGTTCGCTTGACACGACTCGATACCTGTTGTGGCCGCTAATAAATGTCTGTGCCACGTGCTCAATGTATGGGGTAGTATGCCTTTAACGCGGTGTAGTGTATAGACACTTAAGTGTTACGTGGAAGTGTTGGTTTGAATGAGTAGGGGAAAGGTTGAGGAAACTGATGTTTGCGCTTACAACGAACCCAGCGCACTTGATTGATAGCACAACACCGACAAGGATCAAAGAAACAGTCTGATAAAGAAGCGAAGTTGGTCGGCTTGGCTTAACTTTCCCTCTTGACTCTCACAGCGGATTTTGCTATTATGTTATCGTTCACGTGAACGATAACATGACAAATAAAAGCAGGCAAGTTACGATTTCACAGGTAGCAAAAGAAGCTGGAGTTTCTTCCCAGACTGTATCCCGTGTTGTTAACAACCGACAAGAAATCACGCCTGAGACGCGCCAACACGTTCAAGAAGTTATCAAACGTTTAGGCTATCAACCGAATGCGATTGCGCGTAGTTTGATTCAACGGAGAAGTCATACCTTGGGGATTGTGACTTCTGGTTTGGAGTATTTTGGTCCCTCCCATCTCTTGATTGGAGTAGAACAAGGTGCTAATCAAGCAGGATTATCCATTCTCCTCAATCTCGTCCATCAGCCGGAAACCAGGTATATTGGATCAATCGTCAATAGTCTGATTTCGCGTCAAGTCGAGGGGATTATTTGGGCTGTGCCAGAAATTGGCGATAATCGGTCCTGGTTCCGAGAAAATTTGCCTCAACTTGCAGTTCCCGTGGTATTTCTGAGTACCCAGCCTAGAGAAAATCTAAATGTCGTTGAAATTGATAATAGACACGGTGCCTATATGGCGACCCAGCATCTGCTGGAAAGAGGTTATCGGAAAATCGGTCATATTGCCGGACCCTTGGCCTGGTGGGCCGCGAGTGAGCGCCGGCGTGGCTGGCAGGATGCCCTTACGGCGGCTGGAGTTCCGTTTGGGGATGACCAAATTGTGGAGGGAAACTGGTCGGCCGAAAGTGGGGAACGTGGTTTGCATGAGCTATTAACAAAATTTCCGGATGTTCAAGCTGTCTTTGCCTGCAACGATCAGATGGCCCTTGGATTGATGAGAGCAGCAAGGAGTTTGGGAAAACGGATACCCGAAGATCTGGCTGTCGTTGGCTTTGACGATATCCCTGAATCTGCTTTTTACTATCCGCCTCTCACCACCGTCCGGCAAGGGCTTTATGAATTGGGTCATATCGCGGTTCAAACGTTTATGAAATTGCGTCAAGCCGAACAAAGAGATGAATCGGTGACGACCGTTCACACAGTAATGCTGCAACCTCAATTAGTGATTAGAGAGAGTACGTAGCTTATTTATGAAAGGAGTAGATGATCACAAAAAACTTCCCATCTTCATCTGTGTAAATTCACGAGCTATTTAAAGAAAGAAGCATTTATCCCGTGGCTGCGAACCCAGATAAATGCTTCTTGGTGGCGCTCATCCATCTGCAGAGAAAATTTCTCAGAGACAGATTCTAGCTGCGCGCAACTAATTATATCTAAATAACAGGAGTATGTATATGTGTCATGTTAATTGGCTGTCTTTGAGAGGATAAGGAGGTGAATAGAAAATAATCACCTTTCTATTTCCTTCAGTTTTAAGATGCTTCGAATCTTTTACTATTATGATGAGGAGAAAGAAAATGTTAGCCAAAAAAATGTTCAATTTCATGACAATCAGCCTCTTAATTGCAGTGCTGCTTTCAGCTTGTGCGCCTGCGACCAGTGCCCCCACAGAACCACCTGCAACCAGCGCGCCGGAAAGCACGTTGGCGGCGACTGAGGCCCCCGCTGCGACTGAGGCGCCTACAGAGGCAGTCCAGCCTTCTGGCAAGGTGACTATCTGGATGTGGAAATCTGCGCATGACACACTTACTAATAGTGGTGTGCTTGATGCGTTCGCCAAGGAATATCCAGATGTCCAGGTCGAGGTGGTGGAGTATCCCCCAGCCGATGTGTACCAAAAACTGCCACTCGCGCTCCAAGCGGGTACCGGCGCACCGGATATCTCCCTTGTGGAAAACAGTCATCTCGCCCAAATTGTTGCCTTGGGTGGTTTGACCGATATGACCCAATGGGTCACGCCATACCTGGACAAAATGAACGCCTATAAGTGGGCAGACGCCAAACTCGACGACAAATACTATGCCATGCCTTGGGATAGTGGTCCCGTGGTGTTCTATTATCGCCGCGATGTCTTTGATGCCGCTGGCTTGCCATCGGATCCTGAGAGTGTTAGCAAAGCCGTGGCAACCTGGGATGATTACTTCAATGTTTGCCAGACTATTAAGGAGAAAACAGGTTCAGCGTGCTTCTCAAATAACAAAGCCAATAATTACGGTCGCTTATACGAGATGATGCTCTGGCAGCAAGGACTGGGTTATTACAACGCCGATGGTCAGGTGACTGTGGATAGCCCAGAGAATGTTGCCACACTGGAGACGTTGAAAAAGTTCTGGGATGCCGACCTCACCTCTGATCAATTGGAGTGGACGGATGGCTGGTACGCGGAACTTGCAGCAGATACCTCAGCTAAACCGATTGCAACGCTTGTCGAAGCCGCATGGATGGGTGCCTTCCTCAAAGGTTGGATCGCCCCAGGAACTGAAGGAAAGTGGGGTGTGGCTTTGATGCCAGCCATGGCGGATGGTCAGGTCCGTGCTGCGAACGATGGTGGATCGGCATTTGTTATCCCCGAGCAAAGCCAGAACAAGGAAGCTGCCTGGGCATTGACAGAATTCCTGTTCGGCCGCGTTGAAAATCAAGTAGCCATGTTCAAGTCTTCGGACTTCTTCCCGTCACTTGAAGCAGCCTATACAGATCCCGTCTTCAGCGAACCCGACCCATTCTTTGCGAATCAGCCTGTCCGCCCAAGCTATGTGGATGTGGTCAAGGAAGTACCGATTGCTTATGTGTATGGACCCAACTATCCGGAGATGAACGGGTTTGTTGCCACAGCCATCCAGAAAGTAGCCACCGGTGCGATGTCGGCTGCCGATGCGCTCAAGGAAGCGGCCGATGCGATTCGCGCACAAACTGGAATGCCATAAAGTCTACAGACCAACAAGTTTTTTCACGCTATGAGGTGGGGGGACCAAGTGTCTCCCCCACCTCATCAAATACGCGCACAGTATTGATAGAGGCCCGCCATGACTGAAACAACTACCATGAATCAATCCGCCACATCTTTGTTGAGTAAGCTGCGCCGAAAATGGCTCGAGATCGTCAAGATGCGCTGGCCGTATCTGTTTATCTCACCGTTTTACATTCTCTTTCTGATTTTTGGCGTGTACCCAATTCTCTTCTCTTTGTATTTAAGTTTCACCGAGTGGAAGGGCCTAGGACCCATTAAGTTTGTTGGATTGAAAAACTTTGAAATGCTGTTCAAGGATAAATTATTCTGGCAGTCGATGACCAATGGCGTGATCCTGTTTTTCCTGTATGTACCCCTCATGACGTTTTTGGCGTTGGTCTTGGCGGTGATTTTAAATTCGAACCGTGTGCGCGGCTTTCGACTCTTCCGTACGATGATCTTCATCCCCTATATTATGAATATTGTTGCCGCGGGATTCACATTCCGCCTGATGTTGAACGAAAAATATGGTTTGGTCAACTTGATGTTGGGCATTTTCCATATTCCTCCGGTACCCTGGCTGGAAAGCGTATGGGGCGGCCGGATTTCTCTTTGTTTGCTCGTGATCTGGGCCTGGCTTGGATACAACATGGTGCTCATGCTGGCGGGTTTACAGACCATTCCAAACGAATTAACCGAAGCAGCGCTTATCGATGGTGCCAGCCCGACGCAGGCATTCTTCTATGTCACCATTCCGGTGATGCGTCCGGTCATTCTTTTTTCCGTTGTGCTTTCCACGATGGGTAGCTTTAATCTGTTTAGTGAAATTTATAACCTCACGCAAGGCGGACCAGTCAACGCCACCATCACCCCTGTGATCCTGATCTTTAGGCACGCATTTACCAATTTTCGCCTTGGTTATGCTTCGGCGATGGCTTATCTTTATTTCCTTATTCTTTTTGTCCTGACCCTCATGCAGTTCCGTTACTTTGGACAGCAGGCAGATTAGGAGCATGCCATGTTTACCCGGCGACTTTCTCTCTGGTTCACGGATTTTTTGATGTATGCTCTGCTGATCGGGGTATCTATTTTTATGATGCTGCCCTTCATCTGGATGGTCAGCACCTCTTTGAAGCCCCCCGATGAGATCTTTGCGATTCCACCGATCATCATTTCCAAACATTCCAGCCTAAGTGCGTATGTGTATTTGCAGCAGCAATACAACATCCTTGGGATTGTAAAGAATACGTTCGTCATTGCCTTCAGTGCCACGATATTGCGTTTGTTCTTTTGTGCCCTGGGTGGGTATGGCTTTGCAAAATTCAAGTTTCCGGGTCAAGGCGCATTATTTGCTTTCCTGCTCGGGACCATGGTGATTCCTGGCGCGGTGACTTTAGTGCCGGTCTACATCATCATGCGCGATCTAAAATGGATCGATACCTTCTGGCCACTCATCATTCCCGGTGCTGCGAATGCATTCGGCATCTTTTTCATGCGCCAGTACATTATGTCTGTTTCGAATGAACTGATGGACGCGGCACGCATCGATGGCGCAGGTGAATTTACGATCTTCTGGCGCATTATCCTGCCCATCATTGCGCCAGGCCTGACCAGTTTAGGGTTGATCTTTTTCATGGGGTCCTGGAATGACTTTATTGGTCCCTTGATTTACTTGAAATCGCCCGAACTTTTCACCCTCCCGCTGATTATTCGTTCCTTGATCGGACCCGTGGGACGAACTGTCTATGATGTGCAGATGGCGACTTCCGTGATTAGCTTGATTCCGTTATTGATTATTTTCTTAATCTTCCAGCGTCGGTTTGTGGAAGGCATTACCGCCGGTGCAGTCAAAGGTTAAGACCGTTCTTATACATTGATCCTAGCAGGAGAAGGATATGTTTTTTTTCGGTGTAGATTATTATCCAGAACAATGGCCCGAGGAGCGTTGGACCATCGATGCTCAATTGATGGCTGAGGCAGGTTTCAATGTTGTGCGTCTGGCGGAATTTGCCTGGTCCAGGATGGAGCCCATGGAGGGGCAATACGATTTCGATTGGCTTGACCGCGCGATCGAGATTCTTCAATCAAAAGGTATCAAAGTGGTTCTTGGAACGCCGACGGCCTCACCAACCCCGTGGTTGATGAAGAAGAATTTGGAGTTGTTCCGCGTACGAGAGGACGGTCAACGTGTCACGTTTGGCAACCGCCGCGAATACTGTCCCAATAATTCTCTATACCATGAATACTCTCGTCGCATTGTGACCAAAATGGCGGAGCATTATGCAGGTCATCCCGCCGTCATCGGCTGGCAGATTGACAACGAGTTCGGCGAGCGATGTTACTGTCCAACCTGTGCAGAGAAATTCCAAAGCTGGTTGCGTAGTCGCTATGAAGCGTTGGATGAATTGAATGAGAAATGGGGGACAGCCTTCTGGAGTCACACCTATAACGACTGGACGGAGATCCCGGTCCCTCTCACGACAGGCGGATCGCCAAACCCCGGTCTAGCCTTTGACTTTTACCGCTTCTGCTCCGATTCGTATGTTACCTATCAACAGCAGCAGATCGATATTTTGCGTGCCAGATGCCCGGGTCATTTCATCACCCATAACCTCATGGGCTTCGCCTATGACCGTTTGAATTACTTCGATTTGGCACGCAATCTCGACTTTGTTTCCTGGGACAATTATCCCCGCATGCAATGGACCATGGAAAGAAGCGTGGACCCCAGCTCCATGGCACTCAGCTTGGATACGATGCGTGGACTGAAATCCAAAAATATCTGGATCATGGAACAACAAGCTGGGCAGGGAGGTTGGGAGATATTAAGTGTTGCCCCACGCCCCGGGGAATTGCGGCTTTGGGCGTACCAATCCATTGCGCATGGCGCAGACGCGATCGTTTTCTTCCGTTGGCGCACGGCACGCTTCGGCACGGAGCAATATTGGCATGGCTTGCTGGATCATGATGCAACCCCTAGTCGTCGTTATGAAGAGATCAAACGGATGGGGGCAGAAATCCAGGAAAGTGGAGATGAAATTTTTGGTGCGCAAATCAAATCCCAGGTGGCGATGCTGTTATCGTATGACTCGCGCTTCGCCTTCCAGATCCAACCCAATAATCCTCGCTTTAGTTACCCTGAACACTTCCATCAAATCTATCGCGCTTTTTATCAGCGGCATGCTTCGATAGACATTGCTGCCCCTAATGCAGACCTGTCCTCTTATAAACTCGTGATCGCTCCGGCATTACATCTGGTGACAGGTGTGATTGCCGACAATTTGAAACGTTATGTTCAAGGCGGCGGCACGTTAGTGGTTACCCAGCGCACGGGCGTAAAGGATGAATCGAATACGATAGTTAATCAAAGGCTGCCGGGATTGCTGGCGGAAATCTGTGGGGTGGAAGTGGAAGATTATGACTCTCTCAGCAGTCATATACAGAACTGCCTGGAATTTACCATCCCTGAACTTGTCGACACTGCGTGTGTGACGGTAGGTGTATTGTGCGATATTCTCAAACCGACTTCAGCAAATATCGTAGCCCGCTATAAGCAGGATTACTATGCAGGTAAACCCGCCATCACTCTCAATCAATATGGCCGAGGACGTGCAATCTATATTGGTGCGGTGGGGGATGGACAGTTATATGATGTACTAGCCCAATGGTTATTGGATACTACAGGAATACAAAGCACTTTCACAGTTCCTTCAGGCGTCGAAATAGCCCAGCGCAGTCAGGGAGATCAAAAACTCCATTTTGTGTTGAACCACACGAACAGCCCGCAGACAATATACCTTGAAAACCACTATACGAATCTGCTGATCAGAAAGCAAATTCAAGGCGATGTGCAATTGGAACCATTTGACGTATTGCTCCTTGCTTCATCAAACAAGGAATAGAAAGTTCTATTTATAGGATTTGAGTGATCTATGAGTGACCGTTTGCAGGTGGACGCGGCGATTGTTTCCGTAGCGAACCATGCTAATGGTGAAGTTGGACGAAGTGTGTTCGGTCGAATCCTCGTCGCCTATGACTCGGCATTACGCTGGCAGCGTTCGACACGATTCTTTGGTGAGCGGGGATGGCATCCGGCGATGCGTGAATCCGTCAATCCTGCGGGTGCAAACATCATTCTGCCTCTTCAGTATGCATAGGGATCATAATCCAGTAAAGCATATGACCGAATTTCATGAAAAGCAAAGACGTATTCAGGCACTGTTGGAGCGACATAAACTGGACGCTCTTTTACTCAGGCGCGTGAGCAGCTTTGCGTGGGCAACCTGTGGAGCGGCATCGTATGTGAATATGGCTACCAGTAAAGGATCATCCCAGCTTCTTATTACTAAAAAAAAGCGATTCCTGATCACCGACAACATTGAGGTCACGCGCTTGCTTCAGGAAGAAAAGCTAACCGAGCAGCGATGGGAAATCATTGCGTTGGATTGGCATGATACTGAGTATCCCCTTGACTCACTTACCAAAGGATTGAAGATCGGTACAGATTCCTCATTGCAGGGCGCTGTGGATCTTTCAAATGCCATCGCTCAGTTGCGAGCCAATTTGACTACATTCGAAGTTATGCGTTTTCGAAAGCTAGCACAGCTTTGCGCGCAAGCAATGGATGCCACTGTGCGAGCGGTGAGGCCGGGTCAAAGTGAAAATTACATCGCTGCCAAATTAGCTTATGAAACCGGGAAACGGGGCATACAAGCAATCGTGAACTTGATCGCCACAGATGATCGAATTTATTCATTTCGCCACCCTTTGCCCACCCCTAAGAAGCTCGAACGTTATGCCATGCTTGTATTATGCGGACGCAAATGGGGATTAGTTTGCTCGCTCACGCGTTTCATCCATTTTGGATCGTTGCCAGATAGTTTGAAGAGAAAATCGGAGGCTGTTGCGATGGTCGATGCTACTTTCATAACGAGTATGCTACTGGGTCAAAGGTTGGGGGACGTCTTCAGGCGTGGCGTGGATGCCTATGTGGAAGCTGGCTATCCAGACGAATGGCAATTCTATGATCAAGGTGGCTTGGCCGGCTATGAGCCGCGTGAAATCATTGCTACTACCTCATCGGACGAAATTGTTTCTGTAGGCCAGGTGTATGCCTGGAATCCTTCCATTACCGGCACAAAATCTGAAGACACAATTCTAGTCACGGAACAGGGCTGCCAAATCCTGACTGAGATAAAAGATTGGCCCATGATTCCTATCCAAATTAATGGACAGACCATTCTGCGACCTGCAATCTTTGAAAGAAAATGATGAAGACAATTTTGCGATGTTGCATAGTTTTGCTCTTAATATCCATAACCTTTTTTGTTTTACTCAGTTGTGGTGCAGTGCCCACGGCGGTATCAACTCCCTCTGAGGTTGTAACCATGAATTCCCGCCCCATACTCGCAGTTCTGCCCGTTTCCGTTCCCTTAACTGGAGAGTGGCGCTTTTCTATTGACAAGGATCAGGTGGGAGAACAGCAAGGCTGGGCGGATTCCAGCTTTGACGATTCGTCATGGGTTCCTGTTCATGTCCCTCATACCTGGAATGTAATGCACGAATATTCTGAGTATGAAGGAATTGGCTGGTATCGCCGGACATTTGCCCTTCCTGAAGCGTCTCAGAATGCCTACGTGAGTCTCAGGTTTGACGCGGTTTTTTACTTGGCACGTGTCTGGCTGAATGGTCAATATCTTGGTCAGCACGAGGGTGGGTACACACCGCTCGAGTTCGATGTGACTTCCCTGGTTAAGAATGGCGGAATGAACGTCCTTGCCGTCCAAGTGGATAACATGCGCGCCACAAATCGGATTCCGGTCGTTATCCGGCCAGATTGGTCATTCGACTGGTGGAATTATGGAGGCGTCACGCGTGATGTTTCGCTGGAGATCACGAGCAAGGCTTATATTGCTCGCCAACAGATTGTTTCCACACCGCATCTGACTGGCATGGATGAAGCGGATTCGGCGAAAATAACCGCTACGATTACGATCAGCAATACCTTAGGCCGTACCCTACAGAGTAAGGTCCAGGCTGATCTTTTCGAGGACGCGACCGGTAAGTCTGTGTTATCGTCTCCTATTTCATCTGCTGTCAATATCTCTGCCAAAGGAAATGCTGAAGTTCCAATGGAGGTCACGATCACAGCTCCAAAGCTCTGGCATTTTGATCACCCGAATTTATATCGCTGGTCCGTTTCACTGCTCGACGCCGATGGACACGTTTTACATACGAACGAGGTGACGATTGGCATCCGTTCGGTGGAACTCAAGGATGGACATTTCTATCTGAATGGAGAACCGGTCCGTCTGGTTGGCGTCACGCGTCACGCAGATTATCCTGGGCAGGGTTCTGCAGAAACAATCAGCGCTATGGCGGCAGATTACGATGATTTGAAAACACTCAATGAGGTGCTTTCGCGACCTGTACATTATCCTCAACATAAATTTATCCTGGATTATGCCGATCAACATGGCATCCTGCTCATCCCGGAAGTTCCCGCCTGGCAACTTACCCAGGAGCAGATGTACAGCGAACAGATGCGGGAACTGGAGAAACTGCAGCTTAGGGAGATGATTGCAGAAGACTTCAATCATGCGTCTGTATGGGCTTGGAGCGTCGGAAACGAAATTGAATCGAATACAGGTTCAGGTGTGGAATTTGTAAAGGAAATGGTCGCTTATGTGAAAATGCTTGACTCTACCCGCCCCGTCGGCTTTGCTTCCAACCAATTAGGCTCACGACCGTGGTTTGATGCCACCAAAGAATCCGACTTTGTGCTGATGAACCAGTATTTTGGAACATGGGTGGGACCGAAGCAGGGATTGGGTCCAGCGCTGGACCTGATTCACAAAACCTGGCCAGAAAAAACAATCATTATTTCTGAATATGGCTTTGAACCACATTGGAATGCATTGTGGGGACCGCCTACTTCCAGCTTGAATACAGAGGATTATTATTTTGTGCCTGAGAGTACCGCCTCCGATTCGGAAGCAGCTGATCTTGTGCGACAAAAATTGATTACCGAACAATTGGAAATATTCCGCAGCAAGCCATTCGTCGCCGGAGCCATTTTCTGGACTTATCAGGATTACCGTACACGCAGTAATTTCATCATGGGGCTTGTGGATGCCGATCGCAATCGACGCGGCTCTTGGGATGTTCTGCGCGAAGAATATGCCCCAATATTGATCGACTCTCTTAGTCTCTCACGACAGGCAGATGGTCAGTACACAGCAATCGTTACTTTGCACACGCGCGGTCCCATCGATGTGGATATGCCAGCTTATACCCTACGCGGTTATTCTTTAGATTGGGAACTAACTTCTCCAGACGGCAGCAAAAAGTTCTCAGCAGGTGAAATCCCTTTGCCGATATTAGTCCCGGCCTCACAATGGTCGGGTGATATCATGTTTCATGTCCCAGCTGAGGAGTACATGCTGACGCTAAGAATTATGAGACCAACAGGTTACAGTGTGATCGAACGCTTTTATGATGCAGAAGGCAAACTTATCAAATGAAAGTTTGTTGATAACATCCGTCTGGATAAGGCATAAGAATCTATTCACGTTATGGAAACTTTGAAATGATCGGATATCGTCTGTAATGCCGATATGCGTATCGTGAAGATGAGACAATTTTGCAAGTTACAGGACGAAGGCCAGAGTTTGATGCGAGCGACGATGAGTCAGCTCAATTTATCGGAATGTGCCAATCAGCACCTATACATTCTCTCTGTCGGATCATGAGAGGCTGTTTGTTGGCTTCGTAAAGAGATTCGTGATGATGACTTACGGGAATGGCTGATCTCCCACAATGGCAAAGGCTGACACCTCGCCAACTATATAACGTTCCTACTTGGCAAGTGAATAAATGGGCGCAAAATGCGCAAAGCGGAGTTTGCGGGAAAGATGAAATATTTTATTGAAGGATTACCGAAAAAACAGATTAGCGTTCTGCGAAAACTTGGCCCCCAGATATCGTCCAAGAGTTTTATCTCGCTGGCGGAACCGCACTGGCCGTTTACTTGGGTCATCGCATCTCCGTAGATTTGGATTGGTTCACTTCGAATGTCTTCAATGATAGCATGCTTATTGCTCAATCTCTCCGCAACTCCAATCTCGATGTAAAATTTGACTTGAGATATCAGAAAAAAGATCAACCACAAAATATATCTTTCACTTGCTTGCAAGGCGATGTTGGGACGAGTCTCAGCTATGATAACTTATGTCTTTACACAACCATAGTAAAATTGCCTTATGACCTCTTACTGTGACTACTGCAACTCCCACCCAGAAGATACGTTTAACAGGACGTATCACGATACTCAATATGGATTTCCATTGACTGACGATAACCTGCTGTTTGAGCGGCTGGTTCTGGAAATCAATCAAGCGGGGCTTTCATGGATTACGATTCTGAAGAAAGCAGAAAATTTCCGAACAGCGTATCATGGATTCGATATTGAACAAATTGCAAAGTATGGTGAAGAGGATCAGCTGCGTTTGTTGGCTGATGCGGGTATCATTCGCAACCGTTTGAAGGTCAATGCTGCCATCCTCAATGCGCAGAAGATTCTAGAATTACGAAAAGAACACAATTCATTCAAAGGCTGGCTGGATACACATCATCCTTTGACCAAAGAGGAATGGGTCAAACTTTTCAAAAAGACCTTTGTGTTCACAGGCGGCGAGATCGTGAATGAGTTTCTCATGTCCACGGGGTATTTACAAGGTGCGCATGCTGAAAACTGCCCCACTTATAAAAAGGTCGCCTCGCTGCGCCCGGCGTGGATGCGTCGCCCAAGGTAGTCTATAATCTCTGCATGTCACAAATCATCCCTACAGCGGAGCCCTTCTTCTTTTTGGGTGACCGCTCCAAACCGGCATGCCTGCTCATTCATGGATTCACCGGCACGCCCAAAGAAATACACTGGATGGGGGAATATTTGAATGGAGGAGGTTATACCTGTCTGGGGGTTCGACTTGCGGGGCATGCCACAACTCCAGAAGACATGCTCGCCTCACGCTGGACCGATTGGACTGTCTCTGTTGAAGACGCCTATTCGCTCTTACGCGGTGTGACTGAGAACATCTTCTTTATGGGTCTTTCGATGGGTGGAGTATTGTCTTTATTGATGTCTACACGGTTGAAAGTTCGCGGTGTTGTAGCGATGTCCACGCCTTATAAACTCCGTGATGACCCGCGTCTGCCTTATGTGGGCTTGATCAGCAAATTTATAACATTCATGCCAAAAGGTAGTGAAGAGCCAGGTTCAGGTTGGTTTGATAAGGAAGCTTGGAAAGATCATGTGTCTTACCCTCAAAACCCTGTCCTTTCGGTGGGCGAGTTGAATAAATTGTTGGGCGAGATGCGCGCGGCGTTGCCGAAGGTCAATGTGCCGGTGTTGTTGATCCATTCTAAAGATGATAAATACGTTTTGCCTGAGAACCTGGAATTGCTGGACGCTGCGCTTGTCAACGCGTCAGATAAGACAAAGCTGTACGTGACTGGATCAGGCCATGTGGTCACGCGGGATGCGGCGCGTCAGCAGGTGTTTGAATCGGCAGTTGAATTCATCCAAAGAGTGGAGTCATCGTCGCAATGAATCGATCCTTGTTTTGGCTGGGCGTGGCGCTGTTCACATGGGGAATCGGCGAAGCAATGTTTTTTATTTTTCAGCCGATCTATTTGCAGCAATTGGGCGCCAATCCACAAACCATCGGTTGGATTCTAGGCGCGGCCGGGCTGGTGACAACGCTGGTGCCAATTCCATCCGGATATATTTCTGATCGGTGGGGACGCAAACAGATGTTGGTGGCAGCCTGGGTTGTTGGAGCAATTGCCGGTTTGATCATGGCGCTGGCTGATAGCTTGTTGGTTTTTGTAGTGGGGATTTTGTTATATGGTGTGACCCTGTTTGTGGTTTCGCCGCTCGATAGCTATCTCACAGCCGCGCGTGGAAAATGGTCGGTGGGACGTGTGATTACATACAGTGGCATTGTGTACAATGCGGGCGCTGTGATCGGGCCATTTACCGGTGGATGGATCGGCGACCATTATGGCTTGCGGACCGTGTATGCGGTTGCCACGTGTATTTTTGTGTTTTCAACCATCTTTATTTTTTTCATTGAGCCGCAACCGCGTGACCATCATGACCCTGAAAATCCGCCAGATGGATTATTGACCAATCGTCGCTACCGAAATTTCTTGTTGATCTTTTTCATGGTGGTACTCGCGGTGTATTTGCCACAGCCACTTACGCCCAACTTTTTGGAAAATCAACGCGGCCTTTCGTTGACGCAAATTGGCACACTGGGTTCGATTGGCGGTGCAGGGAATACGATCTTCAATTTCCTGCTGGGTATGTTGGAAGCGCGCAACGGCTTTTTGATTGGACAGGTAGGCGTAGCCGTATACGCGCTCTTGTTATGGCAAGGCACAGGCTTTGGATGGTTTGCCATTGCCTATTTCATGCTGGGCGGTTTTCGCGCTTTGCGCGGGCTCGGTGTGGCACAGGTGCGACCTTTGGTGCATGAGTCGCAAATGGGGCTGGCGTACGGCATTGCTGAAACATTTGGCTCGGCAACAACCTTGTTGATTCCTCCACTGGCCGGTTATTTATATTCGCTCAATCCTTACATGGTTTATCCAGTGGCGTTGGTTGCCATGGCAATTGCATTTATCATTAGTACGATTTTCACCCCGCGTTCAAAACATCTGGAACCTGGGCATCTTGAAATCACACATCTCCCCTGACGCTTATGCTTGAAATCGTTTCCTTCACTCTCGGTCCCGCTCAGACCAATGCTTATCTGGTTGCAGATTCTGAAACGAAAGAAGCCGTGGTGATAGATCCATCCTGGGATGGTCATATCATTTTGTTAGCCGCACAAAAACGTGGCTGGCGGATTGGTCATCTTTGGTATACCCACGCGCACTTCGATCACATCGGTGGCGGAGGCGCGATTGCAGATGCGTTAAATCCATTGCCTTTAGTGGCCCTACATCCGAATGATCATGTTTTATGGAGAGCAGGCGGAGGTGGCGCGCTTTTTGGATTCGATATTGACCCTGGCCCCGAACCCACAATTGATTTTGTGCACGGGATGAAGTTACGTCTTGGCAGCGTGGGTTTTGAGATCCGCTTCACCCCCGGACATACAACTGGTCATTGCATCCTGTATGTTCCCCTCGCTGGAATTTGTTTCTGTGGTGACCTGATCTTTGCAGGTTCCGTTGGTCGAACAGATTTCCCCGGTGGGAACTGGGACGCGCTCGTGAAGAGTATCAAGGAGCAGGTGTTTACCTTACCCGATGAAACGCGTCTTTTGCCCGGTCATGGATCGGAGACAACAGTGGGGGAGGAGAAACGGAATAATCCGTTTGTAGGTGAGCGGTTTATAAATTCGTAGGGGCAGGTCTGAGACCTGCCCCTACATTGTTTTAAAACCCGTTCTTCTTGATCACACTCCTATACCACTTGGCGCTGTCTTTGATGATTCTTTCCTGTGTATTGAAATCCACCCAGACGATGCCGAAGCGTTGGGCATAGCCCTTGGCCCACTCAAAGTTATCCATCAGTGACCAGGCAAAGTACCCTGCCATGGGCACACCCGCTTCAATCGCGCGATGAACGGCAGCGATATGGGTTCGCAGATATAAGATACGATACTCATCAGGTACATGGCCCTCAGCATTGGGTGGTATGGAATAGCTGGCGCCATTCTCAGTAACGTACAGCTTCACGGGTTGGTAATCGAAATAGTAACGCGACAGCACATTCAGCAAACCATCCGGGTAGTTTTCCCAGTCCATCTCTGTCCAGTTTTCGGGGGTTTTGGGTGACGAGAAAATTTTCTGCGGGTCATTCTGCGGGTCATTTACACGGACAACCCCGCGATTGTAATAATTCACACCGAGAAACTCCAGCGGTGCGGCAATTACTTTTAGGTCACCGTCCAATACAAAGTCGAGTCCGTTGGGAAGCGCACCTTCATGCTTGAAATCATCCACAATGTCGGCGGGATACCCTCGTCCATAGAGCGGATCAGCGAACCAGCGCACCCATTTGCCCTCACCCTGTCGTAGAGCATCCAAGTCCATGGCCGAGTTGGATGCGGCGACATTCCAATTACTGTTGAGGGTGATGCCCACCTCTGAATTTGCGCTGTTGCGATGAATCACAGGTACTGCCCAACCATGCGCGAGCAACAAGTGGTGACTGGCAGCGATGGCTTTGGGCAGCTCCCGGCGGCCAGGCGCGTGTTCGCCGCTGTCATAACCCAACCAGGCCGAACAGGCGGGTTCGTTGAAGGTGATCCAATTTTTGACGCGGTCACCAAGGGCACGTGTGAGGGCATCCGTGTATTCAACAAAGGCCTCGGCTGTAGAGCGGAGTGGCCAACCGCCCTCCTCTTCAAGAGTCTGTGGCAAATCCCAGTGATAGAGCGTGACAAAGGGTGTGATGTTGGCCGCGAGCAGGCCATCCACCAGCTTGTTGTAGAAATCCAACCCTTTTTGATTGACCCTGCCGCGACCTTTTGGCAAGATGCGAGGCCAGGCTGTGGAAAGACGATAGGCTTTCAACCCAATCTGTTTCATCAGACGGATATCTTTGCGCCACAGATGATAGTGATTATTTGCCACATCGCCGGTGTCGCCATTGTCCACTTTACCGGGCGTATGCGAAAAATGATCCCAAATGGATTCGCCTTTGCCGTGCTGGTCCCAGGCGCCTTCAATTTGATAGGAGGCGGTTGCTGCACCCCAGATGAAGTCTTCGGGAAATGTAAGTTTCTTTGCCATGTTTTAATTCCTTTGCAGCGAATGGATTTTTATTACAAGATGTAGGGGCGACCCGCCCAGCAAGAGGAGGCTACTTAACCAACCCCAATGGGTCACCCTTACGAAGTGCAGTCCAAGATTTCGGGCGAGGGATCTCCATTGGTCAAACCATAGCCAAACCGCAAGAGCGGCGCGTCACAACCCATTTTGTCAGCTGAGTTGTTTATGTTGATGGGCAGTTGCTCGTTTGAACGTGGCCATGAGTATGGAAGTTTACCAGTAAACGGAAAATCTCCGAACAGGACATCTGCGATTCCTGCGCCTTCCGTACCGGGCAGCCAAGCCGCAACCCATGCCTCTGCCAATGGGAGTTCTTCTGAGATCACGCGCGGACGACCCGATAAAAGAATAACAATCAATGCCTTGCTTTGTTTCTGTACTTCTGTGAGTAACTTAACTTCATTGTTCGTCAGGGAAATATCGGCAGCATCACCGACGCCTTCAGCATAGGGTTTTTCAGCGAGGACAACGATTCCAACATCTGCAATAAGCGGATTGCCATCCGCAGCTTTGAATTCAGCGAAATCGCCATTGCGGTTAAATTCAATTTGACTCGTTGAATTCAGCGCGGCTCGCAGACCACTGAAGATGGTCGTGCCTTCGTTATCATTCCCTTCTTTGCCCTGCCATTCCAAAGTCCAGCCACCGGATTGTAGACCGATATCATTGGCGCTTTCGCCAGCCACAAAAATGAGAGGTGTATCTTTACTTAAGGGCAGAATATTATTCTCGTTCTTCAACAATACCAGCGACTCGCGCACTGCCTGACGTGCCAGTTCCAAATGTTCGCGTGACCGAATGGTCGCTTGATATTTTGTATCCGGCATCGGATGTTCGAACAAGCCTAAAGCGAATTTGGCGCGCAAGATTCGGCGAACAGCCTCATCGACGCGCGATTCGGGGATATCCCCATTGTTCAAGGCGGTTTTCATCGTCATTATGAATTTGATGTAGTCATATGGAACCATGTTCATATCCACGCCCGCATTGACAGACGTGACAATAGATGTGTAGTAATCGCCCGGGTAAATCTGGTCCATGGCCTGCCAATCAGAAATGATGAAACCGTTAAAGCCCAGTTCATCTTTGAGGACCTTGGTGAGCAGCCCCTGTTGGGCGTGCATCCTCGTACCTTTCCAACTGCTAAATGATGCCATGACGCTCATCGCGCCGGCATCTACAGCGCTCTTGTAAGGAGGCAGGAAAAGTTCGCGCAGAACTTTTTCAGGCACCTGCATGTTGCCTTGATCGAGTTTGTAATCTTCGGTACGTGACGAGCCCCACAGCGTGGCGCCATCACCAACAAAATGTTTGGGGGTTGATAGCGCAAGAATAGATTGACCCGGAGACGCCGCATCTCTCTCTTCGAGAGTTTGCATCCCTTTGATATATGCCGCGCCAAGCGATGAAACTATCGCTGTGTTTTCGCTAAAGCCTTCGTATGTACGTCCCCAGCGCACATCCTGCACCACCGCGATGACGGGAGAAAAATCCCAGGGAATGCCGCTGGCTAACATCTCTTCGGCAGTTGCACGACCAATCTGCTCAGTCAGTTCAGGATCATTCGCCGCACCCAGACCAATATTGTGCGGAAAAATTGTCGCGTTGAGCATATTGCCGTGCCCGTGCACTGCGTCGACACCGTAGATGATGGGAATTTGCAAGCGGGTCGCGAGAGCTTCCTGTTGATACGTGTCTACCATCGCATACCAACCCTTTGCGGAATTATCAATCGGTGAACCGCCTCCACCGCTCAAAATGGAGCCAATGTAATACTTGGTAATATCGCCGGGAAGAATACTGTTATTTTCCACCTGAGTCATTTGACCAATTTTTTCTTCAATGGTCATGCGCTTTAACAGATCTTCCACGCGCGCGTCAATGGGTTGGGACGGATCAGTATAAATGACCGGACCCAAATCTGTGGTTGATGCAGTTGGTTCTACGGTGGCAACAGGCGTTATCGTCGCTTCTCCACAAGCGGAGAGGAGGAAGGACAGAAGTAGGAGGAAAGAGAGAACTTTTTTCATTATTTGTGTTTTGTTGCAATCCAACTCGAAAGTCTGAGTAGGGCGAAGCCTATATCGAGATCCACTAATAACAACCGAGTTTTCGGATTATTAATTTTCCACAACACCATCTTTCAAAGTCAGAACTCGATGGACATAGGAATCCACGAGTGAATCATGTGAGACCATTAGCATGGTGATGTGTTGTTTTTCCACGAGTTCGCGGAAGAATAACAATAATTCACGAGTCGTCTTACTGTCTAGTTCACCAGTCGGTTCATCGGCGAGAATCAACTTGGCATGATTCGCCAACGCTCGTGCAATTGCCACGCGTTGTTGCTGCCCGCCAGACATTTCAAATGGGCGGTGGTCCTTCCACTTACCCAATCCCACAAGTTCCAGACATTCCAACGCTCGCTTGTGCCGCGCATCATACTCATCACCTTTGATGCGCAACAACAATTCAATATTTTCATATGCAGAAAGGGTCGGCAGCAAACCAAATGACTGAAACACCAGCCCAATTTGCTCCCGCCGCCACACGGTCAATTCCTGATCGCTCATTTGCATCAGGTCATGACCCAGCACCAGCGCTGAGCCTGAGGTCGGTTTATCCAGCCCAGCCAGACAGTTCAACAGCGTCGTCTTGCCGCTTCCCGAACGCCCTTTCAACGTTACAAACGATCCCGCCTCCACGTTCAAATTCACACCGCGCAACGCTGGCACCTCCGTGCCAGTCTTTGACTGATACACACGCCACAAGTCTTTCGTTTCAATCACTAGGCTCATTTCTTTATCCCCTTTATCATTCTGGATTTAAAACTCTCCCATATCCGACTCAAACTCGACTGACCTTGCACCGCTTCATTCTCCGCCGCAATCTGCTCTCCGGACAAATTGCCATGTTCACCCTCGTGATGATTCCCCTCCGGCTTGCGGATGAGGATTCCTTCTGGTGTAGTTTCGATCAATACCCGGCGTTTGATTTCGAACTCTTCCAAATATTCACGCGGGATTTGCACGCGCCCCGCTGCATCCAGTACTGATAATTCAACGTGGTGTTCGCCGCCATCTTTTTGCACGCGGACAGTTTCACTTGCCAATTTGCCGTCCCGCACTGCGACAACACGATCTACATGCTTGGCAATGCCCGGATCGTGACTGACGATAACCATCGTGAGTTTGAGGCGTGTATTTAAATCTCTCAATAAGTCATAAATTGTCTGTGCTGTGACCGTATCCAATTCACCAGTTGGTTCATCTGCCAAAAGTAGCTTCGGTCGATTAGCCAGAGCAATTGCAATTGCCACACGTTGTTGTTCTCCACCAGAGAGTTCCTCTAAACGATGCCCCATACGTTCGCGTAAGTTGACAAGCTCCAGCAATTCCAACGCGCGCTCCCGTGTGGATCTGCCAACTTGGCCAGAAAGGGTGAGAGGCAGTTCAACATTTTCTGCCGCGGTCAGGTATGGGATAAGATTCCGCGCTCCCTGTTGCCACACAAAACCAACCTGCTCGCGGCGATATTCATCCAATGCACGCGCACTCAAGCGACCCAAATCCTGCTTGCCTACGAGCGCGCGTCCGCCAGTAGGTCTATCCAATCCACCAAGTACATTGAGCAGGGTGGATTTGCCGCTTCCGCTCGCGCCAACGATTCCAAGCATCTCGCCATCTTTGACGGTGATATCGAGTCCTTGCAAGGCTTGCACTTCAACAGAAGCACCGCCTTCATTGTTGAGGCGGTAGATCTTTACAAGGTTTTCGCAAATAATCAAAGGTTCGTTCATAATAGTCAGTGATATGTCATTCTGAGGGAGCCCATCGGGCGACCGACACTTGCCCCGGGTGCAAGTGCCGGGGAGAATCTCTTTAGTGGTGACAGAGACGCTTCGCTACGCTCAGCATGACAAGTCTACGTTGTTTCTCCAAGTTTGATTGCCTGGAAGATCTTCATCCTCACCAGCAATGCGGATAACGCACTCAATGCTGCAAAGAACAGCAAGGCGAATAGTATATAAATCTCTGCAATCGAGAGCCAGGCGATTTGAATCTGAAAGGGAGGATACTGTGACTGTGTACTCGCGCCAATCTGCAAAAACGGGACAAATAGTCTGCTTGCGAACACGCCCAGCGCAGTCCCAACGCCGATGCCAAGCAAAACAAGAAAAGCCAACTCTGCCGCAAGCAGGGAGGTCATCTGCTGAATGGACAAGCCAATCGCGCGCAACATGCCCATCTCGATGAAGCGCCGTCTAAACGAGAATAACGCATAAAGCAGGAAGCCTAATACTGTGAGTAATGCGGATGCCACGAAGCCAACCGAAAGCAACCCGAACAAACCTTGTCGCTCAGGTCTACGCTGTTCGCGACGGATGTTGAGATCAGCAGAAGACCAATCTTTGACTATGGTATTCATGCCATTCGGATTCAGCTTGGATTGATCAGCCTGTTGATCGAGCAGGATGCTATATCCACGTACTGCGTAGACAATTGATTCAGGGTCAGCATCGCGCGCGGTTCCCAGCCAGACTTCATGCGGATATTCTGTGCCTGTTTTCAGAAACAACTCTTCAAGGTTGCCAACGATCATCAGGCCATTTTCTGGATACCACGTGGGGAAGAGGTCGAACGAGCCAACAATATGCGCTTCCAGTGGAATCGATTCACCTGCGATGCCGGTCGTAATGCCGATGCGGAGCGTATCCCCGATTTTGAGTTTTTGTTCTGCGAGCAGGCTGTTGGGTACCAGAATTCCATTTGGGTCGGCGGCGAGTTGGTTCATCAAGACGCCAAGTTGTTCACTCGCGAAGTCTCTTTGCCAATAGGCTGCATTTGGAAAGGTGATACGGTCAATGCCGAGAAAGACTCCTTGAATAGAGCCCGACGAAGCACGACCTGAAAATTTATAGCGTCCTACCGGGGTCGCAGCCTCAACCTCAGGAATACTCAGATGGTCTTCAATTGGACCAAAGGTGTAAACCGGGTTCGGATTATCTTCGTTGAAGGTCGTCCCAAACTCATAGATGTTTACATCTGCGCCAACTTGATAGCGCATTTGTTTATCAAGTTGGGAATCAAGTGTTCGAGCCAACGATGCCGTGAACGCAGACAAACCAAGTGTAAGCACCAGTAATACCAGTGGCGCGTTATATAACGCTGGACTGCGCGCGAGATAACGTGCCGCCATCAGCACCCCAACGCTCTTTGAGGGACTCAGCAATCGGGAGATAAAGTCCATGAAACGCGGGACAAGCCGAAGGGTGAAAAGAGCGACGGAGAAAATTCCCAAAGCGGGGACAAGCAACAAGAGTGGATTCTGCAACGGGTCAGGAATTGTCTCCGATCCACCTAAAGCTGCTTTGGATTGCTGTGTGAGTTGCCACAAGCCATAACCTGCGGGAATGAGCAGGAGAATGTCCAAATAAAATTTTTGCCACCACGGCGCGCGGAGTGTACGAGCGCGCTCCTGTTTGTATGTGACGATAGTGTTTTCCGCCGCGCTCAACGTGGGGAGGAGAACTTGAATGAGAAGAATGATGGCAATGCCAAGCAGACCATAGCCAAGCACCTGCGGAGTCATGCTCACGCGCAAGCCTCCCACCGCGCTAAAATCCAGAAAGCTGCGCGCCTTGCCAATCGAGTGCGTGATCCAATACCCAAGACCAATGCCGCCTACGAGCGCGACCGCACCAAGGATGATGCCTTGCAACAGCGACATACCGATGACTTGCATGGCGCTTGCACCGCGGCTGCGTAGGATTGCCATCTCACCGCGTTGCTGGTTGACAAATAAGCCAGCGACAAGACCGATAAATGCCAGAATCAAACTCAGAATTGGAACGCTGAAGGCAAACAAAAGATATGTGAGCGCGGGCGCATTTGCTTGATAGCGGTCAAGCGCCTCCAGCGGGGAGGCGATCAATTTGGTGTTTGTGAGCAATGTGCCCGCCCGGCTTTCGATGGCAAGGATGCGTTCTTTCAAACCCGGAACGTCATCGGCGTGAATGGAAGAGCCGTCGGCGATAATGCTCCAGGTGGAACTAATCAGCTCATCGTTGACGGTATCACTGAGGATGCTCTTATAGGTTTCTTCGTGCACGAAAAGCCAATTCTCTTTTTTGACATCCCAAAAAGGTGCGGTGGGATCAACGGGTCGCCACAAGCCAACAATGGAGACGGGCAGTGGACCTTTCTCGGTGCGCAACGTATATGTGTCACCAACCTGTACACCAAACTCACTGGCAAGGCTTTCATTTGCCATGGCTTCGATCAGGTCGCCTTCGTTCAGAAGTGAAACAAAGGGCTGTGGAATTGTGCCATCCACAATCTCAATATTTTCTTCCAACGGAGTCATAAAGGTCACATTGACTGTTGTCAGCGGATATTGCGTGCCTGTGTTGCTTGGGTCGCGCGGCGGGTACATAGGGTAGCCATCTGTTCGGAAGCGACGCACCACCTGTGAAACAGGGAAGCCAATCGTGCGCAACGCGGTACTGGAAAGATATTCATCCAACGCAACAACGTTCTTCCATTGAGGGCTGTCCTTACCTGCAGCTTTCAATTCAAAGACGAAGGCGAGTGGCGCGTAATCTACTGGCTTTTGAGTCAGTTCCAGTTCGTGGTTCACTAATATTTCTTCGCGCAATAAACGGAAGTAGGTCGCATCGGCGTACAGTGGCACGCTCAAAATGAAGCCAGAAGCGATCATCAATCCCGCAATGGATGCGAGACTGAGAAAGGGTTGTGTGAGCAGACGTTTGAAAGCGATGCCCGCGGTTGCCCATATTAGCAGAGCGAAGGAGGTGAGAGGGGAGAGGAAAGTCATTAAATATAAGCTCGTCATTGCGAGTCTGCGAGAAGCGATCCCTGACGATGGTAGATAGAGATTGCTTCGTCGTTCACTCCTCGCAATGACAGTAAGTTATGGTCCTAAAACAACCTGACCTTCCATAAGCCCGGCTACGATTTCCACCATGTCGCGCGTTTGTAAACCAATCTCAATATCCACGCGTTTCGGCCCAGAGTCGCTGTTGATGATCACGAAAGTCCGCCCACCAGCTTTGCGGATCGCATCGGGTGGGAGCCATAAAATGCCTTGTTTGCTTGCAAGCTGAACAGTAACCGTTACTTTATCGCCAGATTGATAGGTGCTTGCAGAAGGAGCCACTTCCAATACTATATGGATTTCATCTTCGTCACTATCTCCAGTTCCATAGGGCGATGGCAATTGACGAATCGTGCCGTTGAATTTCACATCAGGTTTTGCGTCTAACGTGACAATCACGGGCATGCCCTCGAACATTTCCTTGACTTCTGCGTCACCTTTGCTGGCATCCAACTCGGCGACAATTTCCAATTGCTTCGGGTCACCCAAAATAAACGCAGGTGTATTGGGAGTCACTTTGCGTCCCACATTGACCGCCGAGATGATCGTGCCACTGGCAGGTGCAAACGCACGAGCTTTCGCGACCTGTGCGTCAATTTCGTCAGCGACTACTGCGTTCGGGTCAATGCCTAAACTTGTCAGTGTTTCGTCCAACGCCATCTGGGCAAGTTCAACCTGCAACTCTTGAATCTTGATCTCTGTCTCCGAACGACCCTGTGATTTATATTGGTCAAGTGTTAATCGAGCAATCTCAAGGTCAATTTGTGCACGACGAATGACGTGCTGGGTCGCTTCGGCTGTGGCTTTTATCTCACGCGCTTCTGCAAGTTCGCCAAGCATCTGCCCTTCTGTCACTACATCGTTGACATTCGCGAGTACCTCGCTCACCTCTCCGCCAATTTGAAAATACACCGTATGCAAAGCGAGGGGCGAAACACGTCCGCTGAGTTTTGCATCGATTGTGATATCGCCTCGCTGGACGGTGAATGTCTCTTTGACGGGTGTGGGATAGGGCGTGGGTGTTACTTCACTTCCAACCGTTTGTGTTCCACAGGCTGAGAGCAGGATTCCAAACGTAACAATAAGGGTCAAAAATTTTCTTTTCATGCTATTTGATCTTCACCAATTCTGCATCAATTTGTGTGAGCATACTCGGGCGAAGCAGCTCAGGGAATTTTGCCGAGATGTGTTCGAGCGTCATGCCATCCACCGAACTGAGATCGCTCTGGAGAAGTTGGATGGGGATAAATTTGGAAAGCACTTCAAAGGCCTCCGGATCAGATATCAAAGTCTGGATCGGCAAACCGACATGCAGGCGTGAGTTGCGTGGTTCGGGTTCAAGGATGATGCTCCGCTTCTCTCTTACATCACGGCTTGACGCACCAGCCCAGACCTCAAACTCGCCTGGTTCTGTGTTCCATGCATTTCGCAGGTCATCGAAGTGCCAAAACGCTTCACGATCCAACGTGAATGTGACGGTCTTCGTCTGTTTCGGTTTAAGTTCCACTTTGGCGAAGGCTTTGAGTTCCTTCTCCGGTCTTGCAAACGTGGATTTGACATCATGCACGTAGAGCTGCACAATTTCCTTGCCCGCGACTTTGCCAGTGTTAGTCACATCCACTTTGACAGTGAGGGTCTGGCTCGGGTCAAGAGATTTTTTATTCAAGCGCAAATTACTATACTTAAACGATGTATAAGAAAGTCCATGGCCAAAAGGGAAGAGCGGTGCAAGCTTCTTTTTATCGTAATAGCGATAGCCGACGAAGATACCTTCGCCATAGCGCACCTTGCCATTCTCGCCGGGATAGTTGATATGCGCGGGATTATCTTCCAAACGGACAGGGAAGGTCGTCGGTAACTTGCCAGATGGATTCACATCACCGAATAAGACATCTGCCAGTGCGTTGCCCTGCTCCTGACTGTTGTACCAAAGTTGAAACACCGCGGGCACTTTATCAATCCACGGCATTTCAACGGCTGAGCCGACGTTGACTATCACAATCGTGTTCTTGTTGGCTTTTGAGACGCGTTCGATCAATTCGTTTTGTGCGCCGGGGAGCTTCATGTCCACGCGGTCGAAACCTTCGGCTTCCCATTCACTGTTCAGGCTGGCAACCAAAATAACAACATCCGCTTTTTTCGCGAGTTTGACTGCATCGCCCATCGGATCTTTCGATTGCGGAGGTAAATGTCCGAGTTTGACAGAGCGCCAACGTGGATCGCCCTTCCAGTAATATTCGATGCGGATCGGGTGTGACTTGCCGCCATCGAGTTCGAGATCAGCGATCATTTCGCGTCCCATGTCTGAGTCGCGGGAGTGGTTTAGCAACAAAGTGCCATCAAAGAAAAGTTTGCTCCAGCCAATACTGTTGAGCGAAAGTTGGTGGACGCCAGATTCTTTCGGAGTGAAGAAGCCCTCCTGGATCATGGAGAATGACTCTTGATTCGCGTTTGGTACTGAAACGTAGAACCAACCATGGTCTACGAAAGGGGTCACATCGGTGTGAACCGAGTCACCGGAAAATTCGGTTCCGTTGAACAGACTCAGGTTGAGTCCGCGGCGCCCGTCTGCGGTGGATAATGTTTCGGGGGCAGGAGCAGGCAGGGATTTGTGAATCAGGCATCCGGGGGCGTAATCCACTTGAATGTTTTTACCTGCGCGAGATTTAATTCCTTCCAGCGGTGAGATCACATAATGAGGACGGAAGCCCGAAGAACTGCCACCACCAAAGATGGATGCGTTGGAGGCGTGCGGACCAATCACCGCAATGGTCTTGACTTTCTTTAATGGCAGCAAGCTACTATTGTTTTTGAGGAGCACAATCGCTTCCCCCGCGGCTTCGCGAATGATCTTCCGATGCTTGGGATTGTTATTAGCGCGTTCGGGGTGAACTTCCTGCTTGTTAAAAAGCCCGGCTTTTTCCAGCAAGCCAAGCAAACGAATCACCTTGTTATCGATTGCCTCTTCCGTCAATGGACCGTCGTCCAGCGCGCGCTTGACATATTCCTCTGACATCCAACGAGCAGAGCCAGGCATTTCGATATCGAGCCCACCATTGGGAGCATCTTTATCGTATGTGCCAAACCAATCGGACATCACGATGCCTTTGTAGCCCCACTCACCTTTGAGAATATCGAGCAGGGTATGGTCGTTTTCGCAAGCATATGTGCCGTTGACACGGTTGTATGCCGACATCACTGCCCATGGATTTGAATTGCGGATGGCAATACGGAATGGCTCGAGATAAATTTCGCGCAGCGTGCGTTCATCCACTTCGGAGCTCATGCTCGTGCGTTCGAATTCCTGATCGTTGGCAACGAAGTGTTTGATGGTTGCACCCACGCCCTTGTCTTGCAGCCCTTTGATGTAGGCAGAGGCGAGCATGCCGCTGAGATAAGGGTCTTCAGAGAAACATTCAAAGTTGCGCCCGGCAATCGGTGTGCGATGGATGTTGACGGTGGGTGCAAGCAGAACCTGTGCGCATTTGTCTTTCACTTCATCAGCCAATACATTGCCGATTTTTTCCACAAGATCTGGGTTCCAGGTTGCGCCGAGCGCCATACCAACGGGTGTGGCGGCCGCAGTGGGGGACATCTCGCTCCAGATGCCACGCACACCATTGGGCCCATCCGCCATGCGAAAAGGTGGAATACTCAGACGTTTGACAGCGGTGCTGTACCAAAGTTCTGTGCCCGCGAGCATGGAAATTTTTTCTTCAAGGGTCATTTGTGAGAGTAGTTCGTCAATACGAGACATAAGTTACTCCGAAAGGATGAATGAAGTAGAGTTAGTCACCTATAGACAGCTAGACGTCTGCGAAGGTGATGAGTTTGATGTTGTGTGAATCAATGGCCTGCTTTATTGCGGGATCGGTGAGAATCTTCAACTCTCTTTCGCGCTGAAAGTTGTAAACCGATTCTTTAGCGAAGGCCTCATCCACGTAACCGGGGTGGCACATAATTTCCGTCGTTCCCTCTGGCACCTTACTGAGGATGTCCAATAGTTCTTCGCTGGTCGCGCCATCGTCATAAAAGTCGACGAAGATCGTATCGGTACTGCGGGCTTTAAATTCCTTCATCAAGCTTGGCGCGTGTTTGCTCATGGGGTCTGCCACAGAGGGCATGCCCGCCGTGGGATTATCTCCGTACGCAATCGGGTTGCGGATGGGACAGCCATATTCATTGGCGAGTTCCAACATGCCGCGGAAGAGTTCAGGTGTAAAGAAGGAAGAATGATGATGCGAGTCGAGATGATCGGGTTTGCGACCGGCCGCACGGATAAAGGTTTCGATCTGTGCGCGCCATTCCGCTTTGACTTCTGTCATGTTGAGGCGCGGCAGGTTTTCAATGAAAGGATTGTATTTGAGGTGATTTCCGTTCTCATCCACAATGGATGGAACCGCTTCACGCGGCAAAATAGGCTTGCCCATGGTCAACACCAAATGGACTCCCAGCCCCAGCTTGGGTGTTTCCTGCACGGCCACGGCTACATCATGCGTTGTAGAGGGAATGTTCATCATGCACGTAGTCGAAGTGACTACACCATTCAGGTATGATTCACGGATACCACGTGAAATGTCAGGTGTGCGACCGTAGTCGTCTGAGTTGATGATTAATTTTTTCATTGTTGCTTTGCTCCAGTTATTTTCAATATCTTAAGCAATTTGAGCAGTTAGATAATTTTGATACAGATCAACCAAATGCCCGAGCGGGTCTTCGTAGTACGCATCAGCGTTGATCGTTAATTTGGCATAATCAGGAATGGGTTTGACTTGAGGACCGGTCTTTGCAAATTCCTGAATGACTTTGGCGTGCGGCTTCAATGAACCATCAGGCCTGACCAAACCAAAGAAGCGTTCATGACGGGCATTTTGGCAGGGAGGCAGATCCCACAATGCAGGGACATAATCTGCATAGCACCAAAGCATTGCTCCGGTAGCGCCGCTATCCTGCAACTTTGGAATCGTCAGGCTGAGAAATTCAGCAAAGTCTTCTTCACTGGCCATAAATTGCTCGCGTTCATGCCCATTGGTTTCGATCCATTTCATAATATGAGAAGGTTCACCGGGCTGAGCGGTACAACCGCCGAACTCTTCCATTAACACAGGCTTTCCCGATAGTGCGGCTGTCACTGCACAAGTGAAGGGGACAAAATCCGGGTCGAGCGGTTTACGGGCCCACGGCGTGTACATAGGATAGGAGTGCATGACCGCCACATCGGTGCTGGCATAGATTTTATCAATGCGCAGACCGTTATCGCGATGAAGCCCATCGCCGTGCAAGCCAATCGTCACGGGATGCTTCGGGTCAATGGCTTTGATCAAGTCAACCATTTCCTTGACCCAGGCTGCGCCGTCGTCAGAGGAATTGGGCCAGGCAAACAAATCTGGTTCATTGCCGAGATTCCACATCCAAATGCCAGGATGGTCTTTGAGTGTACTAACCACTGTTTTCAACAGCAGACGTGTGGCGCTCAAGGCCATCTCGTCGTGGAACATATTGCGATAACCCTGATCGACCCTTTTGCCCTGGCTGACCACATCTCGTAGCCAGTGTTGATGTGCGGAGGGGGGCAAGTCTCCGCCCAATAACCAGCGTGGACTCCAGTTGGGTCCGCTCATGTGGCCGGTGAAAAATGTCACGTCGAGGCCGAGTCCTTTTTCTGCAGCAATATCTGCGACAGTTTCCAGATTGGCAATTTGTTCTTTGGCCACGCTTCCAGGCTCTGGTTGAAAATCATCCCAAAGTAGAAACAGGCGGACAATATTCATCCCAATATCCTTGATGACAGAAAACTCTTCGCGTACTTCACCGGCGTCAAAATTACTCCACCAGTACATCGCTTTTTTGCGTGGCCAGTAGTTTACACCGAGGGTGAATGGTTGGGTCATCTTATGGTTTCCTGTTCTTTACACAATACGTATTACGCAAATAATGATCCTGGGCTAGAGATTCTGCGTTCGTAGCGAACGCTCCTGCCGAACATGGCTAGGGATGTGCGGTTTGATAAATGGTGTTCACCAACGAGAACTCACCCTGAGCATCGAAATCCAACGTCCAAAACATGATGCCGCTGGCTTGCTGCATGGCCAGTTTTGTTTTGGCTTGGACAGTTGGAATGCCATTGTAGTGATAGGTGGTTCCAAAATAGTCAAATGAGTCAGTTTGTGCGGCGGACGGATCCTCAGCAACGATCTTGAAGTAAGGCAAATTTGGGTCGCCGTAAAAAGGCAGGCCCATCACGATCTTGTCCTTTGGCAGGCCGCGCGCGGTCCAGAACGAAAGTCCCTGTTCAAATTGTTGCATCGTGCCATGATCGGGGCCATCATAGGTCATTACGTTGACGAAATCAAATAGCTCAAACGTCTCAGGCAAAATCCCCATGCCGTTTTCGCCGTGTGAAACCACAGCGGTTGTGAGTTCTTTATCGGGCATGGCGGAATGTAATTCCTCAATCAGCGCCAAAAAATTTTGTGCCGATTGACCTGCATCAGGATATTCCCAATCAATATCTGCACCATCCAGTTGATATTCATCCACAAACGCTTTGAGATTTTGGACGAAAGCGCTTCGCAACGACGGGTTGGCGGCTACGGTTTCGAATTCCTTATCCCAGCCCCAACCGCCTACTGAGATAAGTACTTTCACATTGCGAGCATGCGCTTTCTCTGCTATTTGTTTTAACTTCCAGCCGTTGTTCACTTTTACAAATGTGCCATCTGCGTTGGGGATTAGAAATGAGTAATTGATATGCGTCAATTTATCGTATGGAATAATACTTTCCACAATGCCATCCGTTGCATAGGCGATGATACGAAAAGAAGGCGCAACAGGAGTGGGGGTTGGTTCCTGGGGAGGAATATTAGTGGGTGCCAAGGGAGTCACAGCAGAGGCTGAGCACGCAGTCAATAAGATGGTGAACAGGCTCAGGCTGAGAAAGAAGCGAAGCATTTTATCCGAGAGTTAAATTCAAACGTTCGGCGAGTGAATTCATGTTGCGGGTGACCAAGGAGTCCAAATCTGCATTGGGGTTTTGCATAAGTTCCCGCGCCATTGTTCCCAGTTCAACGCCGATCTGATATTCGATACGATGCCATAGGGCGATTGGGCGGTAGGAACGTCCCGTTGAGATGAGCTGCAACATGACCGGGCGCAATGGATGATCGGGTGAAAAAAGCTCATCAAGCGCGTCGGTACGTGCTGGAAGGATCTGTGAAATGCGTGCCAGTTCAAGCATGGTACTTTTACGAGACAGGAAATCGGCCAGCTTGTTGCAAGCTTCCAGTTTTTCAGGGTAACCCTGCGTGGAGCGCCAGATCACCACGCTGCTCCCGCCGGACCAGGGAATGCTTAGCAGACTTGCCGCGCCGATGTTTTCGAGATGGCGACCTTGAGTAGTGTTGATAAAAGCACGTGCATCAGTAATGACCGCGGCCGCCTTGCCGTTGACGAGCGCGTTCATGCATTCATCAGCCCCAAGGTAGTTGGTGTTTGGTATACGGCGCAGGAGGGTGAGGTAGGACTTTATACCCGTGAGCGCAGCAGGTGAATTGAAGACCACCTGTTTACCACGGTTGTCCATGATATGACCACCTGAACTCCAGATCCAGGAAGCTGCCATGTGCACAAGGTCGCTAAATGGATTGGAGACAATCGGCATCAACCAGGTGTGTTCCGTGGCTTTGAGGGCTTCGAGTTTTTGAATACTTTGCTCGAAAGCTTGGGGCGTGGCAAAAGCGGTGTTGCCCTGAAGACCAGCGCGAGCCAGCAGGTCTTTTCGATAGGCAACAATATACACGTAGGTGCTCAGCGGAATTCCATAAGTGCGGCGGTCTTCCTCGGCAGTGACGTTAGACCATGCTGAATGTACAAATGCCTGCTCACCACCCACCTTGGCAATGAGGTTCCGGTGAATGAGAGTCACAGCATTCATCGTCATCAAACTGCTGACCCATGTAGAGCCAACGTGCGAAATATCGGCGCCCTGTCCCTGCGTGGCGATGCCGATCAACTGGCCCCAGGCATCACTCCATTCCATGCGTTTAAGGCGAACATCAACCCCTGACTCGCTCTTGAAATCGAACATCAAACGCTCAAAGTTTTGGAAATCCACATCTGCATCGGGAATCAGAGAGAATTCAATCATGGCCATCTTTACCTCATCACACCGTTTCTTACGAGCGAAATCGAGGCTTTCATCGCCTGTCGAATCGAAGAGGTTACTTTGAAGCTGCCCGCTTCCATACCGATCATGACTGCTCCCAAAACCGGAGGTGAGCTTAAGCGAACGAGCCGCGCCTTCGGTGCCAGTTTGTGAATCATGGCGCGCATTGGTTCGATAAGCATGGCTCCGCCTTCAAACATGCTGCCAGTCATCACCACATCAAAAGCAAGATTTTCGAATTCCAACTGGCGAATGACTGCATTGGCCATCTCGCCCAACTCATTGCCGGCCCAATGAAGCAGCTCATGTGCCACCACATCGCCTGCCTCTGCCACGTGAAAGACCAGTGGCGCGGCTTCTGCTCCGATTTTATATTCATACGTGGTATAGCCGCGTATCAAATCATCCAGATCTTTTGCGCCTACAAATTCAATCAGGGCATCGGCAAGTTTGGTTTTGGGACCGCGTTTGCTCCAGGCATATCCCACAAGTTGCATACAGCGGTGCATAAGTTCCGTGCCGCCAGCCCCTTCGCCCATAGTCACTCCATGACCGGTCACACGACCTTCACGTTTGTGCTCACGGTCCCAGCCGCGGCAGTTGGAGCCTGTCCCTGAAACGACAACGACGCCCCAGCCCTCTTCCGATCCGGCGACCAATCCTGGCACTGTATCATTGACGAATTTATATGGCGCGTTCAAATCCAGACGTTCAATCGTTCGGGCTGTGGCTTCGTATTCGGATAACCAATCGTAGCCAGCCACGCCGAAACCTGCGCCCGCTACATCGACCTTGGTCAACTCTGCCGCCTGCAGAGCCTGTTCCATCGCCATGCGCATGGACGCGTACATACCGTCATAGCCTATTGTTTCATGATTACCAGGCCCGCTTTCGCCAAAGCCAAGCGCAGTGCCAGTCTCATCTACAATGAGAGCATGTGTTTTAGTTGCGCCCAAATCGGCGCCAAGAAAGTATCGCATATATGTTAGGTAAAAAAAAGGCGACCTGTTGGGTCGCCCCGGCGTGAGATCAATTCCAGAATTGGGGCAGATGCTCTTTATGGGTTTCCAGCATATCGTCGAGCACTGCCTGCACTTTGTCTGCTTTAGGACCCAACGGGTGAACCAGCAACGCCTCATACGCGGCGTTACGGTCGCCATGCACCGCAGCTTCCACAGTCAATAATTCGTAAGCCTTAATCGCGGCAATCAAACCAAATTGTGATTGAGGTAATGGCTCAGTAGGGATGGGGGTAATACCGCTCTTCCTCACTGTGGAGGGAATCTCCAATACCCACTCAGCGGGCCATTCTTTGACCGCGCCATCGTTCCTGATATTTACTACATGAGTTTCACCCAGATCATTGTAATGAGCATTCAAGAGTTGAGTGGCAACCGTCGAGTAGTAGGCACCGCCACGCTTCATCAAGTCTGCGGGCGGTTCGTTGAGATTGGGGTCTGCGTAATCGCGCAGTAAATCTTTTTCTATTTCGATCACTTCTTCGGCGCGTGAAGGTGGCCACTTCTCCTGCGATTTCAATTTCTTGTCCGTGTGGTAGAAATACTGCAAGTAGTAATTAGGCATCATACGCAAGACTTCAATCGTGCGCGGATCCCATTCCGGGTGTTCCTCTTTTTTGAGTTCTTCAATGAAACCCTGAATGACCTGAGGCCACACATCTTCACCCTCAATCGTGAAGCCCCGATGCCAGGATAAGTGATTTAGACCAAGTGTCTTGAGTTCAGCATGGTCAGGGTCAATCTTTTTGCCAGTTGACTCTTCCAACCCTTCGATAATGTGCATCTTGGTTGTGATGGGAACATTGCATACGCCGACAGCAGGAACATCTGCAGCATATTTGCTCAAAGCCTGTGTGACAAGCCCGGCAGGATTGGTAAAGTTCACCAGCATTGTTCCGGGTTGGGCAACATCGCGAATGTCCTGAGCAATTTTCAAAATCACGGGAATGGTGCGCAGTGCCTTCGCCATACCTCCAACACCGGTTGTTTCCTGCCCAATCAAGCCATGCCGCAGACCAAGATATTCGTCGCGGCGACGCGCCTCCATATGTCCAACGCGCAGTTGGGTTGTCACGTAAGAAGCGTCTTTAACTGCCTCTCGTTGATTTGTGGAAAGGACAACTTTGAATGGTGAGCCTTTTGCTGCCACCATGCGCTGAGCAAATCCGCCAACGACTTTGAGGCGCTCCTCGTCAACATCCACCAGCCATAATTCGTCTACAGGGAATTTATCTGTCCGTGCGAGAAAGCCGTTGACAAGTTCAGGTGTATAGGTGGAGCCGCCACCGATGACCGCAACTTTAAGCATGTTATTTTTCAACACCTGTGACCACGATACCCTGAACAAAGAAACGCTGGGCAACGAAGAAGAGAATTACAGGCAAAATGAGAGCAAGGAGAGCGCCCGCCTGAATCAGTTGGGGTTGTTGACCGTAAATGCCATTGAAGGATGAGAGAGCTACTGAAATTGGCCAGTTCTGGCGCGCGGTTGAAAGATAAATGAGCGGCCCAAAATAATCGTTCCAGGCAAAGACAATGTGGAAAACTACTACCGCGATGATAACCGGATAAGATTGCGGAATGATAATGTTCCACAAGATCTTCAGTGGGCCAGCACCGTCAATCATGGCTGATTCATCTAATTCACGTGGCAGGGTCATGAAATATTGCCGGAATAGGAAGACATTGTACGCATTGGCGAAAAAGTGAGGCACAATCAGTGGAAGCCAGGTGCCAACCAACCCGAGTTTTTGCCAGAATGAATAAGTGGGGATTAACGTCACTGTGCCAGGCAGAAAAATAGTTGAGATCAGAATGACGAAGAGAAAATCGCGGCCTGGGAAACGAAAGCGTGCAAAGCCATATGCCACCAGGATACATGAGATCACTGTGCCGATCATGGTAATGACAGCATAGAATGTTGTATTCCCCAGCAAGCGCCAATAACCATTGGGA
>Ga0070699_100000592_pt1 | contig 34171 bp, 35 predicted proteins | sample KBSK1503metaG_FD_65473 | JGI IMG/M metagenome (GOLD analysis project Ga0070699, IMG submission 65473) | Corn, switchgrass and miscanthus rhizosphere microbial communities from Kellogg Biological Station, Michigan, USA - KBS K1-50-3 metaG | ecosystem: Host-associated > Plants > Roots >...
GCGCCTACTGGGACTGGCACATCACCCGGGAACGCCAGCGCAACCACCTCAGCCGCTACCAGGACAGCCACGCCCTCGGACTCGCCGCCTGACGCTCACTCCAGGAGAGCCACACCCATGTGGCATCGTCGTGGTCGGGTGCACCACGATGTGACAGCGTCGTGGTTGCCGTCCAACCATGAATCCGAACGGATCGGGTCAATCGCCCCGGTCCCGCATCGAGCCTGGCCGGGCCCGGCGCCATGGCCCGCCGGACGGCCGAAGCCTACGCTTGAGGACAAAGATCGTTACCCAGGCAAAGGAGTCGGCGTGACATTCACGGTGCACAAGGACGTCATGGTGGCCATGCGGGACGGGGTCGGGCTCGCGACCGACCTGTGGGTGCCCGATGCCACGCCCGCGCCGACGCTGCTGGTGCGCCTGCCTTATAGCAAGGACCTGCCTGCCCTGCTCGGCTACGGGCTGGTGCCGAACCTGTTCGCGCTGGTGGAAGCCGGATACGCGGTGGTCTACCAGGACTGCCGGGGCACCTTCAGGTCGGCCGGCGAGTTCACCCCGATGCTGAACGAGCCGGACGACGGCGCCGACACCGTCACGTGGCTCCTCGAGCAGCCGTGGTGCGACGGCAAGATCGGCACCTACGGCCCGTCCTACCTGGGGTTCGTGCAGTGGGCCAGCGCGACCGCGTCCGACCGGCTGCGGGCGATCGCGCCCTGCGTGACCACGACCGACTACTACACCACCCCGTGGTACTCCGACGGCGGCGCCCTGTCCTGGCACTCGATCCAGTCATGGTCCACGCAGATGGCGCTGGCCGAGGCGCTGCGCCAGCTCGGACGGGGCGCGGGCGACCCGCAGCTGCTGGGCGACCTGACCGCCATGCTGGCCGATCCCCAGCCGCACCTGGCGGCGCTGCCGCCGAGCCGCCAGCCGGTGCTGGAGAAGGTGTGGCCCTGGTGGTCCGACCTGCTCGCCCATCCCAGCCGCGACCAGTTCTGGCAGGACCTGTCCGTGCTCGACCGCGCCGGGCAGGTGACGGTGCCCGCGCTGCACATCGGCGGGTGGTTCGACATCTTCGCCGCCAACACCGCGCGGTCGTTCACCGAGCTCAGGGCCCGGGCCGGCACCGCCGAGGCCCGGGAGGGACAGCGGCTGATCATCGGGCCGTGGGACCACCTGAACAGCACGGGCATCTATCCCGACCGCCGGTTCGGCCTCACCGCCGACGCCATCACCCAGGATCTGACCAGCGAGCACCTGAGGTTCTTCGACCGGTGGCTCCGCGGAAACCCGGAGGCTGCGAGCGGCACGGCCCCGGTCAAGATCTTCGTCATGGGCATCGATCAGTGGCGCGAGGAGCAGGACTGGCCGCTGCCCGATACCGACTACGTCCCCTGGTACCTGCACGGCACGGGCCGGGCCAACACGGCCGCGGGCGACGGCCGGCTCGGTCCCGACGCCCCCGCCGCCACCGCCACGGACACCTATCTCTACGACCCGCTGCGGCCCGTGCCGACCCTGGGCGGGCGGATCATGCTGCCGACCACCGCGAACGCGGCGGGCGCGGTCGATCAGCGCCCGGCCGAGGCGCGCGAGGACGTCTTGTGCTTCACCAGCGAGGTCCTGACCGAGCCCATCGAGGTCACCGGGCACGTATCGCTGACCTTGTTCGCCTCCTCCTCGGCACCGGACACCGACTTCACCGGCAAGCTGGTCGACGTGTTCCCTGACGGGCGCGCCATCTTCCTGACCGACGGCATCCTGCGGGCCCGGTACCGCAACTCGCTGGCCGAGCCCGAGCCTCTCACGCCTGGCCAGCCCTACGAGCTCAGCCTGGACCTGTCGATCACGTCCAACGTCTTCCTGCCCGGCCACCGGATCCGGCTCGAGGTGTCCAGCAGCAACTTCCCGCGCTACGACCGCAACAGCAACACCGGCGGCGTGATCACCGACGAATCCGCGGAGCAGGTCACCGTGGCGGTCAACCGCGTCCTGCACGGCCCCGACTACCCCAGCCGCCTGATCCTGCCCGTCATCCGCCGCTGACCGGGGCGCCCGGGAACCCTGATCCGCCAGCGGCCCGGGCCAGCACGCCGGTCAGCACGGCGCGGGTGTCGGCCGGGTCGATCACGTCGTCGATCTCGAACGCCATCGCGGTGCTGACCGCCTTGCCGCGGGCGTACTGCTCGGCGACCAGCTCCTCATAGCGCGCCCGGCGGGCCGCGGGGTCCTCGATCGCCTCGAGTTCCTTGCGGTAACCGAGCCGCACCGCCCCCTCCAGGCCCATGCCGCCGAACTCTCCGGTCGGCCAGGCCACGGTGATGGCCGGGCGGCGCAGGTCACCCGCTGTCATCGCCATCGCGCCCAGGCCGTACGCCTTGCGCAGCACCACCGCGCAGACCGGCACGGTGAGCCGGGCGCCGGCCACGAACATCGCGCCGAAGCGCCGCACGATGGCCGTCCGCTCCGCCTCCGGGCCCACCATGAAGCCGGGGGTGTCGAGCAGCGAGACGACGGGCAACCGGTGCGCCTCGCACAGCCGCAGGAACGCGGTGGCCTTGTCCGCGGCGTCGCCGTCGATCGCCCCGCCCAGGTGCCGCGGGTTGTTCACCAGCAGCCCGACCGCGTGCCCGCCGAGGCGGGCCAGCGCGGTGACCACCCCGGCGCCGAACCCGCCGCGCAGCTCGAGCACGCTGCCGGTGTCGCACAGCGCCGTGATGACCGGTCGCACGTCGTAGCTGCGTACCCGGTTTTCTGGGATGAGATGGCGGAGCACCCGCTGGTCCGCGTGTTCGGCGGGGAGATCAGCGGGCCGGCCGCCGAAGTACGAGAGGTAGCGTCGCGCCGCGGCCACCGCGGCAGGCTCGTCCGGGACGAGCAGATCCACCACTCCGTTCGGTACCTGGATTGACATGGGTCCGACCGCGTCCGGTTCGACGACGCCGAGCCCGCCGCCCTCGATCATGGCCGGCCCGCCCATACCCAGACTGGCCTCCGGCGTCGCGATGATCACGTCGCACGCGCCGGCCAGCGCGGCGTTGCCGGCGAAGCAGTAGCCGGACACGATGGCCACCAGCGGGACCTGCCCCGACAGCGCGGCGGTCAGCCGGAAGGTCGGCACGTCGAGGCCGCCCACGGAGGTGGTGTCGGTGTCGCCGGGTCGCCCGCCCCCGCCCTCGGCGAACATCACCAGGGGCAGCCGCTCCCGGCGGGCCAGCTCGAGCAGCCGGTCGGTCTTGCGGTGGTTCATGTGGCCCTGCGTGCCGGCCAGCACGGTGTAGTCGTAGGACATCACCGCGACCGGTCGGCCGTCGACCGTCGCGGTGCCCAGGACCAGGCCGTCGGCCGGGGTGCGCGCGATGAGGTCATCGAGCGTGCGGCGGCGGCGCTGGGCGGCGATGGTCAGCGCGCCGTACTCGGTGAAGCTGCCGGGGTCGGCCAGGTCGGCTATGTTCTCCCGGGCCGTTCGGCGCCCGGCGGCGTGCCGCCGCGCGGTTACCTCGGGCCGTCCCTCGTCCAGGCAGAGCCGGTGCCGTTCCCGCACCTCCGCCAGGTCCGGCCGGACGTGATCCAGCAGTACCTCGCTGGCCGGCGCCTGCTCGGCGGCCCCCGCGGCCGACTCAGCCAGTGTGACCAGGACGTCCCCGGCCGCCACCGTGACGCCCACTGCCGCGGACACCTCGCGCACCAGGCCCGCGGCCTGCGCCCGCACCTCGTGCTCCATCTTCATCGCCTCGATGACGAGCAGTTCGTCGCCGGCGGCGACCGGGTCGCCGGGCGCGACCGCGACCGCGACCACGGTTCCGGTCAGCGGCGCGCGCACTGCGTCGTCGTCGCCACCCGGTAGCTCTGCGGCGTCACCGTCCGGCGGCTCCTCGCCGTTGCCGGCCGATAGCTCCGCGGCCTGCGCGTCGACCCAGCCCACGTCGTGCGTGCCCAGCCCCGGTGCCTGCAACACGGCCTGCAGCAGGGACGCGTTGGTCGGCACCCCGGCGATGTCGAACTCGGCCAGCGCCCGCACCGCCCGGCGCGCCGCCTCCTCCAGCGTGCCGCCGGTGGTGATCACCTTGGCCAGCAGCGAGTCGTAGCGCGGGCTGACGGTGTAGCCGGGGTAGCCCGCGGTGTCGACGCGGACGCCGCGCCCGGCCGGCGGCTGGAATCGGCTCAGCGTACCGTCGCCGGGAAGCAGCGTGCCGTCCGGCCGCAGGGTCTCGGCGTTGACCCGGGCCTGCACGGCCACCCCGCGCGGCCCCGTGCCTGGAGGTAGGGCGTCCAGGGCGAGATCGGCGAGGCTGGCGCCGTCGGCGACGCGCAGCCCGAGCTCGACCAGGTCCAGCCCGGTGACCTGTTCGGTGACCGTGTGCTCGACCTGCAGCCGGGGGTTGACCTCAAGGAAGGCGATCTCGTCGTCCTGGACACCGAACTCGGCGGTGGCCAGGCCCGCGTAGCCGGCCGAGCCGACCAGCGCCGCCGCGGCCGCCGACAGCCGGGCGCGGACCTCATCTGCCAGCGCCGCGGGGGCGATCTCGATCAGCTTCTGCCGGCGCCGCTGCAGGCTGCAGTCGCGGTCGCCGAGCACGGCCACCGCGCCTGTGCCGTCGCCGATGACCTGGACCTCGACGTGCCGGGCCCGGGCCAGCAGCCGCTCGGCGTAGACCCGCCCGTCGCCGAAGGCCGCGGCGGCCTCGGAGGAACAGCGGCGCATGGTGTCGGCGAGCTGGGCCTCGGCGAGCCCGGCCTCGCTGGTCACCGGGCGCAGCCCGCGCCCGCCGCCGCCGGCCACGGCCTTGATCATCACCGCACCGTGCTCGCGCAGCAAGGCCAGCACCTGCCCGGGCGACGGGTCGGCGCCGGTGCCGGCCAGGATGGGCACGCCCAGCTCGCGCGCCCGGGCCCGCGCCGCGGCCTTGTCGCCGAACAGCGCGAGCGCCTCCGGCCCCGGTCCGGCGAAGCGCAGCCCGGCGGCGGCGCACCGGGCGGCTAGTTCGGGTCGCTCGGACAGGAAACCGTACCCGGGGTGCAGCATGTCACAGCCCGTCCCGGTGGCCGCGGCGACGATCGCGTCCACGTCGAGGTAGGCCGCCGCGCCCGTGCCGGGCAGCTCGACCGCCGCGTCGGCCCGGCCGACGTGCCCGCAGGCGGCGTCGTCGGCGGGGTAGACCGCCACCGTCTCGATGCCGAGCACGGACGCGGTGGCCATGATGCGGACCGCGATCTCGCCCCGGTTGGCGACCAGCAGCCGCTTGATCATGCCCTGTCCTCGTTCACTGGGTCCTCGGTCATCTCGTTGTCCGTGGAGACGACGAACGCGTCGACGCCGGCCCAGCCGTCCAGCGGCGGGGGAGCCTGGTCCCGCAGGATCCCGGCGGTGCCGCCGTGGACGGCCAGGATGTCACCCAGGGACGCCAGCAGGTCCCGTGCCCATTGCTGGCCTTCCTCGCCGAAGTCCACGGTCACGGTCTGGTCGATGACGAACGGGTCGACGCCGGAGATGTCCCGGAAGCGCCATCCCATCGGGACCCACTCCTCGCACTTCTCCTTGGTGGCGTGGCCGTTGCCGCACCAGGCCAGCAGCGGCTCTCCGGGGGCGGCGTCCAGCAGATGGCCCAGGTTGGCGGCCTGCTCGCGCTCGCGCCAGTTGGTGAACTCCATGCTGCGCAGGTGGTCCCGGTCGGTATCCGGCGTGATCTCGATGACGGCCTCGTAGGCCCATAGTGTCCAGCCCAGGTCGAGCGCGGTGCCGATCAGCCGCCGCATCTCCGGCTGCGCCAGGTAGCCGCCCTCGTCGTCCGGGATGGCCGTGATCGGGCCGGGCACGTCCCTGGCCGGCCAGTGGAGCGCCTCCATGGCCAGCCGCCGCACCCCGGCCTCGTGCGCCGCCCGGATCATGCGCACCCCCACCTCCCGGGTCCGGACGCAGCGCGCCAGGCCGTTGTGCGCCTCGTTGGCCATCACCACCGGCGCGTGCGCGAATCCCCAGCGGACCAGGTCCTCCACCGGGCGCCAGCCCTCCACCGCCACCTCCCGCCGGTACCACCAGACACCACCATCCAAGCTGGCACCTCGCCCCATTGTCACCACCCGGCCAGATCGGAATCGCGGCAGACTGGCCCGCACCTGTTCCTGGACCGAGGGTTCCTGTTCTGCCGCCGTTTCTGGTTCGCCGGTACCTGCTGCCCGCCCGGGGGCGGCCCGGCTCAGTCCCACAGGATGGCACCGCAGGCGACGCACGTTCCCGTCTGATAGTCCCGGGCATCGGCCGGGTGCGGGCAGTCGGCCTGGGCCAGCCGCTCCGGCTCCCCGGCAACAGGCTCCCCGGCAACCGGCTCCCCGGTGACCGGCTCCCTGGTGACCGGCTCCCTGGTGACCGGCTCCCCGGTGACCGGCTCCTCTGTGACGGGCTCCTCGGTGACCGGCTCCGGCGCAGCCGTGACCGGCTCCGCTCCGGCTGCCGTCTCACCGGCCGGGGCGCTCTCCCGGTCGGCCGCGGCCGCCGGGCGGGGCCTGGTGTAGTACCCCAGGGCCGTCTGGATCATCTCCAGGCACCACTCGGCGCGGGTCCACCCGGCAAACTCGGGCCGCGCCAGGACCTGCGTCATCCGCGCGGCGTCTTCCTCGGAGAGCTTCAGCCAGATGGAGACCGAATCCGGTTCGGTCTGCCTAGCACGTGCCATGGGTTCAAAGTACCCAGAACGGCCGTGCTCACAGAGCATGGACGCGGTTGGCTGAAATGAGACCCGGACGACGTGGATTCTCGATGCCCGGCCTATTAAGTTAATTATTCAACGCAGTAAGACTGTTCCGTTCCCCGACCAGGTGAGCGCGGCGATGCGAGCGATACCGATCGGACAGCGCGTATGGACCGGGCTGGCGGCGGGCGCGGCCGCCACCGCGGTACTGATCGCGGCGGCCGCCTGCACCACCACCACGGCCACCCCCAGCGCCGGCAACAGCGCCAACGAGAACCACGGCACGCGGCCGGTCGTAACCACCGCCGACGGCGCGGTGCGCGGCAAGGCCGTCGCGGCGGGCGATGAGTTCCTGGGCATCCCGTACGCGGCCCCCCCGGTCGGCGCGCTGCGCTGGCAGCCGCCGCGGCCACCCGCGCCCTGGCACGGCACCCGCGCGGCCACCAGCTACGCCCCGCACTGCCCGCAGCCGTCGAGCTCGTTCGGCCGGGCCAGCACGTCGGAGGACTGCCTCTACCTGAACGTGTTCACCCCGGCCGGAGCGCAAGGCCGCCGTCTGCCCGTGATGGTCTGGGTGCACGGCGGCTCGCTGCGCACCGGCGAGAGCGACGACTACAACCCGGCCGGGCTGGTCCGGGACGGCGTCGTCGTGGTCACCATCAACTACCGGCTCGGCGCCCTCGGCTTCCTGGCCGACGCGGCGCTGGCCAGCCGCCCGGGCGGCCCGTCCGGTAACTACGGGCTGATGGACCAGCAGGCCGCCCTGCGCTGGGTGCAGCGGAACATCGGCGGCTTCGGCGGCGATTCGGGCAAGGTGACCCTCTTCGGCGAATCGGCGGGCGGCCTGTCCACGCTGTCCCAGCTGGCCTCGCCCGGCGCCCGCGGGCTCTTCCAGCGGGCGATCGTGGAGAGCGGGACCTACGAGTTGACCCAGCAGCCGCTCGCCGCCGCCGAAGCGGACGGGCAGACCTTCGCCACCAAGGCCGGGTGCGCCGGCACAGTGTCCGCCAGAAATATGGCAGCCTGCCTGCGCAGCCTGCCGGTCTCGACCATCCTGGCCAGCCAGAACCCCGTCGGCTACACCCCAGACGTCGACGGCGCCGTGCTCACTCAGTCGATCAAGATCGCGCTGGCCCGCGGGCAGTTCAACCGCGTGCCGGTGGTCATCGGCACCAACCACGACGAGTACCGGCTGTTCGTGGCGGTGATCCAGTTCCTCGGCGGGCGGGTGACCGCGGCGAACTACCAGTCGATGATCGCCTCCACGTTCAGCGTGACCCCGGCCATCGCGAGCAAGGTAGCCGCGCAGTACCCGCTCGGCCGCTATCCCAGCCCGGCGGTCGCGCTCGGCGCGATCGGCACCGACGCGATCTTCGCCTGCCACGCGCTCACCGCCGAGGAGTCGCTGGCCCGGTACGTGCCGACCTACGCGTACGAGTTCAGCGACGAGAACGCGCCGGAGCTCTTCCTGCGGCCGGCCGGCTTCCCCTACGGCGCGGCCCACGCGTCCGAGTTGCAGTACCTGTTCGACCAGACCGCCGTCCCGCAACCGGCCAGCCTCTCCGCGGCCCAGCAGCAGCTCGCGGCGGCCATGAAGCAGGACTGGACCAGCCTGGCCAGGACGGGGATCCCGGCCGCCGGGTGGCCCCGGTTCACCGGCACCAGCCAGCAGATGCTGTCCCTGGTGCCGCCCGCCCCGCAGGTCGAGACGGATTTCGCCGCCCAGCACCACTGCGCGTTCTGGGCGCCCGAACCCTAGCTAGGTCGGCGGCGCAAGCCGTGACGCTGGCAGGCGCTTGGTGCACACGTGCATCGTGAGGCGGCCGGCAGCGAAAAGATCGTGGTGGAAAAGGGCTTGGCGGTTGATCCGGTGCATCATGATCCCCCTAATTCACCGCCAAGCCCGAATCAACCACGGAAAAGTCGCGATTACCGTACTGGTATGCGAATAATGGTGCACAGCCGACACGCCGCACTCACCCGAATCAGAAAGCAGGCCAGCGCCCTCACTAGCCGGACAGCGCCTCGCGGGCCTTCCTGATGTCCGAGCGTCGCGCCGAGTCGAGGTACTCCTCGATCCGGGTGATGTGCCCGTCCCGGACCTGCAGGTACATCGCGGCGTGCAGCTCGACCTCGGTCCCGTTCCGCAGCTGCCCGCGCAGCACGTGCTGCTGCAGCACCCCGTCGGCGGTCGCCGCGCGCCGGACGACGTCGTAGTGCAGGCCCGACACGGCGCGGTGCAGCCCCTGCAGCACCTTCAGGTTGTCCTCCACCGACTGCTCGATCAGGTCGTCGTTGTGCCAGATGACGGCGTCCGGCGCGTAGATCTCGCGCAGCGTGCCGAGGTCGCCGGCTTCGATCGCGGCGAAGAAGCGGATGACAAGTTCGGTTTCCTGGCTGATGGCAGTGCCTCCCTTAGATAACTGCACTCAACGCGGCGATGGTCCGCTCGTAACCCCAGTCGTCCCCGACCGGCATCGGGAAGATGACGGGCAGGTCCACCCCGGCGGTCCGGTACCCGGCCAGCCGCGCGGCGACCCGCGCGGTGTCGCCCCAGGCCACGAACCCGTCGGCTACCTGCTGCGGCACCAGGCCTGCCGCGCCCGCCCGGTCACCGGCCAGCACGCGCTCCCGTACGCCGCCCAGCTCGGCACCCCCGTCCAGCTCCCCGAACAGCCGCGGCACGGCGGGATGCAGCACGTAGCGCGGGACCACGGCGCGCGCCGCCGCCGCGGCCGCGACCGGGTCGTCGGACAGGCAGCAGTGCACCACGCAGGCGACCTGGACCGACGCCGGGTCCCTCCCGGCCGCCCGCGCGGCGTCGCGGACAGGGCTGGCCGCCTGACCCGCCTGGGCCGGCGTCATCAGGTTGAGGATCACGCCGTCGGCGATCCGGCCGGCCAGGGCGAGCATCCGCGGCCCGAGCGCGCCCAGCCAGACCGGCAGGTCGGCCCGGGCCGGCGGGCTGTCCAGCGGGATCATCCCGGTGCGGAATAGCCGGCCGTCGTAGCCGGTGCTCCGGTTAAGTACCGAACGGATGACTCCCACGTACTCCTCGACCATCTCCAGGGGCGCAAATGGGGAAAGCCCGAACCGGGCATTCATCACCGCGTTGCCCACGCCCAGGCCGAGGATGAACCGGCCGCCGGCCGCCTGGTCCAGCTGCGCCGCGGTCTTGGCCGCCAGCACCGGCGGCCGCAGCGCAGCGTTCGCCACCGCCGTCCCCACGAGCACCCGCCGGGTCGCGGCGGCCACCGGGTGGCACAGGGCCAGCGCGTCGCCGTGCCCCTCGGCCACGAACACCGCGCTGAACCCGGCCTGCTCGGCCGCCCCGGCCAGGTCACCGATCCGGGCCGGCGGCAGCCCGCTGTGCGAGGCAATCGAGAGCCCCAGGCCGGTCACGGTCTCACTTGCCCGGCGAGATGGGCCCGCAGTTCCCGCTTGAGCACCTTGCCGGTTGTCGTCCGGGGCAGCGCATCGGTGAACTCCACGCTCTTCGGGCATTTGAAGTGCGCCAGCTGGTCCCGGCACCAGGCGATGATCTCCTCGGCCGAGGCCGCCTCGGACGCCGGGATGATCACGGCGTGCACGGCCTCGCCCCAGGTCGGGTCCTGTCGGCCGAGCACCGCGACGTCGGCGACGGCCGGGTGGCGGGCCAGCACCGCCTCGACCTCGGCCGGGTAGATGTTCTCGCCGCCGCTGATGATCATGTCCTTGGCCCGGTCGAGGATGTAGAGGTAGCCGTCGGCGGTCAGCGTGCCGATGTCGCCGGTCCGGTACCAGCCGCCCTCGGCGAAGGCCGCGGCGGTCGCCTCGGGATCCCGCCAGTACCCGGAGAACAGGGGTTCGCCCCGGATGAGCAGCTCACCGGCCTCCTCGAACCCCAGGTCACGCCCGTCCGGATCGACGATGCGCACCTCCCAGCCGAACGACACCCGGCCCGCGCTGCCCAGCCGCGGGTGCCCGGGCTGGTGGTCTTCCGGCGCCAGCAGGCTGATCATGGACTGGCTCTCGGTGTTGCCGTAGATCTGCCGGAACCGGCAGCCGAACGCATCCAGCGCCGCGGTCAGCGAGGACGGGGTGATCGGCGCGGTGCCGTAGGCGATCTCGCGCAGGCTGGACAGGTCCGCGCGCTGCCTTCCGTCGTCGGCCCGGCGCCGGATCTCGGCGACCAGCATGTCGATCAGGGACGGCCCCGCGGTGAAGAACTCGATCCGGTCCGCCTCGATGGCGTCGATGACCGCCGCCGGGTTGAAGGCGGTATGGATGTACACCGTCCCGGCGGTCAGGATCGCCTGCATGCACTGGCCGAACCCGCCCAGGTGAAACAGCGGCAGGATCTGCAGGTGATGCGACCCGGCGACCTGGTCGCCGATCTCGATGGCGAAGTCGGCCACGCTCATCATCAGCGCGCCGTGCCGCAGCGGGATGGCCTTGGCCCGGCCGGTAGTACCGCTGGTGTGCACCAGCGCCAGCACCGCGTCGCCGGTGAGCGCGGGCCGCGGCGGTACTGACCCGGAGCGCCCGGCCAGCGTCGCGCCGTCGGTCCAGCCGTCCGGCACGGATCCGCCGCCGATGACAACCCGGGGGAGCGGTCCCGGCCACGCCGCGCTCACCAGGCCGGCGAACTCGGCGTCGGCGGCGATCGCCTTCGGCTCGACCAGCGTCAGCACCTCGGCGAGCTCACGCGGCGACAGCCGCCAGTTGACGAAGGCAGGCGTCGCACCGGCGCGCATCAGCGCGAACGCGTGCACCAGGAAGTCCGCGCTGTTCTTGGCCACCACGGCCACGATGTCGCCGGGCCCGTTCCCGCCGCTTAGCAGGCGGGCCCAGCCCCCGGCCTTGCGTTCCGTCTCGGCGCGAAGCTGCGCGTAGGTGTACGCCGCGCCCCGGTCGTCGACCAGGGCCGTCAGCTCAGGGCGTGTGTTGGCGCGCCACTCGATGACGTGGATCCAGCTCTGCATCCCGCGAGTACCTTTCGTCCGCACCGTATCGTTGCAGAAAACGACTTCTGTAGGACAGACCATGCTCGATCTAGCCTCCGTGCTCGGCGACGTGCGGCGTGGCATGATCCCGGCGCACGTCTACGCCGACCCGGAGATCTTCGCGGCCGAACGCGACCGGCTGTTCGCCCGGTCCTGGGTGTTCGTGGCGCACGAGTCCGAGATCCCAGATCCGGGTGACTACGTGGTCCGCCGGGTCCTGGCCGACTCGTTCATCGTGGCCAGGGACGAGACCGGCGTCGTCCGGGTCATGTTCAACATGTGCCTGCACCGCGGCATGCAGGTGTGCCGGGCCGAGATGGGCAACGCCTCGCACTTCCGCTGTCCGTATCACGCCTGGACCTACCGCAACGACGGCCGGCTGGCCGGGCTGCCCTTCCACGAGGAGGCCTACGGCGGCGAGGACGGCTTCGCCCGGGCCGGCCAGTCCCTGCTGCCCGCGCCCTCGATGGACATCCACAACGGGCTTATCTTCATAAGCCTGGACCCAGGCGCGGCGACGCTGCGCGACTACCTCGGCGACTTCGCGTTCTACCTGGACTTCTACACCCGGCAGAGCCAGGCGGGGGTGGAACTGCGCGGCCCGCAGCGGTGGCGGGTCAAGGCCAACTGGAAGATCGGCGCGGAGAACTTCGCCGGCGACAGCTACCACACGCCGCACACCCACGCCAGCGTGGTGGACATCGGCCTGTTCCGCGAGCCGAAGGCAAGCAAGCGCATCCAGGGCGCCCTCTACCAGGCCGGCCCGGGCGCGGGCACCACCTACAAGCTGCCGCCCGCCGGGAATAAGCACAGCGGCTTCGCCGACCAGCTGCGCTACGTGGGCTACCCGGACGCGATGATCCCGGCCATGGCGGCGGCGTGGTCGGACCGGCAGCGGGCGCTGGTGGCGGAGAGCGGCTTTATGCCCTCGGCCGCGACCCTGTTCCCCAACCTGAGCTTCGTGCACAACTGGCCGCAGATCGACGCGGCCGGGACCGTCGCCCCGTTCATATCGGTGCGGCAGTGGCAGCCGGTCAGCGAGCGCGAGACCGAAGTCCTCTCCTGGTTCGCGGTGGACGCGGCCGCGCCCGAGGACTTCAAGCGGAAGTCGTACCAGGCCTACCTGATGTGCTTCGGCATCTCCGGCATGTTCGAGCAGGATGACGTGGAGAACTGGGTCTCGATCACCGACATGGCCGCCGGGTCGATGGCCCGGCGGCTGACCCTGAACAGCCGCATGGGACTGACCTCCGAAGGCAAGCCCCTCAAGCCGCCGCTAGCTTCCTTCGCCGGACCAGGCGTGGCCTACCAGGGCTTCGGCGAGTACGGCCAGCGGCACTGGCTCGGCCTGTGGAGCGATTGCCTCGCCGAGGATGCGCGGTGAGCGCCGGCCGGCCGCTCCCGTACGGCGACCCGGACCACCTGGCCGCCCACCAGTTCCTGGTCGAGGAGGCGGCGCTGCTCGACGCCGCCGACTACACGGGCTGGCTGGACCTGCTGTGCGAGGACATCCGCTACGTGATGCCGGTGCGGGTGACGACCGCGCGCGGCGCGGGCTTCGACTCCCTGGCGGACATGGGCCACTTCGACGAGGACATGTACGCGCTGCGCAAGCGGGTCGAGCGGCTGGCCACCGACCATGCCTGGACCGAGGACCCGCCGTCGCGGACCCGGCACTTCGTCACCAACGTCCGTACGTTCAGGGAGGCGTCAGGCGAGCTGCAAGTCCAATCGGGGCTGCTATTGTTCCGCAGCCGGGGGGACACCCGGGAGGCCGACCTCATCTCGGCGGGCCGAACGGACCTGCTCCACGCCACTCCGGACGGCCTCCGCCTGGCCCGGCGGGAGATCACCGTGGACGAGTCGGTGCTGCGCACCCAGAACCTGGCGGTGTTCCTGTGAGCGAGCCCGACCCGGCCAGCAGCGCGATCAGGCTGGCCAACGAGTTCGGCGAGGTCGTGGTGGAGCGGGTGCCGACCCGCAACGGCGCGCGGCTGCGCATCTCCGTGCCGGCCTCGGGCCGGTCGATCCTGCTCTGCCCGCTCGAGCTCGAGGCCCTGACCTGGCAGGACCATGACCTTTTCTCCCGCCTGCTGCAGACCCCGCACGGCCCCGAAGAGGAGTCTCGCGAGGACGGGGCCTGATGGGCTGGCTCGACGGCAAGCGCGCGCTCGTCGCGGGCGCGGGCTCCGGGATCGGCCGCGCCGTGCTGGCCGCGTTCCGCGCCGAGGGCGCCCGGGTCGGTGCGCTGGAGCGGGACGAGGCCAAGGCCGGCCGGCTGGCGGCCGAGCTGCCGGACTGCGTGACCGTCCGCGGCGACGCCACCGTGCTGGCCGATGCCCGTGCGGCCGTCGGGGCCGTCACCAGCTCGTTCGGTGGCCTGGATATCCTGGTCAACTGCGTGGGCATCTTCGACTTCTATCGCGGTCTGACCGACATCGCCGACGACCAGCTCGACGCGGCCTTCGATGAGATGTTCGCCGTCAACGTGAAGAGCCAGCTGGTCACCGTGCGCGCCGCCCTGCCCGAGCTGCGCCGCGCGGGCGGTTCGGTCGTGCTGACCGTGTCCACGTCCGGCTTCTACCCGGGCCGCGGCGGCGTGCTCTACGTCGCGTCGAAGTTCGCCGTGCGCGGCTGCGTGATCGCGCTGGCGCACGAGCTGGCCCCGCAGGTGCGCGTCAACGGCGTCGCGCCGGGCGGCACGCTGGGCACCGAGCTGACCGGGCCGGGCAGCCTCGGCCTGTCCGGCCAGGTGCTTGACGCGGCGCCCGGCCGCGAGGAGGACCTGCGGCGCCGCACCCCGTTGCAGGTGGCGCTGACCGGCGAGGATCACGCGGGCGGTTACGTGTTCCTGGCCTCGGACCGCGCCCGCGGGATCACCGGCACCGTGGTCCACTCCGACGGCGGCGCCGCCCTCAAGTAAGCGGCGCCAGCGGGTGCGGGCTATACGCGGTCGGTCACCCAGGCGGCGATCAGGTCGGCGGCCTGAGTCCGCGCGCCGTCGGGCTCTTGCAGGTAGTGATCGGCCTTGATGAACTCCAGCGTCTTGTCCGCCGCGGCGAGCGCGTCGTACAGCGCGCGGGCGTCGCTGGAGTAGACGCCGGTGTCCGCGGTGGCGTGGATCACCAGCGCGGGTAGGGTGATCTTGGCCAGGTGCGGCGCCGCGGTGCACTGCGAGGTGCGCAGGCTCCACATCGACAGCCAGCTGCGCAGCGTGCTCACCGTGCCCACGCCGAACACCCCGTAGTTCGCCCGCATCGGGTCGCCCAGGTAGCACCAGTTCGGCCGGCGGTCCGACGGCTCGATCGACGGGTCGATCATGCGCAGGTCAGCCCAGCTGCGCGGGACCGTGAACAGCCGGTCCCTGGCGTGCGTCCCGGCCAGCCGGTCCAGCTCCGCCAGCGCCCAGCCGGTGATGCGCTCGTTGCGGTCGTGCTGCGCCGTTCGGTAGCGGCGCTGGAAGTCGGCGCTGAACGGCGGCCCGTTGCCCGGGTCGTACGGGTCCAGGGCCGGGTCGGCCGAGAGCGGATCGCTCTCGTCGGTCACCGAGGCGTCGAGCCAGGCCGTTAGGACCTCCGGGCGGCCCGAATGCGCGGCCAGGGCCACGTACAGGTCGCCCGGCGGCAGGTCCTCGACGGCCGGCAGCGGCCGCATCCCGGTGACCGGCCGCACGCTGGGCTCGGTCGCCTGGGACTGGTAGGCGGCCATCAGCGAGCCGCCGCCGGAGTTGCCCAGCAGTACCACCTGCTCGGCCCCGGCCTGCTCGCGCAGCCATCGCACCCCGACGCCGATCTCGGCCAGCGCGTGGTCGAGCAGGAAGTGCGCCTCGTTGCCACGGAACCTGGTGTTCCAGCCGAGGAACCCGAAGTCCCGTTCGGCCATGAAGCTGGCCAGGTAGTGCTCGGAGAAGTCCACGTTGTAGTGCGTGGCGATGAACGCCACCCGCGGCCGGCCGGTCGCCGGGCGGTGGTAGAGGCCCTGGCACGGATGACCGCCCGCCCCGGCGCGGCCCACCACCGGCGACGGCAGCCCGACGAACTCCCGCACGATCTCGCTCACCGGCCACTCCCAATCCCCGCGCCCTGGCGCGGACTGTCGGCCCCTCCACGCCCGCGCCCTGGCGCGGAACTGAAACTGAGTTTAGATTTAGATCTGACCGCTAGGCCAGAGGAGGAACGTTCATGGAATGGCGGAACGAGGAGTTCGATCTCGGCGGCGTCAACCACCTGGCCCTGGTCTGCTCGGACATGAAGCGGACCGTCGAGTTCTACACCGAGGTGCTGGGCATGCGCCTGATCAAGACGATCAACCTGCCCGGCGGCGCGGGCCAGCACTTCTTCTTCGACATGGGCGGCGGCAACGCGCTCGCGTTCTTCTGGTTCCCCGACGCCCCCGACCCGGTCCCCGGCGTCTCCGCGCCGGTGACCGTGCCCGGCATGGGCGAGTGGACCAGCGCGGTCGGCTCGATGAACCACGTCGCGTTCAACGTGCCCGAGGAGCGGTTCCTGGAGTACCGGGCCAAGCTGAAGGAAAAGGGCGTCCGGGTGAGCCCGGTCATCGACCACGACGACAGCGAGTTCGGCGTGGCCAGGGAACTGCACCCCGGTGTGTTCGTGCGCTCGTTCTACTTCCAGGACCCGGACGGCATCCTGCTCGAGTTCGCCTCCTGGCGGCGGGTCATGGGCCAGCCCGGCGACGTCCGGCACGAGCCCAAGACCGCGGCCGACCGGACCGGCGTCCCGGCCTAGCCCGTTGCTGTCCCTGGTGACCGCGCCCGCCCCGGCCCGCGCGGCACACGCCACCCGGCCCGAAAAGGCCACCCGTAAGGGCCGGCAAACCGACGAGGCCTTCCGCGAGGCGGCCCGGCTCGTGTTCGCCCGCGACGGCTACCTCAACGCCAAGATCAGCGACATCGCCGCGGCGGCCGGCCGGTCCGTCGCGTCCTTTTACAACTACTACGACACCAAGGCGGACCTGCTCATCGCGCTGGCCGAGGAGTTCCACGCCGAAGCCTCCCAGCTGGCCGCCCTGCCGTACCGGGCCGGCCTGTCCGGCGAGGAGGCGCTGCGCGAGGCCGTGGCCGGCTTCTGGCGCACCTACGCCAGGCGCCGCGGCGAGCTGATCGGCATCTTCCAGGCGGCCATGGTCGAGGGCCGCTTCCGGGACCGCTGGCTGGAGCTGCGCGGCGAGGCCATCACCCGGATCGCCACCGCCGTCAGGAAGGCGCAGGCGGACGGCTACTGCCCGGGCGTCGATCCGGTCATGACGGCCTCGGCCCTGTCCGCCATGCTGGAGCACTTCTGCTACATCTGGCTGGGGCAGGGCGGCGAGAAGGACGTGCCGTTCGACGACGACCTGGCGCTGGACGCCCTGTGCACGATCTGGGTGAAGGCCGTCTACTGGAGGCCCGAGGACGGTTAGCCCCGGTGATGCTTCTTGTACGAGCGCCAGGTCAGGAAGCCGGCCGACAGCCGCCGGAACGGGATGATGTAGTACAGCGCGATGCCCAGGTACCCGATGACGGCGATGACCGGCAGGAACAGCCCAGAGACGAGCAGGACCACGTAAGCCCCGAGCCCGGGGGTGAGACGCTGAGTCAGCAGCTCGATCTCCTCGTTGCTCATCGCCTGAGGGTAATCCCGGCGGCCCTTCCCGCGGATCGCTCCCTGCGCGGAGCGCCGAAATGGCACGGTTGTACCACCTGCCTCACGCGAAGGGTGGCCACCGTGTCGAACCGGGCTCAGCCAAGCGGCTCCGACGACCCCTGGGACGCTCCCGACCCGGCTCTGGCCCTCGCCCTTCAGCAGCTTCGCTGGTACGCCGTGCACCGCAACCGGGCCCGGGTGACCTACGGCGCCATCGAGCTCCTGCTGCTGCTCATGACGGCCACCACCACGGTCGCCGCGGCGCTGAAGGCCACCGCCTGGATCACGGCCATCCTGGCCGCCACCACGGTGGTGCTCGCCGGCCTGAACAGGGTGCTCGACTCACACGACAGCTGGGTCGCCTTCGGTAGCGCCTGGGCGGAACTGCAGGTGGCCGTCAACGACTACCGGCTCCTGTCCAGCGAGGAACTCGACGAGGAGGCCCGCAGGCGGCTGGTCGGCAAGGTCAACGAGGTCATCAGGGCCGACACCGGGCGATGGGCCTCGCGGCGCCGCAGCCTGGCCGAAAGCCGCCGCGCCCCCTGAAGCCGCCGTCACTCCGGCGGCCTGCTGCGCGGCCGGCCCGGCCTGCGCATCTGTCCCGCCTTGCTCGGCAGCCGCCCCGCGTCGGCCAGCGCGCGGCGCAGCAGGAACTCGATCTGGGCGTTGGTGCTGCGCAGCTCGTCCGAGGCCCACCTGGCCAGGGCGTCGTGAACGGCCGGGTCCAGCCGCAGCAATATGCCCTTGCGCTCGCTCACCGCGCTACCGTGGCGGCCGCTTTCTGGTAGAGCCATTACTGGTAGAGGGAACCGGTGTTGACGACCGGCCCGGCTGGAGCGTCCATGCTCATCGCCACCACCTCCGGTTGACGGGAAGATACCATCCGCTTATCATAGTGATATCAGTTTTCTCAGGCAAGAACCGACGGCGTGTCGGGAGTTAAGTGCGCCCAGATTAGCGGCGCGCAGACAGGGAGGCAGCGATGCCCACACTGGAAAGCACGGCGGCTGTACCCGTGGAAGCCCCCGTCGCCATCGGCGGCCGGCCGGCGGTCGAGGTCGCACACCTCCGCAAGGCCTACGGGACCCTGGTCGCGGTGGACGACGTCTCGTTCACGGTGACCGAGGGAGAAATCTTCGGGATCCTAGGACCGAACGGGGCTGGGAAAACCACCGCCGTCGAATGCGCCATCGGGCTCCGGCGACCGGACACCGGGACCATCCGGCTGCTCGGCCTGGACCCCCACGCAGACCGGGAGAAGATCCACGAGATCGTCGGCGTCCAGCTCCAGTCCGGTGCGCTGCCGGCCAAGCTGCGGGTCGGCGAGATCCTCGAGGAGTACCGCTCGTTCTATCGCGACCCCGCCGACGTGGGCGAGCTGCTCGATGTTCTCGGCCTGGCCGCCAAGCGCGGCGACTACTACCGGTCCCTGTCCGGCGGGCAGCGGCAGCGGCTGTCGGTGGCGCTAGCCCTCATCGGCCAGCCGAGGATCGCGGTACTGGACGAGATGACCACCGGGCTTGACCCGCAGGCCCGGCGGGACACCTGGGAGCTGATCGAGCACATCCGCGACCGCGGCGTGACGATCGTCCTGGTCACCCACTTCATGGAGGAAGCCGAACGGCTCTGCGACCGGGTTGCCCTGATCGACCACGGGCGCGTGGTCGCGCTGGACACCCCGGCGCGCCTGGCCGCCCAGGCCCGGGGCGGTAAGACCGTTCGGTTTCTGCCGTCCGCCCCGTTCGGGGACCGGCTGCTGGCCGACCTCCCGGAGGTCTCCCGGGTGGAGCGCGAGGGCCAGCACGTCGTGGTCACCGGGACCGGCGAGCTCGTCAACGCGGTCATCCTCGCCCTGCACGCGTCCGGGGTGACCGCTCGGGATGTGCAGCTCGATTCGTCGAACCTCGAGGACGCCTTCGTCAAGCTCACCGGAAAGAACCTGGACTCCAAAGGAGCCCCGGCATGAGCTCGCTGTCACAGTCCCTGTCACTGGCACTGCCGTCGCCGAGGACCCCGCGAGCCGCCGCGTTCGGCCAGATCGTGCGCAACGCGGCCAGGCTCGTCTGGCGGCAGCCGACGAACATGATCGGCAGCATCGGCCTGCCCGTCGTGCTGACGATCATCTTCGGCGAGCTGCCCAGCTTCCACCAGCCCTTGCCGGGCTATGGCGGGCTCATCTTGTTCGACGCCTACGTGCCGATCATCATGGTGCTCGGGCTCACCATGCTCACCCTGCTCGGCCTGCCGGGGCCGCTCGTCTCCTACCGCGAGCTGGGCATCCTGCGCCGCCTGTCGACCACCCCGGTACCACCGTCCTGGCTGCTCGCCGCGCAGGTCGTCGTCCAGCTGTGCATCGCGCTGGCCGGCCTGGCCATCGTGAACATCGTGAGCGTCGCCGCCTTCGGGGCACCGGTCCCGAAGAGCCTCGGCGGGCTCGCGCTCTCCTGCCTGCTGGCCATCGGCGGGCTGTTCGCCCTCGGCCTGCTCGTCGCCGCGCTGGCACCGACCGCGAACAGCGTGAACGCCATCGGCCGGCTGGCTCTCATCCCGCTGATGTTCTTCGCCGGCCTGTGGCTGCCGCGCGCGCTCATGCCGGCCGTCCTGCAGGACATCAGCAACTACACGCCGCTCGGCGCGGCGGTGGAGGCGATCCAGGACTCGGTGCAGACCGGCTTCCCGCCGGCCGCGCCGCTGCTGGTCCTGGCGGGGTACACCCTGGTCTTCGCCTTCCTGGCGCGCCGTTTCTTCCGCTGGGAGTAAGAACAGAGCAGGTGATGCCAGGTCCGTCGTCAAAGCTGATGCGAGCGCGGTACCGCACTTCATCGGATTCGCCTCCTGGAGGTTCGTGCCGTAACAATGACATCCTGGCTTCGTGGTGTATCAAATAGCAGGACAGCGTCCTCCGTCTGGAAAAGAGGTACCGGCACTATCGAGGCTGCACTGTTGAGGCGCACATGGGGCTGAAGGCCAGTCGGCCGGGTCTGGCCGGGCATGGCGACCCGGCGGCCGCCGCGCTGCCTGCCCGCGCGGCAGCGGGTGACCAGGGCGCGTGGGACGAGATCGTCGAGCGGTACGCGCCGATGGTGTGGTCGATCTGCACAAGGTTCCCGCTGAGCGACCGCGACCTTGAGGACGTGGCGCAGAACGTGTGGCTGCAACTGGTCGAGCAGCTGGGGAAGCCGCCGGAGCCTGCCGCGCTGGCCGGCTGGCTCGCCGCCGCCACGCGGCGCGAATGCCGTCGGGTCGTGACGGCGGCCCGCGGGCCGGAGCCGCCAGGGACGCAGCCCGATGCGGTGCCGGTCGATGCGGTGCCGGTCGATGCGGTGCCGGTCGATGCGGTGCCGGTCGATGCGGTGCCGGTCGATGCGGTGCCGGTCGATGCGGGGCCAGTCGATGCAGGGCCAGTCGCGGACGATGCGGTGCTCGGCGAGGAGATCATCATGGCCGAGCGGCATGCGGCGCTGCGGGCGGCGCTCGCCGAGCTCCCGGCCCCCTGCCAGCCGCTAATCGGCATGCTGGTCAGCGATCCGCCTCACTCGGACGCGGCGATCAGTACCGCCCTGGGTATCCCGGCCGAGAGCATCGGCCCGCGGCTCGCCCGCTGCCTGGAATGGATGCGCGAGTCCAGTGCCTTGCTTGGCCTGGCTGAGGCCGGCGCCAACCGTCCGGGAGGAGATCCAGGTGCGTAACGACTGGGACGACGAGCAGCTCCTGGCGGAGCTGCGCGAGGCGATGAGAGCCCGGCGCGCCGTTCCCTCGTGGTTCGTGGGGACGGGCAAGAGCGCCTATGCCTGGCACAACATCGACGCTGAGCTCGCGCAGCTGACCTACGACTCGCAAACCGACGCGGACCGGGTGGCGGTCGTGAGGTCGGAGAACGCCTCGATCCGGGCCCTGACCTTCACCTCGGCCCACCTGTCCATCGAGCTCGAGGTCGCCGGGGACTCGCTGCTCGGCCAGGTCATCCCGCTACAGGCCGGGACGCTGGAGGCACGTACCAAGGCGGCCGTGACCACCTCGCCAGTGGATGAGGCCGGTTTCTTCGCCCTGGAGCCCATCCCCGCCAGCCCGTTCCAGCTCCGGTTCCGCGCCACCGACGGTGCATACGTGATGACGGGATGGATAACGCTATGACGGCCTGGCTCAGGCCGCACCCAGCGCGATCATGGACATCGCGGTGGCGTGCTGGACGGGATCGCCGGCCAGTCCGGCCCTGAGGCGGTAGACCGATTCGGCAAGCGTATGGCCGGCGCGCAGATGCCGGTGCAGGTCCACCATCAGCGGCACCACGGCCTGATCGTTCAGCGGCACCACCGCGGCCACGATGCCCGCCGTGCCCAGCGGAAGCAGGCTGCTGGCCAGGCCGAGCAGCTCGTTCGCGCCGGTCGGGGCCAGCACGCCGGAGTCGCAGCTGGACAGGACCAGCCAGTAGGGCGCGCGCTGCAGCTGCTCGAAGTCGTAGACGGTCAGCGGCCCGTCGTGCATGTGCAGCGAGGAAAACAGCGGGCTGTCGGCGCGGAAGGTTCCGTGCGCGGCGATGTGCGCCAGCCAGGCGCCGTCGAGCGCGTACAGGACCTTCTCGGCCGTGGCCGCACCGTCGGCCAGCACGGTGACGTCGTGGTACATCTGCGCGATCAAGGGGATCTCGGCGCCGTCCGAGGGCAGGCCCGGCCCGCGGGCGAGCGTCACGTGGCGGTGCTCTGGGTGAGGTGCCGAACGGGCCCGCATCCACGCTCCCGCGGACGGCGCGACGCTGACCACGCGGTCGCGCAGCGCGGGCAATAGCGCCCACGGGATGGTGTGCAGCCTCGCGGGCGGAACGATGACGACGGGCCCGTCGCCCAGGTGCCGGACGGCCGGGCCGATGAGGGCGGACTCCAGCCTGGGTCCCATGGTCGCCAGGATGGACTGCGCTCCGGCCAGGTCTTCCCCGGGCCGGCGGCGGGCCAGGCGGCGCAGGGCGAAGCGGGCGAAGTCCGCGGCCTTGATGGCGTCGGCGGCCCGGCCCGCCGTGAACTGCCGTACCCTGCCCGCGCCGCACAGCAGTACCCGCAGGCTGCCGTCGACCTCGACGATCTCGATCAGCTGCCCGGGGCCGAGCTCGGCCAGCAGGGACGGGGTGCTGAACGCGGTCCCGGCGGTGCCCGCGGTGCCCTGGACTCGCAGCGCGCTGGCGCGCACCGCGCCCTCCAGCCGCTGTTGTTCCCGCTGCAGGGACCCGCTCGGCTTGCCTTCGCTGCGCGCCTCCTCCAGCTGCCTGGTCACGCTGCGCAGTGCGGTCAGGCGGACGCTCAGGTCCGCGTCGGCCACGGGCCGGACCGCGGGCACGGCCTGGGCGGTGGCCCGCCAGCGCTCGCTCCAGTCCAGCAGCAGCCGCGGGCGGCCCGCCCGGGCGGCGTGCCGCTGGGCCAGCGCGGCCAGTTCGGCGCCGTGCACGCTGGCTTGCGCCCTGAGCTCCGAGGCGCCCAGGGTGAGCCGGTGTTCGTTCAGGACCCTGAGCCCCTGGCGGCAGGCGGCCAGCATCCGGTCCGGACGGTTCGCCGCCTCGGCCCGCAGCGCCTCGGCCAGCCAGCCGCTGACCCGGGACAGCGGCGCGCCATGCCGCCGGACCCGGGCCGCGGTGACCAGATGGCGTTCGGCGTCGTCGCGGCGCCCGAGCTCCAGCGCGATCCGTCCGGCCAGCAGGTGCGCCTGCGCCGCGTCGCCGGAGCCAAGGCGATCGAGCCGGGCGGCGGCCCGGCTCGCCTCGCGGAGCAACGTGGGCGACGCCGGGCCCGCCCGGTAGCGGGCCTGGACGAGAACGTGCGCCGTGTGCGCCTGCCACCAGGCGCTCCGCTGGGACCGGAACAGGCGCTGCGCGGCCTGCGCCCAGCCCTGGGCGACCTCGGGCTGGGCCGCGGCGAGCGCGCAGTTGGCCGCCATCAGCAGCAGATACGCCTTCTTGGTGGACCAGCCGCGGATCTGCTCGATCTCGCGCACCGAGGCGTCCGCCTCGGCCAGCGCGTCGTGGGTGAGCCCGGCGGCGAGCAGCACGGCGCAGCGGTCGATGCGCAGCTGAGTGGTCGGCACCTTCAGCCGCTGGAAGCCGGGAGTCACCTCGTCGAACAGGGCTAGCGCGGCGGGCAGGTCTCCGGCCGCGACGGCGACCAGGGTGCGGTTGGCCACCGTGTAGACCGCCGCCAGCTCCTGTCCCATCTCGGAGAACAGGCGCGCGGCGGCGGTGAAATCGGCATCGGCCCGGCCGGTGGCCCCCAGAGCCAGGTAGACCAGCCCCCGGTTGTTGAGCGCGCGGGCCGTCCACAGCGTGTCATCCGCGCGCCGCAGGGCCGTGACCGCGTACCGCAGGTCTTCCAGCGCCGCCGGGTAACGGCCCAGGGTATAGAGCACGATCCCGCGCCGGGCCAGCACCCGGGCCGACAGGACGCCGGTCGATCGCTGCACGGCGGTCTCGAATGAGGCGAGGCCGGCCGTCGTCCGTCCCGCGAAGACCAGCGCCAGTCCCAGGCTGGACAGTACGTCGGTTTCGCGTTCGACCGAACCGGTCCGGCGCGCCAGGCGCAGCGCCAGCCGCGACTCGCTGACCGCGGCCTCGGTGTCGCCAAGCTCGCGCAGCACGATCGACGCGACCTGATGAGCCACCGAGGCCTCATGCGGGCCCGGCCGCCCGGCCAGTACCTCGCGTGCCCTGGCCAGTGCCTCCCGGGGACGGGACAGCGCCAGGGGAAGCAAGTGGTCAATCTCGCGCGTACCCGACGTGGCCGCGCGAGTCTCCCCAGTCACGGTCCGATTCTAGACTCCCCCAATTCGCACGGTCCCTGTATTTAACCGGCGGACCAGCGGCACCGTAGAGTATCCGTCCGCGGGCAGTTCCGCGGAATCCTATGGACCCGTTCTCCGGGGAGGCTCAGTGGCCTGGCATGAGGCTTTGGTAGACGCAAGGGACCGTGACGAGGCGGCCATCATCGTCAACGCATTCGCCGAGCGCAACATCGATATCGGCGGCGTACCCGCCGAGCACGGCGGCATCGCCTACATGTACGCCAGGGACCGGATCCTGGCCCGCCAGCAGCACCTCGGCGGGGTGGAGGGAGTCCGCGGCTTCCAGCGGGTCGAGGACGCCCACAGGCAACGAGGCGTGCTGGACGTACTCCGGGAGCACGAAGTCGGGGATGTCGACATCAGGCAGGTCGCCAGGGGCATCGTCGCCGTCAACCTGAGCCCCGATCGCCCTCAGCGTGACGAGCGCGACGCGCATTTCCTGCTCGGACGCATCGAAGACGAATTCGGCGCGGGACTCGCGACGCTGGATCACGTGGTGACCACCTCGCAGGGGCACCCGACGGGCTGTCCGGCCACCGAACCCCAGGAGGTGTACAACCCGGAACCCTATCCGCCGGTCTGCCCGGGAAACGCCGGCCACGGCGTGCGGATTTACGTGGCGGACACCGGGATCGTCCGGGACACCGTGGCCAGCTGCCCGTGGCTGGAGCATGTGGAGGGGGACGACGACCCGTCGGTCCTTACCAACGGCACGATCCTGCCGTACGGGGGGCACGGCACGTTCGTCGCGGGGATCATCCGCTGCATGGCGCCCGGCGCGGACATCGTGGTCAGGAGCGTCTTCGACATCGCGGGCAGCGCGCTGGAATCGGACTTCGTCCCGAAGCTCTACGAGGGGTTCGCCTACGGCGCCGAGATCTTCCACGTGACGGTCTCGTCGCCGACCAGGTTCAATGTTCCGCTGATGGCCTTCGAGACCTGGCTGGAAGACCTGCGCCGGTACAAGGGCGTCGCCTGCGTCGTCCCGGCGGGGAACAGCGAGAGCCCGCTGCCGCACTGGCCGGCCGCGTTCCCGGGAGTGATCTCGGTCGGGGCGCTCGGGTCCGACTGGCGCAGCCGCGCGTACTTCAGCGACTTCGGCGGCTGGGTGGACGTGTACGCGCCCGGCCAGAACCTGGTCAACGCGTTCGCCACCGGCACGTTCAAATGCCACGTCGCCCCCTTCACGGGGGAGAGGCGGAAGTTCACGGGCATGGCGCAGTGGAGCGGGACATCCTTCTCCACGCCGATCGTGACCGGGCTCATCGCGGCCCGGATGACCCGGCACGGCGAGAACGCCGAGGCGGCGGCCGCCGCCCTGCTGGCCCGGGCGCGGGCCGAGGCGATCCCCGGCGTCGGGCCGGTCCTGCTCCCCGGCTGCGGCGACGACGAGCAACGCGGCTGCTGCGGCGACGAGCACCGGCACCACGGTTGCCGCTGCGGTTGCCACCACGGAGGCAAGCACGGCCACTAGCCCCGGTAACCAGCGTCTGGCCAGCCTCGACCATCCCCAGCCGCCGCTGGTGACGCCAGCGGCCAGCGCCAGCACGGCGAACGCGACCGAATACGAGGTCGCGGTCGCGACGGCACCGACCACGAACGCGCCGAGCCCGGTCCCCGCGTCGAAGCTCAGGTTCCACGCGATGCTGACCGAGTTCCGCGCCGGTTCCCCCGCGGCCGCGAACGCCTGCGTCAGCGTCAGGTTCTGCAGGCCGCCGTAGGCGAAACCGACGAGGAGCAAGCCGGAGATGACCAGGACGCGGCCCGCGGTGTCGTGAACGCTGTCCGCCCGGAGCGCGATCCCGGCCAGCCCCAGCGCACCGGTGAAGAGGAGCGGGGCTATCGCCGTGGTGGCTCCCAAACGGTCGGCGACCCCGCCAGCGCCCCATCGGCTGACCGCCGCCGCCCCGGTGAACGCGAGCAGCCCCGCGAACCCGAGGGCCGGGCTGACGAGTATGCGGGGCGTGAACGTGAGGATGGCCCCGCCCGACGCGGTGATCACGACCAGCGCCGCGATCGGCCCGAACAGCACGCGCCCCAGCGCGGCCGCCCCGGGCCCGGAGCCGTCGGCTCCGGAGCCGACGGTCGGCGCGCGATCACGATCGCTCACCGCTCGTGCGATCGGCCAGGCGAGCGGTATGGCGAGCGCCGGGAGGACGGCGAGCACGAAGACCAGCCCGAATCCAGCCCTGTCGGCGAGCCAGGGCGCGAGTGGGACGAGGATGAACTGAGGCGCGGCGATCGCCAGCCCGAGGGCACCGAGGGCCCGGCCGCGGCGGCCGGGCTCCACGAAGGACGCGACCGCGGTCGCTCCGCACACCGTGACGATGCCGAACCCGAGCCCGCGCAGCGCGGCGAGCGCGGTGACGGCCCAGAGCCTGTCGGTTGCGAGGTGACCCAGCGCGGGCAGTCCGAGCAATCCGGCGCCGAGCACGAGCGTCCAGCGCCACCCCAGGCCGGCCAGCACGCGGCGCATCGACAGCTGGGCCAGGACGGTGCCGGCCATCATGACGCCGGTGACCAGCCCGGCCCCCAGATCGTCACTGCCGCCGCGGATCACCCACAGCGGCGCGACGGGCACGAGCAGCGCGAAGCCAGCGAACCATAGCATCGCGGAACCGAGCAGCCAGGACATGCCGGGCACCCGCCAGACCGAACCGGACGCCGACGCCCCCTCAACGCCCATCCGCCCACTGTTCCATGCGGTGGGTCAGGGGTTCAGCGCGTCGATCAGCGCCTTGGTGACGTCGTCGGTGGAGGCGGCACCGCCCAGGTCCCGGGTGACGCGCCTGAACACGTCATCCCGCAGCACCATGCCGTACTGCTGGGCATTGCTCTTGGTGACGCTGGAGACCTCCCGCCCGGCGGCCACCACCTCCCGGCCGACGCCGTCCGCGGGAATCGCCGCGACCCGGAACCTCTGGGTTGCGCTCATCGGGTTTGCTCGAACAAGCGGCGCGGGTTGGCCGTCAGCATGATGGCGATCTGTTCCTCGGTCACCCCGCGCTCGCGCGCGTACGGCAGCACTTCGTCGTGGATGTGCAGGTAGTGCCATTGAGGCAGGAACGGCAGCACGTTCGGGTCGATCCAGTCGATATAGCAGGCGGCGTCCTGGGAGAGCACCATGCGCTCGGCGTAGCCGCGCCGGCACATCTCCACCAGCGTGTCCGCCCGCGCCTCGAACGTGATCGCCAGGTTGATCCCGAACCTGTCCATACCCAGCATGAACCCGGCGTCGGCCAGTTCGGCGAGGTGGTCGCAGTCGGCGGTATCGCCGCTATGGCCGAGTATCACCCGGCCGGGGTCGACCCCGGCCGAATCGCACAGCACCCGCTTGACCTCCAGCCCGGTCCGTGACCCGGGATGGGTGTGCACGGTGATCGGCACGCCCGTCTGGTGGTGGGCCGCGGCGACCGCGCGCATCACGCGTTCGACGCCCGGGGTCATGCCGTGCTCGTCGATGGCGCACTTGAGCATGCCGGCCCTGACCCCTGTGCCGGCGATGCCCTCGGTGATGTCGCCCGCGAACATATCCACCATCGGGTCGGGCACCTCGGTGCCGAGCGCCTCGTTCAGCGCGGGGCCGCGGTGGTAGAAGAAAAACGGCACGCTGTCGTAGGTGTACAGGCCGGTGGCCACGATGATGTTGAGCTCGGGCACCTGCTCGGCGACCCGCTGGATCCGCGGCAGGTTGCGGCCCAGGCCTACGACGGTAGGGTCGACGATCGTGCGGACGCCCTGGGCGGCCAGCGCGCTCAGCTTGGTCACCGCGTCCGCGATCCGTTCGTCCTCGCTGCCCCACTCACCGGGGTAGTTCTGCTGCACATCCGCGGTGAGCACGAAGATGTGCTCATGCATGTAGGTCGGCCCGAGGTCGGCGACCTCCACCGGGCCGCGGACAGTAGAAACCTGGCTCATTCGGCTCGCAACTCCCTCGTCAGTGTTGTCCCGGCCGGGTTCCTGGAGGCATGCAGCGCTACCCGCCGCATTCGCACCATAAGGGTTGCCGAAGGCACGACCTTCCCGGATATGTAAGTCGACAGGCGAGACCGCGAGGTACCTATCCGCTCCGCGAAGTCCTGTTTCGACAGGCCAGATCTTCCGACGAGCTCCCGCACCTCGGAGGCCACGTTCTCCCTTTCTGAATCGGTGGCCAGCTGGCGAGCCCGGGCCACTACTGCCTCCAGCAGCTCAGCGGTGCCGTAGGGGCGGGACAGGTGAACGGCCTCGAGGACCTGCTGGGCCACCGGGCCCCAGGGGTCGGCCCGGATCGCGGTTGCGAGGCGAGCCCAATCCGGAAGGGTGCCCCGTTCAACTGCCGCCAGGATCCCTTCGAAGGGCCAGGTCTCCACCGGGTCATCGGGAGACGCGTCGATGTTGCGGAACTTCAGGGCGGTCGTCATTGCACCATCTCCACGGCCAGCGAGCGGCAGACGTCGACAACGTTGCTCCAGTCGGTCCAGCGCGCATCCAGGCCCTTGTAGCGGTCGAGCTGCCGGATCGTGCGGGAATCGGCTGGCCTGGGATCTGCCAGCTGGCGGGCGAGCTGGGTCGCCACATCCTGCGACTGGGGGCCGCGCTGGTCGGAGTAGTAGGCGTCAATGTGCCGGAGTACGCCTGCGGCGTGAGCGATCCCGTAGCGGTCAGCGAGAGCCGCCACATCGAGATAGTCGCGTACTTGGTTACGCCGGACAATCAGGTAACCCTTGATCCGCAGCGCCTCATCTGGCGTCGGCACCCGGAGCAGGTGTCCGGACGGCAGCGACACCTCCGTGACCTCCAGCGGTCTGTTCCGGATGAGCTGACGGACCCCCGACTCGATGTCGCCCAGGTCGCCCAGGATGATCTTTCCCGGCGTCACCCGGTTGGTCACCCATCCGTCCGTGGCCTCGATCGCTTCGAGCACCGCATCGAAGCGGGTGCTGAGATCCTCCAGCACATGATCGTGGTCAAAGGAGGAGCGGTGGTTGGCCCACAGTGCCGCGGCGGAGCCGCCCACCAGAACGGCATCGGGCACGACCTCTTGCAGTCGCGCCGCTGATTCGAGCACCCGGACCAACTCGGGCCGCGCCAGTCCAGGGGGGTCAGACTCCGGTCCGGCCATCCTTGTCACCTCCGGCGATCACCCGTATTGTATCAGATGTGATACAGATGCCGGTCTACCCCTAGCTTAGGACGAAGCACCTTTCCCAGGGAGGATCCTGAATGGCCCGCGGATCGCTGGTGGCGGTCAGCTACCCGGTGGATGATGAGTTCGTCCAGATCAACACCGGCGTCCTGGATGGCCTGGCCGAAGTCGCTTTCCTGGACGGCCGCCCGGACGCCGAGTTCCGGGACATCCTGCGTCAGGCCGACGTGCTCGTCGGGTGGCATCTGGGCCAGGAACTGCCGGCTGGCGTCCTGCAGGCCTCGCCCGGTCTCCAGTTGATCCAGCTCTTGTCGGCGGGCGCCGATTCCGTGGACTTCGCGGCCATCCCGGAACGGCTGATGCTGGCTAGCAACGTGGGCGCCTACGCCGAGCCGATGGCCGAGTACGTCATGGCGATGGCGCTGGCCCTGGCCAGGCGGCTGCCGCAGCGCCACGCCGATCTGGCCGAGGGCAAGTTCAAGATGTGGGAACGCGTGCTCACCCTGGACGGTGCCGTGTGCGCGATCCTGGGCTTCGGCGGCATCGGCCGGGCCACCGCCCGGCTGATGAGCGCCTTCGGGGCACGCATCCACGCCGTCAACTCCTCGGGCCGCACCAGTGAGCCGGTCGAGTTCATCGGCACGCTCTCCGACCTGGACCAGGTGCTCACCGCCGCGGACGTGCTCGTCATAGCCCTGCCGCTGATCAACGCCACCCAGGGCCTGATCGGCGCGCGGGAACTAGGCCTGATGAAGCCCGCCGCGATCCTGGTCAACGTGGGCCGGGCTGCCATCGTGGACGAGCGGGCCCTCTATGAGCACCTGCGGAGTCACCCCGACTTCTGCGCCGGGATCGACGCCTGGTGGCATGAGCCGGGCCCGGGCTCGGAATTCAGCACCAGGTACCCGTTCTTCGACCTGCCCAACCTGCTCGGGTCCCCGCACAACTCGGGTGTCACAGACGGCGCCCTTCACGTCGGGGTGCGCATGGCCGCGGAGAACGTCAGGCGGTTCCTGAGCGGCGAGGCGGTCATCGGGGTGGCCCGCCGGGAGGACTACCTGTCACCCGCCTGAGTCGGCGGGAAGGCCCTGGTCCAGAACTCCGCGACGTCGATACGGCGCATGAAGCGCACGCCGTCCTGGCCCAGCGCGTACTCGATGAAGTCCCGGACCGCGGAGGCCCGCCCCGGCTGCCCGCTCCAGCGGGCGTGGACGCCGACCGTCATCAGCCGCGCGCCGTAGCCGTGCCTCGCCTCGTCGAGCAGGTAGTCGAGGCTGAGCCTGAGGCTCTCGAAGAAGTGCCGGGGCGTGGCGTAGGTCGGGGCGATCAGGTACCGGACGTCGTTGTGCACCTTGCTGTACGGCACCACCAAGAACGGCGTGCCCAGTGTGGCGGCGTAGTAGGGAAGCTCGTCGTTGTTGGCGTCGGAGTCGTACAGGAACCCGCCGTGCTCGACCAGCAATTCCCGGGTGTGGACGGTGGGAAAGGACCGGACCATCCAGCCGCGCGGTCGCCGGCCCGTGGTCCGCAGCAGGGAATCGACCGCCCGGCCTATCTCGTCACGCTCCTGGTCACGGTCCATGCCGACCGCGTCCGGGCCATACCAGTGGTAGCCGTGGGCCAGCACGTCATGGTCCCGGGCGCGCAGCCACTCACCCAGCGGCGGGTTCCGTTCCACGGCCAGCGCGCAGGCGGCAAACGTCACCGGGATCTGGTAGCGGTCGATCAGGCGGCACAGCCGCCAAATGCCCACCCGGCTCCCGTATTCCATGTGCGTCTCGGTGCCGATATCCCTGATCTCGGGCCCGTACTGGAAGGAGTACTCACCCCAGGTGTCGTTGACGCCGTCCTCGCCGAGCGAGTACTCGCCGCCTTCCTCGTAGTTGACCACGAGGTTGATCGCGATCCGGGCGCCGCCGGGCCAGTCGAAGTCGGGCGGCAGCGGGCCGTACCCGACGAAGTCGCGCTCCGGGCCGGGGTGAGCGGGGCGATCCGGGCTAGGCATGGCTCAGTATGCCATCCACCCGCCGTCGACCATCAGGGTCGCGCCGCTGATGTACGTGGCGTCGTCCGAGGCGAGGAAGGCGACCGCCGCGGCGACGTCTTCCGGCTCGCCGAACCGGCCGAACGGGGTCCGTGACCGGACGTAGGCCGCCGTCGTCTCGTTCCGGCTCAGGTCGCCCGGCGTGCCGGTGACGATCTTGCCGGGGGCGACGCCGTTGCAGATGATGCCGTCGCGGCCGTACTCGACCGCGATCTGGCGGGTCAGCTGGATGAGCCCGGCCTTGCTCACGGCGTACGCGGCGTGGCCCGGCGCGCCGACCATGCCGTGCTGTGAGGTGATGTTCACGATCCGGCCGCGGGCGTCGCCGCGGGGCGGCTGGGTCAGCATCTGGCCGACGGCCGCTCGGCAGAGCATGAACGGGCCCCGCAGGTTGACCGCCACGATCGCGTCGAAATCGTCGTCCTCCGTACTGAGAAGCGGCTTGGAGTGACGGCCGGCCAGCGCGGCGTTGTTGACCAGCACGTCCATCCGTCCGGCGTGCGCCACGGCCCGGGTGATCAGCCGGTCGCAGTCGTGCCGGTCCGCCACGTCGGCGGCCAGGTACTCGCAGGCGCCGCCGCTGGCCCGGATGAGCTCATCGGTGGGCTCGCCGCCGGTGATCGGGTCACGGCGGACATCGGCGAGCAGCACCCAGAAGCCGTCCGCGGCCAGCCGGACGGCGATCGCCCGCCCGATCCCGGAGGACGAGCCGGTCACGACGGCGGAACGGACCATCCGCTGAGCCTACCGGTGACCGTATGCTCGCCTCATGGGTGTCGCATTCGTGGCGCATTGCCTGCTGAACCAGAATTCCAAGGTGCGCGACGGCGCGCACTGCGCGGGCGTTTACTCACCCGTCGTGGACGTGCTGCGCGCCCGGGGCTGGCGGATCGAGCAGATGCCCTGCCCCGAGCTCGCCTTCGCCGGGCTGAACCGGTTCTGGGCGGTGCGGGAGCAGTACGACACCGCGGCGTTCCGCCGGCACTGCCAGCGGCTGGCCACCGCCGTGGCCGGCGCGATCGAGGCCCGCGTCCAGCAAGGCGAGGAGATCGTCCTGGTCGGCGTGGAGGGAAGTCCGTCGATGGGCGTGACCATCACCAGCTCTGATCCGCAGCGCGGGGGCAGGCCGGCCTGGCCGGACGGCTCACCCGAGCTCACCAGCGGAGAAGGCATCTTCGTGGAGGAACTGCACGCCGAACTCGGCCGGCGCGGCATCACCGTCCGGGTGGGCGGGGAGACGCACGCGATCCCGGGGCACGACGAAGCCGTCCAGCGGGCCCGTCTGGAGTCCGTCCTGGAGCACCGCGATGCGTGACGAGCGCTCCTACCGGGTCGCGCTGGTGGCCGACCGCTACGTCAATCCGGAGCCGGGCCAGCTCGACGGGCTGGCCGTGCTGGCCGCCGCGGGCTGGGGCGTGATGCAGCTACCCGACGAGCGTTACCCGGCCGAGGTCGCGCGGCCGCTGCTGGCCGAGGTGGCCGAGCAGGTGGAGGAGTTCACCCGGCGAGGCTACGGCTTCGTCCTGGTCGGCAAGCGCGACGGGCTCGCCGAGGCCCTGGCGCTGGCCGGCGTCGCCGTCCCCGATGGCATCGAGCCGGCCAGCGCGGCCGAACTACGCGAGTTCCTGGCGGTCCAGCCGGCGCCGTCGGCGCTCGCCGCCGAGGCGGACCGGCCCGCTACAGCCGCCCCGGAATGAGCTCCAGGCCACCCGCGGCATCCGTGTCTACCCGCCAGAAGGTGCCGGTGCGCTCGGAGGCCTCGATGTCGGCCGACCTGGTGGCGGTTACGTAGAGCGCGGGGCCGTCGAAGGCGCAGTTCGTGGCGTGCTCGCCGAGGTTGATCTCGGCCAGGACCTGCCCGTCAGGTGAGATCACGGTCACGCCCTGGGACACGGTGGTGGCCACGAACAGCCGTCCGTCGGCGGCAAAGGCCATGCCGTCGGGGACGTGCTCATCGGACAGCTGGCAGAAGGTCACCGGCTTCCCATCCTCGAGCCGGCGGACGCGATGCGCCATCGACTCGGTCCAGTAGAGCCGCTGGTCGCGGTCGAAGGCTATCCCGTTCGGGTAGACGCCCGGCAGTTCCAGCAGCATCTCGCCGGCTCCTGACCCGTCGACCGCGAACACCCGGCCGGGTGAGCGCACATCGAACCGGAAGTCCTGCTCCGACCCGGACTCGGTGAAATAGAGCCGGCCATCGGGGCCGAAAGCCAGGTCGTTCGGCCCGTACAGCTGATACCCCGCTACCTCCGAGCACAGCAGCTCTACCGTTCCGTCCGGGCTCACCCGCTGGATCCCGGAGACGGCGCTGACGTCCCCGCTGCCTGGCACGTTGCCGCCCTGGGTCACGTAGATGGCTCCGTCCGAGCCTGGCACCGTACCCCAGGGCGACCCCCCGGTGCGCGCATAGGCGGAGACGGCGCCGTTGTCATAGACCAGCAGCTCACCGGTGTTGCCGTCACACAACACGATCCGCCCATCGCCCACGATGGTCGGTCCCTCGGGGAATCCGAGACCGGACGCAAGCAACGTGGATTGCACCTTCAGATCCTTTCGCCGGTCAGGCAAACGAGAACTGCTCGAAGTTGAAATCGGATAGCGGCTGGCCCACCCGGGCGGCCGCGTATCCGGTGATCTTGGTGCTGTAGGCGTCGAGCGCGTCGATAAAGGCCGGGATGATGTACCCGCCCTGGGTGAAGTCGATCTGCTGCATCTCGTGCTCGATCTCCTTGCGCAGCGCCGGGTCGGTGGTGGCGTTCGCCTGCCGGTACAGGCTGCCGTAGCGGGACAGGCTCCAGTGCGTCTCGTTGAACGGGGAGGCCGGCAGCAGCGACTGGGCGACCTGGCCGAGGTAGGGCGAG
>Ga0070699_100000594_pt1 | contig 34102 bp, 37 predicted proteins | sample KBSK1503metaG_FD_65473 | JGI IMG/M metagenome (GOLD analysis project Ga0070699, IMG submission 65473) | Corn, switchgrass and miscanthus rhizosphere microbial communities from Kellogg Biological Station, Michigan, USA - KBS K1-50-3 metaG | ecosystem: Host-associated > Plants > Roots >...
AGGGTCTCAAGGTCCACGCTGAGCGCGATCTTGGGACCTATCCTCCCAGGGTCAACGTCTCCGACTCGGACATGGCTCAGGTGCGTCTGCGGTCACACGACTTTCACGGCGAGTGGAACTGCACCATCAGCCCCAATCCTGGCCTCGACCTGGGCCGTGGTTCGTAAGGCTTATTCCCCGGAGGGCCCTAAGTGGAGCGAGTCCAGGCGCTCAGCATCTTGCTCGAAGGGCTTACGCGATCGATCGCAATCGTGAAGATCTCGCGTGGCGTCCGGCGCTCGTAATCTCTGCCGACGTACTTCTGCGACATCCGATCGATGAACTCGAGGTCCCGGTCCGGCTGGATATCGACGACCCGCCCGCTGACTGAGACCCAATGCCACGGATCCTTGGTGCTGACGATTGAGACCGCTACTTGAGGACGTTCCCGAAGGGCCTGTCCCTTGCGGGAACCGACGGGCGAGCTCACCAGAACGTGCTCACCGTCGAAATCAGTCCAGATTGGAAAGGTCACGATCTGGTCCTTGCGGTTCAGGTAAGAGACGTGGCCAAGCGCAGGCTCGTCGAATAGGTCGCGAAGCTGATCAGGAATCGTGGGCATGGCACTCCTCATCTAAGCGAGTAGGTCAGAGCTAGCGTACCGCCGTCCTTGAGAGCCGGAGCCGCCTCCAACGTGGGCCACCGCGCCGAGCAGTTCGCGCACCCGCGGAACCACGTCGGTTCCATAGAGCTCGATGTTCCTCAGGAGGGACGCCTGCGACATGCCCGGCATTCCTAACTTGAGGTCGAACCGGTTGGCACCGAGGATGGGTAGGTTCCGGGCGATCTTCTTGGCCACCGTCTCCGGTGAGCCGACGTAAAGCGCTCCCCTCGGACCGACCTCGCGCTCATAGAAGTCAGGCGTCGGAGGTGGGAACCCTCGCGAAGGCCCCAGCCGGGTGATGACGTCGCGGAATGGGGGCCAGAATTCCTCCTTGGCCTGCTCATCGGTCTCGGCAACGTGACCCGGCGAGTGGACCCCGATCGGGCGTAGCGGCTGGCCGAACTTGGCCAGTGCCTGACGAAAGAGCTCCGAGAATGGTGCGAAGCGCACCGGCGAGCCTCCGATGATCGCCAGCATCAGCGAGAAGCCATGTCGTGCGGCGCGGATCACGGAATGTGGACTGCCGCCGACGCCGATCCAGACCGGCAGGGTCCCGGACTCGATATGAGGCACGATGTCCTGCTCGTGGAGGGCCGCCCGGGTCTTCCCGCTCCACGTCACGGGTCCGCCCCTGACGATCTGCGCAAAGAGCTCGGTCTTCTCCTCGAACAACTCTTCGTAGTCCGCGAGATCGAAGCCGAAGAGTGGAAACGACTCGATGCTGGAGCCGCGACCGAGGACGACCTCGGTGCGACCGCCGGATAGGGCGTTCAGCGTGGAGAAGCGTTGGAACACGCGGACAGGGTCATCCGAGCTAAGGACGGTGACAGCCGACCCGAGATGTATGCGCGACGTCCGCGCGGCGATGGCGGCCAATACGACGTCGGCAGCCGGCATCGGGAAGTCGTCGGTGTGATGTTCGCCGATACCGAAGAAGTCGACGCCCACCTGCTCTGCCAGCACTCCCTGCTCGACGACGTTGCGGATCGTCTGCGCGTGGGACACCGGTCGACCTTGCTCGCGGTTCAGATCTCCGAAGGTGTCCAGGCCGAAGATGAGGGGAAACTGCTCTTTGGCTTCGTTTGCACCGCCGTCCGTAGGGAACGCAGCGCTCATTTCAGTTGCCTCCTTTGGCGTTGGAAGGTGTGTTGCCTGGTGAGTGGGGCGGTCACGCCGCCATTGCTCCCAGTGCTTGCTCGAACTCGTCGCGACTCAGAGGGCGCCCGAAGATCGGTCCATCTGGCTCGAGCGCACGACCCGAGCGGAGGTTACCCATCCGGACCGCATCGAATCCGAGTCGCTCTATGAACCTGACGACAAGGTCAACCGCCGCCGGGTCATCGCCGGCAATGCCAAGTGCGCGTCGCTCGGGATCTCCCGCGGGCCGGCTCTCCTCGTCGATCTGGTGGTAGCCGAGATGGTTCAAGGTCTTGACGACCTGCGAGCCCGGCAGCCGGCGGGCGACAATCTCGCTGCTGCCGAGGTCCTTCCTGTCGAACGTGGGCAAGAAGCCATTGACCGCCGGCCAGTAGTTCATGATGTCGACGACGACCTTGCCCTTGAGCAGGTCGGCGTCGAGGCGCTCGAACTCGTGCAGCGGGATCGCCAGCACCACGATCTCGGCGCTCGCAACGGCGCCGGCGGCCCAGTCCGGTTCCGCCCCGGGCGCCAGAACGCTCGTCAGTAGGGCGATCTCCTCCGGGTCGCCTGAGGCGGCGACGGATACCGAGTAGCCGGCTTCGACCGCCAGACGGGCTATCACCGGACCAACGTGGCCCGCACCCAGGACAGCGATCCGGGGCAAGGCTCGCGGTTCCCCGATGCCGCTCATCGCTCCAGATGTCTCCGCAGCGACTGGATCACATCGGCGAGTGCCTCGAACTGGTCGGGCGTCAATGCGTCTGCAAAGTGCCGCTTGATCGACCTCAGGTGTGGCGCCGTCGCGCGTCGAAACATCCGGGCACCGACCTGAGTCAGCAGGACATCGGCCCCGCGCCCGTCTTCAGCGCAATCGCGCCGCGCGACGAGTCCTCGCCTCTCCATCCGGCCGAGGTGGTGGGAGAGCCGGCTCCGCTCCCAGTCGATGGCTGCCGCGAGCTCCGCGGAGCGGAGATGCCGGTCGGGAGCCTCGACCAGCGCCAGCAACACCTGGTAGTCGCCCGGCGAGAGGTTTACCTCGTGAAGCTCCGATCCCAAGACGCGGCGGAGTTCGGCCGTCGTATCGACGAGGGACCGCCATACCGCCAGTTCCGCGGATGTCATCCGCCGGCGACTCGTCACGGATGCCGGCCGAGCTGGCGGCTGGCGCTCGGTCCTGCTTGACATGTCAACTACCTGTACGCTGCTACGCTCGCGACTATTCCAGCCCCAGAGACCCCGGCCGCGTTGCGACCTGCGGGTCCAGGTAGAGGGGAGGATCGAGCTCGACGGCGGCTTCGAATGCTGCGTGATACGGACGTCGCCAGTGCGCAGGAACAACATGGCTCCGACCAACCCCCGTTCGCGGACTGCCCGATACAGCTCGTGGCTTGCGGCTTGAAGAGTGGGGGTAGGAAGGGTCGCGAAGCCCGCGAACAGGTGAGGCCGCACCTCCGCGAGGGCTGACAGGAGATTGATCCTGCGCCCGCAATGCGCGGCCTCCTGACCTGGTCGACGCTGCACTGCCGGGTCACCCTCGAGGTCTAACACGACATGGCCGCAGCAACTGGCGTGACTAACCCCTGAGGGTGCTGCCCGACGGCGAACTTAAGTCCAAATCCTGGTGCCCGCGCACGGACTCGAACCGTGAACCTTGGGATTAAGAGTCCCCTGCTCTGCCAAATTGAGCTACGCGGGCAGCCTTCTGACCGACCGGCAGCCGCCGGTCAACCACCGATTCTACTTCTTAGCAGGCTCTGCTTATAGGGGAGCAGAAGTCCGACCGGCGATCCTGTCGCGAGTCGCGATCGGCCATCCTGCTGCGATGCTCGAGCTCGTTCGGCACGTCCAGGCGCCGGCGGGCTGGCCGCCCGCCCATAGTCGGACGACCAGGGTGGGGGTTCAGGAGAGTCTCGGCTTCTGCTGGAGGCGGCGCGTGCCTTTGTCGATGACGCGTGGCTGAACAATGTCGAGCTAGTGGAGGACGACCTCTTCGCCTCAGCCCTGGAGCCCGCATCGTTCGACCTCGTCCACGCCCGCTTCCTGCTTGCGCCGCTCGGCCGGTTGGAGGAGCAGATGGCGGTCTTTCGCAAGACGGGGAAACGGGGCCGACTGCTGGTGCTTGAGGACCCCGACATGTCGTCCTGGCGCTTCAACCCGACGCGCCCGTGGCGCACCGGTTGATGGAACTCATCGAGCAGGCCTTTCTGGCAGCCGGCGGCGACTTCAATGCCGGGAGGCGCCTGCCCGATTTGACCGGAGACGGTGCCGAGCTGAGTGCGGAGATCGTCGCGCTACCACCCGGACATCCCTACCTCTAGCTGCCGCTCCAGTTTGCGACCTCTCTGGAGCCGGCGCTGCTGAACTTGGTCGAGCGCAAGGAGCTCGATCGCCTCAGAGCAGAGGCTCAGACGGAGATCGGCGCGCCAGGCCGCTGGGGAGCGTATCGGCCCTTCTCAAGGTGCACCTGCTGGGGTCCGGACGCCATCGGCACCACGGCGGTCTCGTCGATGGCAGTGATCGTGATGCTGTAGGGGGCCATGCTGTCCCCGAGCTGTTCTCCGGCAGCGGCTTCGAGAATCAGATCGAAGTTCGCCGCCGGCGCGTCGGCTGACGGGGAGTTGGGCAGCTCGTCCTAGCCTGGCTACCGAGCTCAGCAGTGTAGAGGCGTGTGAGCTTTGCATCGTTGTCGTTGATGTCACTCCTCCTCGTGAATCGCATGGGTCAGTCTTGTGCCGAGGATGGACCGAGTGAGATTCCATAGTCAGTACCAGTTCAGTGCCGATTTCGAGTGGCGGCGTCAGTCGAGTTGCGTACAAGATGTCGGTACCATCCATTTGCCGTTCGAAGCAGTGGGCTCTCGAAGCTCAGAGGGATCTGATGCAGATTGATTTTGTGCCCGACAGGACGCTATTTCCATTCGAGTCCAGGTGGTTTGATGGGGCAGGCCCCCGGGTTCACTACGTCGACGTAGGAGACGGCCCGGCCGTGCTCATGTTCCACGGCAATCCGACGTGGAGCTTCCTGTATCGCAAGGTGATCAAGCAGCTCTCCAGCGGATTTCGCTGTATCGCGATGGACTATCCCGGGTTCGGCCTGTCCGAGCGTCCATCGGGTTACGGCTACACCTCCGCGGAGCACGCGCAGGTGATCGGCAAGGTCGTCGATCATCTGCAGCTCGACGGCTTCATCGTCGTGGGTCAGGACTGGGGTGGGCCAATCGGAATGACCGTCGCCCTGGAGCGTGCCAGCCGGGTAGCGGGAATGGTTTTCGCGAACACCTGGTATTGGCCGGCGCAGGGATCGCTCGTGACCTTCAGCCTGGTCATGTCGAGCCCGCCGATACAGTGGCTGATTCTGCACCGCAACGCCTTTGTCAACTTCATCATGCCGCGGTCAGTGGCGACGCCGATGGAACCCGACGTTTTCAAGAGCTACCAGGACGCGCAGCCCAACCCGGCGGCGCGTCGTGGTGTGGCTGAATTTCCAAGGCAGATCCGTCACGCACGACCCATGCTGGAGCGCCTCGCCGCCGAGGCTCCGCGAGTGCTCGGCGAAAAGCCGTTAGAGCTGGTCTGGGCGATGAAGGACCCTGCGTTTGGAAACCCGGCAGTTCTGGCCCGATGGCAGCGCGACTTCCCGTCTGCGAACCTCACCCGGGTGGCGGACGCCAACCACTACATTCAGGAGGACGCCCCCGAGGCCATTGCCGCGGCGGTTGAGCGCGTCAAGAATCGCATCGGCAGCGGCTGACGCGCTTTTCTACTGCGCGAGTTCCTCCGTGAGGCGGCGCAGCTGGCCGCCCGCGTCCTCCTGCACTACCCCACCGTGATAGCACACGATCGCCTGCACCTCGAGGGCCGCCAGCTTCTGCACCGAGCGAACGGCGGTTGCCATGTCTGAGGTGGCGTTCTGGTTTGGGCCGTGAAGTCGTCCATCAATGGCGGTCAGGGCATCACCCGCGATCACCGTCCGACTGCGCTCCAGGTAAAGGCACATGTGGCCGATCGTGTGCCCCGGGGTGAAGACGACACGCGCGCCGCCGGCCAGGTCGAGGCGAGCTCCGTCCTGAAGCCGCTGGTCGACGGGTGTCGGCTGGAATCGCTCGACTACCGGACGCATCTCGGGCCGCGACGCCAGCATTGCCGGCGCCGCGAACCGCGGCAGCTCGGTGCCATCGATGAATGGCGCCTCAATCTCGTGCGCCAACACCAGCGCGCCGCTGGCCTGTGCGAGGTCGTGCAGCGAGCCGACGTGGTCGATGTCCTGGTGCGTGAGGACGATGCGCTTCAGGTCGGCCACCTGGACGCTCGCCGGAGCGAGCGCGCCGCCGATCTGCTCGAGCTGCCCTGGCAGCCCGGTGTCCACCAGTGTCGGGCCCTGGGTTGGATCCAGGATCAGGCTCAGGTTGTAGGTATACGTCTGACCGTCGCGCACCATCGAAAGAGGCAGGACGTAGATGTCATCGTTGAGCTTCACCGCTGCGTGTCTCCTTCTCGTGATCATGGCCCTTGAAACACAGAGCCGGTCGCCCTGCTCCAGACCATAGAAATGTCATCGCGCCGACGCTCAGCTCGTTCGTCCCAGCGCCTGGAGGCCGGCCGGGAGGACTGTCAGCTCGGGGACGTGCACGCGGTCGGGCAGGCCGGCCATGAATACGCAGATGGCAGCCACATCCTCGGGCCGCAGCATCCGCCGGCGCAGCCCGGCATCCGGGGGCTGGGGCCGCCTGTCCATGAGCGGCGTTTCGACAGCTCCAGGCAGGATCGTAGAGAAACGCACGCCGCTGTCCAACTCCTCCGCCGCCGCCGCGCGCACCATCGCTATCACGCCGGCCTTGGCGGCCTGGTAGGCGGGGCCCGAGGCGTCGGGCCAGGCCGCCGAGACGCTGGAGATGAACAAGGCCAACCCGCCTGGCCGTCGCATCGCCGGCAGCAGGGCACGCAGGCCGTAGAAGGCCGACGAGAGGTTGGTCGCCAGGAGCATGTTCCACGACTCCGGCGTCAGCTGCTCCAGGCGGCGCTCCGGGATGTTCGTGCCGGCGCTGAAGACCGCCACGTCGACCGGTCCGCCCGCTGAGATCTCCTCGACCAGAGAGGCCATCTGCTCGGGCGATGTGACGTCGGCCCGATGAGCGGTGAACAGCCCGTGTGACGCCCGCTCCATGGTTTCCAGGCGGCGGGCCGCGCCGTGCACCTCTGCGCCGGCCCTGGCCAGGCCGAGCGCGGTGGCGAGTCCGATGCCGCTGGAGGCGCCGGTGACCAGCGCCCGCCGCCCGCCGAGGTCGGTCATTGGCCGGGCGCCACGAAGAGCTTGACCTCGGGCGTCGGGCCCTCGGCCAGCTGCGCGAAGAGCGCCGGGGTCGATTCGAGCGGCTGGATCGCTGGCAGCTCCCCGATCCCGACCCGGCCGCTCGCGAGCAGGGCCAGCGCCCGGCTGAAGTCCGAGTCGGTGTACGCGTAGGAGCCCGTAATCGACACCTCACGGCGGACCAGGTCGTGTCCGCTGATGCTGGTCACATCGTCGTGGAGCCCGAGCAGCACGACCTTGCCCCCGGGCCGGACCGCGTCTACCGCCAGCCGGCGGGACGGCTCTCGGCCGACCGCATCGATCACGAAGTCGGCGCCCAGCCCGGCCGTGTCTCCGCGCACGCCCTGGAGCAGGTCCTCGGGCGAGCTGTGCGCCGCTCCGGCACCCAACGCCGCGGCCCGCTGGCGCCGGCTGGCGTCCAGCTCGAGCACGTGCACGCGGGATTGGGAGGCCTTCGCAGTCGCCTGCAGCGCGAGCAGGCCGATGGCGCCCGCTCCGATGACGGCCCCCACACCCGCGATCTGTCCGCCCAGGGCCAGCCCGGCGGCGTGGACGCCGTTGGCCAGCGGCTCGACCAGCGCACCCAGCTGCGGGCCCATGCCTTCGGGCAGGGCCACGACGTTGGTCTGGGGCACTGTCACGAGGTCGGCGAACCCTCCGGGGTCATGCACGCCGATGAGCCGGCGGCGAGAGCAGAGGTTGCGCTGGCCGGCGGCGCAGAGCGGGCAGGCGCGGCACGAGACGATGGGGTTGACCGCGACCCGGCGTCCCAGCCAGCCAGGGTCAACGCCCGCACCGGTGTCCACGACCACGCCGGCGAACTCGTGGCCCATGACCAGCGGGGGCCGGCGGTTGGGCTGGCGACCAACGTAGCCCTCGACCTCCGAGCCGCAGATGCCCGCAGCCTCGGGGCGAATCGCGACCCAGCCTGCAGTCAGCTCCGGCCGCGCCCACTCGTCCAGTGTCATTTGGTTGGGACCCCGCCAGACGACCGCTCTCATAGACGGGCAGTGTCGCACGGAGCGGTGCTGGATAGAGCTACCCGTCCACGCCCTGTCTCCGAATCACCGGGCCCGCACAATACGGCCATGGCCTGCCTCATCGGGTCGGTGACATGGCTTTGAGGGACCAGCTTGGCGCTTGGCAGGCGGCCGGCATCGTCGACGCCGAGACCGCCGCCCGGATCGAAGCCTTCGAGGCCTCGCGCTCCGCGGCGGAGAGCAGCCGCGAGGGGATCAGCGCGGGCGAGGCGATCGCCTACATCGGCTCGGTCGTGCTGCTTGTGGGAGTAGCCTTCCTGTACGGCTCGCAGTACAAAGCCCTCGGTTCGGCTGGCCGCCTGATCATCCTGGCGCTGGTCGTCGGTGCCGGCCTGGTGATGGGTGAGCTCGTCCGGCGAGCAGGTGGGACCGGGGCCGCGCGGAGGGCTCGGGCAGCTGGTTTGGCGGTCAGCGCCTTCGCCGCGGCGGCCTGGTTCATCCAGGCATTTGTCGACGCCCACATCCTGACGCGACCGCCCGAGCACCCATACCCCGGCGCACCCGACGACACCAGCGGCGCAATCATGCTCGGGGCAGCGATCGGCTTCGTCATTGCCACCGGCCTGCTCTGGCGTGCCGGAGCAGGGCTGCTCGGATCCGCAGCCGCTGTACTGGCCTACATCACCAGCGGCGCCCTGGATGTCTATATGTGGCCGGCGCCCCCCGCCTGGGGCGGTGAAGCGACCTGGCTGGTTCCGGCGGCCGTCCTGGCTCTGATGGCAGAGACGATCGTCCACCTTCCCGATCGACGGTGGGCAACCGAGATCCTGCGCTTCATGTCGGTGCTGCCGCCCGCCGTCGCAGCCCTCGTGTTCTCCACTCAGTCCGACGGTGGCGGCCTCGAATACTTTGCGGGTGCCCTCGCCTTGGCGGCGTTTGGACTTGCCTACCTGCGGAGGAGCGGCGGCTACGCGATCGCGGCCGGGCTAGCGCTCTTCGCCTTCGTTAATGAAGTGGGCGTCCGGCACTTCGCGCATCGGGTACCCCATTGTGCTGATCGTTTCCGGGAGCGTACTACTCGGCGTGGCGGCCGGCCTCTTCAGGCTGCTGCCCCGGCTGTGCCGCAGGCCATCGTGACGGTGGCAAGCCGGTGAGCTCCAAGGGATATCTGGACTACTCCGGCCGGGCCGATGTCCTCAGCGGTGGCGTGAGGATGATCCCGGTGACGACGCCGAAGGGCGTCTTTCGGGTGTGGACCAAGCGCGTAGGTAACAACCCGACAGCGAAGTTGCTCCTCTTGCACGGTGGGCCTGCGGCGACCCACGAATACTTCGAGGCATGTGACAGCTACCTCCCCGCTGCCGGCATCGAGTACTACTACTACGACCAGCTCGGCTCTGCGTACAGTGACCAGCCCGACGATCCCGACCTGTGGGAAATAGACCGATTTGTGGACGAAGTCGAACAAGTACGGCAGGCGCTTGGCCTCGCCAGCGACAACTTCTATCTTCTTGGTCACTCGTGGGGAGGGATCCTTGGCATCGAGTACGCGCTGAAGCACCAGGTCCACTTGAAGGGTCTGGTGATCTCCAACATGATGGCCAGCATTCCTGCGTACAACGAGTACGCCAGCAATGTCCTGATGCCGGCGATGGACCGGACAGCGCTCGCGGAGATCAAGCGCCTGGAGGCCGCGCGGGAGTTGGAGAACCCCCGTTACATGGAGCTGCTAATGCAGCAGCACTACGTCCACCACGTGCTTCGGATTCCCGTAGAGCAGTGGCCCGACCCAGTGAACCGCGCATTCAATGGACTCAATCGCTCCATCTACGTGCCCATGCAAGGGCCGAGCGAACTTGGCGCCAGTGGCAGGCTTGTGAACTGGGACAGATCGAAAGACCTGGACAGGATCTCTGTTCCGACGCTGGTGGTCGGCGCAAGGCACGACACAATGGACCCGGCACACATGGAGATGATGGCGGGCCGGCTGCCAAATGGTCGTTACCTCTTCTGCCCCAACGGCAGTCACATGGCCATGTACGACGACCAGGCGACCTACTTCCGGGGCCTGGTTGCCTTCATCCGCGACGTGGAGCAAGGAGTCGTCCAGAGGTCGGAGGAGACAATCAGGGCCTAGGCGAGACTGCTCAGGCCGACGCCTCGGCCTTCTCCAGGTTCAGGGCGGCTTCGACGAGGCCGACGTGGCTCAAGGCCTGGGGGAAGTTGCCCAGCTGCGCTCCGCTGACGGGATCGATCTCCTCGGCGAGGAGGCCGACATCGTTGGCACAGCGGCAGATCCGCTCGAACAGCGCGCCGGCGGCATCGATGTCGCCCCTCTGGGCCAGGTTGTCGACCAGCCAGAAGCTGCAAATGACAAAGGCTCCCTCGTCGCCCTGCAATCCGTCCGGTCGCTGATACCGCTCAGACAGCGTGCGTGGCGCCGACCGACTCTGGCATGGACGTGGTCGGGGCGGCCACGACGGCGCCCGTCGATGCGTCGGTCAGCGCCTTGAGAACGAGGGCGCTGCGAACCACCTGCTCCCGGTAACGGCCCTGGCAGGTGCAGCGACCCGACCAGTCCTCCCAGAACCGGCGGGTCCCGCCCAGCCGTTCTCGAATCGTGGCAGCGGAGAGGTTGCACGCACGCAGTTGGTGGGCACCGCGTGGGTCACTATCCCGGCCACTTCCTCGCCGGCGTGGAGGATGCCCTTAGCTGAACATCCGCTGTGGCTGGTCTGCCTCAGGCCAAGGTCGCACTGGATGACCAGAGCGTCCGCGCCGCCGTAGACCACTCCGAGGCTGTCGCTCGTCAGGTCCGTCCGTGGCGTCGTCAGTCCGTAGTCGAAACGGCGCTCGAAGTCCATCTGCACCTCGACTTCACCTCGCCCGCAGCGCGCGACCCTGATCAGCTGTGACCGCGGCTGCGGCGATAGGGATCGTCGCCCCTCGCGATCGGCAGGAAGTCGGTGACGGTGAGCACGCCGCTCGCGGTCCCAATTCTGGTCTGCGGCTGCCGGGTGCGAGCGCCACATCTTTGAGCGACTTCCCGCCCGGGGCTTGCCAAATTAGTAACCGCTACCTACACTTTGCCAGGTTCTACATGCGCAACTGGCAACGACGGGGCCTCACTCACAGCCGCCAACAGGTTGCCAGGCGCGCTCAGCTCGTCCACCTGGCCTACGCCGCCTCTCCCAAGCTCACCCTGGCCCTCGCTGCAGCCGTCCTTCTCTCCGGCAGCCTGTCCACGGCCTTCATTCTGGTCACCGCCAACCTGATCGGGGCAGTCCCCAGGGGCGGTCAGCAGCTCACGAACGCCCTCATTGTCGCCTCGGCGACCTTCCTCGCCAGCCAGCTCATCGAGACCGTCCGGGGCTTGATCGGCCCCACGGTCATGCGGCGCCTCGACGCATCGACCCAAGCCATGGTCATGGAAGCCGTCCTCCGCCCGCCTGGCATCGCCCACCTGGAGGATCCCGAGATCCTCGACCTGATCCGCCAGGCCCAGAGCGTCGGCTCGGAGTTCTACACGCCCGGCCGGGCCATCCTTGGCCTCGCTGAGATCGCGGTCAGGTGGCTGCGCATCGCGGGCCAGGCAATCGCGATCGGCGCCCTGTTCAGCTGGCCACTCGCTACCCTCCTCATCGCCGCTGCCTGGTTCGGCCGCGCAGTTCAGGTCAGGCAGTTTCTCAGGATGGTCAAGCTCAGCGCCGGGCGGACCGCTGACCTGCGCCGCGCCCTCTATCACCGCGACCTGGTCCTCGCCCCGGCGGCAGCCAAGGAGGTCCGTCTGTTCGGCTTGACCACGTGGATTGCCGACCGGTTCCGATCGGCCATGGATGCGAGCCTCGAACAAATTCGACGCGAGCGCTCCCGCGGCCAGCTCACCGCCCAGCCGTCGATCCTTCCTTCTGCCGCGATCTCGCTGGCGACCCTCTACTTGGTCGCCTCGGCCGCGGCCCAGGGCCGCATCGGCCTGGGCGCGCTGGCCGTGCTGATCCAGGCAGCCGCCGGCCTGGCGGCGTCGGGCGTCAGCCACCACGACCACTGGCTGGCCTTCGGTTCCGAGGCGCAGCCGGCGATGGACAGCCTCTCGGAGAACACACAAACCGAGCCACGGACGCCAGGCATGGAACGACGAGCGCTCGAGACGCAGAACGGAGACGGCGCATCGCCACCTCATAACGCGATCAAGTTCGAGCATGTCGCGTTCGCCTACCCGCGCGCCGGCCGCAACATCTACACCGACCTCAACCTGACCATCCCCGCCAACCGCTCCCTTGCCATCGTGGGTCGCAACGGCGCTGGCAAGACCACGCTGATCAAGCTCTTGACCGGCATGCAGCAGCCGACCGGCGGCCGCATCAGCATCGACGGTGCCGACCTGAGCCAAATCGATCCCGACGCCTGGCGCCGTCGAGTGGCTGCGATCTTCCAGGACTTCGTCCGCTTTGAGCTGCCGGTCGCCGACAACATCGGCTTCGGTGCTCTTGAACATGCGCAGGACATGACGGCGCTGCGCGACGCAGCACGGCAGGCTGGGGCCCTCGAACTCATCGAGCAGCTGCCCAGGGGTTGGGCAACGCCGCTCAGCAACCGATTCGCAGGCGGCACCGATCTATCCGGCGGCCAGTGGCAGCGCATAGCGCTCGCGAGAGCGCTGTTTGGTGTGTGTGCCGGCGCAGGCGTGCTGATTCTGGACGAACCAACCGCCAGCCTCGATGTGCGCGCCGAGGCGGAGATCTTCGATCACTTCCTCGAGATCACCGCGGGTCTCACCACGATCCTCATCACCCACCGGCTGGCGTCGGTCAGGCATGCCGATCGCATCTGCCTACTGCAAGACGGCAAGATCAAAGAAGAGGGCCCCCACGATCAGCTGATGGCAGAGGATGGCCGCTACGCACACATGTTCAGACTGCAGGCCGCCCGCTTCGAGGACGAGCACGAGCTCGATCCCGAGCGAGGTGGCCATTCGTGATTGACACCCTTCGTGGCCTGACGGCTCTGGCGTGGTTCCCCTTCCGGGCTCGCCCGGTGGCCGCGGTCGCCGTCTTCGCCTTCGCCATCGTGGGGTCACTGACCGGCAGCGTCATGGCCATCGTCCAGCGGTCAGTCATCGATCGGTCAATCGCCCGTGACCTCACCGGCGTGGCCATCGCGCTGGGGCTGGCCGGTGTCTTTCTGAGCGTCCGCGCCGTCTCAGCATGGGTTCGCCTGAACGTTGTCTTCGACCTTCAGGAACGTACTGCGATGCTGATCCAGGATCAGATGCTTCGGACAGTCGGTTCGCTCCCAGGCATCGCCCATCATGAGAGTGCGCGCTTCGCCGACCAGCTCGAGATCCTGCGCGAGAAGGGGATGCACATGGCCGGGATCGTCGAGGGCATTGTCAACGTACTCGAAGCCGCCGTCTGGCTCGCTGCCCCGGTAGCCGTGCTGGTCACGATCGACACACGCCTGCTCATCCTCCCGTTGGTTGGCATCCCGGCCGCCGTCGCCAACCTGGCGGCGACGCGGCGTCAGAACCGCCTCCAGGACGCCATCGCCGAGCGGAAGCGTGCCGCGACCCACCTCTTCCAGCTCACCACCACAGCGGCGTCAGGTAAGGAGATTCGCTTGCTCCGGCTGGGGGCAGAGTTGATGCGGCGGCACCGACAGACATTGAGCGACATCGATTGCGAGCAGCTCAACGTTGAGATCACGAACGCCCTCATGCAGACCGCCGCCTGGCTCCTCTTCGCTGCAGGATTTGTCGGAGCAATGATTCTGGTGGTCTACAAGGCCACCCATGGGCAGTCCAGCCTTGGCAGCGTACTGCTGACCTTCCTCCTCGCCAGCCAGGTCAATAACGGAGTCACCTTTGCCGTCTTGATCGCCGCCTACTTCACGCAGTTCGTCGACATGGCCGGCCGGTGGCAGTGGCTGACGAATCTCGCCGGCGCGGAGCAGCGCCGGCACCCAGCCCAGCTGCGGCAAGCACCTGACCGGTTGCAGCGCGGCATCCGTCTGCATGCGGCTAGCTTCCGCTACCCCGAGGCAGATCGTGATGCACTGCATGACATAACACTGGACATCCCGGCAGGGTCCATCATCGCCCTCGTCGGTGAGAACGGGGCCGGCAAGACGTCGCTGGTCAAGCTGCTCTGCGGCCTGTACCGCCCTACCGTCGGGACGATCACGATCGATGGGGTCGACATTGCCGAGATGGATCTTGAGATTTGGCGCCGTCACCTCTCGGCAGGCTTTCAGGACTTCGTCAGGTTCGAGTTCACGGCACTGGAGACGGTTGGCGTTGGCGACCTGCAACGTTCTGACGACCGGCTGGTCGTGGCCGCAGCGCTGGAGCGAGCTGCTGCCTCGGACGTGATGACCGCGCTCCGAGACGGCCTCGACACGCAGCTCGGCATCTCATTCGCGGATGGCGTCGAGCTGTCCGGAGGTCAGTGGCAGAAGCTTGCCCTGGGCCGCGCGATGATGCGCGAGGCGCCGCTGTTGCTCCTCCTTGATGAGCCCACGGCTTCGCTTGATGCTGAGACCGAGAGCCTGCTCTTTGACCGATACGCCGCCGCCAGCCGTCGGGCTGCTTCCCTGAACGGTGCGATCACCGTCCTCGTTTCGCACCGCTTCTCGACTGTTCGGATGGCCGACCGGATCGCGGTGCTGGACGGCGGCCGTCTGCGGGAGTTGGGCAGCCATGAGGAACTGATGCGGTCGGGCGGTCTGTACTCCGAGCTGTTCACCCTCCAAGCCAGGTCGTACCGGTAGCGGAACTCGCCGGCGCGGGGCGACCCCTGGCGTAGTCCCAGAGCAGCGAATATGATCGTATCGACCTATGCCTGATCACGCGTAGCTCGACGGCGGAGTCGCACCTCGGACCCGACTAGAGTCCCCTCCTTGCATGCCCGGCATCTGCCCTGGGCTCCTGGCGACCACCAACTCGAGCTACGCGGTTCAAGAGCCTTCCCAGAGGCGCTTTACGTCCCTTGTGGGCCGCGCTTGAAAGTAAGAGCCGTCAGTCCAGCGGGTGGTTTGGGCTTGGTCCGAGAGCGGTTCCTTCGTCGAGCAGCCCACGTCGTGCTGATTTCTGGACGGCATCCAGCCACGTTGCTCTTTGCCCAGAGACAGCAGTGATCTGCGGTCGACCCCGACCAGCGGCGTCTCTTCGGGGACGGCCACCAGAGCGAGGGCTCCCCCGTGGCTACCGAAGGCAATCCATCCGCACACGAATTGGTCCGGTCCGTTGAACCCGGATCAAGGGCGATCCGCGTGTTCAAGTACTGCCGCCTTTGCCGTTGTCGGCAACGGTTTCGTTGTCTTTACAAGTTCCGTGTCAACGCGAACCGCAAGCTTGTCGACGTGTGGTTGCTCTTCAACTGCGCTCGCTGCAGCGACACGGCCAAACTTCCCGTCCTCGAGCGCGTTCCCGTATCCAGGATCGGCCGGTCCGACCTCCGGGCATACGAGGCTAACGACCGGCAATGGGCGGCGGCTGCAGCCAGCGACCGCACGTTGCTGAAGCGGGCGGGATTCAGCGTCGAGGACCGACCTGGGCGTCGGGAGCTACCGCGTGATGACTGTGGAACTGCGGCGGGGGGCGGCAGGTTGCAGCATTGACGCGAGGTGACCGGTGGTCTGTCGCCTCAGCGAAAGTTCAAGACGAAGTCGAAGGTCGCTGCCTTTCCGCCCGCCGCGTCAACAACCTGCATCAGGAGCTCCGGCTTGACCAGCGGGTCCTGCGGGTTGCGCGCCGATCCCGGCAAGTAGAGCTGCGTCGTCAGGACCGGCCTTCCCGGCGCCTCGACCTTCACGTGGATGTGCTGAGTGCGGCCTGGGTATTCACCGGGCACGATCGTCTGGAGCGAGTACCTGCCGTCGCTGTCGCTGGTCAGGTGCCCCCGGAGGCGGTACCCGGCGTTGTCATACACGCCTGACGCGTCCGCCTGCCAGAAGTCGAGCACGACGCCCGAGAGCGGGCGGCAATCCAGCGTCAGCACCGTGCCGCTCACAATGACGCGCGTGCCGGGCATGCCGGAGTCGACCAGCGACGTGCCCTCAGGCGACCCTGCCTTGAAGTACGGGCCCTCGGTCTCAGCCGGCGTCGGCTGGCCGGAGCATCTCGCTGATGCGCCAGGTACCGGCGCGCTCGGCGCCACGGACGCTGTTGACGCGGCGGGCGATGGAGCGGAAAAGCCCGCCTGCGAGCCCGTGGGCGTGGACCCGGTGCAGCCAGCCAGCCCCACCACTGATGCCAATAAGAACGCCAGCTTTGCGGCTCGCCCCATCACGACCCCTTGACAAGCACCAGTTGGAATTCGATCGTGACGCGCGAATCGGACGTTGTGAACGGGACCTGCGGAGGCGTGATTCCAAAGTCGGTCATGGTTACCGCAGTCGATCCTGCCGCCTGCACCTGACTACCGACGAGGCGCAGCTGGACGGTTGCGTCCGCGTTGCGCGTCGTCCCATGAATCGTGAGCTGACCCGGCACTGTCACCTCGACCGTGCCGCCGCTCTCGAGCGTCGCAGGCACCGTCACCGACAGGGCCTGGAAGGTCGCGTCCGGATACTGCTGGACAGCCAGCGTGCGGCTGACGAAGGAGTCCCGCTGGCTGACGTTGCGGCCCAGGACCTGGTCGACGCTCTGGAGGCCGCCGAGCTGCGCTGAGAAGCGGATCGTGCTAGCCACCCAGCCGCCCGAGTCCTGCTGGACGGTGAATCCGCCCGTGACCCCGGATGTGCGAGCCACGGCTTCGTGCGTCGATGTCTCACCGACGAACTGCTCCTTCACGCGGTAGCCCACCTGTGATCCCTGGCTCACCGTCCAGCGTCCAGAGAGCCCGCTGCCAGCCGGCGCAGCTGATATGGCCGGTGCCGAGGCGGCGGCGGGAGACGAGAGCGCGAGCGGCTTTGGCGATGTGCGCAGCCCCGAGAAAAAGTAGGCGTACGCGCCGGCCGCGCCGGCCACGACGATGAGCACAGCGGCGGCCAGGCCGGTGGCAGTTTGTTTCCGCAACGGATTCACCCCCCGAGTCGTGAAGAGTCAGACCAACGGAGCCTACCGATTCGCGACGGTCCTCGCGAGCGTAGTCAGGCTCAGAGAGACGGCGTTCGCCACCGCCATCGACGTGAGGCCGCCCAGGAAGGAATAGAGCATGAGGTAGCAGAGCGCGTGGGCGGTGCGGGCGGCCATAAAGCTCACGAGAACCACGATCGCCCCAACACCTCAGGTGGACCTGTGGAATGGCTGAGAGTTCGCTTGGAGATGCTGCTTGGCTCAACCACAGATCGAGCAGTTCGGTCGACGACGCTATCGAGCCCGGCGGAGCCCGAAGGTCGCTCCGGCGGCCACGATCCAGACGACCTGGCCAGGGGTCATGACCCGCCCGCCAAAAGCACCGCGGGCACCGAAGACGGCAACACCATGACCCACAAGCCGAAGATCACGAGAATCGCACCGATCGCGCCTTCAAGGCGAGGATTTGCCGGCAGAACCTTGTACACGAGAACGACTCCGGTGAAAAGCACCATCCAGATCAGGCTGCCGATGCCCACTGCCAGCAGCGCGATCATCAGGGCAGCGCTGCACCCCACACAGTTCAGTCCGTAAAGCAGGCCGCTTCTCGCCGCCACTCCGATTGTGGGCCTGCCGTCCGGCTCAAAGTCGCTGCACATGGCGCGACAGCGAAGCTCGCAGCTCTGCCTGAATCTGATAAACGAATAGACGCCGGCGGCGACAAATGCGGCCCCGGCTATCGTCTGTCTGACGTGCACCGGTAGGCTGGTGAGGGCTGCAAGCTGAATCGAATGGGGGACCACGCCGAACGTAGCCCACACTGCCGAGATAAACCACCAGTAGAGCTCCGACAGTCAGCGGCCAGTTGCCCATTGGCGAGCCCGCCCGCGCCAGTCGCACTACGATCGGTAGTGTCGAAGGAAGCATCATGGCCGCCATCATGCAGACCCACATTGTCAGGAAGGTCGGCAGCGAGTTGCTGCCCGAGCTCATTGTCATGGCGTTCATCTGAGCCATGACGGCAATCCAGGAAACCGCGGCCGCCGCCAGAGTCAGTATTGCGGCGGCCGTCGCCTGCGGAGCTCTACGCGCGACCATCATGTGATTGTGCGGCCTGGGGATGCAGGCCGGCGGTGAGGCCGGCCGGCGTCCAATCGAACTCGGTCAAATTCGGCCCAACGAAGACGACTCGCCTCAACTCATCCCCCGTCATCACGAGCCCGCGACCAGCCGTTGCCTGAACGCGCTGCGATCGAGCCGCCGTCGGCCGAGCACGGACCAGCCAACGCTCGATCCTGATCTGCCGGAGCCAACCCGGCCGGGCGAGGTGCTCTGGCTCGAGCCCTACCCGGACGTCCTCTCTGGAGGGCCTCGCCGATAATGCTGCGGGCCCGGAGGCCGGCTACCTGGCTTGGGAAGCCATCTCGCTGGCATTCGCAGATCCTCGATTCGGCCGAGGAGTCCGAACCAGTGCGCTCAAGCGTGCGCGAGCGAGGCTGCAGCGCCGGCTCCCTTCGGTCGGGGAGCGGGAACCACCACCGCCGCCGAACTCTGTGCATGAGCGTGAGGTGCTGGAGCGGTTCACCCGAGCTCGGTGATCAGTCCCCGAAGATCTGCCGTCACGGCGTGCGACATCGGCATCGTCGATTACTCGTCCTTTGTTTTTGACAGCACCGTCCTGCGTTTCACCGCGGTCGAGAGGCCGAAGAGGTCGCAGAGGCGGCGGGCGATTTACCCCTGACGCCGTTTATGAAATCTATCAAGAGCCGGTTGACCTGATCCCCATGGGTCCAGGGAACGGCGTGTGGTCCGCCTTCGATCACTGCGAGCTCCATGTCGTTGATCAGTCCAGGCAGACGCTTGCCGGTGTTGACAAAGGGCAGGACCCGGTCGGCGTCGCCCTGTACGACAAGGACTGGCACGTCGATCTTGGGCAGGTCGCGGCGGAAGTCGATCTGCCAGGTCGGGATGCACGCCACCGCGGCTGTGGCTGACGCGGCCGTCGCGATGTTCCAGCTGGCCTGGAATGCCTGGTCGCTGACCACAGTGCCACCGAGCACGTCCATGTTGTAGAAGCTGTCCAGGAAGTCCTTCATCCATGCCGGCCCGTCTGCCTGGGCAGCCTGGACGAACCCCTCGAAAAGGGAACCGGGCAGGCCCTGGGGGTTGTCGTCGGTCTGCAGCAGGAATGGGGGGATCGGAGACACCAGCACTGCCCTCGCGACCCGCACCGAGCCGTAGGCGCCGAGATAGCGAGTGACCTCGCCGGTTCCCATCGAGTGCCCCACCAGCGTGGCCTCGTGCAGGTCGAGCTTCTCCATCAGGGCATTGAGATCCGCGGCGAAGGTGTCGTAGTCGTAGCCCGACGTCGGCTGGCTCGACTTGCCGAACCCACGCCGGTCATAGGTGATCACCCGGCGCCCGGCCTCCAGCAGGACCGGGAGCTGCTTGTCCCACGCGCGGCCGCTGAGGGGGTAGCCGTGGATCAGGACCACCGGCGATCCCGAGCCGTGGTCTTCGTAGTACAGGTCGATACTGCCCGAGTTCTCTTGCCCGACGTTGACATACGGAATTAAGTACTCCCTTGGTTGATGCTGGGCGAATGGTCTTCCGCACGCGGTCTTCATTAGTGATTCTCAGCACTCGATCTCAGCACCGAATCCGGCAAAAGGCGTAGTCGTCGCGGGGGGGGGTACGCCTACGTGGACACGCGCAGACCTGACTTCCCGAGCCGGGCGAAGGCCTGGCTTCATCTGCGCTCATGCCTGGCTCACTACAACAGGCAGTTCCTAACGTGCCGTTGGGTACATCGTGACCTTGGAGCGTTTCAATTGTGGGTGTCGGGTCCTCGGAGGCGAGGACACGGATCGGCGCCCCGCAATTTGACCTCACCCCGCAGCCATGCTCGGTGGAGGTTCGGGGCCGGGTTTCGCCCGGCCCCGGCCGCCCCGAGGGCTCAGAGGTGAACTTGAAAACGGCGGGCGCCGGGGACCGTGAGGCAGTCGATATCTACCGGCAGGTTGACCTCAAAGGGTGATGATGATTTCCCTCGAGCGTGTCCCGCCTCGACATAGCCGATAGCCTCAGATGTCCGGCTCAGCGGGTATGCGCGGTCGATGACCGATCTGACCTTTCCGGCCTCGATGAGCTGTTTGAGCACACCAGGTCGTCGTGGTTCAGCTTCGCAAGGAACGAACCGAGCCTCTGGCGCACGAACGGTGACAGCGCGCGCGCCATGATAATAAGAACCAGGGATGCACCACTGTTGGCTATGAAAGTTCCCTCTGTGGTGAGCATGCGTCGGAACTCCGATAACGAGTGATTCCCCGCGTTATCGAGAATCAGGTCGTAACGCTGCCCGCTCTTGGTGAAGTCCACTTGCGTGTAGTCGATGACGTGGTCAGCGCCGATCGACCGGACCAGGTCCACGTTTCTTGTGCTGCAGACACCGGTCACCTCGGCACTGAACGATTTAGCAATCTGCACGGCGAAGGTACCGACGCCTCCTGCCGCTCCATTGATCAGTACCTTTTGCCCTGGCTGTACCTTGCCAACATCGCGAAGCGCCTGCAGGGCCGTGACAGCGGCCACGGGAACGCCGGCCGCCTGCTCGAACGTGAGGTTGCCGGGTTTCGGCACGAAGTTGTTCTCGGCGGCGCTCGCATACTCGGCGAAGGCGCCGCTGCACCAGCCGAATACCTCATCGCCACTGTGCAACTGCTTAACGTCCTTGCCCACCGCCTCAATGTGCCCTGCGACGTCCACTCCCCGAACTCTGACCTTTGGTTTGGGCAGCCCGAACGCTATGCGCGCGACGTACGGCTGACCCCTGACGAGGTGCCAGTCAAGTGGGTTGACCGCGGCAGCGTGCACTCGCACCAGCACCTCGCGGTCGTTGACCACCGGCTTCTCGAGCTCCTCGAGCTCCAGGACAGCCGGTGAGCCGTACCTGTCCTGGACAATCGCCTTCATGACGTCGCGCGAGCCGGTCGGTTCAAGCGTCGGGCCCATCGTTGACCGTTCACTCGTGGAGCGAATCAGTCGCGGCCTGAGAAGTAGCTCAGGATTCTGAGGATCGCCAAGAACAGGTTGATCAGGTCGAGGTAGATCCCGAGGGCAAGCACGATGGCGTCTCCCTGGGTGGCAGGGCCCGCGTGAACCGTTCGGTTTATGTCGTAGACGATGTAGCCGGTGAAGACCGCCGCCGCGGCGGCCGAGATGAGCAGTCCGAAGAGCGGCAGGTGCACGAAGATGCCGATGATGCTGGCGATTACGACGCCGATCAGCGCGAGGAAGAGGATCGAGCCGAGGCGGGAGAGGTCGCGGTTGGTCGTGTAGCCGTAGTAGCCGGCGCCCAGTGAGATGATCCCTGTAGTGGCAGCGGCGTCGACGACGATGTTGCCCATACCTGCGCCCACGTAGACCTCGATGATCGAACCGACGCCCAGCCCCAGGGCGGCGGCCACGAAGAAGTAGACGGCGAAGTTGATGCCTGGCTTGTCCTTGACCCAGTTGAGAGCGAAGACGCCGGCGAGGGCCAGCAGCATGAAGATGAACGCCAGACCACGCGGAACCGCGGGCGCCAGCAGCGCGGCCACCGCGGAGACGCCCATGGCGGCGGCCACGTAGCCCAGGACCTTGCCGACCAGGGTGCCCGGGCGGGTGGTGGAAACCGGGTATTCGTACATTGCAGATCGAAAGCTAGCAGGCGCGCTTAATGAGAGGCTGAGGACGAACGAGCGAGCGGCCAGGCGCGACAGCTTCTTACCCTGTGATCGTCCTGCGCGGCAGCTCGCCAGCGGGCGTCCAATGCTGGGGTATGAGACCGGACAGCCAAGGTGCCATTGGTATATTCGAAGCTGATGTGCTGGGCAACACCTGGTGGCCCTTAGCCATATCGGACTGGTCAACGCGGCCGGGGCGATCTCCCAGACTGAGCCAGCCGCTGCCACCGACGGCGCGGCTGTCACGGAGAGGACGTCATGAAAGCCAATATCACGAAGGTCGCGGAGCTGCTCCACGAGGCGGCCGAGACTCACCACATCGTCTACCGGATCGTCGACGGTGCCGACGACGATTGGGCCTCCTGGTACGGGGACTGGTTGGTCCGCCTCTCGGAGCTGCCCCAGCTACTCGGTGCGCCGATGGTGCGCAGCGAGCTCGTCTACCTGCTCGTCCGCCTAGACAAGGAGTACGTCGAACGAGAACCAGCGGAACCGTGGGAGACGTATTACGCCAGAGCGATTGTGGAGCACTTCACGCGGCCAGAGCCAGGTTAGCCGCAGCACTGCGCGACCAGGTTTCTCGCGATCGCACCAGCTTCGGGTCTGGATGCATCACGCTGCCCCTAGATCCTTCGCCGGCAGGCCATTGCCGGCGCGGCGACATGGACACTGGCTATGTGGCACTTGCGAGGATCGTGGCGAACTCATTCGAAGAGGCCGCCTCGATCAACCTCACCGAAAGCGTGACCGCAGTCACGGAAATTCGGCCAAAAGATCGCCGATTGTTACCTGCATGAGCATCATAGATACAGCGAAGCGTGCAATTGGAACCCGCTCCCCTGGCGGCACGCGGGTCCGGGCGGTCTGGAAGGGGGCCGTTCTAGCAGAGAGCGACCAAACCGTGGTGGTCGAGGGCAACCACTACTTTCCGAGCGGTAGCGTCGATCGCGGTCGCCTGCAGGATAGCTCAAGCCATACGACGTGTGCCTGGAAGGGTCTAGCCAGTTATTACGACGTGGTGGTCGGCGACGACGTAAACCCTGAGGCCGCCTGGTACTATCCCGATCCCAAGCCCGCCGCCTCGCAGGTCAGAGATCGGATTGCGTTCTGGCGTGGCGTCAAGGTAGAGCCCGCACCCTGAGCGACCGCGAGGTCAGGACGTGCATCCGTTTCACAACGTCGATCGATCGGTGCCGGGACGTCGACGCTGATTGCGAAGATCGCCTCCGACTCGGGCAAGTCAGACGGTGCCTAGACGACAACCGAGTCGCCTGGCTGCAGGTAGGCGAGCTCGGTCGCGTGAATTCGGCCTGGCCGCCCGCGTACGGGCCCATGTCGGCGAACCCGTACGCGGCGCCGACGTCAGGCGGGTTCACAGTGAGGCAGAATGCCGTGAGCCTGCGCTCGCAATCCCGGCAGAAGCCGCAGCTGATGTTGAACGGCAAGCAGACGCAGTCGCCGACCTTGATCCGCTTGACGGCGGAGCCGATCTCGACGACCTGGCCCGGTTTCTCATGGCCCAGCACCCGGCCAGTTCCATATCGGTGACCCTCACACATATGCAGGTCGGTCCCGCAAATGTTCGTGGTCGTGGTTCTGACCAGGGCGTCAGTCGGCTTCTCGACCTTGGAGTGGCGTAGGCGCCAAGCGGCATAGTGTTCATCCGTGGCAGATCTGCGTATCCGGCCCGTCAGACCCGGAAACGCCGGCCGCGTCGCTTCCCTGTTGACAAGCTCATGGGGCTCGACAATCGTGGTGAGCCGCGGGGTGCGGCATGACGCAGGGCGGCTGCCAGCCTTCCTCGCCGAGCGCGATGGCGAGGTAGTTGGGCTCCTGACCTATGCCGTCCACAGCGACGCGATGGAGGTCGTTACGGTCGACGCCCTCGAACGCCGCGTCGGCGTCGGCAGCGAGCTGCTCGCCGCCGCCGTTGCAGCCGCATCTGCACGTGGCCTTCGACGCTTGTGGCTCGTCACCACCAACGACAACCTCGACGCTCTTCGCTTCTATCAGCGGCGCGGGATGCGCGTAGCAAACGTGCATCGCGGCGCGGTCGACCTTGCCCGCGGGCTCAAGCCCTCGATCCCGACAGTGGGAGAGCACGGGATCGAGGTGCACGACGAGATCGAACTTGAGTTTCTACTCTGATCGTCCGGCACCGATCTACTGCCGGGAGGACGCAACTCTCCCTCGGCCCCGCGCGCCCCTACATGTTCAAGCGGACCAGTCACTGAGTTGCCGTCGTACGGTGGGAGTGGATCGACGTGCAGTACCAGGAGTTTCTCAACAGGGTCGCCGCCCGGAGCGGCCTGCCGAGGGATCGCGCAGAAGTGGCCACCCAGCTGGTCCTTGCTCTCCTGGGCGAGTCGATCGACGAGATGGGGGCCGAGGACCTGGTCAGCGAGTTGCCACGCCAGTTGAAGCGGTTGTCGTTGAGTGTGCCGCAGCATGGGCAGCGCTACCTGGCACACGAGTTCTTGCACCAGGTCGCCGAGCGCGAGCGGGGTGTTCAGCCAGCGCCCGAGGACATGAGGCGCCTCTTCTCGCCGCTGGCGGCATGAGAAGCCCATCCCGGGATCGGGACCAGCCGGGGGCGGTCGTGCTCTCCAACCAGATCTCCTGAGGGGCTGGAAGGTCGGGAGCCGCTGCGAGTGATGAGGGGGCGCGACTGGATTCGAGCGTTCGCGGAGAGGGCCGGGATCGACCGGCGCGATGAGGCTGAGCGCTCGGCGCTCCACATCGCCCTCGAGCTTGGCGGCTGTCTCACGTGGGGCGAGGCCCACAGTCTGGCCGAGCAGGTGCCGGAGCCACTCGCCAGCGCGCTTAGGGCGGGATCCTACGGCACCGCCATGGCGCGCTTTTCGGCCATGGCGTTTATCAGCCGCATCGCCGAGCGAGACGGCGTCAGCCTGGAGCAGGCGCGGCGTCGGGTCACCGCCTTCCTCACCATCCTGCGCGAGGAGGTGCCCTCCAGCCGGCAGGAGCGCCTGGAGGAGGAGCTGGCGAGCTGGAAAGCGGAGCTGCCGGTATGAATCTCGACGCCTGGCGCTCGCCGGTCGTCGAGCGGCGGCGGGTCTGAGCAGGGGGTGACTGAAGTGGATGCATCACTGAAACATCAACTCGTGTCCCTCCCGATGGGCGGGGTATCGCTGGAGGGCGACTTGGCGGTTCCCTCCGGCGCCCATGGCATCGTGGTGTTCGCCCACGGCAGCGGCAGCGGCCGCCAAAGCCCACGCAACCAGTTCGTGGCGCAGGTTCTGCAAAGGGCTGGTCTCGCCACCATGTTGCTCGATCTCTTGACCATGGACGAGGAGGCGATCGATGTCCAATCGATGGCGTTGCGGTTCGACATCGACCTCCTCGCCCAGCGGCTCACCGGGACTGTCGACTGGCTGTCAGCGAACTCGGACACGCGCGAGCTGCGGATCGGCCTCTTCGGCGCCAGCACTGGTGCAGCCGCCGCCCTGGTAACGGCGGGCCGCCGGCCCGACCTGGCACGCGCCCTTGTCTCCCGTGGCGGCAGGCCGGACCTGGCAGCAGACGCCCTCGCAAGCGTGCGTGCGCCGACCCTGCTTATCGTTGGCGGCAATGACCTGGAGGTCCTGCGCCTCAACCGGGCCGCCTATGCGCGAATGACAGTGGAGAGGCAACTCGTCGTTGTGCCTGGTGCGACACACCTGTTCGAGGAGCCGGGCACACTCGGGGACGTCGCCCGTATGGCAGCGGACTGGTTCCTGGCCCACCTTGACGCCACCGCGGCGCCTCCGTGAATGCGAATCCTCCAGAACGGTAGTGATCTCGCGAGGCATCTTGCCTCCGGGGACCTTGCGGTCCGGCGACGGGTGCGCCGCACGAACTCTGGGCCTGTCGGTTTGGTCCGGGTTAGCAGCAATGCCGAGCGAGCGGTGAAATGCGTGGTGCGGCGAGTCGTTGTTAAATTTCGGGCGCAGTCAACAACCGGGCGCCCTCCACCGAACGGACCAGCGGAAACGTCCCGACCACTATCGCGCACGGTTCCTTCGAGCGGTTACTCCGCGTGCGGAGAGGGGTCGGCAGGCCCGCTGCAGGCGAACCGTCCGCGTAGGCTGGAGTCCAGGTCATGGGTACACCGAGAGATCAACCCGATGCCATCGAGTCCACGGTTCAGAAGACCAACAGGTGGATCAAAGAGCTCAGCGAGGAGTTGGGCGGCGTCAGCCGGCGGGAGGCATATCGGGTCCTCCGCGGTTTCCTCCACGCTCTCCGCGACCGGCTCACCGTGGACGAGGCGGCACAGCTGGGCGCTCAACTGCCGATGCTGGTTCGCGGCCTCTACTACGAGGGCTGGGACCCCAGCAGCGCCCCCCGAAAGATGAGGGCGGAGGAATTCGTGAAGACGTTTGCCGGACAGGCGGCGCTGCGGCCGAGCCAGGAGCCCGGGCCCGCGCTGCGGGCGGCTGCATGTGTGTGGCGCCGGCACATCAGCGAGGGCGAGGTTGTTGACGTCCTGAGCACTCTCCCGGAGGACGTCCGGCGCCTCCTCGAATGACGGCGGTGGGCGAGCGTCTCCGGCGCGGTAACCGGTAGAACTGCTCGTCACAATTCAGCAAAGGGGCCAACTTAAACTTCGGACTCGCCGAGATTCGCGGAGACAGGAATTACATACCCGGCGCCCGACGTGCGCCACGGTTCTTAAGAATAGGTTGGGTTTTCTCTGCGATGTGGCAGGCTCTACGGTCCGCCGCTCTGCAGACGCTCGGAGGCGATACCCCACAATAGTCTGAAGTCGCTAGACGGAGTTGCGTTCGTGGTCGATTCATCGTTGGGTGCAGATTGTGGCCTGACGGTCGCCTTGGAAACCGGCACCCGGAGGGTGAACTCATGGCAGTGAAATTGAACGAACGGGCATACAGCCACGCACAGGAGCTCATAGAGCGTGGTGACTTTGTCAATGACGAGAAGGACATGTGGAGCGAGCATCAGCCCTCCACGCAGCAGGAGAACAGATTCCTCGAACAGCACGGCTTCGCCGAGTATGGCAAGTGGTATCTAGGCGTTGACACCGAGCAGGACGAAGACAACAAGGGTCACTATAAGTTTCCCTATGGTGATTTCGAAAAAGTACACAGATGCGGAGTCCTGTCCGCCGAATCACGAGCGGGACAGTATAAGCACGAGGAGATCGAGAGCGCGGCAGCACATCTGCATGGCATGCTCGATGCGGTGGCACGCCACGCCTAGATGATGGTCCATAGACTGGGCCCGGCCGCCACGCGGGCGCAGGCAAGGCAGTTCATCTCCCACAGCCATGTGGAGATGGGCGAGCGCGTCGTCGACTGACCCTCGTTCGACGTCTCTGCGAGGCGACCACGCGCGCATCAAGCCGGGAAGCGCGGTCGCCGGCCGTTAACGTTAACAGGCTCTGTTCCCATTCGGCACAGCGGTAACTAGTCTGCGAAGCATGCGTGCTCGCGTTCCGCAGGATGTCGATCTCGAGGACAAGCTCGTATACGGGCTCAGCCCACTCCGCTTTGGTTACCTGGTCGTCGCGGCTCTTGGCGTCCTGAGCCTGTGGCGGTTGGAAGCCCTCCCGGCCGGTCTCCGGCTCCCGCCGTGCCTTCTGATCGCAGTGGTCGCCGGGCTGATGGCGTGGGGTCGGTGGCGCGCGCGGCCCCTGGACGGGTGGCTGGTGGACTTCGTCGTCTTTGTTCGCCGCAACTACCGGCTCCGCCCGGCCTGGCGGTCGACGCCGCGGCGGCGGCGCACCATCGTACCGCTGGGAGCGATCAACGCCGTGGGCGGGCAGATCCGGGGCGACGCGGCCGAGGCGCTCGACCTCACCCGGGTGGCATGACAATGATCCTCCTTCGCCGGCAGCCGGCACGGCAGCTCGCCGAACTGGGCCGGCCGGCCGCCGTCCTGGCCACCGGCGCGATCGGCTACGTCGATGCCGCAGAGGACGACCGCCGGCGCTGGATCGCAGGCTTCCGGGCACTTCTCGATGGCCTCGATGCCCCGCTGCAGGTCCTGGTCGACTTCGTGCCCGGGGCCGGCGACCCAGAACCACCGCATGCGCAGCCCGCAGGGGAGCTTCCGGCGCCTCCTCTGCGGCGCGGCCTGGACCTTGCGTTCGCGCAGTCCCTCCGCGAGTCTCGGTCGGCGCAGCGCCGCGACGTGCACCTTGCCACGACGCCCTCGGCGGTCGACGGCCTGGAGCGCGCCCTCAGAGACCTAGGTGTGCCAGACGTTCGTCGCGTCGACTGGCAGCCGCCCGCAGGGGTGCTCTTCGGCAGAGAGACGCCCACTGCGGTTGAGGACTGCCAGGGCTGCCATCGCACCTGGTGGCTGGAGCGCTTTCCGGGAGTGGACCTCGTGCCCGGCTGGTTGCTCCGCCTGGTGCCCGGAGGCCTCCGGCTGAGCCTCGGCTGGCACTCGGAACGACTGCCAACCTCATGGGTCGTGGACTACCTCCAGCGCCAGCTGGTCCACATGCGCGCCACCCAGATGCATCTGGCCGGGGGAGTCGGCGATCCCGAGATCGAGGGTGCCGCTCCCGCGGCCGAGGCGCTCCAGCGGCGCCTCTCCGCCAGCCAGGAGAGCGCCTTCCACGTGTCGATGTACCTGACCGTCTCGACGGCATCTGCTACGGAGCTTGAAGCGGCAGCGGAGGTGGTCGAAGCAGCTGCTCGGTCGGCGCTGTGTCACCTCCTGCCGGCGACGTTCAGGCAGCTCGACGGCCGTCTGGCCACACTCCCTTTGGCACGCGACCCGCTGGGCAGGAGGCGGGTGCTCGACACCTCGTCGCTGGCCACCATGTTTCCATGGTTCGACGCCGACCTGCAGGAGACCACCGGGCTGGTCATCGGTGCCAGCCGCGCCACCGGCCAGCCGGTTCTGATCGACCCGTTCGATGATCGCCGCTACGCCAATGCGAACGTTGGCATCTTCGGCCACTCAGGCGCGGGCAAGACTTATCTGCTCTCGACACTGACGCTGAGCGCGCTCAGTCTGGGTGCCCAGGTGTTCGTCATAGACCCTGAACATGAGTACGGTGGCCTGGCCCGCCTCGCCGGGGGCGTGGATGTCCAGCTGGCGTTGGGTTCCAGCCACTCGATTAACGTCCTCGACCTCCGCGGTGAGGCCAGGGACGAGAGCACCGTGGGTCCGGCAGTCGCGGACGCAGTCGAGCTCTGCGCCGTCATCTGCGGGGCGATCGATGAGACGGAACGCGCCCAACTGGAGGTCGCCGTCCGTCGGACGTTCGAAACCGTGGAGACGCCAGTGCTCGGGGACGTCGCCGCCCGCCTACCGGAGACCTCGCGAGTGGGCCGCGTCCTGGCGCGCTGGGTTCAGGGCAGCCTGGGACACATCTTCAGCCGTCCAACCAACGTCGAGCTCGACGCGCCGCTGATCGTCTTTGGCATGCGCGAACTGCGAGCTGAGATGGTGGCGCCGGTCCACTACCTGTTGGCCGAGGCTCTGTGGGCCAGGATCAAGATGCGCGACCGACGCCGGATGCTGGTCGTCGACGAGCTCGGTCTGCTGTTCGAAGACCCCACCGTCCGCCGGTTTGTCGTCTCTCTCGCCCGTCGCATCCGCAAGTACAACGGGAGCCTCGTCTTCGCGACCCAGAACCCCGGAGACTTACTCAGTGGGGATGCTGGAGCGGTTGTAGCCACTAACCCGGCGTTGCACTTCTTCGGCGCGCAGCGGCCAGGTGAGGCTGGCAAGCTGCAGCAAGCGTTCGGTCTCAGCGAAGCTCAGCGTGCCGGCCTGGAGACGGCCCGACGCGGCGAGTTCTTGCTCGCCGCCGGCAATCAGCGACTGCCCATCCGCGTCCACGCTCCGCCCTGGCAGTCTGCCGCCATCGACCTCGCGCGCCCCCCGTCCAATCTGGGCTAGGCGCTCGCGGCGGTCGCCTGCTGCCAGTGGCGGACCGGGTGCTCGACACAATGGTTGTGTTCGTATTCCGCCCACAACTAGTCGTACAGCGACCTCATCCGAGCATCGACTTCCTCGACCTCGGGCTCGGCAAGTTCCGAGGCGCGCGCGCGCTTTGTCAGCGAGTCGATCGCGAAGTCGCGCGCCTCCAACGCGTTGATGCGCATCGGCTCGGGCACATCGGTGATGTGGTTGAACGGCAGCCTCCTCGTCCGGTCCGACGACAACTCGAACCGCGGGCTCGAGAAGATGGTGGACCTTGCGAGCAATGACCCGGCCCATTTCGGCGTTCTCCAGGACGCGCTGCCGCAGCGCCAATACCCCGAAACCGATGTGGCGCGACTCGTCCCGAGCGACCGCGGTGAACCCGGCGACGAAGCCGGGCAGGATGCCGATCTTGCGCAGCAGTCGCAGCGTATTGCGCTGGCCACCCAGCGCCAGATACCCCTCGATGATCAAGTGGTACGTCACGACCGCTTCGACGAATGCGACCGGGTCCTTGGGCTCGAGTCGGCAGCAGTCTGGACTTATTGAACGGCACACGGTCTCGCGTGAGTACTGGAAGGTCCTGCTTCGCGGGCAGCGGTTGTCTCTACGCGAGCAGCTCCAGTTCGCTAGCAGCGACTGCGTAATATCGCTCTCGCTGGTTGCCGTTAATGCCCGCGCTTCTGTCAATGCCACGCGTTGCCCAAGGGTGACCAGGTCCCGGGCCTGGCGCTCCGCGCACGCCTTGAAGTCTGTGAGAGGCCGGCCAATCGGATAAACGGGGACCAGGCGCGGCGAGCGCGGACGATGCGGGCGGGTCGCACTCTCGGTCGGCGGCTGCCCTTGACCGCCTGGCGGGAAGCTCAGGCCTTTTCCCCTGAAGTGGATAGAGACTCATCGCCGAGGCTCGCGCGTGCTGAAGCGAGGGCGTGCTGACGGCCGCCAGCGGACGCGGAGGCCCGCGGCAGGAGCCGGGTGAGCGCCGCCACGGCGACGGCCAGGCACGCCAGCTGCAGCAGGCCGCGCTCGAACGCGCTGGCGTAGCCGCCACCCAGAGCGCCGAAGAAGATCAGGCCGGTGACCGCCACGCCCAGGGCGTTGCCGACCTGCTGCATCGTCGAGAGCGCGCCGGAGACGGCGCCGGCCCGCTGCGGGTCGGTGTGGGACAGCACAGTTGCGGTGAGGGGCGTGATGCAGAGGCCCTGGCCGGCCCCGACCAGCGCCAGCCCCGGGGCCAGGAGCCCGACCGGGCCGCCGGTGCCTTCGTGGGCAACGGCCGCGAGCAGCGCGCCGTCGCCGGCGGCGAGTACGAGCGCCCCGACCGTAATCAGGTCGCGCCCGAGCCGAAGCGTGAGCGACGGCGCGCGCAGCGAGGCGACCAGGTACGCCGTCGCTAGGATCGTGAAGACGAGGCCCGCCCGGAGCGGATCAAGGCCGCGGCCGTCCTGCAGGTACAGCGCGAGCACGAGGAACAGGGCGGCCTGCCCGCACCAGAACGACAGCTGGGTCACGAGGCCAGCGCGCAGGGTGCCGATCGCGAACAGCGCCGGGTCCAGGAGCGGCGAACCGCCGCGCCCGGCCAGCCACCTCTGGTGTGCGCCCAGGGCACCGAGGAGGACCGGTGCGGCGATCAGGCTGGCCCACGTCCAGGCCGGCCAGCCCAGCTGGCGGCCCTCCACGAGCGGCAGCACCAGCGCGGTGAGCCCGAGGGTGACGAGCGCCATCCCGACGAGGTCGAGGCGCCTCGCCCGCTCGGCGCGCGACTCCGGCACCAGTCGAGGGGCGAGCGCCAGCGCGGCCACGCCGATGGGAACATTGATCAGGAAGACCGACCGCCAGCCTGCGCCGGCGACGTCGGCGTGGATGAGCAGGCCGCCGACCAGCTGGCCCCCCGACGCGGCCACGCCCATCACCATGCCGTACACCGTGATCGCTCTGACCCGGCTCGGGCCCGTGAAGAGCACGCCGATCATCGACAGCACGTTCGCGCTGATGAGCGCGGCGCCGATGCCCTGGGCGAGCCGGGCGCCGACCAGCGCCGGCGCGCTGGGCGCCAGACCGCAGGTCGCCGAGGCGACCACGAACAGCGCCAGGCCGATCGAGAACGCGCGCCGCCGCCCGACCCGGTCGCCCAGCCGACCGGCGCTCACGAGGAAGACGGCGAACGTGAGGCCGTAGCCGGCCACCACCCACTCGATGGCGCCGGTGCTGGCGCGGAGGCCGGCCTGCAACGACGGGATGGTCACGTTGACGATGAAGAAGTCGAGGACGATCAGGAACGTCCCGGCCATGAGCACGGGCAGCGCCAGCCAGCCGCCAGCGCTTGCCCGCGCCGTTCCGCGAGCGGTCTGCGAGGCGTCGGACGGGGTGGCGGTTGCGGGGCGCACGTTCAGCCTGGGGACCGTCATCGCCCACCGGCTCCGGTCTCACCTGCCGGCTGGGGCTCGCTGAACTGGTAGTCGGCGCCGATGCGGCCGTCCGGGCCCAGGATGAGCACGTTCAGGCCCGCGCCGGCCACCTGCTGGCCGCCGCCCGTCAGCTCCCAGCGGATCAGGAGACTCTGATGATGGCCGGTCGTGCCGGCGCGGCGAAAGCGGTGCCCGCTGGCCCCGACGAACTCGGCGAAGACTTCGCCGATGTGCTCGACGATCGCCGGGCGGCCGTTCACCTCGACGCTCGGCGTGACGATGCGCCCGTCGTCGGCGTAGAGCCGGGTCACTACAGCTCGGCGGCGCTCGGGGTCGGCCTCGTTCCAGGCGGCGACGTACCGGTCCATGAGGGTGGTGATGTCGGTGGCGAGGTCTTGCATGGTTCCACCCTGGGGTCCACCCGAGCCGGCCGGCAATTCCCCCCAGGGAATGGTCCGGGAGGCGGGGTGGCGTGCAATATGGACGATGTGAGCACTGTCGCCGATCATCCCTTCGGCGAGGCGCTGCGCCGGTGGCGCAGCCTCCGACGGGTCAGCCAGCTGGAGCTTGCGCTGCTGGCTGGGACCACGCAGCGTCACCTGAGCTTCGTCGAGCGAGGTCGGTCGGTGCCCGGCCGGGGCATGGTCGTGCGCCTGGCCGAGTCCCTGCAGCTCCCGCTCCGGGAGCGCAATGTGCTGCTCCTCAGCGCCGGCTACGCCCCCGCCTATGCCGAGACGGCGCTCGACGCCAACGCCCTACGCGCCGTGCGCGACGCGCTGGACGTCGTGCTGAAGGGGCACGAGCCCTACCCCGCGATGATCGTCAATCGGGCGGGCGAGCTCCTGGCCGCCAACGGCGCCTGCGACGTCTTCTTCGAGGACGTCGCTCCCGAGCTGCTGGAGCCGCCGCTGAACACGCGCCGCGTGGCGCTGCACCCGGCAGGGATGGCTCCTCGTGTCCTCAACTTCGAGCAATGGGCCCCCCATGTCACGGAGAGCCTGCGGCGAGAGTGCGCCAGCAACCCGGACCCGGCCCTCGAGGCGCTGCTGGCCGAGCTGGAGGGGTACGTGCCCAGGGCCCCGTCGGGGCCGGATCACGTCGGCTTCGCAGTGCCGCTCCAGCTGCGCACCGGCGGCCGGGCGCTGAGGCTTATCACCACGCTGACCTCGTTCGCGACGGCGACCGACGTCTCGCTCGCCGAGCTCCGCCTCGAAGCCTTCCTCCCCGCCGACGAAGAGAGCACCGGCGCCCTCAACGCCCTCGCCCGCAGCCGCAGCCGGTGACCTTGCACCGAGAGCGGCACGAAGATCATCAACTACGTGGCGGTCGCGTGCTTGTGAAGTCGGGAGTCAGAATTTTGGGCGATGCCCTGGCGACTTGCCGTGGCACCAACGTTAGGCGAACATTGGATATGACTTGCAGTCCAATTCCGCGCTGAAAACCCAGTCCAATTAACACGCTGAGCAGATGCTGGCGATCGATTTCTTCACCGTGTTGCGACGCGATGTCGCACTTGCAGCTGTCGGAACTTCGATTTAGGTGTAGGAGCGGCTGTAATGACCGACTCGCCAGTTTGCTGCGCCCTTCATCGCGATGCTCATATCTTTCGCCCCGCCCGATGCTCATATCTTTTGCTCAATCTTTTAAGGTCGCACGCGTGCGCGCGCGAGGTCGGTCGAGCTTGTTCAGAACGGGTCCAGGATCGGCCCGACGAGATCTGTCGAAGCGATGGCGAGCAGAGTGAACGCCTTCGCCACGCTGGCTTCAACAGCCGCCCAGAGCTGGATCGAAGGCTGGCCATGGTCGCAAGATGCCGCGGAGGCTGGAGCTAAAAGCTGCGCCGCAGAGTGCATGGATCACATCTGCAGCCGAGTCGACTGGGCCCATGTAACGGCACAGGCTCTCGCGCCCGTTTCTGGAGCCCCCACCACTTGCGCCAGCAGGAGCCACTATGCCGCCTAGACCTCCACTCGCTCCAGCTG
>Ga0070699_100000595_pt1 | contig 34096 bp, 51 predicted proteins | sample KBSK1503metaG_FD_65473 | JGI IMG/M metagenome (GOLD analysis project Ga0070699, IMG submission 65473) | Corn, switchgrass and miscanthus rhizosphere microbial communities from Kellogg Biological Station, Michigan, USA - KBS K1-50-3 metaG | ecosystem: Host-associated > Plants > Roots >...
GTTGCGATATGTCCGATTTCTAAAAAATCTTGGAAGATCCCGGCCGGATCGATCTGATCATTTCGATTTGATCTGGATTCAATCCTCTGACCTGCATGTTTGTGGCGTCATGGACCAGCGAACCAGTCCACGCTGGTGACCAGCTGCACCACCTCGGCGAGCGGGCGGTTGCCCTTCTCGCTGTTGCACTTGCGGAGGCACACCGGACAGCCGGCCACGCCATGGATCGGCGCGAGGTTGCCGGGGTCGCGGCGTGCGCCGCCCTTGCTCGCGGGGTGGATGTGGTCGACCGCGTCGGATGCGCCGTGGCCGCAGACGATGCACACGTCCGACTCGCGCAGGATGCGGGCGCGTGTCTGTCGGTACTCGTAGCTGGTGAGTTCGCTGCGGTCGGTGGCCACGCTCACCCCCTGCTACGGGCAGTTGATGGCGAGGTGCGGCCACGCGTCGGGCCAGGCCTCAGTGCTGCCGCTGTACGCACGGTAGGCGTCGGCGTCTGCGTACCAACGGGCGCGGCACACGTAGCGCTTGGCGTCTGCGCTGTGCATGACCTTGATGTAGTACAGCGCGGGCCCGTGGATGGTGCGCGCGTAGTCGCGTATGGCGCTGCGTGCCTGGGTGGCTGTAGCGCCGGGGATGATCAGATCCTTGCTGCCGGTGCTCGGCTGCGTGGCCGTGTAGCCAACGGCTGCGTGCGCCGCTGGTCTCTGTGTGGTGTGGCTGGCGCAGCCTGCGAGCGTGAGCAGCGCGGCGGCCGCGAGTGTGATGGTGGCGCGGATGCGCATGGTCCCCCCTGGACGTGCGTTCCTGAACTTCCATCATGCGGCATGTGTAGGCCGTGTGAAGGGTGGTGATGGAGCATGACGAAGCCCCGGCCGGGGGGACCGGACCGGGGCTTCGTCATGCGTCTGTGGTGCCGGGTGAGGGCACAGTTGTTCACCGAGATCGTTACACGCTGTCTGACCTGCGGTCAAGCAGCCTTGCTCTGTTGCCGCTTGGCGAGCAGTGCGGCGACGTCCGAGACGGCGTACCAAGCCTGCCGGGGCGTGCCACCCGAGCGCTGCAGCTGGCCGCGATGGACGAGCAGGCGAACACCTCCGAGGGTGATGCCGAGCTGCTGCGCGGTCTGGTGTGCGGTGAGGTGGCCGGGCCGGATCATCTGCGACTCCATGCCCCCATGATGCGGCAGTGATGTCGGCTGCACAGGGTGTCTGGAGCACGGGTTTCCCCGGGATTCCGGGCCTGTGCGGCGAGGCCCGAAACCCGAAACTGTGCAGCTCAGCCTCGATATCGGGGGCGAAACCGGTTTCGGGGTGAGGTGAAACCGCAGCCCCGTCCCGAAACCGGCTCGACGGCCTCTACTCGGCGTCCTCGACGGTGGGCAGATCGGCGTAGCGCAGGCCCTTGGCGCCTCCGCAGCACTCCCTGATCGTGAGTTGCCGGGTGGACACCTTGAACGGCTTGAGGGCCGCGCTGAGCGCCGTGGACGACCCTGCGGCGTCCATGTCCAGCCACGGCTTGTACAGGTCCGGCCGCAGCCGGGCGAGGGCCTCGACAAGGCGGTGCGAGTGCACGGCCTCCACTCCGTCCGGCCATACGGCCCGCAGGTGGTCGACCACAGTCTCCACATCGAGGTCGACGACCTGTGCGCCGACGGACTGCCCGGTGAGCGTGCCGGCCGCGGTGCGCAGCGCCAGGGCGCGCTTGGCGATGTCCTCGGCTTCGGTCTGCTTGATGAACGCGGCGCGGACGGTGATGCCTTCGCGACCGCGGGCAAGGATGCCGGTGCCCTGCTCGTCGATGCTGATGTCGGTGGCGCGCAGGCCGCGTTCGAAGGCGCTGGTGCCGAGCACGTTGTTGTTCGCCCTCCAGTCCATGACGGCCAGGCAGAGGCGTGTGCCGACCGAGCTGGACACCGACGTGGGCAGGGACGGGGCGTCGGGGTTCTGGGTGAGCAGGATGAGGATGATGCCGTAGGCGCGGGCCTTCTTGATCAGGCGGGTGGCCAGGGCCGCGGCCTCGTCCTTGTACTCGGCGTGGGTGAACAGCTCCTGCACCTCGTCGATGACGATGACGCGCGGGCCGAGGTTCTGCTCGGGGTACTTCTCGGCGAGCGCGCGGGTGACCTTGCGGCCCTCGGGCACCTCGGAGGCGGGCAGGGAGCGCACGAACGCGGCGCGGCGCTGGTACTCGGCGATCCCGGAGCGCATGCCGCCCAGGGCGGCCTCAAGGTCTTCGTCCTCGTCGCCGGACACGTAGCGGTGGCAGATCGGCTTGACGGAGTCGAGGTCGCCGGATCCCTTGAGCTCGTAGATCCAGAGTTCGGCGGTGGGGTCGAGGGCGACGCCGAGGACGATGGCGAGCGCGCAGGACGTCTTGCCGGAGCCGGGGATGCCTCCGACCAGCAGGTTTGAGTACATGAGGGTGATCTCGACGAGGTTGCCGCGCGGGTCGAAGCCGTAGGGCAGGGGCTCGTACACGTCGGCCTGGCCCTCTTTCATGAGGGGCCACAGCTTGCGGCCGGCCTTGGCGGGGTCGCGCTGCGCCACCCACAGGACGAGGCGGCCGGGGTGGGCGGAGCGGTCGCCCTCGGGCCACACGGTGCTGATGGGGCGGCGCATGGCGGCGGCGAGCGCGGCCCGCTTCTCCAGTACGGCGGTGGCTTCGATGCCGGGCGGGAGGTCGACCTCGGCGCGCCATCCGGGGCCGTCGCGCATGACCTCGGAGGCGAACTCGACGCCGCGGCGCCCCTTCTTGCCCTCGATGCCGATGGCGGCGAGTGCGTCGAACACCTCGGTGGAGTCGAGGCGGCGCAGCACGTTGGTGGCCACGTAGCGGGTGATGAGGGGCTTGTCGCCCTTCTTGCCGGCCACGCCGACCAGGGCGGTGGCCGTGAGGGCGGCGGTGAGCGTCCAGCCGGGCACGAGGAACGCGCTGACCAGCGTGGTGATGCCGACGGCGGTGGCCACGGCCAGGGAGGCGATGCGCCGTGGCCGGACGCGGCGGGAGTGCTCGCGGGAGAGGGCGAGCCACGCTTCGATGTCCGCGGACGCGGCGGCCTTGGCCTCAACGGGCCGGGCCTCGGTGTCGGCGACCCACTTGCCCCAGCGGACTAGGAGGCGGCCAGCGCCGCGGGGTGCCCGGAGCAGCAGGCGGGTGAGGTACACGGGCGCACGCACGGCGTGGAAGCCGGTGACGTGGACGTAGTAGGACGCCGTCCAGCGGGCGGCGTCCACGAACTCGGCGGCGTTGCGCAGGAACGTGGGGATGACGGGCGGGGCTTCGGCGAGGTAGGCCTGCTTCTCGGCGATCCATGTACCTGCGGCTGGGGCTTCGTTGGGCGGGTCGACGGGTCGGGGCTCGGCGTTCTCGACGACTTCGATGATGGTCTCGGTCAGGGTGTCCTGCGCGTCCTTGAGGAGCGTGGGTGCGTCCGGGGGTGCGTCCTTGTGGAGCTGGACGACGTTGTTCGTCATGCTGGGGCTTCCTGCCTCTTGCTGGGGTACGGGAGGCCCGGGGACGGCGGCTGCTTGGCGGTAGGACGCCGTCCCCGGGGCGTAGCTACTTCTTGTTCTTGCGGCGCTCCGCCCGTTTCTCGATGCGCCTGACCTTGTTCTGCAGGTCGGTGAGGTCGACCGCGGGGCCGGCCAGGCCGCGCTTCGCCATCCGGGCGTGCAGGGCGACGAGGTGCAGCTGCTCGCCGCGCGTGAAGTCGCTGAAGCTGAGGTCGTCGGCCATGGTCAGTTGCCCTTTCGGAAGTCGTTGAGCATGGAGCGGAGCACGAGCAGGCACGCGGTCGCGGCGATCGCTCCGACGGCGACGGCGATGGCAAGCAGGGCTGCGGCCATGGCGAGTGCGGTGACCGCGCCGGCTCCGACGATGCCGAGCACCACATAGCTGGCGGGGATTCGCCGTGGTGCCCGGGCGGCCGGCTGCGGGACGGGCTGCTGCTGGGTGGCCTGCTGGGTGGCGAGGACAGCGGCGACGATCCGGACGACGTCCGTGTTCGCGGCGGCGTCTCTGACCGCGGCTTCGGCTTTGTCGAGGGCATCACTCATGCCGCCCACCCCCGGATGCGGCGGGTGATCCGCGGCCAGGCCCAGATGCCGACGGCGGCCACGATGACGGCGGGCTGCGAGATGACCGCGGCGACCACGCCCAGGACGACTGCGAGCAGCGCCGGGTAGGCGACGAGGAGACCGAGGATCGCTCCGAAGATCAGACGCAGCATCATGTCCGGGCCTCCTGGGGGAGCTTGTCGGGGTGGAAGAGGTTGTGTCCGCGGGGCGTCTTCTCGTGGACTTCGAGGCGTCCGTCGGCGACCCAGCTGCGGATGGTGGAGGGGTCGACGCCGTACCGGTCGGCGACGTCCTTGGACGTGAGTAGGACGGGCGGAGGCGGGGGAGCGTCCTCGGTGTCCTGGCCCGTCCCGGGTTCGAGCTCCCGCGTCTCGTCGGTGTCCTCCTCGTCGTCGCGGTCGAGGGTGTACTCGACGGGCTCCGGGACGCGGGGCGTCTGCTCGGGGACGGGCGGGACGGTGGCGGGCGGGGTGGCGTCCCGTGGCGTCTGCCTGGCGAGCGCGTGCGTCCGCCACAGGCTGATCGGTACGAGCAGTGAGACGACGGTGACGAGGTCGAGGCTCACCTTGATGACGCCTGCCTCCAGCGCGTGGGCGGCGACCTGGGCGGCGCCCATGAGGGCGAGGGACAGGGCGATGTCGAACGCCCGGAACCAGCGCAGCGCGGCGATCACGTAGCAGTCGAGGGCGAGCGGCAGCATGACCGCGATGGGCGGCTTGGCGCCGAGGCGGCGGGCGAGTTCGTACTCGGCGGTCGCGGTGAAGGCGATGCCGGCGGCGAGTGAGCCTCTGCGTACCCAGGTGCCGACCTGGTTGAGGTTGCTCACGCGGTGCCCCCGGCGAGGATCTCGGCGAGCTGACGCCCGAGTGCGCGCAACTGCTCGGCGGCGGCCTCAAGGTCGGCGGCGAGCTGCTCGACCTCGTCCGGGGTGTGCGTGCCGGTGATGTCCTGGACCTCGATGTACAGGCCGATGGTCCGGTCGACGCCTGAGAACGGGGCCTGGGTGAGGAAGGCCTTGAACATCTCGCGGCCGTCGGGGGCGATTACGTGCTCCGGGCCGTCGTGGGAGATGTCGGCCTTGTACCCGGCACGCTCGTCGGGGTGGCCAGCGCACCAGTCGGGCTCGGGGATCTCCAGGGGCTTGGTGACGAAGACGTTCACGGTCGCGGTGCGGGGCTCGGTGCTCACCGGCGCTCACCTCGCTCGTCGGCGAGGAATGCGGCGATGGCGGGGAAGTGGGCGTCGACGGAGCGGCGGACGGCCTCGTTCTCGTCGACGGGCTCGGCGTCGAGGGCGCGGAGCAGCAGGCGCAGGGCCTCGCGGAGGGAGAGGACGCTGTCGCTGTCGAGCAGCTGCTGGGCGACGCGGATAGCGACCTGGAGGTCGGTGGGCTCGCGCAGCTGGTCGCGGACGCGGTCGGCGGCTTTCCCGTAGAGGGGTTCGCGGATGCTGGAACTTGCGGGCGCGTCGGGGCGCGCGAAAAGATCGGCCATAGCCGTCTCCTTGGTTGAGTCAGGGAGTTCGGTCAGGGCCTCGTTCGGTGTTGGTAGCACCGGCGGGGCCCGTCTTCATTTGTGAGTACAGATTAGAGCTTGCCACAGTATCTGGCGGTCCGTATAGGTCTGTTACGGAATCAGCGCGTTCAACTCGCCCGCGTCTCGGGCGCGTTGATCGCGTCCCCGCTGGCGCTGTCGGCGTCCGGCTGGAGCGTCCGCAACATCAGGAAGTCCGTGGACTCGTAGGTGCAGGTACACCAGGGGCAGACGAGTCTCGTCTCGCCCTGGTGGTGCCGCAGGACGGCTCCGCACACCACGCCGGACGCGTCCACGGCGACGCAGTTGCCGATGCGCTTGCCGCGGTCGGGCAAGGCGCCGACGATGGACAGGGCGGCGCCCTCCAGCTCGCGGATCTCGGCGGCGAGGTCGCCGGCGGCCGGGTAGGACTCGGCGATCCAAGCGAGCTCCATCCCGAGCCAGCGGGCGGCGCGGCGCACGCGCTCCTCGACGTCGCCGGTGATGGCGGGCTCGCCCCAGCCGCGCACGCGCTGTACGTCGGAGCGCCAGCCCTCGAGGACGAGGGCGATGCCGCCGTACCGGAGGTCGAGGACGGCCTCGTCGACGGGCAGGGTGGCGGCCGCGTGGCTGCGGGAGACGAACTCGGTGGTGGCGCGGCCCGCCGGGCTGAGGAACCCGGCGAGTGCGCTGTAGATCTTCGGCATGCGGTCGAGGCGCTCGGCCAGGGCGAGCGTGTCGCCGGGGCAGAGGTAGCCGTGCTCGAGGTCGCGGTCACACAGGCCGCAGATGGCGGTCACACTCGGCTCCGCTGCTGCAGCTGGTACAGGCGGAGGCTGCTCAGGTATCGGTCGCCAGCGGCCCGCTTGAAAGCGGCCCGGGCGGCGCTCCCGGCCTTGCGGTCCCGGCGGCCGTCGAGGATCCCGTAGAGGATCTGCAGGAGCAGCATGAAGTACATGCCGAACGCGGCACCAAGGGTGAGCAGCTGGGCGTCGTGGTCGTTCACGGTCGTGTCCTTTCGGCGATCAGAAAGGGGGCTCTTCGGGGTGCCCGGCCGGGGCCGGAGCGGGCGGGGCGGTTCCCCAGCCGCCGCCCTGCTGCTGGCCGTTGGCGGGCTTGGCCCCGGCCCACGGGTCCTGCGTGGTGCTCGGCCCCACGGAGGTCTGGCCGCCACCCGCCGGGTTCTTCGTGACCTTGGCGGTGGCGCGGGCGAGGCTCGGGCCGACCTCGTCGACGTCGAGCTCGTACACCGTCCGCTTGACGCCCTCACGGTCCTCGTAGCTGCGCTGCTTGAGGCGGCCCTGAACGATGACGCGCGTGCCGCGGCTGAGGGATTCGGCGACGTTCTCGGCGGCCTGCCGCCACACCGAGCAGGTGAGGAACAGTGAGTCGCCGTCCTTCCATTCGTTGGCGGTCTTGTCGTAGACGCGCGGAGTGGAGGCGATCCGGAACTTGGCGACGGCGGCCCCGGCCGGGGTGAAGCGGAGTTCGGGGTCGTCGACCAGGTTGCCGACGACGGTGATCACGGTCTCGCCTGACATGGCGGACTCCTTCTGTGGTGTGCTGGGTGGGTGGCCGGGCCCGATTCCTGCGGGCCCGGCCGGTGTCGTGCGGGTCAGGCGCTGGCGAGGAACTCGGCGCGCTTGACGGGGTCTTGCATCTCGCGGGCGCTGGCCACCCATGCCGAGTGCATGTGGGTGGCGTCGTCCTTGTGTTCGGCGCACAGGGTGATCCGCAGGGTGCTGTTCTCGGCGGGCCGCTGCTGGTCGATGGTGTTGCGGACGGCGATGACGCCGGGCTTCCCGCAGCTGTCGTGCCCGTGGCTGCATGTACCGGTGCTGACGCCGATGGTCTGCACGGTGAACGTGGTGTCGCGGTCGTCGCCCAGGGCGACGGTGGTCGTGGTCACTGGTTCTCCTTGGTGGTGGCGCGGGTGATCTCGCGGGCGCGGATGTTCCAGACGCCGACCTCGTGGTCGTGCTCGCGCAGTTCGGCCGGCGTCCAGACCATGTCGAGGTGCAGGAAGGCGGGCTGAATGCTGGTCGTGGCGGTGCCGTCAGTCAGGCGGGCGTCGACGACGGTGGCCCAGCCGATGACCGGGCAGACGAGGTCCTCGCCGGCCTCGCGTCCGTAGTCGAAGGCGATGACCCAGTCGTTGCCGGCCGGGGCCATGTTGAGGATGCTGCCGGTGGCGATGTTCATGAGTTCTCCTTGGTGGTTTCTTCCTGGGATTCCAGGAGGTCGGTGTTGACGGCGCCGCCGATGGACACCCACAGGCTGTGGGCTTGGGCGCTGGTGAAGTCGCGGCGGCGGGCCTGGTCTTGGAGCTCGGCGTAGGTGAGGCCGAGCCGGTCGAGTGAGCGGCGGGCCGCGGCGTGGAACTCGGCCTCGGTCACCTCGACCACGACGTCGTCGGCGTCGTCGGGCTCACTGGCCGACTGGGTGTCGGCCTGTCGGCGGAGTTTGGCCGCGTGCCGGATGGCGAGGCCGCGTTGGCGGGCGGCGGCGAGGGCTGCACGCCGCCGCTTGTTCGCCTCGGCGCGGGCGCGGGCGGCGGCGATCTTCTCGGCCACGACGTCGTCGACGTTCACGGTGCGGGCCGGACGGTGTTAAGGACGGGCATGGGGCGCCTCCTGTGGCGGCTGTGGCGACCTCGTCCCGGCGGCTCGCGCTTCCGAGGCCCTTGTCTGTGACCTCGTCCTCGTCCCACCTAAAGAAGTGGGACGAGGGACGAGGTGTCACGACCTCGTCCGGGACGAGGTGGGACGAGGTGGGACGAGGTCATTTACGAGGGATAGCGATCATGGTCGGTAGCCAAAGGCGGACAGAGTGGGTCAATCGACCTCGTCCGGGGGTCGGGACGAGGTCAACCGGCCTCCTTCCTCGACCGGATTGCCCGCTTCTGTACCTGCGGACGGGATGCTGTGGAGGACGGCGCCGCGCGCGCCTCGCTCGGTGCCGATCCGGCCCTCATCAACGAGGGCGGCAACGGCCTGCCGGATGTCCGCCGCACGGCCGCTCACGCGGTCCTCGATGCCCTTGCCCGTCAGCGGCTCCCGGGCGCCCGTCAGGGCATCGAGCACCTTCCGCTTGAGGGCGTTGATGCGCCGCTGCTCCTCGTCGGCCTCGCGGTCCTCCTCGTCGCGCTGGATGGGCGCGTACAGGTGAGCCTCGGCGAACTCGGCGGACTCGGACTTGACGACGAGGTCGGCGTACCAGTGCATGCCGCTGGAGTGCGACAGTCCGTTCTTACGGATCTGGCCGGGCCGGTCCTTGGCGACGCGGATGGTGGACTTGCCGGTGACACCGATGCCGAAGGGGCGCCGGTTCTCCAGCATGTACATCACGCCATTGAGGCCGTTGAGCTTGTGGACGCCGCCGATGCTGTACCGGCCGCGGTTCTCCGCCGACTTGACGACGTGGTCGAGGGTGACGACCGCAGCCCCGGAGTTCATGAGCGGGCGAAGCAGCCGGCGGCCGAACTTGGCGACGTCGGTGTTGTCCTTCAGCTCCAGTCCGAAGAGGCTCATGCCCTCGGTCACGCCGTCGACGATGGCGAGGGTCGGGCTGTGCTCCAGCACCATCGCAAGGTCGATGAGGTCGATGTCGCTGGGGCTGTTCTCGGGCCGGACGTAGTGGAAGCGCTCCAGCACGTCGTCGGGGCGCGCGCCGAGGCAGAGCAGCCGGCCGACCACGCCGCCCGCATCGTCCTCGAAGTCGAGGTACAGGACGTGGTTGCCGTCGTTGATCTCCTGCAGGCAGGCGATGAGCGCGAACCACGTCTTGCCCGCCTCGGACTCGCTGGCGACGCTGTTCATCCGGCCCGGATAGAACAGGCCGACACCGTCGTCCCGGCGCCCCACCGAGGGCTGCGGCGGCCGGTACGAGCCGTCGAGGACCGACCGCAGGTCTTGGGCCGCCCACGTGCGCGGCGCAGGCTCCTTCTCGGCGGCTGCGCCATCCACGTCTTGCCAGTCGACGGGCGGCTCCTCGCCGTCCGGGCCGAAGTAGGCGTCCATGGCCTGGTCGAAGTCGGTCGTCACGCCACCCACCTCCGGTCGCTGGGACGCGTGGCGGCACTGTCGAACGACGCCCGCGCCTCGGAGTCGGTGAGGCCTACGGCGGACGCTGCGGACAGCAGACCCATCTCGGCCTCGGCGAGGTCGATGAGGTTCTGCTCGGCCAGCTCGTGCGCACGGCAGGCCGCGAAGAAGAAGGCGTTGTTGCGGTGGCCCTCGTGTGCGTCCATCACGTGCTGGACCAGGTCAGCCACCGTCCACAGACGGCCGCCGCCGGGCCGCTGCTGGCGCCGCTCCTGGGTGGGAAAGCGGTGCCGCGGTGTGGCGCGCGGCGGCGGGAGCTGGCGACGCCGCTTACGCGGCAGAAGCGCCTCGGGCCAGTCGACGGTCGGCGCGATGTACGAACCGTCGCCTACCCACTGGTAGCGGCCGCCGGAGGAGTGCACGGACGGGGCGAGCAGGATGTAGCCGTTGTGCTTGAAGTCGATGCCGGGCCCGCCCAGGCCGGGCAGGTCGAAGTCGGGGGAGCGGTACAGCTGGTGCAGCCCGCCGCCGCCGGTGAGTTGCATGGTGGTGCCGGGCAGCACGCCGACGCGCTCCTCGAGGGCGCGGTACGACTCGTTGCCGCCGTTGCGCGGGTCGATGTCGACGACGGCCCAGCCGTTCAGCTTGCACGGGGCGCCGATGTTCGCGTCGGGTTCCTCGCGCCACCACTTGCGGACGAGGTCGAGGTCGGTGGTGGCTGCCCAGAAGCCGTGACAGGTGGGGACGCCGCACTGGCAGTTCTCGGGCCGGTGCTTGACGTAGAGGCTGCTCTGCCGGTCGCAGCGCGGGCAGTTGGCGTAGGGGGTCTTGTTCCGCCGGACGCGGAAGACCTTGATGCCCGCCTCGGCATAGGCCTCGGCGGCGGCCGGGAGCTTGGCGGGGATACGGAGGCCGACGGTCACGAACGTGCTCTTCTCTGCGAGCTGGATCAGGTGGTTCGTGGGGCGGGCGGGCGCCGTTGAGGGAGGCGGCGCGCACCCAGGGTCAGGCGGTACTTCGCTTCGACCGGGCGATCTCCTCGGCGGCCGCGGTGATGCGGGTGCACCAGTTGCGGGCCGCGGTGAGGACCGTGAACGCGCTGGGCTGCTGCTGCAGGTCGTGCCGGATGGAGTCGAGGACCATCTCGTGCAGGGCCCGCTCAGCGGCGCGCCGCACGTACTGCTCGGCGTCGTCCCCGGTGCGTGCGGCCTTCTCGGGGTCGACGGGACCCACCGGCCACTGGCCGGGGCGTCGCTCGGTCATGATGCTGCCCTCCGGGACTCGGGCTGGTGGAACGCGGCGCGGATGCGGGCGCGCTGGTCGTCGGTGAGCGGCGGCGCCTGGTCGACGATGCGGATGACGCGTTCCCAGTAGCCGGCGGGTCGGGCCGGGCGGCCGGGGGTGTCCACGAGCTGCACACCCCCGGTCGTCTCGGCTGCGGCGCGCGTCGTCACGTCGTTGCTCCAGCGGGCAGCGCGCGCAGCTGCTCCTCGGTGGCCCCGGCGAGGGCGGCGAGGATGATGTTCATGCAGCGCTCCGGGTCGTAGGAGACCGAGAGCAGGAGAACCATGTCGTCGACGAACTTCTCCACCCGGGGCGATGCCTGGCCGATGGCCCGCATCTGGGCGCGGAAGCCCTCCATCGTGGCGATGTGGGGCGCGGCTACCAACTGCTTGTCGTGCCATGCCTTGCAGTCGGCGCAGACTCCGTACTGGACGCCGGTCTCGCCGGTCTGTACGGCGACGGCGGGGCCGCCCTCGTACACGCACACGGCCAGGTCGTAGGTCGTCATGCCGTCGCCTCCGGCTTCTCCTGGCGGAGGGCGCCCAGGGCCTGGTCCACCCATCCGTCGATGCGGGCTTCCCGGGCCATGTGCTCTCTACGGAGGCGGACGAGCTCGGTGTGTACTCGCCTCAGCTGCTCGACCTGTCCGGCCAGGAGGTTGATGACGGTCTGCAGGCCGTCCGGGTCGAGGGGTGTGATCCAGTGCTCGTCGATGACCTCGATGACGGCGAAGGGGAGCCGACGGGAGATCTCGGCCGAGAAGGGGTTGGCCTCGATGAACGCGTTGAGGACGCGGTACTCCTCGGGCTCGCCGGAGGTGTCGATCGGCAGCGTGACCGCGGCCCTGTCGCTCTGGTTCCAGCAGAAGACGTCCACCGGGTACGACGGGGTCTCTATGTCGGCGACGTGGCTGATCGTGCAGCCGGGCAGGCACACGACGTTGCGGGGCTGGCCGGTCTCCTTGTCGGTGAAGGTCCACGTGCGCGGGGTGTCAGCGCGGTGGGGGTCGCGCTGTTCGATGGGAGTCGACGGCGCCGTTGCCGTCATGGCACTGTTGCTCATGAGTAGGTTCCGTTCTCTTACTTCGCGGTAGGTGCGGATTGCTCGACAGAGGCGGCCGGCTGGTACCCGGCCGCTTCGTCGTTTCCGGCGGACGCTCCGACCTGGTACGTCGGAGCGGCGCTGGCCTTGGCGGTCATGCGACAGCCTTCGGTAGGAGCGGCTTGAGGTGGCTGGCGAGTTCGTCGAGGTCGACGACTAGAGCCAGCCGGTAGAGAGCTTCGATGGAGAGCTGCTTTTCGCCGCGCTCCACCTTGGACAGGTGGCCCGGATCGATCCCGGACATCTGCGCTGCGGCCCGCAGCGACAACCCCTTGGCTTCACGTGCAACGCGCAGCGAGGGAGTCAACTGAGGCGGTTGATCCGTCTGCATGTCGTTGACTGTAGGTCACTGCGGTAACAGAGTCAACGCGATGCAGACAAGATGTTGCTTGCCGTTGACTCCCGGTCTACAGTTGGCCCATGGACAACGACGACTCGACCCCCAGCGAGCCGATTGACCTGCGCAAACTCTCGTCGCAGGAGGCGCCAACCGTTAACCAGTTGGTCGCCTACAACATGACCAGGGCACGCCGTGCCAGGGGCTGGACTCAGCAGCAGGTCGCTGACCGGCTGGTGAATTACACGGGCCGGTCTTGGTCGAAAGCATCGATCAGTGCGGCTGAGCGTTCTTGGCAGGGCGGTCGCCCTCGGAAGTTCGACGCCGACGAGCTCTTGGCGTTGTCCGTCATCTTCGACACGCCAATCGCCTACTTCCTTCTCCCTATGGAGGAAGGAAATACAGCAATCGCCATGGCGCAGCCTGAAGATCGGGGCCATGGCGGCGCATATATTGCGGGCGTACCGCTACTGCTGAAGCGCATCCTCATGGACCGGATGGCGACGGAGGGCGGATCCGAGTTCTTCGTGCGGGCGCACGCGGCGGCCTTGAAGTATCTGAAGGTGGACTGGCATGCCCCGCTGTTCCTGGAACCCGACATGCTCCCCCCGGGCACGATCTTCCCGCCCAACTACCGCTTCGGCGATCCGCTCGACGAACCAGACGACGAGGCAGTCGAAGCGATGCAGAAGGAAGACAGCGAAAAGAGGGCGAAAGAAGCTGCCGCCCAGCTGACCCCTGATCAGCTGCGGGCGATCGTCCGCCTCACTGTCGAAAGCACAACGCAAGCCCTGATTGAGCACCTGGGAGAGTCGGGCGAGGATCAAAACGATGATGCCCCTGGATGGGGAGAGAAGCGCCCCGGAGCTCAAGGATGGGACGAGGAACCCCCATTTTGAGAAACGCCTACCGTTTCCACGCGAACACGACCGCGTCGTAGTCGAAATACCCCCCGTCGGGCATGCGCCCTTGTCGCGGCGTCAGCAGCGTTACTGTGACGAGCGCCCGCAGCACCGAGCGTTTCCGGTCGAGTTCCAGCGCCTTCCACGCCTTCCGGACGTCCGGCGCTCCCACCAGGTCGACGAGCGGGTCCCGTGTCGCGGCGCGGGCCAGCTGCTGCGTGATGCCCTCCAGCTGGCCGCGGGCCGCGTCGGTGCCCTCGGTGAAGGCGGTCAGTTCGATCTGCCCCGCGCCGAACATGCCGCCCAAGTCCTTCATGCGCTGCCGGGCCTTTTCCGCCTCCGCCTGGAGGCCGGCCACGTCCACGTCGTCCGGGCCGGGCAGGAGAAGGTCGTGCGCGTCGTCGCGTGACAGCCGCTCGACGATGACGTCCTCGACGTACTGGTCGACGATCTCGGCGCGTCGACCGCCGCCATGCCCGGTCGGGCAGCGGTAGCTCGGATACTGGCGGCCGCCGGATTGCGTAACGGTCATGCCGGTGCCGCAGTTGTCGCGCCCGCACAGGTAGATCATCGAGCCGACCCATTTCGGCTGAGCACCGCGGTTCAGTACGCGCCCGGGGTCCTTCAGGATCGCCACGACCGCCCGGTACTTCGCCTCGTCGACGATCGGCTCCCACTTGCCGCGGCCGACCTCCTCGCCGCGATAGACCGCGATCCCGGCATTCCTGGGGCGCATCAGCATGTCCCGCATGTCCTGGTGAGTGACCGCGTTCCCGCGGGTCGTGGTGATCCCCTTGTCGCGGCACCACTTCACCAGCGACCGGATCGATCCGCCGGACAGGATCTCGTCCGTCCACAAGCGGAGCGCTTCAGCCTCTTCGGGGACAGCCTTCAGCATGTCGAGTTCGGGCGCCTCGACTTCGTCGCCGGTCTTCCGGTCGACCTTCTTGCGCACCTCGCCGGTAGGCACGCCCCAGCCGAACGGGCGGACTCCGCCTGCCCACTCGCCGGCCATGGCCTTCTGCTGCCGGGCGCGGGCCACCCTGTGCCCTTTGTGCTCGGACTCCTGGCGGGCGACGGCGCCGAGGATGCGCGCGGTCATCCGCCCGGACGGTGTGGCGAGGTCGATGGTTCCGGCCTGCACGGTGTGCGTGGAGATACCGCGCCGGTCGGACAGGTCGATGTACTCCTCCAGTTCGACGATGGAGCGGGTGAGCCGGTCGGTGTGCCAGACGATGACGACGGTGGCCTTGCCCTCGTCGAGGTCGGCGAGCATGCGCCGGTAGTCCTTGCGCAGCTTCCCTGAGAAGGCGCTCACGTCGTTGTCGGTGTATACCTCGACGACCTGCCAGCCGTTACGTTCCGCGAGGGCTTCGCAGTCCTCGCGCTGCCGGTCGACGCCGAGGCCCGCGCCGGTGCGGTCCTGGCTGATGCGGCAGTAGATGACGGCGCGGGTCTTCCCGCCTGCGGCAACGTCAACGGCGGAGCGAAGAGTTGGGCTCATGCTCCCGAGTTTGCACCCCTAGTGGTGTCCCTGTCTCAGTTTCGGCAACCCCAATATGTTGTGATCACACCACTAGCTAACGGCTACAGACCGTTACGTCACCGCAGGTCAAGACATGGAGCGGCCCCGGCCGGCGAGGGGGAGTGTCAGCCGACCGGGGCCGCGTTGGGCCCGTCCGCCCCTAAGAGCTCACGGGGTTGGAGCGGACGGGAGTCTCTTGGCGGGGCTGTTGCTTGCAGGTGCCGCCCCTGTGGGCGAACTGGACGAGGTGCGCCCCGGTGGGGCGGTCGTGCACGATCTCGTCGTAGGGGTCGCCGGGCAGGATGCCCAGTTGGCAGCGGCAGCAGATCTTGGTGCCCTCGTACATCACGACTCCTTCCGGGAAGTCTCCGGGGCGACGGCGCAGCTCGCGCACGCATAGACCTCGACGTCGAGGACGACGGCGCCCTGTCGGCCGCGCGCGATGCCCGCGCTGACGGCGCCGCTCCAGATGTCCTTGCCGCACCAGCAGCACGCCCAGCCGTCGTACTGAGCCTTGCTCAGCTGGCTGACGGGCGGCGGCTCGGGCTTCACCGCTGTATCCCCAGCTGCGCCCACAGTCCGCACTCGTCGGTGGTGATCCCGGTGAGGTGGGCGAGGCCGTTGATGAGCGTCCAGCCGGGCCCGTGGCTGTAAGTGACGGGGAGCGGGTCGGCGCCCTCGGCTGTGATGCGGATGCGGTTGCCCGCGGTCGAGAGGGTCATTTCGATGACGGGGGCGCCGGCCTTGAGGACGGCGACGTACAGCTCATGTGCGATGAGCGGGGCGTCGGGGTGCTTGACGCGGCCGGCAGTCCACAGGCGGACGTGGGCGGCCTCGATGGGCTCGCCCTTGAATGGCTTCCGCCAGGTATGACCCGACTCGGGCATAGCTGTCCCCCGGAGACAGTGGTTATCTGAGTACAGGTACTGCTTATCTGTACTCACAATGTAGCCGGGATTGGCGCTGGTCAAGGGGCAGGGGAGAGTATGTGTACTCAGATTGACGTGATCGCTCCGATTGGGGGTGCCGTGGTGGCACAGCCGGAATACCTTCGGATCGCCGCCGACCTGCGACGCCGCATCTCCTCCGGCGAGTACGGGCCCGGCGACCAGATCCCGACACTCCCCGAGCTGTGCCGCGAGTACGGCGGCGTCTCCGAGACGACGATCCGCAACGCCCTCGCCCTGCTCCGCAACGAGGGCCTCATCGAGAGCCGCGCCCGCGCCGGCACCCGTGTCCGCCCGCGGCCCGCCATCCACCGGCTTGCAGCCGACCGCTACCGGACGACGCCCGGGGCGAAGTCGACGCCGTACACCAGGGATCAGGGCATCGGCTGGTCCGAGTACCGGCTCGACAAGCGGTTCGAGCGGGTACAGGCCGACCCCGAACTTGCCGCCCTGTTCGAGTGCGAGATCGGCGAACGCCTCCTTGCCCGGCACTTCGTGTTCTACGACAACGACCAGCCCACCCAGATGTCCACGTCCTACGTGCGCTGGTCGGACGTGCAGGGCACCCCGGTCGCCGACCCGATCAACGAGCCGTGGCCGGGCGGCACCAAGGCCCAGCTGGCGACGCTCGGCATCCGCGTCACCGCCATCACGGAGTCGTTCACCGCGGCGATGCCCACGGAGCTTGAGGCGGCGACGCTCCGCATCGGCGCTGGCGTGCCCGTGCTGCGGTATACGCGCAAGCACATCGCGGACACGGGCCGGATCGTGGAGGTCGCCCACCCGATCGTGCGCCGCGGCGACACCACTATCGTCGACTTCCGCGTCGAGCTCGACGACTGATCCAGGGCATGATGAAACGCCCCCTGCATGGTCGTGGTGACCATGCAGGGGGCGTCGTCGTGGGTCTACAGCCGCCGGTACGAGGCGGTCATGGTGAGCGTGGCAACGCCGAGCAGTCCGCTCTGCGGGTCCGGGGTGGGGCTCGGGTCGCCCGCGCCGTCGCGGCGGCAGACAAGGGCGTCCGGGTCGTAGGACGGGGCCTGCAGGCTGTAGCCGTCAGGGCAGTTGGGTCCGGCCGGCCCCTGCTCGCCGCGCTCGCCCTGGGGCCCGGGCGGTCCCGTAATAGACTCCCCCGGTTCGCCCTGCGGCCCCTGCGCGCCGGTGGCACCGACCGCCCCCGAGGCGCCAGGCGACGGCGTGATCGTCGGCGCAGCCTTGCCTGGATCGCCCTTGTCGCCCTTGGGCCCCGGCGGTCCGGGGATGGGCACCGGCACTTCCGCGCGGTCCGGCAAGTTCTTGACCGCCTTGGTCGGATCCGGAGCGGCAGGAGTGCCGCCCTTGGCCGTGATCTGAGCGCGCAGTACGCGCACGTCCCCGGCGAGCGTGGACACGGCCTCGCCGCGCAAGTCGGCCTCGGCGGCGAGCTGGTCGGCGCGCGACGCTTCGGCCTGGACTCGGACGTACACGAGGAGCACGGCGCCCGTGAGGGCCAGCAGGAAGGCCAGGAGGGCGAGGGGCTTCCACCGCCGGGCGAGCACACTCTGGGTGCGCGTCATGGTGTCCCCCCAAGCTGGGTGACGAGCAGCCGCAGCCGCGCGACTTCCAGTTCAAGAACCTCGACGCGCTGCTCGGCCTTCGCCTGGTCCGCCTCGGCCTTGTCGCGTTCGGCGACGAGGCGCTGGGTGAGGTTGTCGTAGCCGGTCAATGCCGTGCCCTCCTGCTGGGCGCGCCCTGCGACCTTGGAGCCGTACATGGCTGCCGCCCCCGCCACGACGGCGCTGCCGATCACGCCAAGGGCCGTGACGAGGGCGCCGTCCATGTCACCTCCAGGCCGCGCTCATAGGGCAGGGTCAGGACCCCGACGGGGTGCGCGGCGTGTGGTTGGCGTTCCAGCCAGACAGGAACGTGATGGCGGCCGGGACGATCGCAATGACGATCGGCTGCAGCCAGGAGGGGAGCGGCTTCAGCAGGCTGTCGTCAGCAACGACGCCGTTGAGGACGGCGATGACGAGGGAGACGACGAAGGTTGCCGACGTGGCCGCCTTCACCTTCGCCTCGACGGGCGCACTGGCCATGGGGGTTCTCCGTTCAGTGAAGGGGTCAGACGTTGGGGACGTGGAGCTTGTCCCAGCTGGACTTGCCGGGGATGCCGTCGGCATCGCTGCCCGCGTAGCCGAGGTGGCGCTGCCAGGCCGCGTAGGAGCGCTCGTCGCCCGAGCCCCATACGTCGGCGTTGGCGTCGGACTGGTAGCGGCCGCAGCCCACGGCGACGAGCCGCTTGTGCATCGCCGCGATGATCGGCGACCTGCGGCCAGCCTTGAAGAAAGAGGCGCCAGGGAACGGCTCGTAGGATGGCTTGGCCGACGTGGCGGTGGTGCCGACGAACTCCGGCCAGCTACCGGGGTCCTGGTGGTCGTTCTCCGGGACCTGGGAGTGCCCGTACCAGCCGCCTTTTGACTCCCACACGGTCTCGCTGCGGTGCGGGGTGAAGTCGACAGGGCGCCCCATGGGCCACGCGTTGGCGACTCCCCAGGAGTGCACCCAGGCCTGCAAGTCCGCCCACCCCTTGCACGGAGTGTCCGTGAGCTTGGCGTACACGCGGTCGCCGACACGGCAGTACGGGAAGAAGAGCGCTTCCACCTGGATGACCACGGAGCCCGCGCGGTTGGTGCGCGTCCCTCCGGCCTTGTCGACCAGCGACTTTGAGCGCGAGTTGGCGGGCACGAACTGCGTGAAGTGGCCCTCGAACGGGTCCCAAAGGACATGCGGGGCGACCCCCGAGCCGCCGCCCGCGAAGTACGAGCGGAGCGCGGTGTAGGAGACCAGGTCGACCGGCTTGGCCGCGGTCGCGTTCTTGTCCCACGTGATGTGAGCAATGGCCTTGGCGGGGCCGCCGTCCGTCGGGGCGTGGTCCCCGACGTCCAGCCGGGCGGCGCCCGGCATCCAGAGGTCAGGCATGGTGCTCCAGATATGAAGAAAGCCCCGGCCTGACGGCTCGGGGCGTTGAGTGGGGCGGGGGTTACGCGGTGGGCGTCATCTGCTCCGAGTAGGAGTACGAGCGCGTCGCCGACACCAGCCGGAAGGCCCCCGATGCGGTGACCGTGTCGACGAACTTCTGCACGATGGCCGGGACTTCGGGGGCGTCCGGGTTGTCGGTGGTCGCCTCCACGGTGAAGGTGACCGGGTAGTCCCCGGCGGTGTCCACGCTGTTGACGATGACCTTCCACTGGCTTGCGGTCGGTCCTTCGGGGATGCCCAGAGGCATGGCAGGTCAGCTCCCTATCCGTCGATGATGAACCCAATGTGCAGGCGCAGGTTGCTGCCGGAGGCGATGGTGTCGCTGGCAGTGCGCAGCGTGCAGATGCCATCGGTGCCGATGACCCAGCCGCCCTCTGCGGCGCCGTTGTCCCACGTGCCGTTGATCGTTCCGGCGGTAGGGCGCCACCCTGCCGGGACGGTGGCGATCTGGGTGTCGGTGATATTGCCGGTGGTGGCGGTGATGGCGGCACCCGAGCGGTTCATGTACAGGTCCAGCACGACCATGTTGCCGACGCGGTAGCCAGAGAACGAGTTCACGGCGAACCCGGTCGCGGCCGTCAGGCCGGCCGTGGTCGTGGTGGGCGAGTCGTTGTTGAGCCGGTCGGCGGTGATCTGCATCCCGGCAAGCCATGCGGTCATCGTCGGCCTCCTACATCGCCACGTAGACGGGGTTGGCGAGGCTGATGGCCTGGCCGACGGCGTGGGACTTGACCACGCCGTTGATGCTGCGCGTGACGGTGAACGTCTGCGGGTTGATGACGTTGAAGTCGTCGTAGGACGCCGTCACCGGCAGCGTGTTCGTGTTCGCGCTGGACAGGATGGAGCGCACCCCCACCGATCCGGCGGCCGCGAGGCTGCTGTCCGTGACGGTGGCCTGCCAGGCCACCGGCTCGGTCCCGGACACCGGCCACGCCTTGGCGCGCAGCGTCGTCCCGATCACCTGAAGACGGATCTTGAAGAAGGTGCCCGCGGCGTGCGTTCCCGGCACGGTCACTGTCGTCAGGTCCGTCTGCGCGCCGGCCACCCGCTTCTGGATGACCAGGGTGAGCGTCTGGTCGGTGTTGAAGGCCAGACGCCCGTAGTAGAGGTTGTTGCCGTCTGTGTACCGGGCCATGGGTCCCACGTAGTGCGGGCCGCCGGTCGCCAGGGCGGACGTGGCCACGCTCACCACGACGTCCACGTCCGCCGACGGGGCCGCGATCACGGTGTACCGGCTCACGTTGACCGAGGTGAGGCTGTGCGTGCCCACGCTGCCGTTCACTGCGTACTCCGAAGCCGCGCCGCCCGAGTTCGTCCAGGAGCCGCCCACGGTCGCCGTACCCCACCCGTTGGAGACGGTGCGGGTGAATGTGTCCTGGACCGCGCTGGTGCACGCGGTCACCCGCATCACCTCCCCGCCGGTGCGTACGTCGAAGGGGAACTCGGTGGGGTATGTGCCCGAGTCGATCCAGCGGGCCAGGCCGGTGGTGAAGACGTCCACCCCGGTCTCGGTCGAGTCGAGTGCCTCGGCGAGCTGGCATCCGCCTGTGTCGGCGCGTCCGTAGGTGGCGGAGCCGACGATGCCCGCGTCCCACGGCTGGCCGGGCACGCAGTTGAACGTGATGGTCCAGGCGTCCGGTCCGGCGGTCTCGGTGTAGCCAGCCACCAGGACGTCGACGGCGTCCGGGCCGTGGTCGGCGGGCAGGTTCGTGAGCCGGATCTTGTCGCCGACGTCGAGGCGCAGGATGTCGTCGATGAGGGCGAACACGCGGGTGTTGGCCAGGTTGAGGGTGATGCGGGTGTAGCGCACTCCGGCGTAGGTGCCGAGGTGCACGCGCATCCCGGCGACCTGCCAGGCCTGGGCGTCCGTGTACAGGCTGTACGTGTACGACCGGTCGTAGCGGCCCACGCCGCCGTTCTCCGGGTCCTGGACGTTCAGGTCGCCGGTCTCCTGCACCACTCGGGCGGGCACGGAGCCGAACTCGCGCTGCACCGTGACGTCGTTCTCGGTGAGCTTGTCGTCGTCGACCGGCTTGAACGGCGGTGCGAGCAGCCCGGCGGAGTAGTCGAGGGTGAGCCCTGGGGGCTGGTTCCACAGCGTGGACTGTCCGCGGTGGATGACCTCGGCCCGGTCCCGGGCGTCGAGCAGGTAGCCGAAGTTGGTGTCGGAGGCCTCGTTCATGAGCTCCAGCAGCTTCTTCGACCCCTGGATGCCCATGGGCCGCTGAAAGGTCGACTCTCCTGCCACGGTGGCCGTGTAGCCGGATTCTGCGGCCAGGCGCACGATGCGGTCGCCGGCCTTCTCGCTCTGGAAGCCGGTGAGGGCGGCGTACATGTTCGCGGCCGAGGGTCCGGTGCCGTCCCAGTAGGTGATGAACCCCATCTGCTGGTCTGCCCCGTTGACGCCGCCGCCGGAGACCAGGGACCAGGACGCCGAGATGTCGCGTACCGCTTTGACGACCAGGCCCGACAGAGTGCCTGATCCGCGTGAGACGCCATCGACGTAGACGGCCCAGGTGGTGTCGGTCGCCCCCGGGTCCACGGTGAGGCGTAGGTGGTGGGGGTGGCCGTCGTCGAGGATGCCAGCTGAGGAGATGGAGGTGAGCAGGATGGAGCCGGACGTCGTCTCGCCGAGCAGGCCCCGGTAGACGCTGATGGAGTTGGCGTTCTGGTCCACCAGCATCTGGAACCGAACGCGCTTGTCGGCGTCCGTGTACGCGCCCAGGTCGTTGATCTCGAAAAGGGGCGCGGAGACCTGCCCGCCGCCGGACATGAAGAAGTCCACCGACCAGGCCGAGGCCGCCGAGGTACTCACCGGCACCTTGCCCTTGATGATGCCGCTGGTCTCCGCCTTGAAGTTGACGACCTGTTCGACCCAGTCGGCGAGCCTGCCCGCCTGCCACTCCGGGACGGCGGTGCCCTGGGTGAGCTGGTACACCATGTCGGCTCCACCGAGCAGGCTGGCGCCGCCCTGGGCGTTTGTCTGCTTGCCGTCGGTCAACGGCCAGCATTCGATCGGGTCGTGGGCCTTGATGTAGCGCAGCAGCGCGGAATCGGTGGGCTTGTTGCCCGCATCCATGCGCCGGGTGACGCCGGCCGGGGTGATGCTGACGTAGTTGTCGTTGCCCGACAGGTCCCTGGTGGGCGGCCAGGCGGGCACCTCACCGGACATGCGGATGAGCTTGTTGGTGAGGGCCGCGGTGCCCGCAACGGTCCACGTCTCGCCGGTGGCGCCGGTGAACGAGGTGCCGCCGGACGTTCCGGCGGCGGTGGCCATGTTCACCACCGTGGTCCCGGCGATGCCGTTGCGGAGCTGGAGGGCGAACACCTTGCCGTTCAGGGGGTTGTCGGTGAGGTTCGCGCAGTCCCCGACCTCGATGCCGGCGGTGCCGTCGAACACTGAGGTGGTCGCGGCGCCGATGATCGGGGCGCCGAGCAGGTGCCATTCGGTGTCGTTGACGGTGCGGCCGGTGTAGAAGCGCAGTTCGTATCCGCCGGCCCCGTTGTTGACGTCGAGGGTGACGCGCAGGGCGAGACGCTGCCCGTTGTAGGCCTTGAGGCCCTCGGTGGAGAACTGGACGATCCGGGATGCGAGTGTGCCGTCCGGGGACCAGTAGAAACTCGGCTGTCCGCTGGAGCCCATGAGCAGGGCCCAGCTGCGGTTCTCCCCGGAGGTGCTGTACCGGGCGGCCACGTGCTGGTGGAGCGTCCAGTCCTCCAGCGCGACCTCGACGCGCAGATCCAGGTCCCCGGCGATGGTCAGGGCGGCGCTGTCGGGCGTGGTCAGCTTGGCGCCCGCGGCCCCGGGCAGCGCGGCCAACGGTGAGCCGACCGTGTACCCGAGCCGCATGGGGGTGTTCCGCCCGATCAGCCCGTACAGCGGCGAGGTGGGGTTACGCGGTCCGTACCGGTTGTCGCGGCTGTCCAGGTCGCACGAGCAGGTCGTGGGTTCGGCGCTGGACGACGACTCTGACGACAGCCCCCGGGTGATCGTCACGGCGGACGTCGTGACGCGGACGTCGTCCGTGATGGTGCTCCAGGCGCCGCTGTAGAACAGCTCGGCCCACACGGGCGGGGGCAGGTTCGGCACGACTCACCCCCCGGCGAACTTGACGACGTCGCCGCCCGCCATGGTGCGGACGGACTCCTGGAAGAACTCACGGAAGGCCCGCGGCCCACGGAACTCCATGACCAGGCGCACCTCGGCGGCCTGGCGGCCCATGGCGGACGCGGCCCCCGTGAACGGAGCCACGCCGCCTGACTGCGCAGCGGGGCGGTAGGCGGCCGGGTTGATGAGCGTGGACATGGTCTTGTCGAGGACGCCACGGTTGTTCTCGGCGCCCATCGCGATGCCCGGCGGGATCCAATGGCCCACCGAATCGGCCATGAGCTTGGACGGCGATCCGATGTCGAGTGCATCCATGATCGGGCCCGGGATGACGTCCCTGGCCCAGCCGAGCAGGGTGCTCTTCAGCCAGCTCCCCATGGCCTTGATGCCGTTCCACAGGCCACGGACGACGTCCAGGCCCTGGTTGTAGAGCAGATTGTTGAGGTTGCCGAGGGCGCCCGCGATGCGGCCGGGTAGGCCTATCACCCAGTTGATCAGGGATGTGGCCTTGTTGACGGCAGCGTTCTTCATGGACTGGAAGGCGCTGGTGGTCAGATTCCACAGCATGCTGCCCAGCCCGGACAGCGCGTTCCAGATCTTCACCGGCAGCATGATCTGCCAGGTGACCAGCTCCGTCAGCTTCTGGATGGCCCAGTCCTTCGCCACGCCGAACCAGTGCGCGAACTTCCCGGGGAGCGTGCCGAACCAGGAGAAGGCGTCACTCAGCCACGACACGGTGGCGGAGAACGCGATCTTGATGGCGCCCCACACGGTGGACCAGATGGTCTGGAACCAGGTGGTCTTGGTCGCGATGATCACGATGACGGCGATCAGGGCGATGATGGCGAGGACGATCCATGTCATCGGGTTGGCGAGCAGCGCCGCTGTGGATGCCCAGATTTCCGCGTTCCAGATGGTCTGTGCGGCCGAGGCGATGGCCGTGTACGTGGCGTAGATCTTTTGGGCGACCGAGACGGCGAGGACGGCGGCCGCGATCCCGCCCAGGATCCCGATGAGAGGTTCGAACGCGCCCTTGTTGTCCATGGCGAACGAGACGAATACGCCGCCGACCTCGGCGAGCTTGACGGTGGCCTGCCGCTTGAAGGTCTCCAGGGCGGCGGCCGGGCTGTCGCTGACGGTCTTGGACATCTTGTCCGCGGCGCCGCCGACCTTGCCGAGCGCCTGCACGGCGGTGGACGGGTCCAGCTTGTAGAGCGCCTGCCCCAAGTCCTCGGCCTGGGTACCGAACAGCTGGGTGGCGACCTGGGCCTGCTTGACCGGGTCCTTGATGCCGCGCAGCCGGTCGAGGGTCTCGTCGAGAGCCTGGGTCGCGCCCTTGCCGCCCTTGCCGATCGTCTCGGACATGGTCTTGGCGTTCAGGCCAAGGGACTTGAAGCCCTGGGCAGTGGTCGTGGAGCCATCCACGGCCCGGATGCTGAACTCCTTGATGGCGTCGGCGACGAGGTCGGCATCCCGGGCGCCGCCCTTGAGGCCCTGCGAGAGCAGGCCCATGGCGGTCTGGCCGTCCAGCCCGAACTTCTTCCACTGCACGCCGTACTCGTTCACCGTGTCCAGCAGGTCGTCGGCCTTGTTCGCGCCCGTCTGAAAGCCCCGGGTCAGGATGTCGAACGCCTCGTCGGCGTTCTTCGCCAGGCCGGTCTTGAGCATCTGCCCGACCGCGGCCGTGGTCGGCCCGACCTCTTGGTCGAAGGTGGAGGCCAGGGCCAGGGCCTTGGACGTGACGCCCTCCAGACCGCCCTTGACCTTGGAGACGTCCCCGATGTTGTTGTAGACGCCCTTGATGGCCTCGTCGACCTGCTCGGTGGACTCGCCCCAGTTCTGGGCGTAGACGTCAGCGGAGACCTTGGACACCTTCGCTGCCTCGGCCGGGCCGAGGCCGAGCTGAGCGGCCAGCTTCGCGTTGGCTGCCGACATGTCCATGGAGGCCGCCACACCGACGCCGAGGGCGCCGGCCACACCGGCCGAGATGCCCGTGGCGACCTCGCTGAACTTCTCCTTGACTTTGCCGAGGGTCTCGGAGACTTCCTCGCGCGCGACCAGGTTGAACACGAGTGAGGTATCGCTCACCGGCCCGCCTCCCTCCTGGGTAGCGGGCGGTCAGCGCCCCGACTTCATCTTCTCGTTGGCCTTCTGCTGCGCCTCGATGTAGGCGTCGATCCAGTCGAGGTACGCGTCTGTCTCCTCGACGGTGAGGGTGTCCCAGTCTCTGCCGACGATGCCGAGCAGGCGGGCGGCGTCGCCGAGTCGCTTCAGCCTGCGATCGGCAGCTGGGCTTTTCCCTCTTCCTCCGGGTCGTCGTAGGCCTCGGCGATCTCCTCGTCGAGCTTGGCGCGGACGGTCTCGAGCTGTTCTGGCGGCACCGAGTCGGGCAGTTGCTCCCGCATCAGCAGCAGCTCACCCTTGGAGTGCTCCAGGGTGAGCTCATCCCAGGCGAAGTCGACGTCGTCGAACTTCAGCGTGGGGTGCTCCCGCTTGAGGTAGACGAACAGCAGCGCCCGCCGGCACCGGCTGTTGCCCTTCAGTACGTCCTGCGAGAACTCGGTGAAGTTCTTGCCGGTGAGCCGCTCGATGGTCTCCCGCTCGGCGCTCATGAGCTTCTTGGGCAGGTACTTCCAGCGCTGCGGCTCTTCGCTGCCCTCGGGCTGGTAGACGAGATACATGGGTGTCCCCCCTCAACGAGCCCGGTTCGCGATGCGCCGGGCCATGTCTTCCATTGCCTGTTCAACGGCCTGCTTGTAGAGGCCTTCACGGCCCCGGAAGGCCCTGTCGAACCACTCCAACTTGCCGCGCTGGTGCACCCAGACGTCCCGGTTGCCGTAGACGGGGTGACGCCAGCCAGACGCCCGGTTGGTGCGCTTCGGGGCGTTAGCGAAGCCCCGAATGTTCTTGGTCTTGAAGGCCTTCACGCGGGCCCCGGACCAGCGGCCGCCGAGCTTCACCTCGGGCCGGATCTTTCGGGCAATCGACGTGCGCAGCGCCGGGCTGGCCCCGTGCAGGGAGACCATGCCCATGATGGAGCCCTTGGCCTGCTCGGCACCCGGCTTGAGGGCCTCGCGCATGTTCTTCGCCAGCTCCTTGCGGAGCTCCTTGCCGTCCTCCTCGGCGCGGATGGCCCGTACCAGGGCGGCCAGGCCGTCGTGCGTCTCGACGCCGAGGCTGAACGGCGGGCCGCCGCCGGCCATCAGGACGTCGCTCGGGTCACGGCCCCCGATGTCGGGAAGCCCATGCTGACGGTGGCCTCGTCGCCGACCGACCCGGTGATCGGGTTCCATCCCTTGATGAGGATGCTGCCCGTGTACTTCGGGTTGGTCGTCGAAGCGGCGCCCTGGTCGGCGCGCACCTCGAACGGCACGACCGTGCCCAGCAGCGGCCACATGATGGCGTCCAGCTGGGAGGCGGCGAAGTCCTGGAGGAACTCGCAGCCCAGCTCGCCGGACTTCAGGCCGCCGATGACTTCCTTCCAGCCGAGGCTGGCGTAGTTGGTGACGTCCTTCTCCTCGACCTCGACGGTGAGCTCCGCCTTCTTCGTGAAGGTGTTCAGGACGTTGGAGTTGATGGACAGGTACTCGGCAAGCAGAACCATCTTCGGCACGGCCGGCCTCCCTTTCAGACATGACGAGATGCCCGGACCCAGGAGGCGGGCCGGGCCGGGGGGTTGGGGTGATCAGTCGATGCCGAGGGCGGCGGCGAACAGGAACGACGGCGTGGTGCCGCTGATCGTCCACGCCACGCGCCACCACGTATCGGTGATGGCCGTGCCCGCGGTGCGCAGGATTTGCCCGCCCACCGCGGTCGCCGCGGTGAACGTCAGGCGGGTGGTGGGGCTGGCGAACGTGTTGTCGACGGACGACTCGACACGCGCGGTGATGGTCGGCGTGGCCGTACCGGCGACGGACAGCACGTGCAGGGACGCGTACAGCCGCGCGTTCGCGGCAACAGCGCCGAGGTTGAGGCCGGTGCCGGTACCGGTGGCGGTGCGTGCGATGCCGGGCGGGTGGGCGAACTGGCCGCGCACCAGCGGCCACGCGCTCTTCGCCGCACCGGACCAGGGCGCGATCTCGCCGACCTCACCGAACAGCTTGTACTCGGACCGCAGCGCCGACATGAGGTAGGCCAGGTCGCCCACGTTGGCCGCGTTGTTGGCGCTCACGGACCAGGGGCCGACGCCGCCGAGCTGCGACCAGATGGCGTCGTCAACCTTGGTGGGGTCGAGGGCCTCCCACTGCCCCTCACCAGACAGTTCCGCTGAGGCGATGCCGCCGACGACTTCCTTGTAGCCCTGCGAGCCGTAGTTGGTGGCGTCCTTGACGTCCACCTCGGACGACAGCTCGATCTTGTTGGAGTTGCTGGTGAGGTCAACGCCGACCGCGAAGCACCGCACGTTGGTCAGGACGGACTTACTCATCGGCCGGCGCCTTCCTGCTCTTGCGGCCGCGCGGCCGGGTCTCTTCGGTGACTTCCTCGGCGACGCCGGACGCCACCAAGTGGGCGGCAACCGTGGTCGGCAGGTCGTCAATCTCGGTGCCCTCGGCAGGCCAGGGCCGGTCGTGGAGCACGGCGCCCTCGGGCATGCCCTGGATGATGCGGATGCGCATCATGTCCTCCCATCTCCGATGACCTTGACGGCGAGCTCGGCGCCCACGTAGCTGGACCCCTGGTGCTCGTACCAGCGGTAGCCGGTTACGCGCTGCAGGTGGATGTCGTCTGCCAGGCCGCCCAGGGCCAGCTGTCCGGGGGCGCCCCGCATCGTCTGGAACGCCGCCTTGAGTGAGGCCGCGCCCGCGCCGGACAGCATCCCGTCTAGGATGCGCTGAGCGGAGCGGTCGTCCGCGCGGCCCGCCAGCACACGGCAGGTGATGAGCAGCTCGTCGGTGCCGCGGCCCATGGTCTGGTCGTAGTTGACGTCGACCTCGCCGACGAAGAAGCACGGGGCCACCACGGAGTCGGGCACGTAGCCAGTGCACGTCAGCTTCCCAACCCCGGTCGGCAGGGTGACGCCCGTGCGGACGGCGTCCGCGATCGCATCCTTGATGGGTGAGATCTGCACCGTCGCCCCCTATCCGAAGCCGGGCAGGACGAACGGCTCGATGAGCGCCCACACGTCCGGGTCCCGGCGGGACAGGTTGCGCACACCCCACTCGGCCGAGCCGATGATGCCCTCCGGGGAGTCCTTGCGCTTGTACAGGCGGGATGCCTGGATGAGGCAGGCCTGCGCGATGTCGTCCGGGACAGCCGGCCACCCGAACTTCGCAGTGACCCGGATGCGAGTGAAGGCTGTGCCCCAGATTGTGAGCGGCCGCAGCAGCCCGGTGATGGGGTAGCCGTCGGCGAGGGCGTTGTCGGGGGTCGTCTCGTAGGTGCCGGTGATGTCCGTGAACACTCCACCGCCGGTCGATGCCGACTCGACCGTCATGCCGGTGGTGTCGCCGATGTCGTCGACCTTGAGCACGTCACCGTCTTCTTCACGGACGATCTGCTGGTGCAGCCGGTAGGTGCGCGCCGTGACCGTGGTGTCCAGCCAGAAGCGCCGCCCGGTGGCCCGGTCGATGCCGCGGGATGCCGAGTTGAGAGCCTTGGTCAGCAGGGCGTCCCGGGTGGTGTCGTCCGCCTCGATGCCCAGCTGCGCCTTGAGGTCGTCGAGGGTGGCGTACTCGGTGGCCATGTCAGGTGGTCTCCGAGCCCTTTGCCCGGCGACCCTTGGGCGGCGTCGAACGGGATGACGCCCGGCTCGGCTTGTCATCTGTCGGCGGCTCGGCGCCGCGCAGCTTGAGCTGTTCGTCGACCTCGGCGACGCGGTTGGTGAGGCCGCGCTGCACCAGGCCCTCGCGCTCGCGCAGCAGCGCGGCGACCATCGAGTCCTCGGTCTGGGGTGCGTCGGGCATTGCTTCGCTCCCGGGGGTGGTGGGTGGACCGCGAGGGCCCGCCGGAATCGTGGCGGGCCCTCGCGGGTGGATCAGACGCCGGTGAAGGTCGGCGTCACGAGACCCGTGCCGCCGATCTTGCGGGCCTGCGTGTAGCGGGCGTGGGTGTACGCGAAGTAGCCGTACACGACCATCAGGACACCGAGGTTGGCCAGCTTCGGCTGCTCCGCCCGGATGTACATCGGGGCGTTCGGGTCCTCCCACAGGTGGCACTCGTTGCGGTCCACGAGGTAGACCTCATCCTCGTTGGTGCCCGCCCCGTAGTTCGTCGCGATGTTGTTGTCGACGACGACCGGAGTGCCGTTGGGCAGCGTGCCGCGCACGCCGCTGCCGTAGGTCGTGCCGAGGTTGACGCCGGACATCTGCGCGGCGATGCCCGGCTGGCTGATGAGCGGCCAGGTGGACGACAGGGCGTTCTGCATCCAGTACCAGCGGCGCGAGTGCATGACCGCGATGTTCTCGCCGGACGCCTGGTCCAGCAGCGCGGCCTCGACGCCCGACAGGCCTTCCAGGATCTTCGGGTAGAACTCCGTCGCGGTCGGTGTGGCGTCGGTGTACGCGACGGCGGTGGCCACGTTGGTCAGGCCGTTGGTGGCCTGGTTGAGCAGCGTGGAGTCCAGCGTCGTCGCGTAGCGGCGGAACAGGTCGTCGAGGACGACCGGCTCGACGCCAGCGCCGCGCTCGATGGCCTGCCGCGACAGCGTCTGCTGGCCCGCGTTGGTCTGCACGTTGATGGTCATCAGCGTGTCGTCGATGTCCGTCTCGGACACCGCGCTGTTCTCCGACGCCTGCAGGGCAACGCTGGTCGCCGTGGTGATGCGGGACAGGTTGACCGTCATGCCCTGGGCAGGCAGGTCATGCCCGCGGATGGCGTCCGCGAACGGGCGACGGGCGGCCGCGGCCGGGGCGTACAGGTCCGTCAGGTACTGCGGCACCACCAGACCGGAGAACGCGCCCGTACCGGCCGCGCGCTGCAGCTGGTCGCCGCGTTCGACGCGCTCTTCCTGCATGTGCCGGCCGAGCCGGTCGCGGGCCTCGTAGTCGCCAAGGAACGCCGCGGCGACGTCCCGCTCGAAGCTGGAGCCACGCCGGTCCTGGTCGGGCCGGTACGTGCGCTCCTCGGCGCCCACGCGGGCGACCTGGTCGTAGGCCGGCGCCCGGTTCGCCGCGGGCGTGGTGCGCGCCTGCAGCTGCGCGAGCTCGGCCTCGCGGGCCTCCTCAGCCTCCAGCTCAGCAAGAGCCTCCTGGCGGCGGGTGACCTCGGCGTCCGCAGCGTCGCGGCGGGCGACCTGCGCGGTGACAGCCTCCTCGGTCAGGTTCTCGTCGGAGCGGAGCGCGACCAGCGCGTCCTGCTCCTGCTGGCGAGTGGTGATCGCCGTTCCCAGCGCGGTACGCGCCTGGGCGATCAGTTCGGCGAGCGTCACGGCTCGTCCTCCTTGGTCGATGGATTCCAGACGCCCCGGTCCAGGTCAGACGGCCACCCGAGGCATGGCGCCGGGTGGGCTCGTGCGCGCAGAGCGCAGGGCAAAGCTCCCGCCGGACGGCGGGAAGATCAGGGGTCAGCGGGCGAGCGCGATCTCCAGGAGCGCGCGGGCCCGGCTCGACGGCGCGGCCGCGGGCTGTCGCAGGCTCGCCCCCGTGTACGGGTTGGCGCCGTAACCGACGATCGCGACGTCGCCGCGGTGGATGTCGTACCGGTTGATGCGGTACTCGGTGTAGTCGGGGCTCCACTGGCCCGACTCGATGCGGAACGCGAACGACATCTCGTCGACCAGGCCCGAGCGCAGCTTCGGCGCGATGTACGCCACGTCGTAGTCGTTCGGGTCGAGGGCGGGCGCACGCACTTCCAGGCCGCTGGAGCTTTCGGTCAGCAGCAGCGTGCCGGTGGTGGTGCGGGCCAGGCGCCGCAGCTGATCGTGTCCGAGGACGAGCGGCACGTCGAGGTCGGCGCGGGCCAGCGAGTCGGCGCCCGCACCCTCGCTGACGATCTCCGTGTACGGGCCGAACATGTCCCACATCTCGTAGGCCTGCTCGTACACAGTCGCCTGGCCAACGAACTCCAGGGTCCCGCCGTCACCGGCCTCGCGCACCTCGACGCCGGACAGGGCAGCGCGCACCGTGGCGCGGGATCCGGCCTGCTCGGCGCAACGGCGCTGCGAGGGCCGGTCCACGCGCTGCCGGACGTTGTGGGCTCGTTCCGCCGCGGCCGCGGCGAGCGTGATGGTCATGACGGTGCTCCCGGTACGGCGGTCGTGGGTTGCGCGGGGACGGAGCGCGAGCCGAAGAGGCGGTCGAACTCGGCGAGCTGGTCCTCGGTGAAGGGCGGCCGTTCCTCGAGCGCGCGCGCCTCGGACGGGGCGAGCGTCCTCGAATCGATCTGCGTCTTCAGGGTCTGAGCGCGAGCCGCCGGGTCCATCCGCAGGAGCGCGTCGGTGTTGAGCTTCACGTAGCGCGGGTTGGACACCAGCTTCCGGCTGAACGCGTCTTCGCGACGGCCCACGGCCGGCCCCAGGTTCATGATGAGGAACTGAAGGTTGCGCTGGCTGATGTTGGCGTAGGTGACGCTGCTGCCTGATACCGCGGCGTCGATCAGGTCGCTGGGCACGCCGAAGAACCGGGCGATGTCGCTCATGCCGAACTGGCGGGCCTCGATGAACTGCGCCTGCTGGGCTACGGCTTGGATCGGGTTGTACTCCCAGTCGGCGCCGTGCACGAACACGTCGCCGTTGGAGACGGCCGCGCGGAACGCCTCCTTGGCCTCCCGTGCGCTCTTCTTGTCGATCGTCTTGGAGGTGTTCTTCAGCGTGCCCGACGGGATGATGCCGGCCCCGAACCAGTCCCGGGCGAACTGCTGCGCGTTCAGGGACTCCTCGATCGTCCACGCCGCATACGCCACCGGCGACAGGCCGAGCGGGAACCCGGCCACGGTGTACTGCTTCTCATGCCACACGTCCCACGGGTCGTACTCGGTGCCGCAGATCTTGAACTTCTTGATCTGCGAGCCGTTGGCCCGGACAGTGACGTCGCCGAGGTTCACCAGGTCGACGCGCCCGGGCAGGCCGCGCCCGTCCGGGCCGATCACGCCCGTGCGTTCCGTGATCAGACCGAAGCAGTTCCCGCCCCGGTCAAGGTCGAACTCGGTGGAGTACATCCACTCCTTGATGCCGACCTCCTGCCCGCCCGGGTTGACCAGGACGGGAGGTTTGGGCACCTCCACCTGCAGGCCCTGCACCTTGCGGTACACATCGATCGGCATCATCGACACCAGGTCCGCGCGCAGCCGCAGGCATGCCCACACCGCGGAGTGCCGCAGCGCCGTGTCGTTGGTGACGTGCACGCTCCTGCCGCCGAGACGGTCCTCACGGGCCAGGTTCAGCAGATCCTCGGCGGTGACGATGTTCGCGTCGCGGGTGAAGACGCGTCGCACCTTCGACCAGGCGCCCATACGTGCCTCCCTACGCGAACGAGTCGCTGATGTCGTAGTCCTCGATCACGTGCGGGCCCCGGATGAGCAGCGCCCAGCGGGCGAACGTGACCGCGCACAGCGGGCTGATCTCGGTCAGCGAACTGGTGCGGTCAAGCGTCCAGGCGTCACCGTTGCGGCGCGTCCTGGCGCCGTTCACCGCGGCCGTGAGCGGCACCTGGTCGAGGTGGACGACCGTGCCCTGGTTCATGGCGTCGGCCATCTGCCCGCACGCCTCCGTGATGTCCCCCGAGCGCATCACGGCCAAGTCGCCGCGCTCCGGATGCTCCTTGTCCTTGGGCACGTCGATGCCCGCGGCGATCAGGTCGTCGATGAGCGAGCCGGCCGGGGCGCCTGCCGAGGCGACTGCCACGGCAACCGGCTTCCACAGCTTGTGCAGCCGGGCCATGGCGGGCACCACCCAGTCCGTACCAGCACGCCGCGCGACGACTTCCAGGTGCACCTTGCCGTCCGGCCGGCGACAGGCCGCGGCGATGGACGCGTGCTTGCGGTCCTGCGACACGTCGATCGCCAGGGCGACGTCGGTGTTTGCCTTGCTGCCAGCGTCGACCAGGCCGGGCCACTTGCCCTTGGGCACGTTCGGGTCGACGGGCGGCGTCGGCTTGCGGGTGCGGTTCAGGTAGGCCCGGTCGAACTCGGCCGGGTCCATCTTCTCCAGCTCGGCGGCAATGATCGCCTCGGTCACCGTGTGTCCCAGCGCGGGCAGCGTCGCCCGCCACGTAGCCGGGTCATCGCGCGGCATGTCCTCCGGGGCGAACCATTCGAAATACGCAGCCCGCGGCCGGACGGCCGCCGCGTCCTCGGCGAGCGCCTTGAACAGCGCCTCGATCAGGGCGCGCCCCATCTCCCGCTTCTTGTTCAGCCAGCTGCTCTTCGTCGTACCGCCGGCGGACGCCCACCACAGCTGAGCCATGGCCCGGGTCAGCATGGCCGGACTGAACGCCTGCTCCAGGCGGTCGTCCTCGTGCGCGAACGCCTCGTCGATGAAACCCAGGTCGAGGGGCGGGCCGTGACCGGCCTTCTCCGTGTTCGCCGTGATGCCCATGCGGGACCGGGTCTTGCCCCACAGGATCGCCTCGTTGCCGTTCGACTTCCGGATGCGTGCCATCCGGGCCAGGTCGGAGCCGGAGATCTTCTCCCAGAACTCGTCTTCCCAGCGCTGCCGGGCCATGCCTCGGGTCTGGGCGGCGTACACGATGTTCTGCCGCTGCCAGGCTAGCGCCCGGTGCACCTGGGCGCCGAGGCACAGCTCCGTCTTGCCCTGCTGCCGGGACACCGACAGGCCGACCTCGCGGTGCGCGAACAGCCCGGTCTCGGGGTCGATCTCCAGGGCGACGTCGGACACGTACTTCTGCCACGGCATCGGCGGGGCGCCGAGCTTGGCCATGACCTTCCACAGCTTCGGCCCGAGCGACGGCCGGTCCGGATGCCGGGGCGTACCCCAGCGCGGCGGGCAGGTCAGCCCGTAGCGCTCGTACAGATCCTCGGCGAACTCAGTCGGGGGAGCCCAGGTCTCCGAGGTCGTCGTCATCGTCAGCGGCCCGCCCCTCCAGCAACTGGGCGAGCGTCTGCCGGAGCTCGCGGGTCAACTGGGGGAGTAGGCGGTCCTCCTGGGTGACCGGCTCCCCGCAGGTCTCGCACTGGGCGGTGGCTGCAGCGTCGATGCGGCGGGCCAGCGTGTACGCCAGCTCGGACAGGGACGGCTCGACGCCGACCAGGTCGCCGAGCTGCTCGACGTCGCTGCGCACGGCGTCCTCGACCGAGCCCATGGCGCCCCCTTCCAAGATCATCCGGAGGTCATCGGCCCGGGGG
>Ga0070699_100000596_pt1 | contig 34077 bp, 33 predicted proteins | sample KBSK1503metaG_FD_65473 | JGI IMG/M metagenome (GOLD analysis project Ga0070699, IMG submission 65473) | Corn, switchgrass and miscanthus rhizosphere microbial communities from Kellogg Biological Station, Michigan, USA - KBS K1-50-3 metaG | ecosystem: Host-associated > Plants > Roots >...
GAATACAGGATGCTGGCCGGCATAGAGCAGGATGGAGTCGGCTGTCTCGGGACCGACGCCGTTCAGCGCCAGCAGTTCCTGACGCAGCTTGTCCGTGGGTTGGGCAAGCAGGCGGCTAAGCGAGCCGCCATAGCGCTCGTCGAGAAATGCCACGAAGGTTTTCAAGTGGCGCGCCTTCTGACGGAAGTAGCCAGCGGAACGGATCATGGATTCCAGTTGCGGCAGAGGTGTAGTCCGGATGCCCTCCACATTCAACCGCCCAGCGGCACGCAAACTGCGCAAAGCACGCTCCACGTTCGTCCAGGTGGTGTTCTGCGTCAGATAGGCCCCGACGATGACTTCGAAGCGCGTGTGAGCCGGCCACCAGTGCTGGCGTCCCCCGGCTCGGAGCAGGATGCCGTAATAGGCGCGGAGATGTTCTTCTGTGGAAAGACGTTTCACGGCTTCGAGGTTGTAACAGCTAGTGTAAGGCTTACCGAAGGCCATGTCCCGCGGAATCCGCAGAACCAGTTGCGGCACAAAATGCCCATCTGACGCCCGTTGCGTGAGCGGTAAAGGCCTGGTGCCACTCGTCCCGCGCAGTACAGGTACTAAAGTTACTGGTGCAGTCTTTCATCTGCGTTGACAATTTGTGTCAACGCGATACGCTGCAACTTCTCCCCCCAAAAAAGCAGCGCGGTGCGCGCCGATAGCAGCAACTTAACTGTATTTCTCTGTCGCTCAGAGAGGAGTTCGAGGTATGTCTCAACGGCTGGGTGATCTTCTGGTCAAAGAGAAGGTCATTACCCCGGAGCAGTTGAATCAGGCCACAAAGGTGCAGAAGGAGACCAACTGTCGCCTGGGCTCGGCCTTGGTGAAGCTGGGTTTTCTGAGCGACGAAGATGTGACCAACTTTCTTTCCCGGCAGTACGGCGTGCCCGCCATCAATCTTTCCTATTTTGAAATTGATCCCTCGGTCATAAAGCTGATCCCGTTCGAAACTGCCAAGCGCTACCAGATCCTGCCGCTGAGTCGTGTGGGTGCTTCCCTGACCATCGCCATGGTGGATCCCACGAATGTGTTCGCCATGGACGACATCAAGTTCATGACCGGCTTCAACATCGAGCCGGTGGTGGCATCGGAGAGTTCGATCCAGGAGGGCATCGAGAAGGCGTACGGCACCACCAACCAGGAGGACCTCGAGCAAGTCATGCAGTCGATGACGGAACTGGGTGACCCGGACGTCGAACTGCAGGCCGAAGAAATGGAGATGGATCTGGCCGACCTGGAGAAGGCGGCGGATGAGGCTCCCATCGTCAAGCTGGTCAACCTGGTGCTGACCGATGCGGTGAAGCGCGGGGCCAGCGACATCCACATGGAACCATACGAAAAGGAATTCCGGGTGCGCTTCCGCATAGACGGTGTGCTGCAGAGCATCATGTCGCCACCGCTCAAGCTGAAGGATGCCATCACTTCGCGCGTAAAGATCATGGCAAAGCTGGACATCAGCGAGAAGCGGCTACCGCAAGACGGCCGCATCATGCTGAAGATGAACATCGGTGGCCGCAAGAAGCAGCTCGACTTCCGCGTCAGCACCCTGCCCACGCTGTGGGGCGAAAAAATTGTGCTCCGGCTCCTCGATAAGGAAAACCTCCGCCTGGACATGACCAAGCTAGGTTTCGAATCGGAGTCGCTGGTGAAGTTCGAGAAAGCCATTTTGAAGCCCTACGGGATGGTGCTCGTGACCGGACCAACGGGATCTGGCAAGACCAACACCCTGTACTCATCGATTGCACGCCTGAACACGCCCGATACTAACATCATGACTGCGGAGGACCCGGTCGAGTTCCAGCTCGCAGGGATCAACCAGGTGCAGATGAAGGAACAGATCGGGTTGAACTTCGCGGCGGCGCTGCGCGCTTTTCTGCGGCAGGACCCGAACATCATCCTGGTCGGCGAGATCCGCGACTTCGAAACCGCGGAGATCGCCATCAAGGCCGCGCTCACCGGACACCTGGTGCTTTCCACGCTGCACACCAACGGCGCACCGGAAACCATCACGCGGCTCATGAACATGGGTATCGAGCCTTTCCTGGTGGCGACCTCAGTGCACCTCATCTGCGCGCAACGACTGGTACGGCGCATCTGCAAGGAGTGCGCCGAGGTGGTGGAAATGCCCATCCAGGCATTGATCGAAGAGGGTTACACGCCGGAAGAAGCCAAGACCGTGAAAATTCAGAAGGGCAAAGGTTGCGGAACCTGCAACAACACAGGATACAAGGGCCGCACCGGCTTGTACGAAGTGATGGAAGTGGATGACGACATCAAGGAACTAGTGCTGGTGGGCGCTTCCTCGGTGGAACTGAAGAAGAAGGCCATCGAGCGGGGAATGATTACGCTGCGCCGCAGCGGACTTATCAAAGTAGCGGCGGGTATGACCACGCTGGAAGAAGTAGCTCGCGAGACCATTCACTGAGTTTGAGAAAGGGAAAAGAGACTATGTCGCTCTCGTTAAGTGATCTGTTGAAACGACTGATGGAGATGTCAGGAAGCGACCTCCACATCACCACCAACTCGCCGCCGCAGGTCCGTGTGCACGGACACCTGGTGCCGCTGGATCTGCCGCAGATGACTCCGGCGGAAACCAAGCAACTGGCCTACAGCGTCATGACCGACTCGCAAAAGCATCGTTTCGAGGAAAACCTCGAACTGGATTTTTCCTTTGGACTCAAGGGTCTGGCCCGCTTCCGCGCCAATGTGTTCAATCAGCGCGGCGCCACCTCGGCGGTTTTTCGTCTCATTCCCTTCGAGATCAAATCGTTCAACCAGTTAGGACTTCCGGCAGTGGTGAGCAAGATGTGCGACAAGCCGCGCGGGCTGGTGCTGGTCACGGGTCCCACCGGATCGGGCAAGTCGACCACGCTGGCCGCGATGATTGACAAGATCAACACCGAGCGGCACGACCACATCCTCACGATTGAGGACCCGATCGAGTTTGTGCACATGAACAAGAATTGCGTGGTAAACCAGCGCGAACTGCACGCTGACACCAAGAGCTTCAGCGACGCGCTGCGCGCCGCGCTGCGTGAAGACCCGGACGTGGTGCTGATCGGCGAAATGCGCGACCTGGAGACCATTGAATCTGCGTTGCGCATCGCAGAAACCGGTCACCTGACATTTGGCACCCTGCACACCAACTCGGCGTCGTCCACCATCAACCGAATCATCGACGTCTTCCCTGCGCACCAGCAGCCACAGATCCGGGCTCAGTTGTCGCTGGTACTGGAAGGCATCATGTGCCAAAGCTTGCTTGCCAGGGGGGATGGCAAGGGCCGCGCCATGTGCATGGAGATCATGGTGCCCAATGCGGCCATCCGCAACCTGATCCGCGAAGACAAGATCCACCAGATTTACTCCGCCATGCAGTCTGGCCAGGACAAGTTTGGGATGCAGACCTTCAACCAAGCTCTGGCGACAGCGTATTTCCAGAAGCAGATCACGCTGGAGTTGGCGGTTTCACGCTCCAGCAACCCAGACGAGCTGCAGGAAATGATCAGCCGTGGCGCGGGCTTGAACCGTAATCAGCCCGCCGCCATGGCCAAGGGCGCCGCACCCGGCAAGCGGTGAGCGGCATAGCAAGAACTGTCCGCTCCCGGCCGCAGGAAAAAGCGGGAACGGATGCAGGGAAGTGGTGGTCCGGAACGCGCAACAGCAAGCGCACCGGCAGGAACGTAGCGAAGCGAGGAGAGGCTTACCATGCCAGTTTTCACGTTTTCGGGCAAGAATGCCGCCGGTGAAAAAGTCAGCGGCGAGCGGACCGCAGCCAATAAAGAAGTGTTAACCAGCCAGTTGCGCCGCGAACGCATCTCGCCGGGCGCCATCCGGGAAAAGGGGAAGGAGTTTGCCTTGCCGACTTTCGGCTCGGGCAAAATCAAGACCAAGGAGATTGCCATCTTCTTCCGCCAGTTCTCGGTGATGATCGATGCCGGCCTTCCGCTGGTGCAGTGTCTGGAGATCCTGGCCGCAAACCAGGAGAACCCGGCCTTCCAGAAGACTTTGACCGGCGTCCGGACCACGGTAGAAGGCGGTGCCACGCTGGCCAACGCCATGAAGCAGTATCCCAAGGTCTTCGACGACCTGACCACCAACATGATCGAGGCGGGGGAGACGGGCGGTATTCTGGACATCATCCTGCAGCGCCTGGCGATCTATGTGGAGAAGGCAGTCAAACTGCGTTCCGCCGTCAAGTCGGCCCTCATCTACCCGGTGTCGGTGATCACCCTGGCGTTCCTGATCGTGGGCGCGCTGCTGAAGTGGGTGGTACCGATCTTTGCCAATTTGTTCACCGGCTTGGGTGTGGCTCTGCCCTTGCCCACGCGCGTCGTAATGGGGCTGAGCGCATTCGTCGGCCATTTCTGGTGGTTCGTCATCCTCGGAATCGCGGGCGTCATTTTCGGCATGAAGCAGATCCGGAAAGACCCCCGGGGCCGGTACTACTTCGACTACGCCCTGCTGAAGATGCCCGTGTTGGGCATCCTGCTGCGCAAGATCGCGGTGGCGCGCTTCACCCGGACCTTGGGTACTCTCATCACCTCGGGCGTACCCATCCTTGAAGGTCTCAGTATCACGGCCCGGACCTCAGGCAACGCAGTACTGGAAGAGGCGTTGATGAAGGTGCGAAAGGCCATTGAAGAGGGCCGCACCATCGTCGACCCGCTGCGCGAGTCGGGAGTCTTCCCCAACATGGTGACGCAGATGATCGGCGTGGGCGAAGCCACTGGCGCCATGGATGCCATGCTGCAGAAGATCGCCGACTTTTACGAGGATGAAGTCGACGCTGCGACCAAAGATATGCTGGCTATGCTGGAACCCGTGATCATCGGTCTGTTGGGCATCATGATCGGAGGCATCGTCATTTCGCTTTACATGCCGCTGTTCTCGATGATCGCCAAGCTGGCAGGCTAGAGACGAGGATTTCGGACGGGGGCCGGCCGGGCGCACGCAGCCGGCACCGCCTGCGTCCGGTTGGAGAAGCTCTTCTGACGCGGGCGCGGCTTGCGGGTTGTCTCGTAAGCCGCATTGCGAGGAACGAGCCACCCGGACTGCCGGGGATTTGGATCAGGCATGCAATCCATGTTCGACATGCGGCTGTGGCTGGCCTGGCTAGTCAAGGTTCGCATCATCATCCTGACGCTGCTATTGGGGATTGAGCTGGCCATCGCGCGGCTGACCCCCAGCCCGTTGCCGCTGCGGCTGTTCATCAACACCATCCTGCTGTGGTATGCGATCTCGCTGTTCCACCTTCTGATGCTTTCCTTCTGGGAGGAGCACAGGATCCAGTCACTTCTGCAGGTGCTCACCGACTTGGCGCTGGTCACGCTTGTCGTGTACGTCACCGGCGGTGTAGATAGCTCGCTGAACTTCCTTTACCCGCTGGTCATCATCGTGGCCTGCATCCTGCTGCCGCGGGTATGGGCCTACCTGGCGGCGGCGTTGGCCTTCATTCTGTATGGAACCGTCTTGGAGCTGACCTATTTCGCTGTCGTGCCCTCGTACTCGACCACCCACCCGGAAATCAGAACGCTGCAGGCCATCATCTTCATCAACCTGTTCGCTTATCTGACGGTAGCCTACCTGGCCGGACTGTTGGTGTCGAAGCTTCGCCAGGTCGATGTGAAGCTGAAGTATACGAGGGGGGCGCTGGCAAACCTGCAGGCCCTGCACAAGAACATCATCCAATCCATCAGCAGCGGGCTGATTACTACCGGGCTGGACGGATACATTACGCTTGTCAACACAGCGGCGCAGAAGCTGCTGGAGCGTTCGGAAACCGATCTGCTGGGGCAGCCGATAGACGAACTCTTTCAGGATCCGCTGCCGCAGGCCGATTCCCAGCGAGTGCGCGGTGAAGTGCGCTTCGCCACCCCCAGCGATTTCCGCAAGACCTTCCGGGTGCTGGTTTCCGCGCTTACGGTTCCCGAGCGCGGGACGCTCGGCTATGTCTACACTTTCGATGATCTTACGGAAATCCGGCGCCTGGAGCGGGACTTGCGTATCCAGGACCGTCTGGCCGCTGTGGGACGGCTCGCCGCCGCGATCGCACACGAAATCCGCAATCCCCTGACCTCGATTGCGGGATCGGTGAGCATGCTTTCGGGCGTCCCCGACCTGAGCGAGGAGCACCGCCAGCTATTGCAAATCGTCACCCGTGAGTCCGAGCGGCTGAATGGCATCATCACCGATTTCCTGGCGTATTCCCGTGGCAAGCAGTACCAGTTCACGAAAGTAGACCTGATCCCGCTTCTCGAAGACACCCTGACCCTACTCGAGCACCGGCTCGTCGCGCACAACACGGGCATCCGCATCGAACGGCGCTACCGGGCTCCGGAAGCCATGACTCTGGCGGACGGGGACAAGATCAAGCAGGTTTTCTGGAATTTCTGCGAAAACGCGGTGCGCGCCATGCGCGAAGGAGGCACACTCGCCGTCTCGCTGGAGCCGGCCGGTGACGACTGGCAGATCAACTTTGCCGATACCGGACCGGGCATGAGCCCGCAGCTCGTCGAGAAGGTTTTCGAGCCCTTCCAGTCGCAGTTTGAAGGGGGCACCGGCCTGGGTTTGGCCCTTGTTTACCAGATTGTGCAGGCGCACGAAGGCAAGGTCTGGGCGCGCTCCGGGCTGGGACAGGGCAGTGTGTTTGTTCTGCGGCTGCGTCGTGGTGGTGTGGCGGAGAGCGCTAACGCAAAACAGGCCGGCGCCGCACGCCCGTCCCTTCCGGCACGCGCGGGAGCGGCAGACAGCGCCACAGCCGCGGCTTCGACAGGAGGAGCGCATGGGTAACATCCTGGTTTGCGATGACGAGCGCTCCATCTGCGAAATGCTGGATATCGCCTTGCGCCGCGAGGGGCACAAGGTAGAGACGGTCAATTCAGGCGAGAACGCCAAAAAAAAGCTCGACAGCGCGCTCTACGATGTGGTCGTGACCGACATCAGGATGCCGAACACCAGCGGGATCGAAGTGTTGCGCTACGCGCACAAGGTGTCGCCCGACTCGGCGGTGATTCTTATCACGGCGGTTGACGACTACGAGGCGGCTGTGCAAGCCGTGAAAGCGGGTGGCGCTGCCGATTACATCCGCAAGTCGCCCGGTCTGGTGGACGAAATCAAGCTGGCCATCAATCGTGCGCTGGAGAAGATAGCTCTCAGCCGCCAGAACTTTGCCTTCAAACGTGACGCTGCCACGCGCAACTCACTGGACAACATTATGGGCGCCAGTCCCGCGATGGAGAAGCTGAAGCAGACTATCCGCACGGTAGCTTCCACCCAGAGCACGATTCTCATCTACGGCGAGAGCGGTACGGGCAAAGAGCTTGTGGCGCGCGCGGTACACGTCTGCTCGCCGCGGGCGACGGAGCCGTTCGTCTCCATCAACTGCGGGGCCTTTCCAGAAACCTTGCTGGAGAGCGAACTGTTCGGCTATGTGAAAGGCGCGTTCACGGGAGCGAATCAGAACAGGCGCGGGCTCTTTGAAATGGCTGACCAGGGAACCATTTTCCTCGACGAAATCAGCGAGATGACTTTGACCATGCAGGTGAAGTTACTGCGTGTGCTGCAGGAGCGCTCCGTGCGTCCGGTGGGAGGCACCAATGAAATTCCCATCGACGTACGCGTGATTGCGGCTACCAATCGCGATCTCGACAAGCAAGTGACGGAAAACACGTTCCGTGAGGACCTTTACTACCGGCTGAGCGTGATTCCAGTTCACGTGCCCCCGTTACGCGAGCGCCGGGAAGACATTCCGCTCCTGGTCAATCATTTTCTCAAGAAGTACGCGCCGGCGGCAGGGAAGAGCATTCTGCGAGTAAACGCACAGTCGCTCGAAGCGCTGTGCGGCTATGACTGGCCGGGCAACGTACGCCAGCTCGAAAATACCATCGAGCGTGCTGTAGCCCTCGAGACAGGGGAAGAGTTGCACGTCGAACTTCCTGCGGAACGGTCCAAAGCGCGGGCTGCGGCCGCTGGGGTCGGATTCTCAAGTACGGGAGTATCCAGTGCCGGCGTCCTGCCCGATGGGGTTGACATGGAGAAGTATGTCGCTGATATCGAGCGCTCGTTGCTGCAATCCGCGCTGGCCCAATCCAACGGCGTGCAGACCCGCGCGGCTGACCTGCTGAAAATTTCCTACCGCTCATTCCGGCATTTGGTGAAGAAGTACGATTTGTAGTCGTTAGTTATTGGTCGTTAGTCGTCGGCCTTTCCACGCTGGGATCAGCAGATTCAAGGTGGTGGTGAGCTGAGGCTGGGGCCAGAGGTTTGCGGAAGATCCAGCCAGCCACCAACGAAGACTCAGGGCTATAAGGCTAACAGCCATGACCAACGACTAGCGACTGCCTTTCAACTGCTGCTTCCATCCCAGCACTCTCGCCTTATTCCCTTCGGCTTCCGCTTCCGGAATCATGCCCTTCTTCTGGTAGAGAACCGAAAGGCTGGTGTGGGCCAGCACGTCGTCGGGATCGAGTTCTGCAATGCGCTGGGAAACAGCAATGGCTTCGTCCAGGCGGTTGAGGTCCTGTAGTACGCGAGCCATACCGTGCATCGCCTCGGTAAAGGCAGGATCAGCCGCCTGGGACTTCCGGTATTCGTCCAGCGCCCGTTCCTGCTCGCCCTCCGACACCAGATCGAGAGCGGCATAGTAGTGGTCTTCAGCTTTTTGGCGGGCGCTGTAGTCAGCCATGGAAGCAGGAATCCTTTGGCAGCAAGGGGATTCTAGCATGCGTCCATTAAGCGTTCTGTTGCGGTGAGATTAACCCTTGAGGACATGAAGAACCTTCGCAGCTCGAACGCCTGGCGCAGCAACACAGAATTCCTTCGTGTTCCGTGGTGCCCTGGCGCAGTGAGCGGGCCCGGGAGGCTATACTGGGAGAGCCCCATGCGCCACATCCTTCGCTTCCTGTGGAACGCGACTCGCGGCCACCGCCTCGCCCCGTGGCGCAGCCCGTATCTGCTCTGGCGCGTCGAGACCTATTGTGGTGTAAAGATGCAGCAGATTGGCTTCCTGGAATTCTGGGAGTTTGTGTGGCGGGAGCGCAGCAACCTCTGGCGCTTTCTGAAATGGACGGCGGAGATGGAACGCCACGTCCATCCCAAGCCGAATAGTTTGTAGGAAAACTGCTCCCATGGGCGGCAAGCAGCAAGCTGCACTTCTACTGCCCGTTACCAACCGCGGCAGCGCCTGCCACGACGATACTTACATCGCTGCCCTTGCCTGCACCTACCGTTTGCGCGGCCGAGCCGCGATTGGCAGCGATCTCCAGGTAACCCATGCTTCCCAAGACCCCGAAAACCTCGCCGGGTGCGCCCTGCGCGTAGTTCATCTTGACTTCCGTGATCTCGTGCTTGCCCACAAGAATCTTGAACGGCGCCGGCTCTGCTTCGAACAGCATGGGAGCGTCCTGCGGGGTGATATTGGTGATCAGATTGCCGAAACGGTCCACTTTCAGCACCACACCGCGCAGCATGTTCCCATCCGGTTTGGGCTTGGGTGCATTGAAGCGCACGAAATCAGAGATTTCTTCACCGAACTTCAAGGGATCCACACCTTTGGCAAGATAGGCAGTAACCGGGGCAAAAATATCTCGCGCATGGAAGGTGTTGCTCACGGGTTGAAGATAATAGTGTTCTGCGGTGACGTGGCGAACGTGCAGGCGCTCTTCACGAGCGTAAATGAGCGAGAGCACACCGTTGTCGGGAGCGACAAAATGATGCCGTTCGGTGGTGACCACGATCGGGCGCCGCGCAGTCCCCACACCGGGATCGACAACCACAAGATGCACTGTGCCGACAGGGAAGTAGGAGTAGGCCTGGGCAACGGTGAGCGCGCCGTCCAGCACATCGAACGCCTGTACAGAATGGCAGATGTCCACAATCTCAGCCTCTGGGGCGATGTCCAGGATGACGCCCTTGATGGTCCCCACGAAGTGATCGTTAAATCCAAAATCAGTGGTCAGCGTAATGATCGGCCGGTGCGCCAAGTGTCCTCGCTGGAGAAAAACGGAGTTTTCCCTTGGAAATGTCGAAAGTAACCTGCAGTCGAGGGTGGAGTCAAGGAACGGAAGTAATTGCCCATGGCTTTAGCCTGGTCTCGGAAGAGGTCGGAATTAGTCGACGAACCGTCGTAGACTTGTCCAATGGCAGGAGTGAACCGAGCCAAAGTCCGGCGATTCGGAGCGGCTTTGCTGGGTGTGCTGTTCTTACTGTTTCTTGTGTTGGCCGTCAACAACAAGATGGATTGGAACAAGTACTCAAACGAACACCACTGTCACGAGATCGGCCACAAGTACAGCCGAGTGGCCAGGCATACAATTTATTCCTGTGACGGTGGCGAGATCATCGTAAGGTGAGGAAAAACATGTCGTCAGTCGTCGGTCGTCAGCCTAGAGGTAGCCGCCGCTCACCATTGGCCACTGGAATTCTTGTCCAAAGACTAACGACCAACGACTAAAGACCATTATTGAATTTCAATATTTCCCGACCCGGTTGCCACTTCCACCGGCACGCCGCCGCCGCGGACTTTGCCACGTACATCTTTGCGTCCCATTGAGCCTTGCACCGTCACGGGGTGATCTACGGAGATCGAGCCGGAACTGGTATGGGCTTCCAGGTCGAAGGCCGCGTCGGACGGGAAACGCAGCTGCACCGTGCCTGATCCTGTACGCACGCTCCAGGCGCCGGTCGGGCTGCCTGCGGCCCGGATGGTGCCGCTCCCCGCCTTGGCATCGAGCGAGCCGCGCACGCCGCGCAGGTCCATGCCACCCGAGCCGGTATCCGCGCGGACTGCGCCGGGCGCTGTTTGTTCCAGCGTTATATGCCCGCTGCCGGTGTCGGCCTCAAAGCCGCCAGCGATACCGGCCGCGCGAATCGAGCCGCTGCCGGCTTTGGCGCGCACACTACCCTTCACGCGATCAATGTCGATATTGCCTGACCCAGTTTCGGCGCGCACAGTGTTACCGATATCGGAGATCTTGAGGTCTCCGGAGCCGGCTCCGATGTCGAGTGGTCCGCCAATTCCCTCCACGCTCTGATTGCCCGAGCCGCTGTGAGCCCGCAACTGGGTCTCCGCCGGCACAATCAGTTCATAGCTGATCGAAATGTTGCGGCGCAGTGCCGGGTCATCGATGTGGCCGATGCGAATGTCGTTGCCGCTCTGCTGGATTGGAGGGTTGGACTGTAACCGTTTCACCTTCTCCTCGGCATTGCCGCCGAGCCAATCGGTAGCCTTGATATGCCCGGTCACTTGCACCTGATTTGAGCTGCCGGGGCGCACCTGAACGCTGCCCGACCCGGTGGTCACTTCCAGGTTCACTGCGCCGGTCACTTTCAGGGTTCGTTGGAACGAGCCCTCGGCGGACGCTGCCGTCGGCACAGGTTGCAGGCAAACCAGAGCCGCCATCACGCAGCACAAATGAATTGCTGGACTGGGGATGGATCGTTTCATGCCTACTCCAACTAGCCATGTACGGCAGACGACCAACGAATACGAAACCTCCTGCCGCCGGGACGAGTCCTGAACAAATGTGTGAAGTCCGAGGCTTGACGCCCGAGGTCCGACGTCCCTCTTACTGCAGCACGACCTGGTCGCCTTCCTTCAGGCCGCCTAGCAGTTCCGTCTTGGCGCCGTTGGAGATGCCAATGTTCACCGCGATTTTCTTCTTCCCGTCTTTGGCCTTCGGATCCGGCACTTCAACAGATGCCTTCTTGTCCTTGTCGTAGAGGATGGCCCCTTCCGGAATCTGTAGCACATTCTTGTGCTCTTCCAGGATGATCTCGGCGTTCGCCGTCATCACGGCCTTCAGCTCGCCGCCCGGGTTGTTGATGGAGACGCGGACCTCGAACGTAGTTACGTTGTCCTTCTCCACGCCCATGGGGGAAATCTTGGTCACTTTGCCGTTGAAAGTTTTTTCCTTGAAGGATTCCACTTTGATCCGTGCCGGTTGGCCGAGATAGACCTTGCCGATGTCGCTCTCATCCACCTTGCCCTTCACGTAGACTTCGCTGGTGTCGCCCAGGGTCATGACGAGAGTCGCGGAGGAGCCGAGCACGAGGATGGAACTGACCGCGTCGCCCATTTCAACGTTACGCGAGAGCACAACTCCATCAATTGGCGACTCAATGTCGGTATAACTGAGCTGCTCGTCGAGCTGATTCAGATGGGCCCGGTCCTGCGCAACTTGCGCCTGAGACTGCGCAATTTTCGCCTTCAGAACGATGAGCTGCGCTTTGGCAACGTTCTGTTTGTTCAAGGCAAGCTCGTAGTTCTTCTGGGCATCCTCAAGAGCCGATGTGGAGACGACGCCTTCCTTGGCCATGCCTATAGCGCGCTCATAAGCGCGTTTCAGCAGAGGGACGTCAGGTCCCTCGGCATCGACTTTGGCGCGCTCGTAATCGGCCTCAGAACTTTTCAGATTGGCCTCAGACGCTGCCAAAGCGGCTCGGGATTGCTCCACCTGGGCTTGGATTTCTTCCTTGTCCAATTGGGCCAGCAGCTGCCCCTTCTTTACTCGGTCACCGGCGTCTATCAAAAGCTTCTTGACGATGCCGCTGGCCTTGGACTTGACATCGACCTTGGTGATGGGCTCGACCTTGCCGGTGGCGACCACGCTTTTAGCCAGATCGCCCTTCTCCACCTTCGCCAGCTTGGAGGGATCAATCTTGGTGCCGCCGCGGGTGAAGGCGTAGAGCACACCCGCACCTATCAGAACCGCCGCTACGATGATGACGGTGATAATGACCCGTTTCCGCCGCTTCTTCTTGCCATTGCCGTTACCGTTCACATCCGCCTCCTGCGGTAAATAGCGTCGCCCCTTCAGCCCTTGATGTAGTTACGAAAGTCAACCGTGTTTTGTTCCTGAGATTCCGAGCGGCCTGAGAGTTCTACCGCCTGGCTTCACTGCCCGTGCCCGTTGCGTTAGACCGGGCAATGCTGGAAATGGAAGCAGGAAATCTTGGGTTGGGAACCCGCGAAGAGCAGAAGTCAGATCAACCGCAGCGCAACGATCGCTCCCGCGCTTAAAGCCCCAATTCTACAGCAGTCTTGTAACCCGCCAAATGCAGTACTCCCTTGGAATGTTAGAATTAGCCTTCCATGATTGCCCTGGTGCTGCTGCGGGTGTTCCTCGTCCTGCTCCTGGTAGCGGCCAATGCTTTCTTTGCCGCAGCCGAATTCGCCCTGGTGAGCGTGCGCGACACTCGTATCCAACAGCTCATCGAGGCCCGCCGCATTGGCGCGCGCATCGTCCAAAAGCTGCACCGTAATCTGGACGAGGTGGTGAATGGTGCCCAACTGGGGGTCACCGTAGTCAGCCTCACCCTCGGCTGGGTAGGCGAGCCCGTGCTGGCCCAAATGATGCTGGGTTTGGTGCGTGATGTTCCGCACGCCACGGTCTACGCCCATGGCATCGCCATTGTGCTGGCCTTCGCGCTGATCACCTGTCTGCACGTAATCCTGGGCGAGCTGGTTCCCAAATCTCTGGCTCTGCAGCGCGCAGAGCAGGTGGCCCTGGCCGTGGCTGCCCCCATGGACGTTTTCCTCACTTTGAGCCGTCCGCTGCTCTTCGTGATGAGCCGAGCTGCGGGCTACGTGCTGCGTCTTTTCGGCTCGCGCCGAATCCGGCAGGGTCCCATTCACTCCCCCGACGAGCTCAAGCTGATCGTGACCGCCAGCCGGCAGTTTGGGCAGATTCCGCCGTTTCAGGAGGAGATGATCCACCGCGCGCTGGAACTGGACAACATCACCGTCCGGGAGGTCATGGTGCCGCGTCCCGACATTTTTTCTTTGCCCGGTGACCTCAATCTCGACCAAGCTCTGGGGCGCGTGGTCGAGGAGCAACACTCGCGCATCCCGGTGTATGATCCTCAGCGCGGTCCCGAACACATCATTGGTGTGCTCTACGCCAAGGACCTGATGCGCTGGACCCGCTTGCGGCTCACCATGAATCCCATCCAGCCCGTCGCGGGGCGCATCGCCGACATGAAGATCAGCCAGATCATGCACGATGTGCTGGTCGTGCCCGAAACCAAGGTGCTCACTGAACTGCTCGAGGAATTCAAAGACCGCAAACGGCACCTGGCCGTGGTCGTTGACGAGTTTGGCTCAACCGCGGGCGTAATCACGGTTGAGGACATTCTGGAGCAGCTAGTCGGCGAGATCGAAGACGAGTTCGATGTGCCCCCGCCCGAGCAGCCCGTTCTGGAAGGAAAAATCGTGCTGGTGCTGGAGGGTTCGTTCAGCATCCGCGATCTCGAGTCACAATACCAGCTTTCGCTGCCACGGGACGCGGGATTCGAAACCTTGGCCGGGTTTGTGCTCGCCCGACTGCAGAAAATTCCGAAGCTGGGCGAGAGTTTCGTTTACGAGGGCCATCGTTATACCGTCGAAGAGATGGAAGGCCACCGCATCGCCAAAGTGAGGATTGAGAAGCTAGAGCCCGCCCGCATGGGGCAGGCGGGAGACTGAGGTCACTTTGCTTTGGCGAACCTCGACCAACGACTGAATGCTTCGCTACCTCTCCCTCCGCGTGCTGTACACCCTGCCCGTGGTATGGCTCGTCGTCTCGCTGGTCTTCTTACTCATCCACCTTGTTCCCGGCGATCCGATCCTTCAGATGCTTGGCGAAGGTGCGCCGGCCACCGACGTGCAAGCCGCCCGGCACGCCTACGGACTCGACGCCCCGCTCCGTGAGCAATACGTCCACTATTGGAAGGGCGTGCTGCACGGCGATCTCGGCCCATCACTGCGTTTCAACCAGAACGTCAGCAACCTGGTTGCCCAGCGCTACCCCTACACCCTGCAGTTGACCCTGGCGGCGCTGCTGGTTGCTGTACTGCTCTCAATTCCCGCCGGTGTGCGCTCTGCGCAACGCCGTAATCGTTGGGACGACCGCGTGATCAGCGTGGTTAGCCTGTTTGGGCTTTCCTTTCCTAACTTTGCGCTCGGTCCAATCCTCATTTTGTACTTCGCCATCAAGCTGGGACTGTTGCCAGTGTCTGGCTCCGGCACTCTCGCACACCTGGTGCTTCCGGCGATCACCATGGGCGGAGCGCTGGCGGCGATCCTCACTCGCATGGTGCGGACTTCGATGCTGGAAGAATTGGGCCAGGATTACATCCGCACGGCCCGCGCCAAGGGACTGCCGGAACGCACCGTGGTTTACCGTCATGCGCTGCGCAACGCCATGATTCCAGTGATCACGGTGTTGGGACTGCAATTTGGTGCGCTGCTCGCCGGCGCCATCGTCACCGAAACCATTTTTTCCTGGCCGGGCATTGGCCGGCTGACGATACAAGCCATCGGCAATCGCGATTATTACCTGGTGCAGGGCTGCATCCTGGCCATTGGGCTGACGTACGTGGCTGTCAATTTTCTGACCGACTTGCTGTATTCGGTGGTGAACCCGAGGATTCGGCAGTAAAAGCATGAATCGCAGAGAACGCAGAGGAAACCAACGCAGAGATCGCAGAGAAGAGACAACAGAATGAACAATCATGACGATCTCTGCGGGCCGTTCTCCGCGCACTCTGCGATTTGAGATTTTGACAGAATGTCTTCCGCCGCCACCTCGCTCCCGCGCGCTGCCCGCCACAATCCGCTGGCGGCCACGGGCCTAGTGTTGGTCGTGATCTTCGTCATTTTCGCCCTGTTTGCACCGTGGATTGCTTCGCAAGATCCTGCCCACATTGATCTGCCGACTCGCCTGGAAGCGCCTTCCTCCGCGCACTGGTGCGGTACCGACGAACTGGGGCGCGACATCCTTTCCCGCCTCATTTATGGTTCGCGCATTTCCATGCTCGTGGGCAGTTGTGTAGTCGCGGCGTCACTGGCCCTGGGCCTGATTGTCGGCTCGATCGCGGGCTACTACGGCGGGCGCATAGATCGCTTCGTCAACGTTGTGTTGATGAACGCGTTCCTTTCCTTCCCCGGAATCCTGCTGGCAATCGCCTTTGTGGCCTTCCGCGGCCCAGGCATCTTCAACCTTGTGCTCGCGCTCTCGCTTGGCGGCTGGGTGGGATACGCTCGCCTTGTCCGGGCCCAGGTGCTGGCAGCACGCGAACGTGAATATGTGGAAGCGGCCCGCGCTCTCGGCGCCAACGATTTGCGCGTGATCGTCCACCACATTCTGCCCAATATCATTCAGCCGGTGATTGTGCAGGCGGCAATCGGCATGGCGGGCGCCATCCTGGCCGAGGCGACCATGAGCTTTCTCGGCCTCGGCGTTCCTCCGCCCACTGCCAGCTGGGGCTCGATGCTCAACGACGGCCGCGCTCATCTGTTCGACGCTCCTCACCTGGTCATCTTTCCCGCTCTGGCGGTGATGCTCGCAGTGCTATCGTTCAATTTCATTGGGGATGCCATGCGTGATTATCTTGACCCGAGGGCTCGGATCGAGGCAGGGCTGTAGAGATTCCCCGCGCTCGCTCAGGATTTCAGCTGCGGGAGCGCTCACGCCCGCAAAGCGCACTAACCTCATGGGCGATTGCGCGATTTCCTCGACCCGGGCTCGCGCATCGAGGCAGGACTGTAAAATTGCACTGAGCCCAAGGGGAAGACAAACTATGATTGCACGCATCTGGCGAGGCTTCACGCGGGAAGCCGATAAAGACATCTATTACGAATACCTGCAAAAGACCGGCTTGAAGGACTACGCATCTATCCCCGGCAATCAGGGTGTCTGGGTGCTGCGGCGAGTGCGGGACGGCAAGGCTGAATTCACTCTGATTTCGCTCTGGGAATCATGGGATGCGATCAGAGAATTCGCTGGTTCGGACTACGAGAAGACAAGAAGTTTTTGCTCGAAATGCAGCCCCATGTGGACCACTACGAGGTGTTGAGCCCTCCATCTCCCTGACCCGACTTTTCAGCTCTAATCCCGTGAAAACACGCCAGATTCTTCTCTTGACATGCAATTGCATATTGCGATATACATATCGCGATTTGCTAATATATGACCCTGGGAGAAAAAATCCGTTACTTGCGCGAGGTGGAAGGTTCGCTGCGCGGGCTGGGCCGCCCCCTGACCCAACTCGAACTGGTGCATGCCGTCCGCAAGGAGCAACGCAAGCCGATCAGCCAGTCGTACATCTCGCAGATCGAAAACGGCGCGCGCCCGCACATGACCCAATCGACGCGCACGCTGCTGGCGAAATTCTTCAAAGTGCACCCCGGCTTCCTCGTGGACGACCCGGAAGGCTATCACACCGAGTTGACCTCCGACCTGCGAACCATGGAAGGGAAGCTGGACGTTTGGCTCTTGCAGGGCTCGGAGCGCTTCGCCAGCGACCCGCAAGTGAGTGAAGTTTTGATCAAGACGGCGCGGGAGAAGGATACGCGGCGTTGTTTTCTTCTGCTCGGCGCGATCCTCGATACGCCCGGGCTGGCGGACCGGCTATTGGAAGCGCTGAGGCCCGAGACGGCCCGCGCGCTGGCTGGGCGTGCGGGGGAGAGGAGGAGGCCGCAATGACCTGGGCAGACTTTTATCTCATCTGTTTTGCCGTCGGGTTCGCCTTCAGCTTGCTGTCGTTTCTGGCGGGAGGGCTGCACTGGCATTTTCGTCTGCCGCATTTTCCTCATACCCATCTTCCCGCGCCGCGCGTTCAGGTCGGTCATGGCCCAGCAGCGGCTGGACATGGAGCGGCACATCCTCCGGCGGGCGGCGGGAAGGCAGTGACGCACGGGCAAGCAAGCCAGATCTCGCCGTTCAACTTTGTGACCATGACCGCTTTCCTGGCCTGGTTCGGCGGGACCGGCTATCTGCTCACGCGCTACTGGAGCGTCTGGTTCGCGATGGGGTTAGGCATTGCCGTGCTCAGTGGTTTGGCTGGCGCGGCGATCGTGTTCCTGTTTCTTAGCAAGGTTTTGATCTCGCAAGAGGAGAACCTCGATCCCGCGGATTACGACATGGTCGGCGTCCTGGGACGAATTTCCGTTCCCATCCGGGCGGCCGGCACGGGAGAAATCATTTACTCGCAGGCGGGCACCCGGCGCACCTGCGGAGCGCGCGCCGAGGACGACAGCGCCATCGCCAAAGGTAACGAAGTGGTCGTGACCCGCTATGAAAAGGGAATTGCCTACGTTCGCCTGTGGAGTGAGCTGGCAGGAGAGGAACCGGCGTCGGCGGGGAACGACAAGGTTCGCTCTTAAACAGTTTTTCGGGGGAAGGAGAATACATGAACCGCAAATGGTGGCAAGCGCTGATCGGGCTGCTCTGGCTCGCGTTGCCCGCCATTGGCCTGCGGTATTGGCTTCTGTGGGATCGCCTGCCTGCTCGTCTTGCCACGCACTTTGATGCCGCTGGTCATCCCAATGGCTGGATGTCCCGCGAAGGTTCATGCGTTTTCACGCTCGTACTCATGCTGTTCATCCTGACCTCGGCGACCGTCACTCTTTCCCGGGTGCGCAAGCCGGAGGGGCCATCGTGGGCGCTGCTGGGTATGTTCTACGTGATCATCGAAATGCTTTACCACGTCGAGGACGCGGTGCTGGACTACAACCTCTCCGGGCGCTCGGTCGAGGTGCTCCCTGTCATCATCGCGGTCTTCGTGGCGGTATTCGTGCTCGTTGGGATCTTTCTCGGCACAAAGCGGGGCGTGAGTCTGTCTTCCAGCGCTGTCCTCGCCGAAGAAGTGCATGCTTCGCGGTTGTGGGGGCTGGTCTTTGTTGTACCGCTGACGATCGAACTGGCCGTGCTCGTCGCGGTTCCGCATGCGGCGATACGAATCGCAGTGGGCCTGGGTGCTCTGTTGTTGTTTCTGGCCGCGGCCTTGGCCTGGAGCGGGTTCCATTATTTCTTTACCAGCTCGAGCGTGGAGATTCGGACCCTCGGTTTCCGCCTGCGCTCCATTCCAACTGAGCAAATCAAGGAGTATGCGGTCGACCGCTGGAACCCCATCGGCGGTTACGGTATTCGTGGCATCGGCGACCGCCGCGCTTATGTGTGGGGCAATCGAGGCGTTCGCATCAAGACCACAGACGGAGAGGTTTTCTTGGGTCACAGCGAGCCGGAGCGGATTGTTCATGATTTGGACGTCATAAAGCAGTTCGCGCATTAATGCTTGTTGGATGGCATTTGTGAGAGGAGGCGATATGTTCGGCATAGCAATCGAGATTTGGATCATCGCAGGGCTGGTCGTTCTGGCTACGCTGCTTTTGATGAGCATGCTGGCGAGGCTGTACCGAAAAGCGGGACCGCACGAAGCGCTGGTGGTGTACGGCTTCCGCGGCACCCGGGTGGTGAAAGGGCACGGCACGATCATCTTCCCAATGATCGAAAACTGCCGCGGCCTTTCCCTCGAATTGATGTCGTTCGACGTGGCGCCGCAGCAAGACCTCTACACCAAGCAGGGCGTTGCGGTGACGGTCGAAGCTGTGGCGCAGATCAAGGTCAAGTCCGACACCGAGTCCGTCCTGACGGCATCGGAGCAATTCCTTACCAAAACTGATCAGGAGCGCGAAAGCCTGATCCGGCTGGTCATGGAAGGCCACCTGCGCGGCATCATCGGACAACTCACGGTGGAGGAGATCGTAAAGCAGCCGGAGATGGTCTCCGACCGCATGCGCTCCACCTGCGCCGAGGACATGAACAAGATGGGCCTCGAGGTGATCTCTTTCACCATTAAAGAAGTGCGCGACAAGAACGAGTACATCACCAACATGGGCAAGCCGGACGTGGCCCGCATCAAGCGCGACGCGGATGTCGCCACCGCCGAAGCCGACCGCGATACCGCGATCAAGCGCGCTCTGGCGCAGCGGGAATCGGCCGTTGCCAAGGCGCAGGCCGATCAGGAACGGGTGCTGGCCGAAACGCTTTCACAGGCCAAGCAGGCTGAGGCGCAACGTGACCTCGAGGTTAAGAAAGCGCAGTACGTCGAAGTCACCAAGCGGCAACAGGCGCAAGCCGATAAGGCCTACGACATCCAGACCAACATCATGCAGCAGCAGGTCATCGCTGAGCAGGTGAAGGTGCAGCAGGTAGAGAAAGAGCAGCAAGTCAAGGTGCAGGAAGCTGAGATCGCCCGCCGTGAGAAAGAGCTCATCGCTACCGTGCTGAAGCAGGCGGAGATCGAGCGTCAACGGATCGAGACGCTAGCTGCGGCCGAGAAGCAGCGCCTGATCGTCGAAGCCGAAGGCCGTGCGTCTTCCATTCGCGCGCAAGGCGAGGCCGAAGCCGAGATCATCTTCAAGAAGGGCGATGCCGAAGCGAGGGCGATGAACGTCAAGGCCGAGGCCTTCCAGCAGTACAACCAGGCGGCGGTGATCGACAAGCTGCTCACCGGATTGCCCGATGTAGTGAAGGCACTGGCCAGTCCGCTCGCCAACGTCGATAAGATCACCATCGTCTCCACCGGAAATGGCGACGCTGCCGGGATGAACAAAATCACCGGCGACATCACCAAGATGGCGGCGCAAGTGCCGGCGCTGTTCGAAACGCTCTCCGGCATGCCGCTCTCGGATCTGTTGTCCAAGGTGCGGCAGATCGGCGACAAGCCGCCGAAGCCAGACGTACTGCCGCCCAGCGTCGGCGCCGGCAAATAGTTGCCTTGTCCTTGTGGGACGGGTCTCTGACCCGTCCACCCCGGCCGGGTAACCATGTAGGCGCGGGCGTCCTCGCCCGCGCAGGCCGCGCGGACTTTAGTCCGCGAGGAATCTGGAGTTGAGGTTTTAGATATGAAAAAACCGTCGGTGCAAATCGGTCTCGGTATCGCGCTCGGCGCGGGTATCGGAGCTGCCGGCGCTGTCATTCTTGGCACAGGAGGCCTCTGGCTGGCTGTGGGAATCGCAGTCGGCATTGCGATTGGTGCCTCGATGTCGCGGAGGAATTCTAAGAAAGAAAGCCTAAGAGCTAACGACTAACGACCAAACGGGTAAGAAAAGGAGTCCTGCCATGGCATTACTGGAGAGAGTTTCCACGCTGGTCCGGGCCAATCTCAACGACCTGATCGACAAGGCCGAGCACCCGGAAAAGATGATCAAACAGGTGATCCTCGACATGCAGAACCAGCTTCTGCAGGTGAAGACGCAAGTGGCCATCGCCATCGCCGATCAGCACCTGCTGGAAAAGAAACAGAAGGAAAACGAGGAGAAGGTGGCGGAGTGGATGCGTAAAGCCGAATTAGCAGTGGACAAGAAGCAGGATGACCTGGCCCGCGCCGCCCTGCATCGTGTGGAAAGCTATCGCGATCTGAGCGATGGCTTTGCCCAGCAGGTTACTGATCAAAAGGCCCAGGTCGAAAATCTGAAGACCGCATTGCGCCAACTCGAGCAGAAGCTCACTGAGGCCGAGGCCAAGGCCGATTTGCTCATCGCGCAGCATCGCCGGGCGCGGGCCGTGGGCAAAGCCAGCGACGCCAAGATGGCGATGGGCGCCCACTCTAAAGCCGCCACTTTCGATCGCATGAAACACAAGGTCGCGCATACCGAGGCGGTCAGCCAGGCCAAGTCCGAAATCGCCGCTGACAACGTCGAGGAGCGCCTAGCCGCTTTGGAGAAAGAGGACCGCATCGAGCAGTTGCTGGTCGAGTTGAAGGCGAAGCGGGGAGCGTAGGGTGTGTGGGGCGGACGCCCTCGTCCGCCCGTGTGTACTTGATATTCATCACGCCTGTTTTGTTGATGAAGGCAACAGCGGCGATGCGAGACTGATGAACGTTCGGGTTGAAATGGAGCCGATAGAAACGGCGATGAGTCTGAAGGAGCTGTAGTGCTTGCACTACTAACCTAGTTACTGGGGTTTGCTCCAGTCCTCAATCTTCAAACCCTTCACTCTTCGAAACACACGATCATGGGTGACCAGCACAGCTTGAGCGGCCAGCGCCTGCGCCGCGATCATCATGTCCAGATTGCCCATCGGATTGCCAGCTCGTTCAAGGGCGGCACGAACCCGAGCATAGTGCTGGGCGGCCTTTGAATCCCAAGGCAGCACCTCGACGCGCAGCAAAAACTCGTCAACCGCGATCTTCAATCGTACGGCTTCGGGTCTTCTGGTAACCCCAAAACGCAACTCCGCCTCAGTGACGACGGAGACACCAACCTCGGCCATGGGCACCTCCAGCAGCCGCTCGCGCACACGAGGAATATTGCCCTTGATGGCATAGCTGGCCATATTCGTATCGAGCAGGTAGCGGACGGGCATCAGAACAGATCGCGCTTCTGCGGCGGGACGTCGCCCCGATCAGCCATGAAGTCCTCAGGCACGTCGATGGTCTTCATCAACTCGAAGAAGTCCTGCCAGGATTCCGGCCTCCGCGAGAGGATAACGTCACCCGTTGCCGAATCGCGGCGGATATAGACTTCCGAGCCGTCGAAGCGGTACTCCGCCGGCAGGCGGACCGCTTGGCTGCGTCCATTGCGGAAGAGTTTTGCTGTATGAGGCATGCGAAGCTCTCTTAGTATATACCATGATAGATCACGTTTGGGAATATATCAAGATATATATCGTTTTGCCAATCTTGAGGGGTGGCACAGGCTTCCGGCGGACCTTGGGTGAGGGCGCCCACGCCATAGCAACCGGGCTCACGCCTACGCGCTGGCTTTATCCGTCAGCGGCAAAGGTTCCTCTCCGTTTTTGGGCGAATCCAGTTCCAATTGCTCCTGGCCGCTGAGCGCAGTCACGCGGCCGCGGTAGGTCTTCAGGTGCCTCTGCGCGGTCTCGAAGGCTTCCTGTGCCTTGTTCAAATTCTTGCCGACATTCTCAAACTGGCCCTGGAAGTAATCGAACGACTTCTGTGCCTTCGCCAGCTCCAGACGGCTCTTCTCGAAGCGGCTGGCGACTTCATACCACTTATGCACCAGCGCGATGGTCTGCAAAGTCATGAGCAGAGTGTTCGGCGAAACCGGGAAAACGTGCTGCTGGTTGAGCCAGTCGGCAAGCTCGCGGTTGCGGATCGTCTCCATATAGAGCGTCTCGCTCGGCAGATACATCAAGGCAATGTCAGTAGTGCCGTGCTCGGGTTGGATGTAGGCCTTGATGCGCTTGGCCTCGGTCTTCATCACCCGCACCAGTTCGCGCCGCGCCTCTTCGATCTCTGCTTCGACATTGCTTTCAAACAACGCCAGCACCTGTTCGCGGGGGAACTTCGCGTCGATCGGCAGGCGCCGGTCGGGGAACTGAATGATGGCATCGGCGCGTCCGCCGTCGGGCAGAGGAGACTGGATCTCGAACATGTGGGCCGGCAGAAAATCCGCCAACAAACGTTCCAGGCTGGCTTCGCCAAACTGGCCGCGCAAGTGAGGCAGCTTGAGCAGGTTGTTCAAGTCGTTGATCGAATTCCCGAGGGCGCCCACTTCTCGCAACTGTTCTTCCGCTGCCTTCAAGTGCTGCTGCACTTTTTCAAACTGCGCAAAGCCTTCCTTGATGTTCTGATCGAGCTTTAGCTGCACCTGGTCGGTGATGGCCAGCAGCCGGGCGTCTACGCGGTCACGGATCGCGTCCAAGCTCTGGGCGTTTTTTTGGTTCAGGTTTTCGAATTCGGCCTTGAGTTGGGAGGTCGTTAGAGCAAGCGAGTTAGTCAGTTCTTCGCGCGCTTGCCGCAAGTCCTGGGTCTGCTCGCGCCTTCCGCCGGCCAATTGAGCCTCAACCGAGGTGCGGATTCCGGTGAATCCCTGGGTCAAACGGTCTGTAACTTCCTGGCGGAGGTCGCCTTTGGTGCTCTCCAGCCGCATGGCCATATCGGCAGTGGCCACATTGAACCTTTGTAAGAGGGACTCGCGCAGGATCGCCGACTGCTTGGCAAGTTCCATTATTTCAGCGGCTTGCGAGGAGCTGGAGATCCGCCGGAAGATTCCCGCCACTAGTATCAGAAGTACTAGGTTGAAAACGAGAAGCACGACCAGCAGTAACGTCCCCATAGTAAGGTGCTTAGCTTGATTCTAGAGGCTAGCCTACGGGAAGCAAAGCAGAACTTTTGCTTTGGTTTTGCACCTGAACACCCGGTGCCAACCTTATGGTCTGGGCCCTTATAGCCTCCCTGGCGATTGTGTTCTCGAGCGGTGCCGTCCCGATCAAGATCCCGTTGCCGCCGGCAAGTGCCCCGGCGATCGTTCCGATAAAGTCTTCGTCACCCTACGACCCCGAGGCCGAGCGCCAACTTCTTGTCATGGCGAACCAGGCGCGTGCGCAGGCAGGACTGCCTCCCTTGCAGCTGGACGAAGGATTAACCCAGGCCGCGCGAGCGCACGCTGCCGCCCTCGCCGCACAGCAGAAGCTTTCGCACCAGCTTCCCGGTGAGCCCTCCCTCGCACAGCGGCTAGCGGCCAGCAGCAGCATGCACCTTGATCGGGCCGGCGAAAACGTGTCTTTCGCCCCCAGTGTGAATCAGGCTCAGCAAGGGCTTATGCGCTCTCCTCCACACCGCGAAAACCTCCTGAATGCCGCCTACAATGTGGCCGGGTTCGGTGTGGTCCGCAACGGATACACCCTCTACGTCGCTCAGGATTTCGGCCATGGTTTGCCGACCTACTCCGCCCAAACCTCGGCAGACATCGTGGCCGCCAGCGTGAGCCGGATGCGCGGCGCCGCGAAACTCCCGCAGTTGCGGCGACTCGACAGTGGCGCCGCCCAAGCCGCGGCCTGCTCCATGGCCCGGGAAAATTCTCTGAATACACCGCTGTCGGATGAAATGGCGCAGAGCCACTACCTTCTCCGCTACACCAGCGACCAGCCGCAGACGCTGCCTTCCAGCGCTGGCCGCGCAGTCGGAGACCGCGACCTACGCGCCTTCTCTGTCGGAAGCTGCTACGCTCGCACCCCCAGTTATCCCAACGGCGTGTACTGGGTGATGGTGCTGTTTTACTGACAAGTCATCACCAGCCGTCCCCGAAGACTTGGCAAGTGGCATTCAGCCACAGCACAGCATTTCTCTGTGCTAACCTGCATTCAGCAAGCTATCCCGTGCCATCGTTATGGCAGCATCCCCGCAGATCCGCATTGGCACTGCCGGCTGGTCTTACAAAGACTGGGAAGGAATTTTCTATCCGCCGGGAATGCAGCATAAGAGACAACACCCGCTGGAGTATCTGGCGCAGTGTTTTGATATGGTGGAGATCAACACCTCTTTTTACGGGCACATCCAGCCGCATCTGGCCAAGCTGTGGATACGCAAGGCCGCGGCAGTGAATCCGAAATTCGTGTTCACCGCAAAGCTGCACCGTTCGTTCACCCACTCTCCGCTGGCGGTGATGGAGCCGACCTCGGCCGCCACCATCGCGCCCACCGACGAAGATGAAAGATTGGCCCGAGAAGGGTTGGACGCGCTGGCCTCAACCGGAAAACTGGGCGCTCTGCTCATTCAGTTTCCAGTCTCGTTCAAGAACACGGGCCTGAACCGCGAATATGTGGAGAGCCTCCTCCGTCAGTTCATCGAATTTCCGCGCGTTGTGGAAGTGCGCCACTCGAGCTGGGACAACCCGGAGACGATCAACTACTTCGCGCAAAAGAATGTCGCCTTCTGCAACATCGACCAGCCGCTGATCGGGCGCTCGCTCGAACCCACCGAGCACGTGACCTCACCTGTGGGCTACGTGCGGCTGCACGGACGAAACTATGACCAATGGTTTGAAGCGGAGAAAGGGGAGGACCGCTACAACTATCTCTACAGCGAGACCGAACTCGCCGGATGGAAAGACAAAATCGAGCGCATCGCTCACAAGGCCGAAGTCACATATGTGGTCGCCAACAATCATTTCCAGGGCAAGGCCGGAGTCAACGCGCTGCAACTCAAACATATGCTGAGCGGGCAGCGTGTGAAAGCGCCCGAGCCACTGCTGGAGCACTATCCAGAACTGAAAAGCATTGCTGACCCGCTATCCGAAGACGCATCCAATCCCAACCTTCCGTTGCTGGCCTGAAAGTCGGATCCCCTCGCCAATTCTTTTCCGGGAACTTTCGCTCCGGTCGAAACGTATCTACATGCGAAAAGGCAGGCGGGCGCGCACTAACCTTTCGTGGGCTGCCGCGTCCAATGAGCAAGAGAACAGAGGAGAGTGGGTTATGGATGCGAAATACAATTACATCATTGACAGCATGACATGGCGGATCGCGCTGAACCTGGCTGGATTTGCTGCCTGGCTGGCGGCGGCAGTGGCGCTATTGAGAGCGGCTGCATAACCAACACCTCTCCGCTGTGTTGTCATTCCGGAGGGGCTTTAGCTCCGAGGAATCTGCAGTTGATCTCTCCCAAATGCAGATTCCTCACCGCTGAAGCGGGTTCGGAATGTCAAGAATGAGGGAGATTGGTCCGACTGAAGCGTCAGTTACTTCGCGGTAACTTCCACCTTGGCCGAGTAGTGCGATTCCACGTACTCGTCCAGAATCTGGATGAACTCGGCGACAATCTTATCGCCCTTCAGGGTAGTGAACAGGCGACCGTCCACATAGACCGGCGCCTTGGGCTCTTCGAACGTCCCAGGCAACGAGATGCCGAGACTGGCATGTTTGGATTCGCCCGGACCGTTCACCACGCAGCCCATCACCGCGACCTTCATCTCTTCCACTCCGGCGTAACGCCCTTTCCACAGCGGCATCTGCTCGCGCAGGTAAGACTGGATCTGGTCCGCCATTTCCTGGAAGAAGGTGCTGGTAGTGCGTCCGCATCCCGGGCAAGCCGTGACCTGAGGTGTGAAGCTCCGGATTCCCAGGGATTGCAAAATCTGCTGGGCCACGCGCACTTCTTCCGTGCGATCTCCGCCGGGGGCGGGCGTGAGGGAGACGCGAATCGTATCGCCGATCCCTTCTTGCAGCAGGACGCCTAACGCAGCGCTCGAAGCCACAATCCCCTTCGCTCCCATGCCCGCCTCAGTCAATCCCAGATGCAGCGGGTAATTACAGCGCACGGCGAGCGAGCGGTAAACGTCAATCAAATCCTGCACGCCGCTGACTTTTGCGCTCAAGATGATCTGATCGGCCCGCAAGCCGTACTTCTCGGCCAAGCCGGCGGAATTCAGAGCGCTCACCACCATTGCCTCCATGGTGACTTCACGCGCGTCTTTGGGCTCAGGCAGGCGCGAATTCTCGTCCATCATGCGCGTGAGCAGCGCTTGATCGAGCGATCCCCAATTCACCCCGATGCGCACCGGCTTCTGATTCTCGACTGCGACCTCGGTCATGGTGCGGAAATTAGAATCGTCCTTGCGTCCCACGCTGACATTGCCGGGATTGATGCGGTACTTGGCCAGCGCCCGCGCGCATTCAGGATATTTCTTCAGCAGGATATGGCCGTTGTAATGGAAGTCGCCGATGATCGGTACGCGCGCGCCCTGCCGGTCGAGTTGCTCAACAATATGAGGCACGGCCGCGGCTGCCTCTTCGTTATTGACCGTGACGCGAACCAGTTCCGATCCGGCCTGGGCCAGGGCAGCCACCTGCTGAACGGTAGACGCGACATCGGCGGTATCGGTATTGGTCATAGACTGCACCACGACCGGTGCATCGCTCCCCACGCGCACCCCGCTGATCGAGGCCGTAACGGTTTTCCTGCGCTGAATGTTAGCCATGTGGAATCTTTAGTTTAGCACGTCAGAAGGGGCGGCTCTGCAGGGCCACGAAGCGAACTGAAGCCACCAAGGACATTAAGGCACATGAAGGAATTCTTGTGTCTTCCTTCGTGTGCGTTAGTGTCCTTCGTGGTTGATGAAGTGCTGCCCTACGGAAATCTCTGCATCACGCTCGGCAGCGTCTTAGCCAGATCGTTGTAGATCACCATGGCGGCAAACAGCACCAGGAATACGAATGCCGCCTGATAAATCCTCTCCTTGATATGCAGGCTGATGTCGCGGCGCATAAGGCCTTCCACAAACAGCAGCAGGATCACCCCGCCGTCCAGGATGGGGATCGGCAATAGGTTGAAAACCCCCAGGTTCAAGCTGATTACTGACGTCAATTCCAGCAGCGGCGTCCAGCCTTTCTTGCTAGCGGCTCTTCCGGCCGCCACGCCGATCCCGATTGGACCCTCGATGGAACGGATCGAGATCTTGCGTTCTACCATTTTTCGCACCAGTTCCAGGATCAGGAGCGAACCTTCTTTGTTCTGCTCCAGTGAACGGCGGAACGCGGCGGTAAAGGGGAGAGTGGTTACCTTCATCGGATCGCTTGCGATCCCAACGCGATATCGCTTCTCGCCCAGCCCTTTGATATCGGATAGAACCGGCTGCACCGTAAACGTCTTGCGTTGCCCCTCACGCAGTACCGTGATCTCGATCGGCTTATCCTTGCTGCGCTTTAGCGTGTCGATCATGGCCTCGAGGGCGGGAACCGGCTGCCCATCCACCGCGAGGATTTCATCCCCCGCCTTCATTCCAGCCTTCTCGGCCGGCATCCCCCGCTCCAGGTCCGTGATGGCAAATTTGGGCTGCTTGGGCACCCATCCCGCGAACCCCATCTGATCCGAACCGTACGGCTCTGGCACAATCGTCTTTTCGAAAGACTGGCTGCCACGTTCGATGGTCACATCGATACTTTGGTTGGGACTCAGTGCTTCTTTCGGAATCACCTGCTTCCAGGTCGGATTTTGGATGCCGTCAATGCGAACGATGCGATCGCCGGGCTGAATCCCAGCCTTGGCCGCCGGGGTATCTTCCATCACCCAGCCAATCACCGCGGGCTCGTCGGCCACCGCAGGGTACTCGTAGTGCACCATGTACACGCCGGTGAGCAGGCCAACCGCCAACACGATGTTCATGGCCGGTCCGGCGACGGCAATGATGAAGCGATGCCAGCGTGGATGCGACATAAACTCGGCAGGGTCGCCGCTGCGTTCATCCATCGGGTTCTCGCCGCTCATCTTTACATAGCCGCCGAGCGGAATCGCGGCAATGCGATAGTCGGTGTCACCCCGGCGGAAACCCAGCAGCCGTTTGCCAAACCCGATGGAAAAGACCTCCACGCGCACACCCAGGAACTTGGCAGCCGCGTAGTGGCCAAATTCATGAATCAGGATCATGAATCCCAGAATTGCTCCTACAGCGATCACAGCCGTTAAGAATCCAGACATAAGTGAAGTTTTATTCCTCTCGCAATGCGGCTGAGGTTGGCCGCAACGCGGCCCTGCCTCCCAACTGCTCCACTTTCCGGCGGGCGACTCGGCGCGCCTCAGCGTCCGCTTGCAGTATCGTTCTTATAGATTCCAATTTTCCGGTTTCTGTTTCAGAAAGAACCTTTTCAATCACCCTGGGAATTTCATCGAAACGGATGCAGCCGTCCAGGAACGCCGCCACCGCTACTTCGTCGGCGGCATTGAGTGCAATAGTTTTCGCACCCCCTGTGTCCGCCGCTTCATACGCCAGCCCCAAACAAGGGAATTTTTCCACATCCGGCGGGCAGAACTCGAGGTGCCGTAAGTCCATGACCGGGAAGTGCATATCGGACGAAATGCGCTCCGGGTAGGTCAACGCGTACAGGATCGGCAAGCGCATGTCTGTCACCGAGAACTGAGCAAGTATGCTGCCATCCACGAACTCCACCATGGAGTGAATTGTGGATTGCGGATGCACGATCACCTGCACCTGTCGGGGCGACAAGTTGAACAGCCGGCACGCCTCGATCACCTCAAACCCCTTATTCATCAAAGTGGCCGAATCAATGGTGATGCGCCGGCCCATCTTCCAGGTTGGATGATTCAGCGCCTGCTCCACCGTGATCGCGGGGAATTGTGACTTTGGTGTGTGCAAGAACGGTCCGCCGGAAGCCGTCAACCAGATGCGCTGGACTTCTTCCAATCTGCCGCCACGCAGACATTGATGAACCGCATTGTGCTCGCTGTCGATAGGCAAAAGCGGCTTGCCTTGCCGGCGTGCTTCCGCGGTGATCAGTTCTCCTGCGGCGACCAGACACTCCTTGTTCGCGAGTCCGACGGTCTTGCCCGCACGAACCGCTTCATAGGTGGCCTCCAGTCCAGCCACACCCACGATTGCGCTGACCACGAAGTCCACTTCCGGATGTGTCGCCACGCCCACCGTGCCCACCGAACCGTGCGCGACCTCGACTCTTTCGAGTCCCGCAGTCTTTAGACGAGTTCGCAGAATCCGCGCATCCGCTTCAGAGGCAATAGAGACGAGGCGGGGCTGCCAACGCCTCGCCTGCTCGAACGCAGCATCTGCATTGCCGCCCGCAGCCAGAGAGATGACCTGAAAACGCTCCGGATGGGACTCAACCACACTTAGAGTGCTGCGGCCGATTGAGCCGGTCGAGCCCAGGATGGCAATTCGTCTCATGTGAGTGCGATGACCTGTTTGAGTGAGTGTTGATCTTCGCTCGCAGAAGGTCAACCCCGAGTCGCAGCATCCCTACCCGACGCCCAGCCATTTTGTTGGAGTAGCGATTCCTCACGGCTAAGGCCCGTTTTGGAACGACAAGTCCCCAACTGAATGGGAGTGTCAACCGATCCGTCTACTTCGCGCGGCCAGGGGGAGGCTCAGGCTACTGCATCACGCGCCAAGCCGCATAGTACCACAGCACCGGAGCCGCAAAGAGCAGGGCATCAATACGATCAAGCATCCCCCCGTGCCCGGGGAGGATGGTTCCCGAATCCTTGACGCCGGCTCCACGTTTAAGGAGCGATTCCACCAGGTCGCCCAGTTGCGCCGCCACGTTAATCGCTGCGGTAAGCAGCAAAGTCGGCCACAGCGGCTGCTTCTCGAGGGCAAAGAGACCATCCCTCTTCTCGATCAGATGCATATTCAGCAGAGTGGAACTAATGGGCAGCGCGTAGTTGAAAAGCGACGTTCCCACAATCAGACTCGCTGCGACGGATGCAACTGCACCCTCCCACGTTTTCTTGGGACTGATGCGCGGCGACATGAAATGACGGCCCAGCGAGCGCCCGACAAAATACGCGAAGATATCTCCCGCCCAGACCAGCAGCAGCAAATACAGCAGCAGGAACGCGCCCGACCACTGCTCGCGGATCTGCACCAGGAATCCTAGGGGCAGAGCGATGTACCCGAAAGCGAATACAGATGCCGCCGCTGCGGGAAACGCCTCGTCGAGGTTATCGCGCTTCATTCCCAATATGAGAAAAACAAATGCAGCGATCGCCGCCGCGAATCCCGCGCTGCCGGCAAAGACTGCCGTCGAGAGCAGGGGCGTGTCATGTCCCGGATTGATCGCCAGGAACAGGAAAAACAACGCGACGAAAATGTACGTGGCCCAGCGCAGCGGCCGTATGCCGTACGCCTCCGCCAGCTTAAGCAGTTCCTGCACCGCGAGCAGCGCCACCAGCGCCGCCACCAGCGCCAGCACCGGAACCGGCGCGCGCAGCACCAGCAGCAACACGATTGGAATCAGGATCACTGCGGTCAGGACTCGCTTGAGCAGGTGCAAGCCGCGTCAGCTCCGCGCCGTCTTTGATGTGTGCTGCGATGCGTGTTGCGAGGCGTGGTCGCGGAGAGCATCGTCCGCCAGTCCTCCGTAGCGCCGCTCGCGCTTTTGATACTCCGCAATGCCTTCCAGCAGATGCATACCCCGGAACTCGGGCCACAATGTCGGAGTCACGTAGATTTCAGCGTAGGCCAGCTGCCACAGCAGAAAGTTGCTCAGCCGCATCTCGCCGCTGGTGCGAATCACGAGGTCGGGATCGGGCAGATACCGCGTATACAGATGGCGGGAAACCGAATCTTCATCAATTTCCAGATGATCCAGGCCGCCATTGCGCGCCGCCGCCTCCACAATGGAACGAAACGCATCCACCAGCTCCGAGCGTGCGCTGTAATTGAGCGCCAGCGTCAACACCATGCCGGTGTTGTGTGCAGTCGCATGGCGTGCCCACTCCATCTTTTCCTGTACCGAAGGAGGAAGCTCGTGCTGCCGGCCGATATACTCCAACCGGATATTGTTCTTGTTCAGCGTGGGAACTTCCTGCTTCAAATACCGGCACAGCAGCCCCATGAGGAAATCCACTTCGCTCTTGGGACGCTTCTTCCAGTTCTCCTCGGAGAAAGCATACAGCGTGAGCGAGGCAATGCCGACGCGGGCGGCAGTTTCCACCGTGGAACGCACGGACGCGACTCCGGCACGGTGTCCGGCCACGCGCGGCAGATGGCGCCGCCGCGCCCAGCGGCCATTGCCGTCCATGATGATGGCGATGTGTTTCGGGAGCCGTTCCGCATCAAGCCGCTGGTAAACCTCCGCTTCCTTGCGATCCAGCCCGGCGGGAATCGTTGCTTGCAAAGCTAACCTCTGTTATTTGTTGAAGCTAACACAGGATTCCGGCGCTTGCAATGACACCAAAGGGCCACACAACTGAAGACGCCCAACGGATGTTCCAGACCCCAAGAACCATGTGAACGGAAACTCCGCCAAGGAATTGACGGGGATAGCTGGGGATAGCTATAGAGGCGGGGAAAATTCGGATACTCGGGCCCGGGCCGGGGGCGCCGGGCCGCGAACGGTGCGCTCCTCTTTCTAGGGTCGAGGGCGTGGTGGAAATCGGAGTTCCATGGACGATGGGAAGCGAGAGATCGGCTTGGTGTAATGATCCCGGTGATGCGTCGGGAATGAACATCCCCGCCCTGTCTCTCCAAAATCGGGAGAGACAAGGACAGGGCACCTCTCCTTCTTGGACGCAATGCGAAAGGCTGGGCCAGCCCCCCACACGACGACCGGGATACCCTCGAACAATTCTCTTGCAAGTATCTCGCATTGGTGCGTTCTACCGGGTACCGGATCAATTAAGATCATGGGCGAAGGGGAGGCATATTCGTTGTGAAGACTATTGTCGGGCTGCTGGTCCTGTTAGCGACTCCCATGATTGCGGAGGCGGGCAAGAAAAGCCCGGATATGACAGTCACGTGGGAGGTCCACATCCCGATGGCAGGCTGCCACAATGGTGCTGCCGTTCCGAATGTTGATATTCCGATCAGGGGCGGTGCTTCCGTATCTTGCGTCGGATCTCCTCCGCCCGATACGCTTCCCACCAAACCAGCACGTGCCAGCAATGATACGCATGAGGACGCGGACTATGAAGTCGGCACGATAATCGCATTGGGCATATCGCGGGACCAAATTGTGTTGGCCGCCGATAGCCGGAACACGCTCATAAAGACACGCAACATCGCTGGGAGGGTTGAACGCAAAGTTGAATACGACGACACGGCCTGCAAGCTGATTCAAATAACGCCAACCATGCTCTTTACAGCGGACGGGCAAACTAAGGCGGGAGGAGTGCCCGCCAACATTCTGTACGATGCACATGAGCTTGCACGGTTGGCTGTCAGAAACTTCCGTTCCAATCCTGAGGAACTGCAACTCGCAGGCGGAGCCATTGTTGCTATCGCAACGCGCTGGGCATGGGATGTTGATTTCAGGATTACAGACGGAATTGCGAACGGCTGGACGCCAATCCAGTCCCTAGAAGGCATATTTGCTGGTCTCGAACCAAATGGCGAGATTGGTATCGCGGTCGCGAGGCTGAATTATCCGACGCCGAGGCCGGGTGTGCGTGTGCCTTCAGTTACCTTTTACATCGGAACCATCAAACCGCCGCCAGCGGATTTCACGTGGATTGAAGCTTACGGCATGAACGATGTTGCCCAAACTTACTATTCCTCGCGAAAAGTAAACGCAAAAACCAAACCAGAACACGACCGAATAAAAAAAGAGTTGTTGAAGAAACCGGATCGCTTCAGTCCTCGGATTCCAGAAAAACTGGTGGCCCTAACCATACAAGATTACAAAGCAAAAGAGGCAGAGACAGGATATCTTTTTGTTCACGAGCCGATTGACGTAGCGGTACTAAAGAGAAAGAAGCAGATCAGGTGGATACACTGCAAGCCGTGTTCCGGCAATCCTTCCTACTCTAAGGCGCATCGTAAAAATTGAATTCAAAAGCCTGCGCAGCCTACTTGCCCGCACCCCCCGCCCTCGCCCCGGCCCACCCGCTCGCGCCCGCTCGCGCACGTTAACTAATCAGCACATAGGGTAACGAGGATAGGTAGGGGTGTAGCAAAATCCCCTTCGTGTCGTATACACCCGCCAAGCAATTGACTTGCCTGGGCTCTGGCTCCTAACATGGGCACTCCGAGGATGGAGATCCTTTCGCCCTGCTAGGCCAAACCATCTCGCA
>Ga0070699_100000597_pt1 | contig 33983 bp, 41 predicted proteins | sample KBSK1503metaG_FD_65473 | JGI IMG/M metagenome (GOLD analysis project Ga0070699, IMG submission 65473) | Corn, switchgrass and miscanthus rhizosphere microbial communities from Kellogg Biological Station, Michigan, USA - KBS K1-50-3 metaG | ecosystem: Host-associated > Plants > Roots >...
ACGTACTCGCTCAGAACCCGGCCGAGGTGGCGCTCGCCGGCGATCAGCAACCAGTCCAACGCCTCACGACGTGCGGGTCCGATCCAGCGTTCGCAGACGGCAGTCGCTCGCCGTGCTCGGTAAGGCGTGGTCGCCACCCTGAGACCCTCCGACCGAAAGACCTCGTCGAAAGCGGTCACGAATTTGCTGTCGCGATCGAGGATCAGGAGCTTCGGCCGCAGATTGGCCTGGCCCAGCTCCCAGCTCCGAGCTCAGGTTACCCGGCATGCCAGTTTCCCGGCACCGGGCTCTCCAGTGATCATCCCCTGACGCGGTGAGTTACCGCGCTTCCGGGTGACATCCAGCACCGTTGCGGCGTTTTGCATTACGCATACCTCGCTTCGCTGGATATCGCGATCACCTGTGCCCCTTCGCCCTGTGGCCGGCTCTCCCGACCTCCTTGGTGGGACGTGATCCCCACGACTACTATGGGCACTCCGTCGCCATAGGGCTCGCGCCCCGTAGGCGATCCCGCGTTCGTCTTCGTCGTACGTATCGAGCGTGACGTAGGCCGCCCATTCATCTCCTTGGCCGCCCTCACTGGGTGGCGCCCTGCGCCATGAAGGATGCCCCACCCCCACGGTTCACGGTGGGGCATGACGCAGGCATCGGTTTCAAGCGTCATTCCGATGGGTGGTCACTTTCGCCGCTGGAGATTGGGCTGCAAGCAATCCAGCTTTGGCCATATCACGCGGGTCTTGCAGCGCACCGCCGTGGACGCCTCCGGCAGGCCACTGCTTTACAGGCATGCTGTTGTCCCCTCGCGCTTTCGCGTCCAGGTAAGCCGTTGACCCAGGAGTAGAGTAGGCCGCCGGCGAGGTGTCCACGATGCGGGTCCTTTTCCGTCGGCCCCTCCCCGAACCGTGCTGGTCAGTTTCCCGACACACGGCTCTCCAGTGGTCCATTCCGGGGATGTGCTGCCGCGTTCCCGAATGATGTCCAGCACCGCTTCGGCGCTCTGCATTACGCAGACCTCCCGGCAACTGAACATCGGACCACCTATGCCCCTTTGCCCTGTGACCGGCTTTCCCGGCCTCCCTGGTGGGACGTGACCCCCACGACTACTACGGGCACTCCGTCACCATAGGGCTCGCGCCCCGTAGGCGATCCCGCGTTCGTCTTCGTCGTACGTATCGAGCGCGACGTAGGCCGCCCACTCATCCCCTTATCCGCCCTCACTGAGCGGCGTCCCACACCGCGGAGGTTGGCTCGGCAGAAAGTTCATGCCGAGGCACGGCGCGGCATCGGTTACAGGCGTCGTTCCGATGGACGCTGGATTTCGTCACTGGGGATTGGGCATCAGGCAATCCAGCCTTGGCCATATCACGCGGGTCTCGCGGTGCGTAGCCCTGGACGCCTCCGGACCATCCACCGCTTCTCGGCATGCTATTGTCCCCTCGCGCTTTCGCGTCCAGGTAAGCCGACGACCCAGGAACATTCCTCCCGGTTCCTCCCAACTGCGTCGGGGATACGACGAAGCGCCTCACGGCGCACACCGGACGTGCCAGTGTCGGGATAGAAGTTGAGCGCGCGCACCCCAATGGGAGGCATTTCCAGCGTTCGCACGCCGGGCCGTAATCCCAGAGTCACGTTTCTCAAAGCCCCCCTACGATCCCGGACGGTCGGATTTCCCGAGTCCGGTTCTGGCCTCGGCTCGCACGTTCTTTTCCAGAGACTGGTCTTCCCACCGAAACCGAAGCTCAAGCGCTGGCACGCATACGCCCCTTGCTCCCGCGGTTTACCCGCCTCCTCGTCGGGACTCCAGGGCCAGCCAGCATCTCGCCGGGGAAGGTTGGACCGGGCGGTCCCGGCCATGTCCTCCCTGCGCCCTTTGTTCACGACCGCCGAGTGCCCAGGGCTCCTTTGCCCGAGCCGGGTGTTACCCAGCATCGGAGCGGCCTCGCGGGCTGCTTCAGAGGGCGTTACCCCTCCTTCTTCGCTCGTACGAGCCCATGCGTCAGACCAAAACCCTCCTTGCGCCTCGGGTCGCCCCTGTTGAGCGCCATTCGTTCTGATCACCAAGTGGCCCGATAGCGACATTCATCGTGATCGTCGCCTCGGCGCACGACCGGCTTCCAGTAGACGCCGGTCGCCTCCATGCCCACCACGGATATGGTCGAGACACCGCCAGCGCCAGAACAGACGCCAGCCATGGCGGTGCCATCGCAGCACGGTTTCCGGCCGGACCAAGACGAGGTCGCGTCGCCAGTTCCGATGGAGGCAGCGGACGAAGAGCCAGAAGAGTTTGTCCTGGGCGTGGAGGCGGGGACGAGGCCGGGTGCGGAGGGCAACCTGGAGCTGCTGGCGTAAAAGCAGGTTCTCGAGGAGGAGGCGCTGACGGCTACGGAGAACGCTGGCGAGCGTGGCAAGAAGGAGCCCGAGGAGTCCGATCATCAGCGCAGGATCGATGATCGCTTATGCCTCGTGGAGTAGGGCGCAGACTTCTGCCGCCCTACACCGGCTTGTACAGCAGGACCGGCTGGTCTAAGCCAACCTCGACCATCGGCACTGCTCGCGACTGCTGTCGGTGAGCGGCGTCTAGATGAAGGTGGGCAGTCACGGCTGACGATCTCAAAAGCGACTGACCCGGCCGGGTAAACGGGACAGGCCTCTCGACCTGTCCTCGGCGGTCTCCACCATGTGTACGAGCGAGCCATATGACCGACTGAACTTTTGCCGCCCTGCAGTCAATCGACGCCGTCGCGCGGCCGTGACCGTCAGTGCGATCGGGGACAGCCCCAGCCGAGCCGCCCGTCTATCAGTCGATTCACATTCGGTCATTGCAAGCCGGCTTCTGCGGGCAGGAGCCAAGGCCCGCGCACTTCGTCGGCTGGTGACAGAACGGAGACGGTAGGCGGCCCCTCTGGAACTCACGCTGCATGCCAGGCGGGGAGATGGAGACGGCGTATCGGCGCCCGTGAATGATGTCTATCTTCCACTGACGTAGGCAACCCAGGCAAGGCCGATAATCGTTCGGGTTCGGATCGCCCAACGCGCCCTCGCAGTATGGGCACTGGCCGCGCTGGACGTTCGCAACAGGAGCTCTGGTCGCTCATGCCTCTTGTTCACGGGAGGCGGCTAGCGGAGTCGGCGGGAAGCGAATCAGGGCTGGCCTCGTAGCTTGAGTCTGCGCTTTAGTCGACCGAGAAGCCATGCTCAGGCCCCAGCCTCCCGGGGGCTAGGCTGGGTGGCTGCGCTGATCATGTCCCCGCAGCTCCGCAGCCGCCCTGGCGGAGCTCGTCAGGGTCGGCCCCCGCTCCGTGCGGAGGAGATGGACGACTTGACCAGGTTGGACCGGGAATTGGGGCTGGCACTCGGGGCCGTCTACGAGGGAAGCGTTGCCGACCTCCGAATGATGGCCCGCGGCGTCCCGCCTAGTAGGCGTCATCCACATCGATCGAGCTCGCACGAGGGCTGACGTGCGGCGGACGAGGAGCGCGGTACCCGATGAGCATCTCAAGCAGAGCGAGCTTGCCCAGGATGGGGGCCGCGAGCAGCTCTCTCGCGACCGTGCCATTCATCAATGGTCGCTACAACCGCCGCGATCGTGACCCCGAAGACGCAATCGGGTAGGTCAGCCCGAACAGGGCGTACCGTAGGTCTCAGTCCACACGCATGTGGACAGGTCGCCGGCCTTAGGCGTTAGGAGGCTGATACGGACGATCTGGTAGAGGTCAAGGTCGACAGCATCCGGGTGCACCTGCCCACCGGCCAGCCCGTCGTGATCTTGAAGGGAGAAGACGAACGACCGCTACCTCCCGATCTGGATCGGCACGTTCGAGGCGAGCGCCATTGCAATGAAGATCCAGGGGATGGCGCCCGAGCGGCCGATCACCCACGATTTGATCACATCAACTTTCAGCCAGCTCGGGATCTCCGGGAGCAGAATCGTAATCACCTCCCTCAGGGAGCAAGTCTTCATGGCCAGGCTTCACCTCCGGCAGAACGGTCACGCGATCGACGTGGATTCGCGGGCCAGCGACGCGATCGCGCTGGCGGTGCGGTTCGAGTGCCCGATCTTCGTGACGGCCGCGGTGCTCGACAGCGCGGGCGTGATTCCCGAGAAGCACGAAGAAGAGGTGCCCGAGGAGAAGGTCGATGAAGCCCGCCTGGCGGTCTTCCGCGACCTCATCAACAGCCTGGACCTTCCAGACCTGCCGGACGAGCCGGGCTCGCGCGGCCGGGGAAGCTCCAGCAGCTGAGCGGCCTCGGTCCTGGGCCGTGACGTCCAGCCAGCGGGACTTCATGGTCAGCCGCACGCTGGCCGTCCAGTAGTATCCGGACGCGAGCTTACAGGCTCAGTCGGTGACGGTGGCGGCAACGATAGAGAGCGGTGCGACGGTCGATGTGACGGTGCCCGGTCAGCTCACCATTCACGAGACGACGCTCAACGCGGACGTAACCGTACAGCTGCGCCTCGTCATCGGCCAGCTGCAGGCGGCGGGAGCGACTGCCGTGACCATGACGACTTCGGATCACGCCTCCGCAGGTGCCGTTCACGACGTCCCATTCGCACGTCACGATCGAGTTCCAGCTGGTGCTCGTCAAGGCGGACGTGATGAGCCGTGCCCCGATGGTCGCGCTCTTGCTGACCCCACTCGTTGGCTGGCAGCCTGCACGGGGTGACGTCGACCGGCTCGCAGGGGGTGTGGTGTTCAAGAAGTCCGATCGGGCGATGCCAACTCGTGTAGTGCCGGTTGAGGTCGGGATCGTTGAGGCTGGCTTTGACTGCGGCCCCTTCAGGTTGTCGATCCGGCGGCCCCGCAGGTCTTCCTTGTGGTCTGCCTACGTGTGTGCCAGGGGCACGCCTCAGCTCCGCGCGTGGAAGCCCGCGTGTCTTCCATCTACCGCTATTACCGTAATTCATCCACGCCAAGTCGAGGACCCTTGAAACACCTAGTGCTTCGAGTTCGGCGAGCCCTCATTCCAGGGCTTCTGAAGGCCTCTCAGGTTGTCGCTGAGCGGTTGGTCCTGCGCGGCATCCCCTCGTGGGCTTACGCCAGGTCAGGCAGCCGGGAGGGGCGCCGACCGCACTTTTTGAACGGCACACGCGTTGCAGTGGACGATGAACTCATGGGTCAGCCCGGGCTGAGCGGCGGTGGCATGCTCAAAGTCGTAATAGGTGACGCCCACGGTTCCATCAGAGGCAGCATGGACCACGGCGTGAAAGCCTGGCCGTAGTCGACGGACTGGTCGATTCGGATTGGCTGCTCCAGGTGAGGCCACCGTCCTTGGACATCGAGAAGGCGACCTTGGCGGCGCCAGTGGGGCTGCGGCCGTGGCGATCGGGCTGATGGTGCTCGTCCGACAAAAATGCATCAGTGAATCCTGAACAGGGGCAGGTCAGACTTGCTTCTCCGTACGAGCGCACGAACCTTTGATATCCGAAGCCTGTCTTTGATGCTCGCGACTTTAGCGCTCGGACCCGCGAGAGAGCTTTTTTCTGACGGGTGGACTCGGCATCGCTTGCACCGCCACCACAAACGGTCGGTGGTCTTCAGGGATCCTGAGGCACAGCTGACCGGTTGCCACGCCTCGTGCTCATCGCCAAAGACATCGACGAACCGGATCTCAAGCTGTCCTGTAGCGCCGGGGCCCAGGTTCCCAGGCAGCAGGACCTCGTCCCACAATCCCTCGCGAAGATAGCGGATTACCGTGTTTGCCGGAATCAGACCCACGGTTGTCCTGAGATCGATTAGGACGTTATACGCAATTCCTCGGCCGTCCACGTAGACCCGAACCGGGGTGCTAGTAACGGCTGGGTTGTCGTTATATAGGTCCATAGACAGGAACGGGATCAGAGCACGGGGATAGTCGTCACGGCGGTCACGACGAAGTAGCCAGAGCTGGCCGATCAGCAACCAAAGAGACCCGACCGTACCGATCGCAGCAACTGCAGTCCAGAGCGTGATCGCCGATGCGTCCGTGGCCAAGAACACCTACTGAGACTCTCGGTGCAAGACCCTGAGGCGACGCCAGGCCAGCTCTGTCGGCCAGCCTGACGAAGAGTAACTGGGGCCCCAGTTCCGTGGAGGAAGCGCCACATCGCCCACCGGCTGGGAGACGGATATAGGAACAGCTGTCGCCTTCCTCAATGCATATCCCCCATTTCGGGAACGGAATGCTGTACACAGGGACGGTCTTCGCCTCACAGTTCTAAGCCCCCTAATCTCGACAGCCAGCTCCGGGGAAGGCCGCCCCAAGGTTGACCTTGCACGACCTACTGTTTCCCTACTTGTTGGCTCCAGCTATCTTGGCCACGCAGTCGCCGTGCGCGTCGCGGTCCGCTTTGGTTCCAGATGGGCAAGTGTGGGCTGCCGTTGAGACAACGTCGCCGTGCTGATCTTGATTGGTCGGGTGGCTCCCAGACGTTTCCACGTTCTGGCTCGACGCTCCTTTGCTGCCGCGCCCGGCGCTGCCGGCGGCTGCGGACGTGAGGTCCCCATGCTTATCCCGGTCGGTGGTCGATGATCGCGATCCGCTCGTTGCATTGGCGGTGGCGACCTTGCTCACACAGTCGCCGTGGATGTCTCGGTCGGACGAAGCGTGCCGCTGACAACTGTGAGCAGCGGCGGCGACCTGGTCCCCGTGCGCGTCGTTACTCATGAGCGCGGGAGCGGCGAGCGCCGCGCCGCCCCCGAGCGCGAGCACGGCACCCGCGGCTGCAATGGAGATCCTTAGAAGTGTCACTTGCTGCTCCTCCGATGGGCTTGGAGAAAGCCCGCGATGTAGTCGGTCGGTGGCTGGCTTGTGCCACCCTTTCAGAAGAAGTGACGCTCAGCTGTGGCGATGTACCCAAGTAGTCCCAACGCTCGTGATCCACCGCGGGCTGCCACCGCCTTTTGGCTGCGACGGACCGGACGGAACGTTCTCGACACGCTCAAGCCCAAGGACATCGAAGCCTGGGGGATCCGGTATGAGCCGGCCTACGCGGCCCGGACCGATGAGCCGGCTCGCGACCTGCTAGCGCGGATGCTTCGGGAGCTCGTCGAGCTCCTGAGGGACTCGCACACGGGGATCGCGCTCCTCTATGACGAGTTCCCCGACGTGTGGGACGGACGCGTCCCGCGTGACAGCGTGTGGTGTTCAAGAAATCCGATCGTCGCCTCCCAGAGCGCTGTGGAGACGCATGGCACATGCTCCGAACGCGGTCGCCAGCGGACAATGCTGACGGTAACCGGCTTGAGAGGCCGAGCTATGCCGGGACTAGCCTCTGCGCGTGGTCGTTGTCGGACCCACCGTCCTCTACCTTATCTCTGAGACACGGGTCCCAGACGACTCGACATGCAGCACAAATTAGCTGACCGGACTTGTTGAACGGCACAGGGGGTTGGTACTGAAGCCGCTTCAGGCTCCGACAGCCACCCGTACCCGACTACCATCAGCCTCTCGCTCGTGCACGACTTCAGCCTTGCCAGCCGCTTTCCTGCCGGGCGGCACGACGGTCACGGTGAGCCGAAGCCCCAGCCGTTGTGCCAGGAAGATCAGGGTTTCGAACGATGGGTTGTGCTCGCCCAGTTCCAAGCGCGCAACTTGCGAAGGCTTCCAGCCAAGCTGCTCGGCCAACTTGCGCTGGGAGAGGCCGCGCTTGGCACGATATGCGACTACGACCAATGCCACAGCCCGCGCCACCTCTGTTCGCTCCCACTCGCGGCGATACTCCGGATCACGCTCCAGATCCCTCGCCACGAGCTCCCGCGATGACCGCGCGCCGGCGAGCTTCGCCTTCATCCGTCTGTCTCCTCGAATGCCTTCAATCGCTTCTCCGCCTGCCGCGCCGCCCGCCTGAAGCCCGTCGGATCAACCTCGGACTCAGGACCTACTGCCCCAATCAGCATCCACTCCTCCACCTGCCGGTACAGGGCTCGGAACTGACTCCGCCCAGCGCGCGGCCGCAGCTCACGAAGACGATCCGCGCCCACCACGTTCCTCTGGTGTGGCTCCGGCAACTGCGCACCCATTAGCTCGAGCTTTTCGACCGCGTGGTCAAGTGCCACTCGATCTCGCGATGACAGCTGATTGCGCTCCATTGCAGCCTCCGGCAAGTACCAGACTTCCACCTGAAGATGCTAGCAAGTTTGTGAGCAACTGTAGCCGATCCGTCAGAGTTCTGCACGCTGAGTCCGGCGGTCGTGTAGCTGCAAAGGCGTGTCTTGGACGACCCTGCATACCCCTGAAAACGAACTGACGCTGCCGGGGTTAACGGGACACGAGCCAATCGACCTGGGCAACGGCGACGACGAAGAACCGGACGGCGACGAGCAGGCGCTGGCGTAACGAGGGCGCCGACGACGCGTAGGTGCGGCTCAGGCGCTGGTTGGAGCGGCTTCGGTCGCTCCTTCCCGCACGTCAGGCAACCAAGGGTTTGGCGCTGTCGGACGCGCGCTTCGATCACGATATCAACGCCGCGTTCAGCGGCTTCAGCGAGCACCAGACGCCTGGCGCCGGTGCCGACGACAAGGAGGGGGAACGATGAGACTTTCCAGCTTTTTGTACCGTGCGGCCCGCGCGGCTCGGACCGGAGAAGCCGTCGGGAAGTCAGTCGAAACAGGTGATCCCGAGTACGTCGAGCGCCGCTTGCTCAACATCGCGGAAGGCAGGGCCTTGGCCAAGATCGGCTTTTGGCGGATCTTGTGGGGCTCGGGACGGCATGAGCGCTGAGCACCCGTCGGTCGGCCGTCGCGTCTGGCTCGTCTTCACCGGCGACGAGCACACGAAGCTCAAGCCTGGCGCTACCGGCACGGTCACCCACGTCGATGATAAGGGCGTTCTCCACGTCGCATGGGACGATGGTGGGCAGTTGGGCTTGATTCCCGGCCGGGATCGGTGGATAGAGGAGGTGCCGCTCTAGCCGAAAGCCTGAGCAGCCCGCAGGAAACGGAAGAAGAAGGCCCCGCGCCCAGCTTGGACGGCGGAAGCGCGAGGCCACACACAAGGTGCGAGATGAACTCTAACGATCTGGAGTCCCGGACGCGACCGGGAAAGCAGCCCGACCCTGAGGCAGCGACGCTGCGGGCGCTGCGCACAGCGACCAGGGATTACATCGTGGTCCTGGGGGCTGGCCTCAAGGCACAGATCGACGAGGCGATCGAGGGCAAGCCCGAACTGGTCTACATCCGAGCTGCGCTGGCGAATGCGACAGGCCAGCGTGGCAGTGGCGACTTTGGCACCCCCATCGGCATCGAGCATGCGCTCAGCCATTTGCTGGGCGAGCCGGAGCCAACGCCATGAGTGACCAGCCCAACAGAATCCTGGAAGCGTCGGCTCACGTCGAGCGCCAGTTGGCCGTTCTGAACGAGACGGCGCTTCAGCGGCTGATGTTGGCGACCAGTATCGACGGCACGATCGCCGACATCTTCCAGACGCAAAAGAACGCCGCGTTCCACGCTGGCGTGATCAACGCGGACGAGGCTCTGACCATCTGCCAGGCGCTCGGGCCGTGCGGCTTCAAGGCCGAGGTCAAGCTGGCCCTGCGCCTGACGATCACCGAGGTCGTCGCGATCCTGATGCGCGGGTGTCCCGTTAACCCCAATGCCGTTTACTTAAGGACGGACGACCACCACGGCCTCACTCGGCAGGGGTCGGTTGGGGCCACTGACGGTGCACGCCGCACTTGACGCCGAAGTTCCCTTGGTCTGGGCGCGCATTCGGCACGGCAACGACTACTCGAAGGAGGACGCAGAGGACGCCCACCGACGCCCTACGGCGGACACGGCTGATGCCACGGAACAGCAGCTCCTGTAGCTCGCCGTGCACGTACTCCGGCTGAAAGCACAGGTTCACGGCAGACGGCTGGATAATGTCCCAATGGGCGAGCCAACTCGCCTACGCGCGGTGCTGGCTATAGCTGTCGCTTGCACTGTCGTGGTGGTCAGCGCCGTCGGCTACCTCCGCTTATGGCCCATGCGCTTTGCGACGCCACGGCCTGCATCAAGTGTGGTCTCGCAACCCGCAACTGTCAGACTCCAGGACCTCGAGGTCATTTCCGGCCGGTCAGCGTGGGCATGGCTGGTGGAGGTTCCTCTTGGCGCCAGCATCGTACTCGCCAGCAACGATGCAGGCCGGACCTGGCGCAAGGTGCCCGTCCCGACTTCGGCCGGCGCCAATCAGAAGCTTGGGCTGCAGGTCATCGATGGGACGCATGCGACGCTCCAGCTCAGCCGGGGACTGCTCGCCACCTCAAACGGTGGCCGCACCTGGCGCGAGATGGCGCTGCCGCCTGGCGAGCGCGCCGGGTTCGGCGCCCAATTCCTGGATCCACAACAAGGTTGGTACATCGAGCGAGCGGTCTACCCTGGCCAGATGGAGCAGCCGACCTCGATGTGGTGGACCTCCAACGGAGGGGCTTCCTGGTCGGAACTCTGGCGCGTCGATGCCCAGCATCCCCAGGTTGGCGGCGTATCGCTGCAGGGGATTAAGTATGTGCTCGGCTTCCGTGATCGAGCGACCGGCTGGCTGTCCGTGTGGATGGGCAGCTCTGGCTGCCTCCTGGCGACCTCGGACGGGGGCAGGAGCTGGTCGCCCGTCGATCTGCCGCTCGGGGAGCCAGCCGTGGCTGCCGATCTGAAGCTGCTGCCCGGCGGTGCGGCGGTGCTGCTCATGCGCACTCACTCGGGCTGGCTGGCGTTACCCAGCCGCAACGGCGGCCGCACCTGGGAGGAACCGCAGCGTGTTCCGATTGGACCTCCGCTGCCCGGTGGCGCATATGACCGCCCGTCGTTCATCGACCACGATCACTGGGTGGTTGCGGCCGGGTCAAGGCTGCGCGTGACCTCGGATGCTGGCCGCACGTGGCGGGACGTCGACGTGTCGCTTCCCGCCGGCATCACTGGCCTGCACGACCTCTGGCTCATGGCTGGCGGCCGGGGCTGGGCGACCGCAAGCCATGGCTCGAGTAACCTCCGCGCGCTGTACACGTCCGATGGCGGGGTCCACTGGTCGCAGTTGCACGTGCCGTACCTGACCTGAGCATGGCTGGGGTCCTGTGGGGAATGTTCGGGCTGGCGATCGTCGCCGCGATCGTGGGCGTTCTGCTGCGCGGCCGCCAGCGCAGGGGTGCCGCCCTCCGGCTTCTCTTCGGATCGACAGTCGCCCTGCTGCTCTTCTCCATCATCGCCGGGTTCTCTGTCGGTCGCTTCACTGCCGTCGTCCCGGTGCTCATAAGCGGCTACATGGTCGCTTTGGATCGTAACCCCATGGTCGTGGCCGCATGGCTTTTGGCCGCGGGCATCCTCTGCCTGGCCTGTTCTTGGCTTCTAACGCCGCTGGTGCTGGTGGGAGGGGTCTTCGCAGTCGTGCTGGGATTTTGGGCGGTCCCGCTGTACTTCGTGGTGGCAGTCGCGGCCCTGGGTTGGTCGGCTTCTCGGCGAGTTGGGTAGACGCCCGTCTTCGCGGCGGAGGCCTACCTCGTCGCTTGTGGGGCGACCTTCAGTCGCTGGAGGGGGACGTCGGCTGCCGGGCGGTCATTCGAGCTCGGCGGGAGCTGGTCGCCGCGCTGCCGGCCCGCGGCAATTCGCGCCATCCGGTGGACATCGACACGCCGGACAACTACCGAAGGCTGGTCGAGGGCCGCCGGGGGCCGGTGAGCTCGATGCTTCCCTCCTGGTCGTGTTTCGCCGTGCTCATCAGACCTGGATCAGCCTCTCCAGCGTGGCTCCGTCGGGGGCCCTGACGACGACGCGGTAGCTGCCGGGCCCGGGCAGCGTCCACAGGCCCCTCCAGTAGACCTCCTTTCGGTCTAGCGCAGCCTTGTTTTTGACGGCCGCCCCGAGGACGCCCGGCCCCCGGAGGGCATCTCCCCGGGCGTCGTACACCGCCACCACGTCGTTCACCGCCCCGGGTACGGAGCGTCGTGGGACCGCGACCGGGCCGCACGCCTGTACGTCTGCGGGGGCGCCCGCGGTAGTGCTGCACTCCACCGGGCCATAGCTGGCGCGCCACTCTTCAGGCATCGCCCGCCGCGTGGTGACGTCGATCCCAAGCGCGCCCGGTACGACCACGACCGAGCCGAACGTGACCGCGAGGGTGCCGGCATGGCCGGGCTCAGGCGCCGGCAGCCTCCGGCCGCCCTGGGAGGTCAGCGTGAACTGCAGCGTCCACAAGCCCTTGACGGTATGCTGGGCGGCGCCGAGGCCGCGCCGGAGCTGGACGACGTGGAGCGTGACCTTGACCGGCCCCGACCCCGTGCGCTGGACCGGCTCGAACCCCAGCACGTTGTCGCCTGTCTCGTCATTGGACGCGCTGCGCCCGTACCGGTTGACACCGCGGCCGGAGGAGTCGGAACGCCCCGTCTACGCGCGCCCCTGGCGAGACCTTCACAATGACGACCGTCCGCGCGTCGTCGGCATAGGTGCCGACCAGGCGTGGAACAGCACGGCGCGGTCAGCGGACGACTCATCTTGCGGAACGGCTCCCTGGTGCATGTCGCTGGAATCCACCTCGGTGCGTCTCGGAAGCTTTGCCTACTAACACGAGCCCGGCACCCCGCGGGTTCCGCTGCCTTTGATTCTCCGCCCGTTGCCAGCAGGCCGTCACTCGCGTCGAAGGGGCCGCACGAGCGACCCGGCGCGTGTCAGGGACGGCGCCGTAGGGACAGCCGGGTGTGCGTGGCGCTCAGCGGTAACGGCCTGCCGCAGGCTCAATCGGCCGGAGTCCGGCCTCGATCTCAGCTCGCCGCGGCTCCAGGAACGGCGGGAGCGCCAGCCGTTCCCCCAACCGCTCAATTGTTTCGTCGTCGCGAATCCCGGACCGTCGGTCGCGATCTCGAAGAGGACGCCGCCTGGCTCGCGGAAGTAGATCGACGAGAAGTAGAAGCGATCGATGAGCGGGGTGACCTGGAGACCCGCTGACTCGATGCGCCGCCTACAGGCTTCCTGCCGCTCCATCGAGGAAGTACGGAACGCGACGTGGTGCACGCCCGCGCCGGGCCGGCCTCGCGCCCGATCGCGAGGGACCTCGCCCCTCAGGCCGGCCCGCGAACGCTGTTCCAGACCTCTCGGCGGACCTTGTCCAGGGCGCCGGGCGGCACCCCCACTTCACCGACCTGCGGGCGCGCGGCCTCAGGCCGCCCCTGCTCGGCATCATCGATGGCGCCCCGGCCTGGTCTCTGCCTTCGAGCAGCTCTTCTTCGAGAGCCTGCGCCAGAAGTGCGCGGTGCATGGCGCCCGCAACGTGCTCGAGAAGGTCAGCAAGGCCGACCAGGAGGGGGTGAAGAGGACTACTGGGCCATTCTTAACGACATCGAGGCCCCGCCCGGGGAGGAGGCAGTCTCGGTCGCCCTCGCGCGAGCGAACAAGTTTGCCGAGAAGTCAGCGGGTATCCGCGGGCGGTCGACTACCTGCTCACCAACCTAAGTGCGCTCACCGCCCACCTCCACTTTCCGGTCGAGCACCGCGAGCGCGTCCGCCACACCAACCTCCTGAAGCGCAGTTTCGGGGAGAGCCGGCGCCGGGTGAAGGTGATCGGTCGGTTGCCAGGCGAGCACTCCTGCCTATCGCTGATCTGCGGTGCGGGATCGGGCCAGCGTCGGCTGGCGGGGAATCGAAACCTCGGTCGCCGGCATCCGCCGGCTCCAAGATCTCCGTCGCCAGCTGCTGGCTGAGCTGCGCGACCGGCTGAGCGCGCACCTTCCTCATCCATGACGCACACCCGGCTCGGATCGTTCAACCACGCCCGACCGAGGTCCTGGGATATTCGACTGCCGCCTCGCGGGCCTCTACCAGCCTCTCACTGGCTCGCTTCCCCGGCTCGACCGGCCAGCAGCTTCTTTCAGTGCTAGCCAGCGCTGCACGCCGCACGCAATTTGGTAGTGACCGGGCTGCATCGGCACCGGCTCGACCTCAAACAGAGGTTCGTGACGGCCGGCCTGTTTCGAATCCGCCAGCTGGGGGACCAACTCGACCGAGACAGTGGTCCGCGGCTGCAGCGGGCCCGGATGGATGTTCACCACTGGCACGAGCGCCAGGCTCTCGGGTAGCTCGGCCACGTCACAGCGTTTGCTCCCAAGTGAGGGGTCCAACATTGGACCCCTTCGCTGAGTGGAGCATCATGTCTGTCGTGACCTGCTCGTTCTGCGGCCTAGGGCCTCCGCGTCGCGAGCGCTTCGTGAGCGGCGCTGAAGGCTGTGCGGTCTGCGACAGGTGCGTGCGACTTATGGCCTCGATGAAAAGTGGTCAATTTCCGCCGCCTGGAGTGACCACCCTGCCCGGGACTTTTCGCCGACTCGATGAAGCGGAGCAGATGCGGCAGAGGTTTGCCCAGATCGTCTGTGGCTTTTGCCGACGCGCCCGAGCAGAGTTGAAACCCGGCGGTGTAGCTGGTCCGACGCCAGAGATCTTTATTTGCCCTGACTGCATCGACCGCGCCAAAGAGGAACTGCTGGCCAGCTGATCGCGCGGACCCGCCGCCTCTGCCTGGCCGGGCGGCCGCCGACCCCTTATTCCAAGTAACTGACACTATGCGGCGATCTTCAACTACATCTAGGCGCAGCCGGTAGAGGAGGAGTGGTAGCAGTCGCTCAGGTGCGGGCCAACCAGTTCGCCGACAAGTACGGCAGCCGCTACCCGCGGGCGGTCGACAGTCTGCTTACCAACCTGAGCGCGCTCACGGCCAACCTCCACTACCCGGTCGAGCACCGCGGGCGAGTCCGTCTAACGAACCTGCTGGAGCGGACCCTCAGAGAGAGCCGGCGTCGGGTCAAGTGATAGGTCGTCTCCCAGGCGAGCACTCCTGCCTCTCCCTCGTCTGGGCTGTACTGGACCGAGCCAACGTTGGCTGGCGCGGGATCGACACCTCGGTCGCCCGCATCCGTCTGCTGCAGGATCTGCGCTGACGGCTATTGGCCCTTGACCATCTAAAGACGACCGGATAACCGGATGATTAAGGAGTTGGACCTGGTGAGGCTCAAACGAGTTGGTCGGTCGCTCTACCGGCACCGCGCCGCGCTGGCTGTCATCTTGGTCTGCGGCTGTCAGCCGCTCGGCGCGGGCTCGTCACCGCGCTCTTCGCTCCCACCTGGATTTCCGGCCGGGTGCACAGCGACCTTCGCCGTCACCCAGATGAACCGTCTGCTGGCGGCGCTGGGGAGTGGCACCCCAGACGCTGTAGCAGCACTGATTGTCCCCCCGACGGGATTGCCGCCCTGCTCCAGGTTCGCCGCTACCTCGAGCGCCACCACCACGTGCCGGAACTCGCGGTCAATGCTTGACCCGGACGTGAAGGTCGTCGGATCACTGACCTGGCTGCGCTGGCAGGAGATCCCCGCCGTCTGCCTCGCCCCCAGGAATCTCCGCTCCACCCTCGCAGTCGCGGCAGTCGTCGGCACGCTTCTGGTGCTGATCAACCAGGCCGATGTCGTACTCGGTGGCGGATTCGGTCCGCGATTCTGGCTCAAAGCAGGACTGACCTACCTGGTGCCTTTCCTGGTCAGCAATTACGGCCTCGTGGTCGGCAGCCGCAGGAACAGCGGCTGACGACCGACTGAAATAAGGAACGGACCCGAGCACTCAAGTCCCGAGTCCGCTCCAAGGAGGGAGATACTGCGGCTTGCGGATCAGGCCGGTGTCAGCCTGGCGGCCGGGGCCTCAAGGTGGGGGTCGCGCAGCGGTCCGTAGGCCACGAGGGCGCCCAACACGACTCCGAACATCAGGTGGGCAGCAACCCACGACCACTCAGGGTTGGCCGACAGGAAGGAAGCGCTGGTCGAAGCCAGCAGGCCACGCAGGAGCACCCAGTACATCGTCCCGTAGACGATCAGGCCATAGACCATGCCGCCGACCACCGAGGTGACGCCGCGCAGGTGAAGGGCGCGCGCGATGGCGATGAAGATGACCCCGATGATGACCGAGTTCATCATGTGGCCCATAAGGCCGACCACGAAGGGCACCAGCTGGAAGGCGTGGCCCCGGGCTCCGATCCCGACCGACTGGGCGATCCCCTGGGGCGGCGCCCAGAGGTTGCTGGTGAAGATCCCGACCACCATCGCCCACATCGCGAACACCAGCCCGGCTATCAAGCCGGGCAGGATCCAGCGTGCGGCGACCCGGCCCCCGCTCTCCGACTGCAGTTGAGTTGACATGATATTTGCCTCCGTTCTTTGGTCTTGATGGCTGCTCGAATGGCAGCCTCAGGACCGAGTCTGAGAAGGCGAGCCCCGCAACTTCTGTGATCCGCGTCACGGTTGAGGGCGGAGAATTGCGGCAGGCTTCTGGCATGCCCGATAAGGTCTGGTTCCTTCGCCGGCTCAATCTCTTCGAAGGCATGTCAGAAGCCGAGATCGAGGAGGTCTCCCACGAGCTCAAGATGCGCTCGTGCGCGCCTCGGCATTCGGTTCTCACCGAGAGCGTCGACCGTGTCTACCTCCTCAAGCAGGGCCGCGTGCGCCTCTACCACCTGACCGTCGACGGGCAGGACGTGACCACCGCGGTGATCGCTCCCGGCCAACTCTTCGGGGCGGGCGCCTTCTTCGGAGGCGACGGGACTGCGACCCATGCCGAGGCACTGGAAGAGAGCTACATCTGCGAAGCCGGCGCCCAGGACTTCCTGGCCATGCTCGCCCGCCATCCGCTGCTGATGGCGCGAGTGGTGATGGTGATGGCCAAGCAGATCTTCCGGCTCGAGCAGACCATCGAGAGCATGGCCTCGCAGCAGGTGCCGCAGCGGCTGGCGGGACTGCTGCTCGAGGAAATGGCCTACGGAGAGAGGACTGACAGTGGTGTCCTGCTCCCCTCTCACAGCCAGGAGGAGCTGGCGAAGCTGATCGGCAGCACCCGGGAGTCTGTCTCCCGCACTTTGAGCGGCTGGCGCGCAGCCCGCGTCATCACCATGAGAGGCCGGCGCATCGTCGTGCTGCGGCCGGACCGCCTTCGCCGGGAAGCCGACTCCGACGGCGCCTACTCGGACGGCCGCCCGCCCGCCCATCGAACTTGAGCTCGAGGCGCGAAGACCGCTACGACCTCACCGTCATCGGTGCCGGCTCGGCCGGGCTGGTCGCCGCCGATTTCGCCGCGCGTTTCGGCGCCCGCGTCCTGCTGATCGAGAAGGACCGCATCGGCGGCGACTGCACCTGGACGGGCTGCGTCCCCAGCAAGGCCCTGCTCCATGCCGCCGGTATCGCCCACCAGGCCGGCGTCGCCTCAGACCTCGGCATCCGCATCAGCGGAGTCGAGATCGACTTTCCGGCGGTGATGAGCCAGGTCCGCCAGGCCGTCGCGAGGGTGTACTGGTTCGAGACGCCAGAGCAGCTCGCCAAGCGCGGCGTCACCGTGGAGCAGGGTCAGGCGCGCTTCCTCGACGAACACACCGTGGATGTGGCCGGACGTCGTATCTACAGCCGCAGCTTCGTCATCTGCACAGGCGCTAGAGCCCAGCGACCATCGGTGGCCGGCCTGGACTCGGTCCCCTACCTCACCTACGAGGAGGTCTTCGAGCTCGACCGGCTCCCCACGCGGCTGCTGGTCCTGGGTGGAGGTCCGGTGGGGGTCGAGATGGCTCAGGCGTTCGCGCGGCTCGGATCCAAGGTGACGCTGATTGAAAGGGAGGACCGGCTGCTGTCCGCCGCGGATCCTGAGGCCTCCGACGTTCTCGCCCGCGTTCTCGCCGCGGAGGGAGTGGCGATCGAGACGGAGTTCGAGGTCGTTGAGGCGCTGGCGGCGGATGGAGAGATCGTCCTGAGGTCAGCTCGGAAGAGCTTGAGCGGCGACCGGTTGCTGGTCGCGACCGGCCGCCGCCCCGACATCGAAGGCCTGGACTTGGGACGCGCCGGGGTCGCGTTCGACGAGCGCGGAATCCCCGTCGACCGGAACCTGAAGACCAGCAAGGGCCACATCTACGCGGCCGGCGACGTGACGGGCTCGTTCCAGTTCACCCATTTCGCGGGCTGGCAGGGCTACGCGGCGGCGAGAAACGCCTTGTTTCCAGGCTCGGTCCGTGGCTTGGCCGCGACAGTCCCCTGGGCCGTCTTCACCGAGCCCGAGCTGGCGCAGGTGGGGCTGACCGAGGAGCAGGCCCGCGCCCTTGGAAGGAAGATCGCGGTGCACCGGCTGCCACTCGAGCGCGTTGACCGGGCACAGACCCTCGGTGAGACCGACGGCTTCATCAGGACCGTCTCCTCACCTGCCGGCAGGATCCTGGGAGCGTCCATCGTCGGCCCGGCGGCGGCGGATGTGGCCAACGAGCTGGCCGTCGCGATCGCGGGCGGCGTCGACCTGGAGCATCTGGCCTCGACCATGCACATCTATCCCACGATCGGCTTGGGCGTCCAACAGCTCGCTTCGGACTTCGCGTTCCGGTTGTGGAGCAGCGGCCTGCGCGGAGCCGTGGCACGGGCACTGATGGCTCGCGCCCCAGGCTGAGCGGCGACCGAATCGGGTGGTACTGCGGTACCTAGACCGGCGCGTACCAATCGAGTACCTCGGACTCTCGCGGACCTCAGCGGGGCGGTCAGGCTGCGCTCATGAACGACGCGAGGAGCGCTAAGCGGACCCGATCCGATCGGGCTGTGCGGCTAGCTGTCGACGACCTCCAGACCCAGCTCGAGGCGCTACTCGACCAGGTCTGGCGCTGTGAAGCGGCAGCGCGTCGGGAGGACCGGGTCGACCGGGCTATCCGATACGGGTCGCTCAAATGACAACCGCGTTCGTCCTCTCCGGCGGGGCCAGCTTGGGAGCGGTTCAGGTCGGCATGCTCCAGGCCCTGAACGACGCCGGGGTGGCGCCTGATCTCCTGGTCGGGAGCTCGGTCGGTGCCATCAACGCGGCCTGGATCGCCGCCCACCCCGAGCCGGAGGGCGTGGAGGCGCTGGCCGAGATCTGGCGCGGTCTCCGGAGGACGACCGTCTTCCCCGCCAGCCCGCTGCTGGGTGCGGTGGCGATGCTGGGACGCCGCAATCACTTGGTGAGCCCTGATGGGCTGGTGGCCTTGCTCGAACAGCATCTGCCCTTCCGGCGCCTGGAAGAGACCCGGACGCCCCTCCATGTGGTGGCCACCGACCTGCTCACCGGACGAGCGGTCCTCCTCTCGAAGGGCGCGGCGATCCCCGCCCTCATGGCCAGCGCGGCCATCCCCGCCGTCTTCCCTCCGGTCAGGATCGGCGGCCGTGACCTGATCGACGGCGGGGTTGCCGACTACGCACCTGTCTCCCAAGCGGTGGCGCTCGGTGCCGACGCATCTTCGTACTGCCGGCGGCCCATGCCTGCGAGCTGGCGAGCCCGCCGCGGTCGGTGCTGGCCATGGCCCTGCACTCGCTGAACCTGATGATCGAATCCCGGCTGGCTGCCGATGTCGAGCGGCTGCGCGGCGAGGTCGAGCTGCACGTGCTGCCCCATCCCTGCCCTCTCGCGGTGTCCCCAGCCGACTTCAGCCACGGCGGCGAGCTGATCAAGAGGGCTCGTCTGACCGTGCGGCGGCGCCTGGCCGGACCTGAGCGTCGAATAGCAGGGACTGGATCCGTGTTGTAGGAGGATGAAGTCCGTGGTGAGGTGAACGGTGAAGCAACCCGCCGAGAGCCCGGTGCCTGTCGTGATCGTTCACCAGAGCTCCGTTCTGCGCGCGGGCCTCGCCGAGCTGCTCAGTCGCCGGCCGGACATCCACCTCAGGGGTGATTGCGGCCTCTGCCGCCGACCTGCTCAGAGACCCCGTCCTGACTGAGCACGTCCTGCTCTACGACCTCGGCGCTGCCCACCACGACGGGGTCCAGCGTCTAAAGGAAATCCGGGAGCGGATACCGCAGGCGCGAGTGCTCATGTTCAACGTCACCGATGACGACCGCGCGATCATCGAGTGCGTCCAGGTCGGAGCCGCCGGCTGCGTGCTCGAAGACGCTTCACTGGAGGAGATCGTCAGCGCCATCCATTCCCTCGCTGGCGGGACGCCTCCGGCATCGCCGCGAGTCATCACCTCCCTTTTCAAGTACGTCGCCACCCTGAGCAAAGGCGAGGAGCCGCTTCAGGCCGAGAGGATGACGGCGCGGGAGGAGCAGATCCTTGCGCTCCTGGCCGAGGGCCTGAGCAACAAGGAGATCGCTCACCGGATCCACCTCCAGCCGCAGACGGTCAAGAACTACGCACACCTGATCTTTCAGAAGCTCGACGTGCACAGCCGGCTCGATTTGCTCCGCGCGCTGCGGGGGCGCCGCTAGTCAGGAGCCATTCTCGGCCCGCAGTACCGCAGTACCGAAAACTGAGTATCCGCGGCAGTAGGCCCGGATCCCATCGCCTCCTACGTTGGTCGGAGTCGATTACCGCTCCAGGAGGTCTCTCGATCATGAGCCACGTCAGGCAGGTCTCGGCATCCGATTTCACTGATCTGACCCACAACGGTTCACAGGCCGTGCTCGTCGACTTCTATGCCGACTGGTGCGCGCCCTGCCGGGCGATGGCTTCGGTCGTCGAGCGCCTCGCACGCGAGCAGGGCGGCCGCCTGACCGTCGCCAAGCTGGACGTCGACCGCGATCGGCAGATCGCTGTTCGCCACGGCGTGCGCAGCATCCCAACGCTGCTCTTCTTTGTTCGCGGCGAGGAGTTGGACCGTTTGGTCGGGTTCCCAGGCCCAGGCGAGGTAAGGCGTTGGGCCGCGGCACTTCTGGATCTGGCGGCAGATGGAAAAGAGCCTTCGCGGCGACCGCAGTCGGCATAGGGCCGCTGCCCGGCAGCGGGCGGCCCGGCCTGGAGGGGATGGCTCCCGGCTGGTTTCAGAATCACGTCGCGCTTGGCGGGAGTGGCCATCGCCAGCTCGGGAATGCTCCTGATCGCGATTGCGTTCCCGCACTGGTCGCGCCTCTGGTGGCAAGGCGCTTTCCTCGGCGCACTTGGACTCGCTGAGCTGGCCTGGTCTATGGCCTGGCTCCGCAAACCCAGCTTCGCCCTGATCTGGAGCGGCTACCTGCTGGGTGCCTACCTGGTCCCGATCTGGTCCCTGGCCTGGCTGGTCGGGTTTCCCGATGGCCTGCCCCACCTGCGCACGGGCTTCGGGCTGGCCGCGACGCTCTTGGCCCTGGCGGCGATCACCGCTCTGATCGGTTTGGCGGTGGTGGCAAGACCTCTGATGGGCACTTGGAAGTTCCTGGGGTCGGCCGCAGTCCCGGCGATCCTGTTTGCGCTCGCCACGTACGGAGTCAGCCTGGTGATCGACCTGTTGGCGGCCGAAGCTAGCCGTTGACCCTCGTGAAGCGTGATCTGGCTCACAGTTAGCCGCTCGGCTCCACGCCTAGCGTGGAGTCCATGAACGCACTGACGGAAACCGAGGTCGCGAAGGCGGCCGTTGTAGTCTTCGCCGACACCGAGACCCACGGCGACTTGGCCCGGGCGGTCAACGCCCTGGAGACCGTGAAGGAGTTCAAAGAGGCGGGCGACGAGGTCGTCCTCATCTTCGACGGCGCGGGCACCCGATGGGTGGGCGAGATGAGCAAGCCCGGCCATCGCTCGCATCGCCTCTACGAGGCGGTTCAGGACCGGATCGCCGGGGCCTGTGCGTTCTGCGCTGCGGCCTTCGGCGTCAAGGAATCGATCCAGGAGGCAGGTGTTCCCCTTCTCGAGGAATATGACCGCCACCCCAGCCTCCGCCGTCTGGTCCGCGGCGGGTGCGAGGTCATGACCTTTTGAGCGCCCAGCCGGAGCTCATCCCGTCCGCCGCGGCGGCGGTCAAGCGGGACGCCGACTACGTCTTCTTCGAGCTGACCCGCAGCATCTGCCCGACGTGCCGGCGGCCGATCGACGCCCAGATCCTGCTCCGGGACCAGAAGGTCTTCATGCGCAAGCGCTGCCCAGAGCACGGGCAGTTCGAAGCTTTGGTCTACGCCGATGCCGACGCCTATGTCCGCAACGCCCGCCACAACAAGCCAGGCACCATCCCGCTCGCGTTCAGCAGCGAGGTGCACCAGGGCTGCCCCTTCGACTGCGGCCTCTGCCCCGAGCACCAGCAGCACGTCTGCCTCGGGATCATCGAGGTCAACAGCGCCTGCAACATGGACTGCCCGCTCTGTTTCGCCAACGCCGGTCCGGGCTTCAACCTGACCCTCGAAGAGGTGGAGGAGATCCTCGACCACCTGGTGGAGACCGAGGGCAGCCCGCAGGTGGTCCAGTTCTCGGGCGGGGAGCCGAGCATCCACCCCCAGATCGTCCCCATGCTCCGGGCGGCGAAGGATCGTGGCATCGAGCACGTAATGCTCAACACCAACGGCAAGCGGATCGCCCGCGACGACCGCTTCCTCGCCGAACTGGCCGAGGTCCGGCCCTCCATCTACTTCCAGTTCGACGGCTTCGAGGAGCGAACCTACGAGCTGCTCCGAGCCGAACCGGAGATCCTGCCCGAGAAGCTGAAGGCGCTGGACCGGCTGGCCGAGATCGATCTCGGCGTCGTCCTGGTCGCGGCCGTCGAACGAGGGACAAACGAGCACGAGGTGGGGCGGCTGGTCCGTTTCGCCATTGAGCACCCGGCCGTGCGCGGTATCAACTTCCAGCCGGCTTTTCACGCCGGCCGCCACGGGCATCACGACCCGCTTCAGCGCTTGACCATCCCCGATCTCTTTCGTGGCATCGAGGAGCAGACCGAGGCCCTATTCCGGGTCGACGACTTCGTCCCCGTCCCCTGCTGCTTCCCCACCTGCAACTCCGTCACCTACGCCTACCTCGACGGAGACAAGGTGATCCCACTGCCGCGGGTGCTCAACGTCGACGACTACCTCGACTACATCACCAACCGGGTGGTACCTGACCTGGGAGCCGAGGTGCGCCGCGCCCTCGAGGGCCTCTGGTCCTCCTCGGCCGTCCCCGGCGGCGACCGGGCCGCATCCGACTTTGCCCTCTCCTGCAGCTCCTGCGACCTCTCGACAATGGCGCCAAGCGAGATCGGCAAGCGGATGTTCATGGTCATGCTCCAGGACTTCATGGATCCATGGGCCTTCAACCAGAAGAACCTGATGAAGTGCTGCAAGGAGTTTCTCCTCCCCGGTGGCCACCAGATCCCCTTCTGCGCTTACAACACGGTCGGCTACCGCGAGCAGGCGCGAGAGCAGCTGACGGCGAGAGACCGCAGGCGCCGGCAGGCCAGGCGCGAGGGGCGCAGCTACAAACCACCTCCACTTCGGTTCGATTTCATGCGGCCATGACCGCGGGGCGAGCCCCGACCGATCATGAGATCAAAGCTTGCTGCGCCAGCGCCTACTCCAGCGACTGGGCGCGATTCCTGATCAGCGACTCGATGCACCCCGGCGGGGTGGGGCTGACCGAGCGGCTGGGTGATCTGCTGCACCTTCGCTCCGGCTCGCGGGTCCTGGACGTCGCGGCGGGCAGGGGCACATCGGCGCTGGCGCTGGCTCGCCGTTTCGGCTGCCACGTCGTCGGCGTCGACCTGAGCCCCTCCAACGTCCTGACGGCACGCAAGAGAGCCGCCTACATTGGTCTTGCCCGGTCGACCTCTTTCGAGGTGGCCGATGCCGAGACGCTGCCGTTCACGACCGGCGAGTTCGACGCCGTGATCTGCGAGTGCGCCTTCTGCACCTTCCCGGACAAGCGTCTCGCCGCCGCGGAGATGGCCCGCGTGACGAGGCCCGGTGGGCGACTCGGGCTCAGCGACTTGGTCCGTCGAACCGAGCTGCCAGTAGAGCTGCAGACGCTGGCCGGGTGGGTCGCATGCATCGCGGATGCCCGCCTGGAGTCCGAGTATGTCCATGTCCTGGAAGAGGCTGGCTTTCGCCAACCCTTACTCGAGATTCACGACAACGCGCTCATCCGACTGGTCGAGGACATACGAGGCCGACTGCTGGGCGCCGCCTTGTTCGCCAAGCTGGGGAAGTTCGATCTGGCCGGCGCTGACCTGGATCAAGCCAGGACCATAGCAAGGGCTGCCGAGGCCGCGGTCCGGAAGGGGCAACTCGGCTACGTCCTGCTGACGGCCATCAACGGCTGAACACGAGCCTAAGCCCGCCGATCGAACGGCGCTGACAGACAATGGACGACGAGGCGGCAATGCATTGGAAGGTTGCGATTGAGGCCACAGTCCCGGCGGGGCTCCCGCCCGACTTCGAGGAATCCGCGGGTCACAGCCTGAAGCGGTTCGGCGGCACAGTCCAAGTGGACGGGCAGTACCTCCGGGTGAGCTTCTCCCTGGAGTCTCCGAGCGTCAAACGTGCGGCCAGGGCCGCGTTCGTAATCTTTGGCCGCATTGCCGGGCTGAACGAGCCGAGCCGCTTCGAGCTGATCCGGCTGGATGTCCCCGACGCAGACTCCGGCAAGTGAATGCGCCCGAGCGTACGAAGGCCACTCAGGCCACAGTTGCTGAGTCAGGCGGGGATGAACGGGTGTAACTCGGTGTCTAAGTCGACTTGTCCACAGATCGGTGATGAGCATCACAGAACGGCAAGAGGTTCACGCTTGCCTCGCGGAAATGCTTCCTGAGTCCGGTCGACCGCCGAGCACCCTCCGAAATCTGTCGCGGCGATTCCAGGAGGGTCCAGGCACTCGCGACCCTGATGTCATCAGCAGCCGGCTGGCGTTCTGGGACGAACTCATCCAGCTGTCGGCGGACACGCCCACCGACAACAGCGATCTGCAGCGTGTTCGTTCATGCCACCAATACTGGAATCGCCGTTGTGCAGCAGCGGCGGGCCCAGTTGGCTTGAACGAGGTGCCGCCCGACTCGAGCCGGACCCATTGGGTGTCACCTTCGGAATTGTGATAAGCCGTGTCCGCATAGGCTCTGTGCGCCAGCGTCCACCAGTCAATCGGCCAGTGGGCTCCCGAGAGTTCGTCGATGAAGCCCTGCGAGATCTCAAATATGGACGGTACCGCCCGCGGGAATGGGGCCGCTTCCTACGGCGCTGCCTTCGCCGCTCGATGGAGCAGGTCGCGGCCCATCCACGTGCCGCGACGGAAGTGCTTGTGCTGCACGCCGGACTTGCGGCCGCTGGCGGAGCCCGACTACGAGTCGTGGGGAGCTGCCTGCTGGCAATCGCGCACCTCGGGCTCCTTGGGGAGCACAACCGCTCCCTTGGCATCGCGAACGCGCTGAGTCTTGTCCGCGCCAGCTTGCCACCGCGGCGCTGGGCGGCGCTGGTCGCGGTCGCGACAGACATTGCTGACGGAGTGCTAGCTCGGGGGCCCGGATCGACGGCCTTCGGCTCCTTTGCGGACCCACTCGCCGACGTCACGTTCTGGACATCGGTGGCGCTTCAGACGAAGGCGGGCAAGATGGGTCGCGCCGCAGTCTTGGGTCTTTGGCTGGGACCGGCGGCCGCCATCACCTACGGCTACTTCGCGTACGGTCGCACGATCGATTACCCGCGTCCGCTAATCGCCCGCCGAATCTCAGCGGTAGTGCAAGCCCTGCTCGTCCTTCATCTCATCCGGGGGCGATTGGCATCCGGAAAGCAAAAGGGCCGACCACCGGTCAGCTGAGGTGGAGAGCCGGCCGTGACAGCGCATTCTGTCTCCCATACTCGCGATAGGTAAGCCAGGCAACGATCGAGTCGAAGACGGTCAGGCCTGCCAGACCGATCGAGAAGCCCAGCGCTAGCCGGTACACCTGGTAGCCGATGAAGAGGAGGAGGAAGGCGATCATCCAGGGATACGCCCACAGCTTGTTTCTCAACAGTGCCGCCACCAGCACTACCTTGACCAGGCCATGCAGGAGCAGGTAGGCGGCCCCGAAACGAACAGACGCCCCGGTCAGCGACCCGGCGGCGTGGAGCAGGTGATTGGCCAGGAAGTCGTGCGGGTCCTCCGAGAGCTCGTGCTGGGTCAGAAACCGGGTCAGCTGGTCGATCGCGTTGGGCGAGACCACCAGCAGCAGGATGCCGCCAATCAGCTCCAGGACGCCGTCCAGGCCCTTGAGCACGATTCCGACCAGGAAGGCTTGGTCGATGAGAGGTTTCCGCGCCTGAACCAGACCACCTGGTCATCGTGCACCGGCTGGGCAGCCATCGCACCGGCAGCCTGCTAATGGATCGCCCCTTGCCATCAAGCCCAACGGATTCATGCCTGACCAACTACTCGACCCCATTCCGGGCACCCGGGTTTCCCAGTCTTTACTTATATAAGCGGCCACTGGTAGAATCAACCGATGCACGCGTTCGATGTCCTCGGCGACCCCGTGCGCCGACGGATTCTCGAACTGCTGGCCGACGGGGAGCGGACCTCGGGCGCAGTCTGTGCGGTCATCCAGGAGGAATTCGGCATCTCTCAGCCCGGCGTCTCGCAGCATCTCCGCGTCTTGCGAGACAGTGGGTTCGCGAGGGTGCGGCCGGCGGGAACCCGGCGGCTGTATGCGGTAGACGACCAGCCGCTACGCGAGATCGACGCGTGGCTCGACAACTTCCGCCGGTTCTGGGAGTCACCGCTGGATGCCCTCGCCACCGAGCTGGCTCGGGGGCGTCGCGAGCGCCGCCTGAGTCAAACGAAGAAGGACTGGAGGAAAGCCCCGTGATCGACGTCACGCACCAGCTGAACGAGGTCCGCCGAGCGGTCGGCAGTCGGGTCCTGGAGGCGGGTGAGGCTCGGGTGGTCACGCTGCGCCGGACCTACGAGGGCAGCCTGGACGAGGTGTGGGACGCCTGCACGAACCAGGAACGCATCCCCCGCTGGTTCCTGCCGCTCTCCGGTGACCTGCGGGTGGGCGGCCGCTACCAGCTCGAAGGCAACGCGAGCGGCACGATCGAGCGCTGCGACCCGCCGAACAGCTTCGCGGCCACCTGGGAGTTTGGCGGCGAGGTCAGCTGGATTGAGGTCCGGCTTTCAGAGCTCGCCCCGGACCGGGTCCTGCTCGAGCTGGAGCACATCGGCGCCATCGATGAAGATCGTTGGGCGCAGTTCGGTCCGGGCGCAGCGGGCGTCGGCTGGGATCTCACGCTGATCGGTCTGGCCCGGCACCTGACCGGCGGACCGCCATTGACCCCAGCGACCTTTGCCAGGTGGCTCGGCTCGGAAGAGGGCCGCCAATTCCTGGCGCAGAGCAACGATCTATGGCTCCAGGCCAGCCTCACCGCAGGCACGGCCGAAGGTGATGCGCGGATGGCCGCAGAGCGCAACTTTGCCTTCTACACGGGTTCGAGTACGGCGCCTAAATAGCTGGTCCGCCGCTCAACCGCTTGACGATTGCCCGCCGACTGCGACCAGGAGGAAACGATGAGCAAGCTCAGATGTCACATCTCGATATCGCTAGACGGGTGCGTCGCCGGCCCGAACCAGAGCGAGGAGAACCCGCTCGGCGAGCGAGGCGAACGGCTCCACGAGTGGTTGGTTTCGCTGGCCGCCTGGCGTCAATCTCACGGCCTCGAGGGCGGTGATAGCAACGAGAGCGCCCGGATAGTCGAGGAATCGCGCGAAAACCTCGGCGCTGGGGTGATGGGCCGGAACATGTTCGGCCCCATCGGCGGCGGCGACTGGGGCGCCGGGCAGTGGACCGGCTGGTGGGGCGATGACCCTCCCTACCACTGCCCCGTGTTCATCTTGACCCATCACCCGCGCGATCCGGTGGAGATGAAGGGAGGGACCACCTACCACTTCGTAACCGAAGGAATCGAGTCAGCGCTCGAACAGGCAAGGGACGCCGCCGGCGGCAAAGACGTCATGCTTTGGGGCGGCGCCCAGGTCGTTAACCAGTACCTGGCAGCGGGACTGTTGAACGAGCTTGAGCTCCATGTCGTTCCAGTACTGCTCGGCGACGGTGCTCGCCTCTTCGACAACCTCGGGGCCGCGCAGGTGCGGGTCGAGCAGGTCCGGGCGGTCGAGGCGCCCGGCGTCGCTCACCTCAAGTACAGGCTGGTGCCGTGAAAGGAATCGGCGATCCGTCCGGGACCTGAGGGTGGTCATCCTCTGTGTCGACGAGGCGGAGGCGATCGGCTCCCTCGCAGCCAACTTCCTGACCATCCGGGAACCGGCGCTCTGCCACGAGGACTTCGTACTGACGCGTGCGCTCGGCTTCGACGTCGTTCGCCTGGCGCTCTCCTTGAGCCTGCTGGAGCCGCAGCCCGGGCAGTACGCCGAGTCTACCAGGACCGGATCGCTCAGGTCGTCGGCTGGGCGCGCGAGCAGTGCATCTACGTGATCCTCGACATGAACGAGAATGTCATTGGCCGAGGAAGCGGCTGATGGCAAGCTTGGCCTCGCTGAGGTGCTCGTAGGCCACCACCTCGACCCCCGACGCGCCGGCGATCATCGCGCTGAGCCTCCGGCCGGGGACCGGGCGGTAGAGGCAGAGCACGGGGATGCCGTGTTGGAGCGCGCGGGCTACCTCGTAGCCGACGCCCAGGCTTGGCACAGTCACCTCGGCCACGACCGCATCGGCCTGGACGAGCCAGGCGAGGTCGCGGTCGTGGATCTCCCGGTCGCTCAGTGCAGATTCACCCCCGGCGCCCAGGGCTTGGTCGGCGACGTGTTCGGTGAGCACGATCGCGCGTTCGCTGAGCCAGGTCGCCAGCTCGAGGTAGGTCGAAGCCTCCTCGCGGCCACCGCTGATCGACGCAGCGAAGTAGACACTGGGCACCTCAGCGTTAAAGCGTAGGCGGCGATGCCGGTGGCAGCGAAGGTCCGGTCGGAGTGCCCAAGATGTGTTGAAGGCTGCTGAGAAGTCCGACTGTCATGCGACCGTTCGGACACCTCGCATCTCCAGATCCCCTGGAACGCGAGAAGAAAGATCGGCACTCGACTGACTGGGTGGAGGTGGCCTCAGTCCTGCCCGCGGATCCGGAGGCGTCCTCCTGGCGCCGCAACCATGATAGCTAGGGCAGCCTCGCCTCAAGTCCCGACACGATCAGGTCGAGTCCAAGCTTGAACTGATAGTCCATATCGCAATCGCATATCAGCCTCGCAACCTCGATCAACTCGATCGGTGCATCCTGCGGCAGCGTTCGGGTCAGGCTGACGATTTGCTCCATTCTGGTCGCGCCGGCCGGCGGCGGCGCCGATAGCTCAAGCATCCCGTACCCGACCGCATAGGCGAACAGGGTTCGGATCATCTCGGCGCCCTGCTCACGGCTGAGGCCCGCCCGCTCGAGCGCGCCAATGGCCCCATCGATTGCCTGCAGCTCACGGGCCGGGAAGATGCCGCGCGCCATGAGCAGTCCGAACGAGTGCGGATGGCGGTGCGCCAGACCTCGCAGCGAGGTGGTGAATGCCCGCAATGACTGCTCCCAGTCGACGGCCTCATCTGGTACTTCGACCTCGTTCCATAGGGCCTCGGCAAGTCCATCGAGAAGGGCGTCCTTGCCGTCGACGTGGTTGTAGAGCGACATCGGATCCACACTTAGCCGCTCAGCCAACCGGCGCATGGTAAGCGCCTCGAGCCCGTCCAGGTCGACGAGTTTCAGGGCTGCAGCCAGGATCCCTGCTCGCGACAGTCTTCCCCGCGTCCTCGCCGCCGCCGTCGCCCTTGGCACTTGACATCTCCTCCCGTTGGTCGCTAATTACCTACATTGTAGGCTAAGTACGTAGGTATGGGCTGGATATGGCCATTGTAGAGCGGCGGCCGCCGGAGCGCGGCCGGTTGCCTCGGGCATCCGGCGATCGCGCTCCAGGGTTGATGTGGAGGGACTGGGTAATGCCGGATAGGACAGCGATCGAGACGATCGGGTTGCAGAAGACCTACGGCCGCGGGGCGAAGGCCTTGGCGGCGGTGAAACCGACAACCCTGACCGTGCCGTGGGGGCAGGTGATCGGCCTGTTGGGTCCAAACGGCGCGGGCAAGACCACGATCATCAAGATGATCAGCGGGCTGATCACCCCGACCGCGGGGACGGTCCGGGTCGGGGGATACGACGTGGCCCGGCAGCGCGCGCAGGCGGTACGCCAGATCGGCGCGGTCCTGGAGGGCTCGCGGAACGTCTACTGGCCGCTGTCAGCCTGGGAAAACCTGATGTACTTCGGTCAGCTGAAAGGGCTGCGGGCGGCCGAGATCAAGCCGCGCGCCGAGCGGTTGCTGACTGAGCTGGGGCTCTGGGAACGGAGACACGAGACCGTCGGCTCGTTCTCGCGCGGCGTGCAGCAGAAGGTCGCGGTCTCGGCAGCGCTTATCACCGACCCGCCGATCGTCCTGCTCGATGAGCCGACCATCGGCCTGGACGTGGAGGCGGCCCGCACGTTCAAGGACTGGATCACCCATCTGGCCCGCGACGAGGGCAAGACGATCGTGCTGACCACTCACCAGCTCGAGGGTGCCCAGGAGCTGTCCGACCGGATCGCGGTGATCAAGGAAGGCGAGATCATCGCCGACCTGCCCACCGCTGAACTGCTGGCCCGGCACGCCGAGAATCGATTCGAAATCCGGATCACCGGCTCCGTCGACCGCGCCGGGTTGCCGGCCGGCACCCAGGTCGAGCAGGATGGCGACCAGACCCGAGTGCGGTTGCCGGATACCGATGACCGGGCGGTCTTCGCGGTCCTGGGCCGGCTGGATGCCAGCGGTGCCGGGCTCGTGTCGGTGGCCAAGGCGCGGCCAAGCCTGGAGGAGGTCTTCATCCGCCTCATCCACAACGAGCGGGCCGATGATCGCGAGCGCGCAAAGGCGGTGGTCGCATGAGCGCGCTCGCTGTCCCGATTGCGCTCCAAGCGCGGCTGGCGCGGAACGAAGCGGCGAAGGGTCTGCGGTTGATGTGGCGCCGGCGATCCCTGGTCGTCGCCGCGATGATCGTGTACGGGCTGACCTATCTGGGCATCAGCCTGTTCATCGGCGGCGGCCACCTGGTGAAGGACCTGATGGTCCGCACCGTGCCTGCCTTGCTGGCGCTGATGTTCGCAAACATCGCCTCGGTGGAGGGAACGGCCGGAATCTCAGAGGAGATCAACGGCGGCACGCTCGAGCAGACCCGGCTGTCCCCGGCCAGCCCGCCACTGCAGGCGCTCGGCCGGATGACGGCCCTGGCGATCGAGGGACTCGCTGTGGCCGTTGTCCTCGGCATCGTCTTTGTCCTCGGTGTTGGTCTCCAAACCAACCCGCACCCGGCCGTGCTGATTCCGGCCGCTCTCACCGTGCTCGACGCGCTCGGCTACGGCCTGATCATGACGGCACTGGTGGTGCGAGTCGCCAGCATCGGCGCGATCAGCCACGTCGGCAGCATGGTCATCATGGCCTTCGGCGGCATGCTCGTCCCGATCAGCGTCTTCCCGCACGCCGTGCAGATATTCGCCGGCTTCATTCCGACCACCCTGGGCGTCGAGTCGATCAACACCATCCTGTCCGGCCACGGGCTCGGCGCGACCTGGTCCGATGGCACCCTGCCCTGGCTGCTGGTGCACACCACGGTCTTAGTCACCGCCGGGTTCGGCCTGTATGCGGTCAACGTTCGCAACGCTCAGCGCGAGGGAGGGCTCAGTCCGCGATGAACACCGCAACTGCCTTGAGCAACGAGATCCGCAGGGGACTGCGCTTCGCCTGGTCCGAACGCCTGCAGATCATGATCGAACTGCCGATGTTCGCCGTCTTCATCATCCTGCTCGGACCGCTCCTCGGCCAGGGCGAGAAGCTGGCGAGCGGTCGCGTGGACTGGTCTTTGAACAGCCAGACGACCTCGGTGATGATCGTCTGGTTCGTGCCGTTCATCTTCTTCTACATGCAGGTCGTGAAGATGTTCTGGCGCCTGCTCGGCGAGATCCAGGCCGGCACCTTGGAACAGGTTTATCTCTCCCCGCTACCGCCGTGGCTGGTCGCTGCCGCCGGCCGCGTCGCAGCGGCGATCCTGGAAACCCTGTTCGTCGCCGCCGCCACCTACGCCATCGTGTCCGTGTTCGTCAGCGTTCACCTGCACTGGAGCATCGCGGCGCTGCTGCCCGCGGTCGCGATCATGGTGGCGGCGGTCGGTCTGTCTCTGATCATCGCCGGAGCGACACTGGTCTACAAGCGCATCCAGATCGTCAACGACGGTGTCCTGATGATGGTGATGATCTTCAGCGCCAGCGCCCTGCCGCTGATCCACGTTCCCGCGTGGTGGGCGGCGGCCAGTCATGCGTTTCCGCTCACCGACGGTGTGGGCAGCCTCTACAACGTCATGATCGCGCAGCGCTCAGTCACATCGGCATGGGGCATCGGCGGGCTCGTGCCCCTGCTCACCGTTTCAACCGCGTACCTGCTGGCCGGCATCGGCACATTCATGATCGGCGAACGGGTCGCGAAAAACCGCGGCACCCTGGGCCGCTACTGACCCAAAGGAGCACAATCGTGATGACAGACATCGAGACCGACGATGGCACAAGCCTCGCCCGCTTCCTGGCCGGGTGGGACAGGCAGCTGCACGAGCTGGTGCCCACGGTGGGATTTGCGGTGATGGGGCTGACCAACTTCGGCGAGCACCCGATTTCCAGCACACGGCTGGCCGAGGTCTTGGGAGTTTCGGTGAGCCAAGCCGAGGCGCTGTCGCATGCACACTGCACGACTGGCGAGCCCGTTGAGGAAGGCTACAACCGGCTGGAGGACGGCCTCATCACCTTCAACTCCGGGCAAGCACCGTCGGGTCCACGCCGTTGGCTTCAGATCGGTGAGCGCCGGCTCGGCATGACCGGGTGCGCGCCCGACGTCCTCCTCTACGCGCCGCTTGTCCGCCCGTGTGGTGTTCAACAAATCCGATCGCGGCTGGCCTAGCTCGGTGTAGTGCCGGTTCAGCTCGGGGTCGTTGACGCTGGCCTTGACCGCGCCGGGCCGGGCAGCTCGGGCCGATACCGGTCGGCCTCCAGGGAGTAGGCGCGATCATCGGCCGGCACGTTGCGATGCGACGGCAATTGTTGAACGGCACACGCACTCTGAGCGATGTGCGACGAGCACCAGGGACCGGCTTCGCGAGGTTGGCGAGCGGTTCGATTGGAGCCTCGAGGCGGCGAACTGAGCTCAGTCGTGGCTGGCGCGGGGAGCGCCGCTGTGGCCCTTCGGCGTCAGAGGCGAAAAGCGGCGCATCATCTTAAGGGCCGAGTCAGCGTGGCGCCAGCGGCGTCGCGGAGAAGTAGACGGCGCCGCAGCATCAGGATCCGCCAGCAGCGCACGGGCCGCGTCCTCGGGACCGGAGGGGCGTCCCTCCTCATCGAGGTCGAGCCACAGCTTGCTGAGCGCGAGGTAGATGTCGGCCTCAGTCCACCCAGGAAGCCGCTGCTGGAGCTCGTGCGCCTCCGCCACCTTCGTCAGCGGCAGGTAGACCGAGTCATACCAACTCGCAGCGGCCTCGGGTACCGAGACCTCATCGCCGCGCTCTACGCCGAGAAAGTATCGATGCCCGAGGATGTGATCGTAGACAAGATCGTAGCGACCCAGCTGGCTGCAGGCAAGCCTGGCCTCGGGCCGCACTCGATCCAGCTGCGTGTTCTCCAGGAACGACGCGTACTCAGCCGCCTGCAGGAGCTCACGCGCGCTCAGGTCCGACCTCACGGGCGCGCGCGTCGTGACCTCGACGACGTGGGCTGGTATCCGCTCCCAGCCCAGGCGCCTCGCCACTGAAACGCGATTGTGACCGTGCTTCACGAAGTAGGCGTCGCCCACCTGGTAGACGTCGATCGGATCGATTGGCTTGCCCCCTTCCATCTCGGCGTACAGCCGGACCCAGGTCGGACGCAAATGGCGGCTGCGGGGCAGGAAGGAGACATCGAAGTCCATCGACCGGTTGTCGGAACCTTTCACCTGCGCCAGCGGAATGTCACGAAGGCCCACGTCCTTCTCGTTTGTGATCCCGGCGGCGTTGAGGACATCGGTGAGGAGCGGGGCGGCCCGCGGTTGACCGGTGAGCGCTCCGGTCAGATCGCGCAGCCTTGCCTGGCCCAGGTCCTCTTCGAATTCGAGCTGCCCTTCGGCGGTAAGCGAGCGTCCCAACAGCCGCTGCTGTCCCAGCCGTCGGAGGACCCGCGCCACCAGCTGTCGCTCCGGATCGACGACGTTACGTGGCCGCCAGCTCTCGACGTCACTCAACAAATCGTCCAGCATCGCCGCCAGGGCGACTGCGTGGTGCTCGCGGGGCGCGGCACCAGCGAAACGGGTGACCGCTG
>Ga0070699_100000598_pt1 | contig 33972 bp, 36 predicted proteins | sample KBSK1503metaG_FD_65473 | JGI IMG/M metagenome (GOLD analysis project Ga0070699, IMG submission 65473) | Corn, switchgrass and miscanthus rhizosphere microbial communities from Kellogg Biological Station, Michigan, USA - KBS K1-50-3 metaG | ecosystem: Host-associated > Plants > Roots >...
GGGATGATCTCGACGAGCGGGGCCTTCTTCGCCACCGCCTCGTCGATGATCGCCTGCAGCGCCCGGTCGATGTCCTGCCCGCGGTTGTAGATGTCGTGCAGGTCAAGCTTCAGCTTCATGACTCTGCCAGACTAGCGCGATGATCTCCTCGACCGTGGCCTGCGGGTCGCCCGCCGGGACCACGGTCAGTACGCGCTCGTCCGGCTCTGGCGGCTCCAGGGCGACGAACTGGGTGCCGAGCAACTGCTCCGGGAAGAAATGCCCGTGCCGGGCCGCCAGCCGCCGGGCGAGCACCTCGCGGTCCGGGGCCAGGAAGACCATCCGCGCGTCGGGACGGCCGATCAGCAGCAGGTCCCGGTAGGACCGCTTGAGCGCCGAGCAGGCGACCACGGCCGACTCTCCCCGCGCGATGCGCTGGTCCATCCAGGCCGCGACGGCCCGCAGCCAGGGCCAGCGGTCATCGTCGGTGAGCGGGATGCCGGCCCGCATCTTCTCCACGTTCGCAGCCGGGTGAAAGTCGTCGGCGTCGGCGAACCGCCAGCCCAGGCGGCCGGCCAGCAGGGCGCCCACGGTCGTCTTACCGCTGCCGGAGACGCCGGCGACGATCACGATCATCATGTTCCGCCGATTCTCAGGTTGCCGAGAAGGCCTTCACCCGATCCTAGGAGACCTCGTAGCCGACCATGACCTCGCCGGCGTCCATCCTCGTGACCGAGATCACGCCGGTGCTCTTGGGGTTCGGGAAGCGGACCAGGGTCTGGCCCTTGGTGGAGTCCACCGTGACGTTGTTCGTGACGTGCCACTGAGTGTCGTAGATCGCCACCCGGAGCACGGCGGGCGGCATGCCCTGCAGGCCGTTGTCGCAGCCGAACGCGATGCTGGACCCGCTGCCGTGCGGCACAGCGATGGCCGTGACGGCGCGGGCACCGTTGTTGAGCTGGCCTGACTGCACTTCGACCTCCACGTTCGGCTGGAAAGACTTGATCCACGCGGTCAGCTCGGCCGGGGTTCCGTTGAACACGTCGTTGTCGTGGCCGCTGGCCTCGCCGGACTGCCAGATTGTCCAGTCATGCCAGGGCGGCGGGGCGGTCGGCGTGGCCGACTGGAAGATAGCCAGCCACAGCGGGTATGAGCCGAGCCCGGCGCAGTTACCCGAGGTGATGAAGTTGAAGAAGGAGTACACGCCGCATGGGTTGTGCGGGCGGAGCGAGGTCAGCCTGGCCATGAACGCCCGGGCGCAGGCGGCCACGGCAGCCGGCGACGACCCGGCCGCCTCGTTGTCCATCCAGAGCATGTCGGTGGTCTCCAGGCCGACCTTGCTGACCGTCCGCACGAAGTAGCTCGCCTGCGCCGCCCCGTCCAGCCGGGGATCGAGAAAGTGATACGCGCCCCGGGCCAGCCCCTTGGCCTTGATCCGGGGCCAGTTCCAGGCTAGGAAGGGATCCGGCGAGTTCGTGCCCGCGGCGCCCAGGCCCTGGCTGGCGCGGCAGATGCCGAAGGAGAGACCCGAGGTGGCGGCCCAGTTGAAATTGCCGCCGAAATTGGATACGTCGATGCCCTTGGCGTTCCCCGCCACCGTCCCCAGCCCCTCCCGAGTCGTAGCGATCGTAGCGCGGTACAACCGGCCCGGAAAGTCGTTCGCCTCGACCCGGGAGGTGGCGCGAGCACCGTAGGCATGCCCTCAACTCGACACCGCGGCTAGGCCCTGGCGACCGGCCAGCATCCCAGAGCTTTCTCGACGACATCCGGGCGGGGGGCGAGACGGCGATCGTGGTGACCGCGCTCATCAGCTTCGCCAGGATCGTGCGGTGGTTCCAGGCCCAGCGTCACCTCACCGCCGGTAACGCCGACGCGGTCGGGCTCCTGATCGCCCGGCGGGTGGCCGGCCAGCTCTATCACGAGGTCGACGCCGGGTTCGGCCCCGGCGGCGCGAACACCCAGCTGGTCAAGGTGATCTACGACGAGAAGACGAGGGCGGTGCTCGCGGCCGAGGCGGAGGTGAGCGCGAACCCGCCCGACGAGGCCACCCAGCGGGCGATCAGGTCAGGCGGCGGACTGGTCGTCTTCCGCTGAGTCCCTTCCGGAAGCTCAGGGCCGGAAGGGGAGGCGCCGCGGGTCCCGGAAGGTGAGGGCCGGGACCCGCGGCGACCTGGCCGGAATGAACTGGCGGGCGCCGCTGTTAGCCGGTATGGTGGAATTTCACCCGGTACCTCCGTCGGCCCGATCCAGGAAATGCACCTGGTGCTGACGTCGAGAATTCTCTCTGCGCTTCTAGCGCTTTTCCAGCTGGCTCAGCTGCCCGGTTAGGGCACGTTGCTGCCTTCCACGGCAGTTATCTCCGCGGATCTGCGCCAGTGGTTTTTCTCCGCATGCGCGAATTCAGCGTGCATCCGCATCCCAAGGAAATTCATCTATGACAACAACAATCCATGAACCACAGGTTCAGGTTAAACAGGCTCAGGCCGCCGTGCTGGTGTCCGGCCTCGTCGACCTGGCCGATGGCCACGCCTTCGTCCGCATCTCCGGCTGCCGCCGTGGCCCGGACGACATCTACGTCTCGCCCGCCCAGATCCGCCAGTACGGGCTCAGGAAGGGCGACCTGATCGAGGGTACGGCCCGCCCGCAGCCCAACGGAACGGCGCGCGGCAAGTTCCGGCCGCTGCTCCAGGTGGACACGGTCAACGGGACGCCGCCCGGCCTGCCCCGCCCGCACTTCGACGACCTGACCCCGCTGTATCCCGACCAGCGGCTGCGCCTGGAAGACGGGGATTCCTCGGCGACGGCCCGGATCATCGACCTGCTCGCCCCGATCGGCAAGGGTCAGCGAGGGCTCATCGTGGCCCCGCCGAAGGCCGGCAAGACTATGGTGCTGCAGGCGATCGCCACCGCCATCGCGAACAGCCACCCCGAGGTGGTACTGATGCTCGTGCTCGTCGGCGAGCGGCCGGAAGAGGTCACCGACCTGCGCCGTTCGGTCCGCGGCGAGGTCATCTTCTCCACCTTCGACCAGGCGGCCACCGATCACATCCGGGTCGCCGAGATGGCCATCGAACGGGCCAAGCGCCTGGTGGAAACCGGCGCCGACGTGGTGGTGCTGCTCGATTCGATCACCCGGCTGGGCCGGGCCTACAACCTGGCCGCGCCGGCCAGCAGCCGGACCCTCGCGGGCGGGGTCGCGGCCTCCGCCCTGCAGCCGCCGCGCCAGTTCCTCGGCGCCGCCCGCAACATCGAAGACGGCGGCTCGCTCACCATCGTGTCCACCGCGCTGGTGGACAACGGCTCACGGCTGGACGACGTGCTGTTCGAGGAGTTCAAGGGCACCGGGAATATGGAGCTCCGGCTTCGCCGCGAACTGGCCGAGCGGCGCATCTTCCCCGCCATCGACGCGATGCCGTCCGGCACCCGCCGCGACGAGCTGCTCATGACTCCCGACGAATACCAGGCCGTCGGCGCGCTGCGCCGCGCACTCGGCGCCCTAGACTCCCAGCAGGCCATGCAACTCCTGGTGGACAAGACCAGGGACACCGCCTCCAACTCCGAATTCCTCCGCCAGGTCCAGCGGTCCCGCTGACGCCGCTCAGCCCAGTCGCCGCGCGACGTGCAGCACCGCGCCCCAGCCCCGCCGCACCGCGTGGTCGCGGCGCAGCGCCAGCCGCCGCCTGATCTCGCCGTACAGCCGGCGCCGTTTCCACTCGGGCATGGCCAGGTGCCCGGAAAACGTGCTGAGCAGCTCGATGTACTCTTCGGCCGGATAGACCCGTTCCCAGCCGTACTGCCGGACGGCGGTGACCTCGAAGAGCCCGCTTGCCTCGATCCCGGCCCGGTCGTCGGGAAGCTCGCCGGGCCGCGGCGTTCCCTGGCCGGGCGGCCGCCCCTCGCCGATCTCGTCGTAGATGTCCTGGATTTCCTCGAAGAACGGATCGCCGCCCTCGGGAAACGCGTGCTCGGCCGCCCAGAAGGCGAGATGACCGCCGGGGCGCAGCGCCTGCCAGGCCCGCTGGTAACGGACGCCGGGGTCGATCCAGTGCCAGGCGGTGGCCGCGTACACCAGGCCGAACTGGTGCGGTGGCTGCCACTCCTCGAACGCGGCCCGCACCACCTCAACCCCGGACCCGGCCAGGTTCTGCCGGGCCACCGCGGCCAGTTCCGCGCCGAGCTCGATGCAGGTAATCCGGTAGCCGCGCCGGGCCAGCGGGCGGGTGGCCTTGCCCGTCGCGCACCCCACCTCGAGCAACTCGTCGCCCGGAGTCAGGCCGGCCAGCTCGATGAGATCGTCGAACAGTGCCCCGGGATACTCCGGCCGGACCCGGTCGTACCGCGCGGCGGCCGAGTCGAACGTCTGCCGCAGCCGCTCGCGATCCTCCTCCGTGTGCACCCGGCAATTCTGCCACCGATGCCCAGGGACCATCCGGGTCGTCATAATCGTTCTGCTATGAGAACCTGGCGGGCCGGGGTCGTCCGGCGTCTGGCGCACCCTGGGCGGGGCTTCACCCAGGGGCTGATCGCGGACGGCAGGATGGTGTGGGAGTCCACCGGGCTCTACGGGCAGTCGGCGCTGTGCCGCTACCCGCTCGGGTCGGCCCAGGCGGAGCGGCGCGTCGCCCTGCCCGCCGAACTGTTCGGCGAGGGCATCTGCCGGTCTGGCGACGTCATCTGGCAGCTGACCTGGCGGGAACGGGTGGCCCTGCGCTGGGACGCCGGAACCCTCGAGCTGACCGGCCGGGTGCCGTACAACCGGGAGGGCTGGGGTATCTGCGCCGCCGATGGCTACCTCGTGACCAGCGACGGGACCAGCGAACTCGTCCGGCGCGACCCGGACCTGACCCCGCAGGCGGTGATTCACGTCCGCAGCGCGGGCCGCCGGGTACTCGGCCTGAACGACCTGGCCTGGTCGGCGGGCACGATCTGGGCGAACGTGGCGGGCACCCACTACCTGGCCGGGATCGACCCGGACACCGGCGAGGTCACCGACATCGTGGACGCGCGGCCGGCCGCCGAACGGCACCTAGGCGACCCGCAGGCCATCATGAACGGGCTCGCTGCGCTGCCCGAACCCGGGGAGTTCCTGCTCACCGGGAAGGGCTGGCGCAGGATCAGGCACGTGCGGCTGAAGCCGGCCAGGGAGGGCAGCGCCCGGCGGCACCTGCTAGCGGGCCTGAGCCACTGACCGGCCCGCCCGCCGCAGGGCAGGCCGCAGCGGCTTGTCCGTGTATCCGCCTTCGGCCAGCCCGGCCCGCCGCTCGAACACGTTACGGCAGCCGGTGTCGCCGGTCAGCGCCCATGACACGGCCGCCGCCACCAGGTACAGCGGCACCATCACCACCCCGCCGCAGCAGGCGTACTGGGTGGCGTGCCGCGCCTCGTGCCGGAACAGCGGCGACTGCGGGGCGAGCTCGTCCCGCCGGGTGACGATCACGTTGCCCAGGCAGAACGCGGGCGCGGGCGGCACCGGCAGCCGGTACCCAGTGCCGAGGTACAGCCGGTCCGCGGTGCGGGTCAACCGGGCGCCGCCGAGGGCGGCGACGCCCAGGCCGGCCAGCGTCGACCCGTTGGCCAGGTTGATCCATGCCCGCAGGCCGGCCCGCATCGCCGCGGTTCAGGCGCCCTCGGGATTGTGCCCGTTCAGTCCCGGCGGGTCGTCGGCCACGATCACTTCGGCCCAGGACGGGACCGGCGCGGGCGCGGCCGGCACCGGCAGCCTCATCTGCTCCGGGCTGTGATCGCGGTGCGCCCGAGCGGCCGACAGGTGGTAGTCGTTGAGCTCGGTCAGGAAGTTCTCGTCGCCGTACGGCGTGCCGTCCACCAGCGGGCCGCGGCTGTGTTCCATGACCGCCACGATGTCCTCGCCGCTCAGCGTCTTGTGGGTTTCCAGGGCGTGCGCCAGGGCCAGCACCTGGCTCCGGTCCTCCTGCAGGATCTGCTCGACCCGGCCGAGCAGCGTGGTGAGGTTGTCCTCGATCCGGTCCGCCAGCGCGTGCCGGGCCTGGGCCTCGGCGTCCTGGCCCTTCTTCAGCGCGCCGCCGCGGCCGCCGCCCGGCGAGCCGACCTCGAGCCGCTTGGCGGTGGAATAGGAGGACACCGTGGTGCCCATGCCCCAGAAGCCCTCCATGAACGAGGCCACCGCGGTCGCCGACTCCAGATCCCCGGACACGCCGGAGGAGCTGTCCTTGTCGAAGAACATCCGCTCGCCGGCCAGCGAGGCCAGCGACACCAGGATGTCGGTCTCGTATTCGCTGCGCCAGCGGGTGAACTGGTCCTCGGGAGGGATGCTCGCCACCATGCCGAGGTAGTCGCTGCCCTTCTCGATGGTGGCGATGTCGATCTCCATGTGCTGCCTGGTCCGGAACGCGACCAGCGCGTGGCAGGCCTCGTGCACGGCGACGGCGTGCCGCTCGCGCTCGATGTACTCCACGTCCTCTGGCGGGCCGAGCTCCTTGAGCTGCTTGGCCTTGATCACGTCCGGCCAGGTGATGACGTCCCGGCCGTTTCTGATCGCGGTGATCAGCGCCTCGTTGACCAGGTCCTTGATGGTGGCGCCGGTGGCGTAAGGGGTGATCGTGGCCAGCTTGTCCATCTGCTCTTCGGTCAGCTCGTGCTGGACCTTGGCAAAGTAGCCCTCGTAGGTGCGGATCCGCCCGGCCTTGGATGGGTAGCCCACCTTGTAGATGCGGTCGATACGACCGGGGCGCAGCAGCGCCTCGTCCAGCGCCGACGGCATGTTGGTGGCCATCATCACCAGGATCCGGTACTTGGGCGGCGGCTTGGGCCGCATGCCGAAGACCCGCCGGACGTAGCGGTTGACGAAGCCGCGCGGCTTCTTCAGCCCCGACAGCTCGGTGAGCAGGGCCTGCAGGGTGCCCATGCCGCCCCCGCCGCCGCCGTTCATCATCCCGCCGATCATCTGACGGTTCCGTCGCGTGTCCGCGTCATCGGGCATCTCGGACCCCATCGCCTGCCGGGTCAGCAGCCACCGGGTGTCCTCGGACAGGTAAGAGAAACCGTGGCAGCCCGCCTGCGCGAACGGCGCGGGGGTGGCCCGGCCGGGCCCGCCGACGCCGCCGCCCTGGGCCAGCTGGCCGCGGTTGCCCAGCGAGTCGGCCTCGTCGAAGAAGACGATCACGCCGCCGTACCGCAGCGCCAGCCGCCGCAGCTTGCGGAAGAGCGACTTCACCTTGAGGATGCCGACGCCCATGAACATGTTGATGAAGGCGCCGGGGTCGACGAACACGTACGGGCGGCCGGTCTCGCCGGCCACCGCCTCGGCCATCAGCGTCTTGCCGGTTCCCGGCGGCCCCCACAGCAGCAGGCCGCCCGGCACGTAGCCGCCGCGCTCCTCCACCAGCTCGGGGTTCTCCAGGAAGATGATGTTCTCCTTGACCCGCTCGAGCACGTGGTCCTGGCCCCAGACATCGGCGAACCTGGTCTTGATGTCGTCGGGGTAGTAGACGTCGACCCCGCCACGGGACATGAACCAGAAGAGGGCGACGAACTGGAGCACGACGAACAAGAGCGTGAATGCGATCTGCAGCACGAACGGCAGCACATGCCAGATGAGCTGAGGCGCGCGGAGCAGCGCCAGGATCGGCGTCGTGTGGATGATCTTGCCGGTCACGATGGCGATGATCGCGATCCAGAAGACCCAGGTCAGCATCCGCCAGACGCGGAACCTCGACCAGTCGGAGATCCGCCGGCGGGTGACCCGGTCGAAGCCGCCGAAGAAGGTTTCGGTCCAGAACCTGTGGTAGCCCGCCGAGCGCTCGCTGATGATGAAGTGAACCTGCCGGAGCACCTCCAGGCCGAGCAGGACGAACACCCACCAGCCGGCGCGCGTCTCGATCCGCATCGCGTCCGAGAACCCGATCAGCGGGTTGTTGGCCATGACGGACCAGACCAGCACGAACCAGACCAGTACGAGCAGGAGCAGGAATTTGATCCTGTCCCACACCGGGAGCGGTTTGCGGGTCAGCCGGTCTTCGTCTCTCGGCCGTCCGCTGGGCGGGGGCGGCGGCGGTGGCCCTTCGCCGATGACATCCTGGCTGGCCTGGACGTTGTCCATCACTGACTCCTGATGGTGAACGACGACATCACGTCGTTGATCTCGGTCTGGTCTGCGCTGTAGCAGCTAGTGGTGCAGTGCAGCACAAGGAGGTAGACGACGGTCTGATCGGCGTTGGTCAGGGCGACCTCATCGAACGTGTCGGTGATGCCGCCGGTGAAGGTGTAGTTGAACGTTTCCCGGACCCCGTGCACGCCCTGGCTGAGCGCGAGCATCTGGTCGCGGATCTGCTTGAAGCCGGTGAGCGGGAAGCCCTGCGCCGTCGCGTTCTGCCGCGCGGTGGTGGTCACCGGGAGGAAGAAGTCGCGCAGCGTGTCGTACGACAGCTGGTTGCTCGCGGTCGAGTTGAGCTGGCCCACCTCGGCGAAGACGAACGGATGGGCGGTGCCGAAGGACAGGAAGTCGCCCGCCTTGGGCGTGTGGCCGGCCTCGTAGGCGACCGTCCACGCGCCGCCTGAGCCGCCGGTCGCGCTCCGCAGCTCCGAGGAAAGCGAGGAGTCGCTGATCTTGTGCCAGGCGTAGGGGACCTTGAAGTACGTATTGGTGCCGGAGTTAGCCACATACGTGTACTGCGGCGCTGCGCATCCAGACAGGACGACCCCGAGGAGTAGTGCACAACCCCCGACGAGGCCCTGTGCGACGCGGTGGGCCATGCTCGCCAAGAGGTGCGACCTCCACGTAGGGACTACGTAGTGTCAAGTATGACGCCTTCCTCCGCAATGGTACAGGTCTGCCGTGATGCGAATGACACCCGGTACTGCCCATTGCCGGTGCGCGCCTTGACCTTCTCTTTCCGTACCCAGGTTGACCGCGCTCACCCGTGCTGAGGGCAAACTCAGCCGACCGTAAATGGCCCGTCGACGGCGTGGTGGCTATCTGCCGCGCGGGGTGCCGGCTAGCGTGCGCGGTCATCGCCACCAGCGGCTTCGTGGCTGACCGGCCCGCCGCGCTCATCGTCGGCTAAGCCGTTGCCAGCGCCGATGTTGAGGAAATCCAGGGAAAATTCTGAGGAAGGATACAACGATGACCGCACCGGAAATTCAGCAGGAGATCGAACACACCCGGGAGCATCTCGGCGAGACCGTGGAAGAACTCGCCGCCCGGGCCGACGTGAAGGCGAGGGCCCGGGCCAGGGCCGCCGGGATGAAGGCCAGGGTACAGGGCAAGGCCACCGAGATGTCCGGGAAGCTGCGCCAGGGTCAGCTAGCACAGAGTCAGCTAGCACAGAGTCAGCTGGTCCAGGGTGACCAGGTGCGGCGCCGCTGGCCGCTGGCCGCGGCCGCCGCTGGCGTCGTGCTGATCGGTTCCGTCCTGGTCCGGCGGCGGAGGAAGCGGTAACCACGCGGCCCCGGGGCGCTGGCGTGGCGGCGGTCTCCTTCAGCCCGCCGCGCTGGCGTCCCGGTCACGACCGCGGGTACCCGGCGGATCCCGTTGTGGCCGCGACTCGGCGATCACCGACACTGGACAGGTGATCATGAACACGGATGACCCGCGGGACCCGCTCGGGCTGGCGCCGGACGCCCCGATGCTGGCCGCCTGGCTGAACTGGATGCGGCAGGCCGAATCGGGGCGGCTGCTGCCGATGAGTACGCCCGGCCACAAGCAGCGCCACGACCTGGTGGGCACGGTGGTGACGGGCGACGTTCCGCTTTACGGCGGGCTGGACACGATCAAGCACGCCGACCGGCTGCGCGCCGACGCCGAGGCGCGTGCGGCCGCGCTGTGGGGGGCGGACTGGTGCCGGTTCTCTGTGGCCGGGTCGACCCACGGCAACCAGGCGTTCTGCCTGGCCATGGGCCAGCCGGGCCAGGAGGTGATCATCACGAGGACGCTTCACAGGTCGCTGCTGCTCGGCCTGGTGCTGGCGGGCCTGCGGCCGGTCTGGGTCCGGCCGGAAATCGACCCGGGCACCGGCCTGCCCGGCGCGGTGGCGGTGCAGACGGTGCGGGACGCGCTGGCCGCGCACCCGGACGCCTGCGGCGTGATCCTGGGCGACCCGTCCTACATCGGTACCACCGGCGACCTGGCCGGCCACGCCCGGGCCGCGCACGAGGCCGGGGTGCCGCTGATCGTCGACCAGGCCTGGGCCGCCTACCTCGGCTTCCACCCGGACCTGCCGGCCCACGCGATCGCGGCGGGCGCCGACGCCATGGTGACCAGCGCGCACAAGACGCTCCCCGCCTACACCCAGGGGGCGGTGGTGCTGGCCAGGACCGAGCGGCTGGACCGGGCCCGGCTGGAGCGCGCGTTCGACGCCACCCACACCACAAGTCCGGCCGGTTCCATTCTTTCCAGCATCGACGCCGCCCGGGCGCTGCTGGCGCGGGACGGGGAACGGCTGTGCGGTCGGCTGCTGCGTGGCCTGGCCGCGGCCCGCAAGCGGCTGCGCGAGGTGCCCGGCCTCGACGTGCTCGACGGGCCCGGCGTGGACCCGGCCAAGCTGGTGGTGCTGCTGGCCGGGACCGGGGCGCACGGCGGCCTGATAGAGGCCGACCTGATCGCCGCGGGCATGCCGGTGGAGATGGGCGACCGGGACACCCTGGTGCCCATCGTGACCATGGCCGACGACGAGGAGCAGATCGCGACGTTCACCGAGGAGCTGATCGGCGCGGTCGAGCGGCACCGCGGCCAGCCGCGCCACCCGGTCGCGACCGCCTCGTGGACGGTGCGACCGCACCCGGTGCTGGCCCCGCGCGAGGCCTTCTTCGCGCAGAACGAGACCGTCCCGGCCGGCGCGGCCGCTGGCCGGATCAGTGCCGAGCTGGTCGCCCCCTACCCTCCCGGCGTGCCAGTGCTGGCGCCGGGCGAGCTGATCACCGTCGAAGCGCTAGCGGCGCTGCGCGAGGTCGCGGCCTACGGGGGCCGGATCGCCTACGCCGAGGACCCCGGCCTGGCCACCTTCCAGGTGGTCGCCGGCTGAGCCGGCCGCTCAGCGTGGTGACGGCAGGGTGCTCAGGCCGACTTCTTGACGTACCGGCTTCCATGCTCCTGGTGGGGCCGGTGCGCGCTCTGGGACCGGTGGCCTGACTGCGCGGTGCCGCGGGCAGTGCCGTAAGCGACGCCCTCCCGGCCGGCGCCGTCCGGGCCGCTAGCCGCGACCCGGGCCGCGCGGCGGCCGCCGCCTACACGGCTGCCGCTGCCCGCGCGGCTGCCGCCGCCTGCACGGCTGCCGCTCCCCGCGAGCCGGCCGTTGCCGCCGGTGCTGTAGCCGCCGCCGTTGCCTCTGCGCTGGCCGTTACCTCCGCGGCGGGCCGGGCCCCGCCCGGCAGCCTTGCCCTCCGGCCCGGCTGGTGCGGTCCTCTCCGGTGCGGGCCGTACGGGCGTGCCCGACGCGGCGATCTGCCGGACCACGTGATGTCCGGCCGCGACCTCATCGCTGGCCGCGGTGACCCCCGCCGCGTCGTGCAGCCGCTGCAGCTCACGTAGCTGGCCGCGCTCCACCAGCGCGATGACCATGCCGTCGGCACCGGCCCGGGCCGTGCGGCCCGAGCGGTGCAGGTAGTCCTTGTGGTCGTTCGGCGGGTCGAACTGCACGACCAGGTCGACGTCGTCCACGTGGATGCCGCGGGCCGCGACGTCGGTGGCGACCAGGACGCGGGGGTGCCCGGCGGTGAACGCGTCCAGGGCCCGCTGCCGCTGGTTCTGGTTGCGGTCGCCGTGGATGGCCGCGGCGTCGACCCCGGCCCGGGCCAGCTGCTTCGCCAGCCGGTCCGCGCCGTGCTTGGTGCGGACGAAGAAGAGCGTCCGCCCCGGCCGGCCGGCGATCTCCGCCGCGACCGGCACCTTGTCCGCCGCGGACAGGACCAGTACCCGGTGCTCGGCCGGCCCGGAATCCGTCGAGGACGTCACCGCGTGCAGCGCGGCATCGCTGGTGTAGCTGGTCACCAGCTGGCCGACCCCGCGGTCCAGGGTCGCGGAGAAGAACATCCGCTGGCCGTCGGCCGGCGTCTGGTCGAGGATCTCGGTGACCGCGGGCAGGAAGCCCAGGTCGGCCATGTGGTCGGCCTCGTCGAGCACGGTGACCCGGATGTCGGAGAGCGTGCAGGCGCGCCGGCCGAGCAGGTCGATGAGCCGGCCCGGCGTCGCCACCACGATGTCGGCATCGCGCACGCGGGCGATCTGCCTGCTGATGGACACGCCGCCGTAGACCGTGGCGATGCTCACGCCGATGCACCGGCCGAGCGGCGTGAGCACGTCGGCGACCTGCTGGGCGAGTTCGCGGGTCGGGACGAGGACAAGCCCGCGGGGTGCCTTCGCGCGGGGCGGGGCAGGCATGGCCGCCAGCCGGGTCAGCAGCGGAAGGCCGAAGGCGAGCGTCTTGCCGGACCCGGTCTGGGCACGGCCCAGCACGTCACGGCCGGCCAGCGCGTCGGGAAGCGCGCGGGCCTGGATCGCGAACGGCTCGTGGATGTCATCCGCCGCGAGCGCCCGGACCAGCCGGGGGTCCAGGCCGAGCTCGGCGAACGTGGCCGCGGCCGCCTGGGGCGCCGCGGCGGCGGCATCCAGGGCGACATCAAGCTCGGAACGCGGTTCAGCACGCTTCGGCTGGGGATGCCCGGCCTTGGCCGGGCCGCGGCGCCTGGTGCGATCGCCGCCTCGGCCGTGGCGATCGGAAGACGCGCGCGGGCGCCTCGAGGTATGCGGCATGCGGCAAACTCCATCGGTGATTCAGGGGCCGCATGCTCGACAGACGTCAACGACAACGGCGACCTGCGGGCGGCTCGCCCGCGGAGCGGCGGCGAAGATCGCCGCATCGGATGCAAGGCTATCAGCCGGGGTTGTATTCCCCGCCGCTTTCGATCTCGCCGCGGATGTCCTCGAGTTCGGCGGTCAGGTGCGAGCCGGTGACGCCGTAGTCCGCGACGCAGCTGGCCGCGGCGCGGACCGCGTACCGCAGCCCCCTGCGTTCCGGCAGCCCGTCGGTCCGCAGCGCGAGGAAGGTGCCGGCCAGGACCTCGCCGCCGCCGGTCGGGTCCACCAGCTGCGGGACGGGCGCCTCCACCTCCTGCGGATGGCCGTCCACGATGAGGCGCGCGCCGCCGGGCCCGCGCTTGACGATGAGCGGTGCCTTGGGCACCGGAAGCTGGGCGTCCCCGTACAGGCCGTCGTACTCGGCCTGGTTCATGAAGATCAAGTCGACGCTGTCGCACACCTCGCGCGAGGCGGTGGGATACGTGGCCACGTAGTGCTCGAACATATCGGCCGAGATGTGCGCGCGGCAGCCGCGCTCGCGCAGGTACTCCAGCCAGGTCAGCTGCTGGTCCGGCGGCGCGGTGCCGAGGTGGATGTAGTCCGCGTCCAGGTAGCGGGCGGGGAAGATCCCGGTCCGGACGACGGCCGCGACGCCGAGCTCGGCGCTGAACGAGCGGCTGCCGTCGCCGAACTCGCGGACCCGGAGCTTGGCGGAGGGACCCGGCAGCGAGGTGACGCCGTCCAGGTCGACCTGCCGGCTCCGCAGCGGAGCCAGGTCGAAGTCCTTCCCGACCGCGGCCACCAGGCCGGCCCGGCGGCCGATGAGCGCCCCGGCGGTGGCGGCCACCGCGTAGCCCGAACCGCCCGCGGAGGTCCAGCTGACAGCGCCGGCGTGCACGATCGACGTGCCCACGTGGCCGACGACGACCAGCTCCGGACCCCGCTCCTTGGGCCCGCCGTCAACTTCCGCACCCCGCATTTCGCACTCCCATGCAGGCAGCCAGCGGACGCGTTATCTGATTACCGGCTGTACCGGTGGCTTCCTACCATAGTGCCCCGTTTGCCCGCTGGCCAGCATCGCCGAGACTCTGAGTTAGCCAATTGAAACAATCAGTGTCAGCTAATTGAAACAATCAGTGTCAGCCGGTCAACCACAGGCCCGGGCGCACAGATCGCCGAGCCGTCGGCCGGCCCGGGCGGCGTCGTCATCGAGCACGCTGACCAGCAGGGTGTGCTCGTCCACCCGCTGGGCCACGGCCGTAGCCGAGTCGGCCACGGTCCGAGCCGAACCAGCTGGATCGCTGATCAGCGCACTGGCCAGCACCCGGTGCCCGGCCAGGCTGAGGTCGGCGACCTGGCGCAGCACCGGGCGGCCGCACCGGGTCACGTCCCAGCGCAGGGTGGCCCGCCCCGGCGGTTCCCCGGTCCGGCCGAGCACGACTAGCTCGCGCCAGTCGACCGCGGCGCCCGCGCCCAGCGCCAGCTCAAGCCGGACGTCCACCCGGCTGCCCGCGCAGACGATCAGCGCCCCCGGGTCGGCGACCAGATCCGCCCCCTTGGCCAGGTCCGCGCGCATCGACAGCGAGGCAGGCCCGCCCTGGGCCAGGCTCGCCGCCACCGCCCGCAGCGTGGCCCGGGCCCCGGGACGCAACCGCAGCGACAGCGCCAGGTCGTCACCCGGCAGCGGCCCGGCCGCCGTCCCGACCAGCCGCAGCTCGCACCGCGCCGCGGAACCGTGCACCTGCCGCAGCGTCAGCGGGGGCGCGCAGGCCAGCTCGCCCAGCACCCCGCCCGCCTCGACCACCGCCGTGGTCCGGGCGATCACACCGGAACCGCGCCCCGCACCCACGCCGCCACCTCGGCCGCGCCCGGGTCGGTGACCAGCGAGGTGAACAGTACCGGCCGCCCGTCGCGGACCGCGGCCGCGTCCCGCGCCATCACCGACAAGTCCGCGCCGACCAGCGGCGCGAGGTCGGTCTTGTTGATCACCAGCAGGTCCGAGCGGGTGACGCCGGGGCCGCCCTTGCGCGGCACCTTGTCACCGCCGGCTACGTCGATGACGAAGATCTGCCGGTGCACCAGGCCGTAGGAGAAGGTGGCGGTCAGGTTGTCCCCGCCGCTCTCGACCAGGATCAGCTCCAGGCCGGGATGGTCGGCCTCCAGCGCCTCGACCGCGTCCAGGTTGGCGCTGATGTCGTCCCGGATGGCGGTGTGCGGGCAGGCGCCGGTCTGCACGGCGCGGATCCGCTCGTCGGGCAGCACCCCGGCCTGGCGCAGGAAGTCCGCGTCCTCGGTGGTGTAGATGTCGTTGGTGACGACGCCGATCGCCGTCGTGCCGGCCAGGGTCCGGCACAGCGCGGCGACCAGGGCGGTCTTGCCGCTGCCGACCGGCCCGCCGATGCCGATCCTGGGCACCCGGGCCCGTTCAGGATGCAAACAGACGCACCTCCGCGGTCAGATGGTAGTCGGGCAGCAGGTCCAGGGCGGGTGCCCCATCGGCTGGCAGAGTGGCCGGCAGCGCCGCCGGCGGCCCCACGGCGCACCGCGCGGCGCCGGCCGCGCACGCGTCGATGCCCGGCGCCAGCCGGGCCATCAGGGCGTGCACGGCGAACGGGTCAAGGCCGAGCAGCCGGACCGCCGCGCTGGCCGGGCCGGCGCACGCCGCCAGCGCCGCGGCCCGCGCGGCCAGTTCCGGCCCGCCGCCGGCCCGGCTGACCACCGCGCCCAGGGCCAGCGGGTGGTGCGGCGCCGGTCCCAGGGCCAGGTCCGCTCCCGGGAGTACCGAACGGGCCAGCCGTATCAGCCCCCGGCCGAGCTGGCGCGACGCCGTCCGGGCCGCCTCCGACGGCGTTCTCGCCTCGAATTCGGCGTCGAGCCCGGCCGCCAGGGCGGAAAACCCGGGACGTTCGGCTCCATGGCATGCGGCGGCGGCGAACGCGGCCGCGACCCGCGCCGAAGTACGGAGCCTGGTCTGGCAGAAGTCCTCCACCCCGGTCAGGTCGGTGACCAGGCCGGCCATGACCGCGGCCTCCATTGCGCCGGAGTGGTGCTGTGCGCCGGCCGGCGCCCGCGAGTCGAGCAGCAGCAGGAGCAGCGCGTTCATCAGAACAGGAAATAGCGCTGGGCCATCGGCAGCTCGGCGGCCGGCTCAGGCTCGATCAGCTCGCCGTCCACGCGCACCGCGAACGTCTCGCTGTCCACGTCGATCCGCGGCAGCGCGTCGTTCTCCGGCAGGCTCGCCTTGGACAGCCCGGACACGTCCTTGACCGGCACAAGCCGGCGCTCGTACCTGTCGGCCAGCCCGGCCTCCAGCGCGGCGGGAGAGACGAAGTGCACGCCCAGCCGGGCCGGCATCGCGCCGAACGCGCCGAACATGGGCCGCGGCAGCTGCGGCTGCGGCGTCGGGATGGACGCGTTGGCGTCGCCCATGTTCGCCCAGGCGATCACGCCGGCCTTGAGCACCACGTGCGGCCGGACGCCGAAGAAGGCCGGCTCCCAGAGCACCAGGTCGGCGAGCTTGCCCGGCTCCACCGAACCGATCTCGCCGTCAAGCCCGTGCGTCACCGCGGGCCCGATGGTGTACTTGGCCACGTAGCGCCGGGCGCGCATGTTGTCTGCGGGACCGTCGCCGGGCAGGGCGGCCCGGCGCTGTTTCATGACATGGGCCGTCTGCCAGGTCCTGATGACGGTCTCGCCGATCCGGCCCATGGCCTGGGAGTCCGAGCCGATCATCGAGATCGCGCCCAGGTCGTGCAGCACGTCCTCGGCCGCCATGGTCGATGGCCTGATCCGCGACTCGGCGAAGGCCAGGTCCTCCGGGATGGAGGAGTTCAGGTGATGGCAGACCATCAGCATGTCGAGGTGCTCGTCGAGGGTGTTCCGGGTGTACGGGCGGGTCGGGTTGGTCGAGGACGGCAGCACGTTCGGGTGCGAGGCGACCTTGATGATGTCCGGCGCGTGCCCGCCGCCCGCGCCCTCGGTGTGGTACGTGTGGATCGGCCGGCCCCCGATCGCGGCCAGCGTGGACTCCAGGTAGCCGGCCTCGTTCAGGGTGTCGGTGTGGATCGCCACTTGCACACCCGCGTCCTGGGCCACGGTCAGGCAGGCGTCGATCGCGGCCGGGGTGGAGCCCCAGTCCTCGTGCAGCTTGAAGCCGGACGCGCCTGCCCGCAGCTGCTCCCACAGGCCCTCGGCGCTGACCGTGTTGCCCTTGCCGAGCAGCACCATGTTGACCGGCCAGTGCGTGGTCGCGGCCAGCATCATCTCCAGCCAGAACGCTCCCGGCGTGACCGTGGTCGCCTTGGTTCCCTCGGCCGGACCGGTGCCGCCGCCGATCAGCGTGGTCATCCCGGCCGCGAGCGCCACCGGGATCTGCTGCGGCGCGATCAGGTGCACATGGCTGTCGATGCCGCCCGCGGTGAGAATCAGCCCGTTGCCCGCCAGCACCTCGGTGGACGGGCCGATGACCAGGCCGGGCGTGACCCCGTCCATGATGTCCGGGTTGCCGGCCTTGCCCAGCGCGACGATCCGGCCGTCCCGCACGCCCACGTCGGCCTTGATCACGCCCCAGTGGTCCAGCACCACCGCGCCGGTGATGACCAGGTCCGGGGTGCCCTCGGCGCGGGTGGCGACCGCCTGGCCCATGGACTCGCGGATCACCTTGCCGCCGCCGAAGATCGCCTCGTCCCCGGCGAGGGGTCCAGGTCCGCCGCAGCGGTCCTCGGTCACCTCGATCAGCAGGTCGGTGTCGGCCAGCCGCACCCGGTCCCCGGTCGTCGGCCCGTACAGCGCCGCGTACCTGGCCCTGGATATCTCAGCCATCGAGCTCAGCCATCCAACTGGCCTGCCGATTCGGGCCGCAGGCCGGGCACGACCCGTGCCCCCGCCAGCGTCACCAGGGTCACCTCGCGCGACACGCCCGGCTCGAACCGCACCGAGGTGCCGGCCGGGATGTCCAGCCGGTAGCCGCGGGCCGCGGCCCGGTCGAAGGACAGCGCCGGGTTGGCCGCGGCGAAGTGGTAGTGCGATCCGACCTGAACCGGCCGGTCGCCGTCGTTCTCGACGGTCAGCGTGACCCGGGCTCGCCCCGGAGCCAGCTCGATAGACCCGTCCGGGGTGAGGATCTCGCCGGGGATCACCTCGTTCACCGGATGGGCCGGTGCAGGGTGACCAGCTTGGTGCCGTCCGGGAACGTCGCCTCGACCTGGACCGAGTCGATCATCTCGGGCACGCCGGGCAGCACGTCGCCGCGGCGCAGCACCTCGCGGCCCGCCGACATCAGCTCGGCCACGGTGCGCCCGTCACGCGCGCCCTCGAGCACGAACGAGGTGAGGATGGCGATCGCCTCGGGGTGGTTCAGCTTCAGCCCGCGGCCCCGGCGGCGCTCGGCCACGTCCGCGGCCAGCGTGATGAGCAGTCGCTCCCGCTCGTGTTCGGTCAACCGCATAGCTTGCACCCTACAGAAGGAACTCAGCCAGGCTCCAGACGAACTCCTCTGGCGCCTCCAGCCAGGGAATATGGCCGGCACCAGACAGGGTGACGCGCGTCACCAGGGGCAGGGCCCGCTCGAGCGAGTCGACGGCCCAGCGCGGCCGCAGGTCCCGGACCTCGTTCATATCTATGAAATATCAGGGGGCCCCGCGGGGTTTCACTCGTGGCGTCAATGCGCGCCCGCAACCAGCGGGCGGCACCATCCGCGAAGGAGCTGACGTGACTTACCATAAGGACCCCGAGGCGATCGCCAAGCTGACCCCCGAGCAGTACAAGGTCACTCAGAAGGCCGCGACCGAAGCCCCGTTCCAGAACGAGTTCTGCGACAACAAGGACCCGGGTATCTACGTCGACATCGTGTCCGGCGAGCCCCTGTTCGCTTCGATCAACAAGTACGACAGCGGCTCCGGCTGGCCGAGCTTCACGGTGCCGATCGAGAAGGCCAACGTGATCGAGCACTCCGACAGGAGCTGGGGCATGACCCGGACCGAGGTCCGCTCGGCCCACGGCGACAGCCACCTCGGCCACGTGTTCCCCGACGGCCCGCCCGCCGAGGGCGGCCTGCGCTACTGCATCAACTCCGCGGCGCTGCGCTTCATCCCGCTCGATGACCTCGAGAAGGAAGGCTACGGCGACTACCGCAAGCTCTTCGACAACGGGAGTATCTCATGAGCACGGAGAAGGCAATCCTGGCCGGCGGCTGCTTCTGGGGCGTGCAGGACCTGGTCCGCAAGCTCCCGGGGGTAATCTCCACTCGGACCGGCTACACCGGCGGCGACGTGCCCAACGCGACCTACCGGAACCACCGGGGCCACGCCGAGGCCCTCGAGGTCGTCTTCGACCCGGACAAGATGTCGTACCGGGACCTGCTGGAGTTCTTCTTCCAGATCCACGACCCGACGACCAAGAACCGGCAGGGCAACGACGTCGGCACCAGTTACCGGTCGGCCATCTTCTACCTCACCGACGAGCAGAAGAAGGTCGCCGAGGACACCATCGCCGACGTCGACGCGTCCGGCCTGTGGCCGGGCAAGGTCGTCACCGAGGTGACCGCGGCCGGCCCCTTCTGGGAGGCCGAGCCCGAGCACCAGGACTACCTGGAGCGCTACCCGAACGGGTACACCTGCCACTTCGTCCGCCCGGGGTGGAAGCTCCCGCACCGGGCTGAGGCTAACTGAAGAACCCCGTTAGCTGAGTCATCAGCAGCTCCGGCGCCTGATTGATCGCGTCATGACCCTGGCCGTCCAGTACGGCCAGGGTCCTTCGCGTTAGTACGGCGGCCAAGCTGGTCACACTGTGCCGGTGGCCGTCCATGCCTCTTCCCCCTCGTGCAGGGCTCCGTCCGTGTAGGTCACGGTGTTGGTCGCCACCGCCGGGATGCGCGGGCCGGGCAGCACGATGCCGGCCAGGTTCAGCGGGTCGGCGGCAGACACCACGACCGTTTCCCCGGTCCGCGGACGCTTCCTGACCTCCCGCAGCATGCCCACCGCGTCGGGGTGCGCGAACTGCTCGCCGCTGAACCCGTGCACGAACCGGCCGCCGCAGATCGTGCCGCGCGCCTCCATCCGGCGCAGCGCCCACAACACCTCGCGCCACGGCACGGCCAGGTTCTCCCGGGCCAGCAGGTCGCGGAACACCACGCCCCAGCGCGCCGCAAGCTGCTCGGCGACCGCCTCGGCCAGGTCGTCCGGGTCGCAGTCGTCCGAGGGCTCGGGCAGCAGCGACCACCGGCCGGCCGTCCGCGAGCTGAGCTGGCTGCCACGGCGCAGGCGGCGCCGCCCGGGCGCGTTCTGCATCGCGCGCCGGGCGAACAGCGTCCGGACGGCGCGGAAGCCGTCCGCCGTGACGAGGCCGCGGGCCACGCCGTCCCACAGCGCCTCCTCCACCTCGGACGGCAGCCTCCCGGTCAGCGACTCCAGGTCGGGCGGGAACAGCGCGCCGCGCTGGCGGAGCGCGTCCAGCACGTCGCTGGTGCTGCCCGGTCCCGGTTCGGCGGGCCGGTGCTCACCGCGAGCCGCCCGCAGCAGCCAGGGCAGGTCGTCGCGGATGGTCAGGGTGACGGGGGTGGCCCGGGACGGGGCCCCGGCGCGCCGGGGCGGCTCGTCCGCCTCGCCGCGGACCGAGAGCCGGCCCCAGGCGACGCCGCCGTCCAGGCACACCTCGTCCAGCCACTCCCGGCGGTATCCGGTTACCCGGGCCGGGAAGACCGTCTTCTCCCAGGCCCCGGCGGCCAGCTCGAAGCCCTGCAGCTGTTCCACCACGGCGAGCACACCCCGGCTGCCCTCCCGCCGGGTGTCCGGCGTGACGTGCTGCCAGCGCAGCAGGAAGCGGATGAAGTCCCGGGCCGTGACGGGCTCGACCTCGCGCCGCTTGCGCTGCCTGGTGTACGCGTGGATGCGGGTCAGCACCCGCCGGGCGCACCATTCTTCGGGTCCGTCCGGGTCGGTGAACCGGCCGCGCAGCGCGAACCCCTCGTTCTCCAGCCGGATCAGGGCCATGGTCACGTCCGCCACCCCCAGCCCGGTGACGCGGGCGAGCTGGCCGGCCGTGACCGGCCCGGACACATCCAGGTGCCCGCGCAGCATCTCGGCGGTCGCGGTCTCCGCGTCCATGGGCCTGACCAGCGGTATCACCGTTCCCGGACGCACGTCGGGATAGACCTCCCGGAGCACCGCCAGCCGCTCCACGGCGCACCACAGTGTCCCGCCGCCCGGGGTCCCGCCACCCGCGGCGACCTCCGCCACCCGCCCGGCCGCCGTGAGCTCGGCGAACCCCGCGTCCCACTCCGGCCACGGCCGTATCACGTACAGCGTCATCAGCAGGTCGTGCAGCTCGTCTGCGTCCCGCGGCTGCGGCCGGATCTGCTCCCTGACCTTCTCGATCGCGTCCGGGTCGAGCCGGGCCAGGTCGCGGGCCTCCACCGGCAGCCCCCGGGGGACCTGCACCTGGCGGCTGCGCCGGTTTCCGGCCTCCGTCTCGTCGTCCAGATAGGTGAACGGCGGCCCGTTCAGGATCTCGTGGGCGAGTACGGACGGCTCGATGGTGTCCCGGGTGATGACGGCGATCCGGCCGGCCTCGATGCCTGCCACGAGCTCGCGCAGCCCGTCGATGTCCATCGCCTCGTGCAGGCAGTCCTCCAGGGTCTGCCGGACCAACGGGTGGTCGGGGATCTCCATCGGGCCGGGCGCAACGTTCTCCTGGCACGCGGCCAGCACCGGGAACACCGCCGCCATCAGGTCGTCGGCCTCCATCCGCTGGATGGCCGGCGGGTTCTTCCGCCCGCCGCGCATCCGCAAGATGGTCAGCGAGGTGTTCAGGTTCCACCGCCACCGGGCCTGGAAGAGCGGTGCGGTCAGCACGGCCTGCCGGACGACCTGCTCCACCGTCTTGGAGGCGAGGAACTTCGGCACCTGCTCCAGGGGGAAGCTGTGCTGCGGCCCGAGCGAGAGCAGGATGGCGTTGTCGCTGGCCGCCGCCTGCAGTTCGAAGTCGAACGTGACGCAGAACCGCTTGCGCAGGGCCAGGCCGAACGCGCGGTTCACCCGGGCGCCGAACGGTGCGTGCCCGACCAGCTGCATCCCGCCCGCCTCGTCGAAGAAGCGCTCCAGGATGATCGCGTTCATGGTCGGCAGCGCCCCGAGCGCGGCCAGCCCGGCCCGCAGGTAGGCCACGATGATCTCGGCGGCGGCCCGGCCGATGCCGCACTCTTGTTGCAGCCAGGCCCTGGCGTCGGCGGCGTCCCGGTCCGCGACGGCCTGCCGCAACGCCGAAACCTCCTCGGACAGCTCCCTGGTCCGCCCGGGCGCCTCGCCCTGCCAGTGCGGCACCGAAGGCGGCGCGCCGTGCGCGTCGGTCACCCGGACCGTGCCCGGCTCCACCCGGCTGATGCGCCAGGAGTGGGTGCCGAGCAGGAAGACGTCGCCCGGCCTGCTCTCCACCGCCCACTCCTCGTGGACGGTGCCGATCTGGACCTCGTCGGGTTCGGCCACGACCCGGAAGTCGCCGAGCTCGGGAATGGCCCCGCCGGAGGTCAGCGCGGCCAGCCGGGCGCCCCGACGGCCCTTGACGGTGCCGTTCACCCGGTCGCGGTGCAGGTAGTAGGCACGCCGGCCGCGGCCGGTGCGGATGCCCTCGGCCAGCAGATCGGTGATGTCCTCGAAGTCCTCGGCGGACAGGTCACGGAACGGCGCCGCCTGCCGGGCCAGGCCGAGCAGCTCGCCCTCGGCCCAGGACTCGGCGGCCGACTCGGCCACCATCTGCTGGGCCAGGATGTCCAGCGGCCGTTCCGGCACGACGATGGCGTCCAGCCGCCCCTGGCGCGTGCCGCGCAGCAGCGCGGCGCACTCCACCAGCTCGTCCCGGGTGGTCGGGTACAACCGCCCGGACGGCGTCCCGGTGCGGGTGTGGTTGGAGCGGCCGACCCGCTGCAGGAAGGTGGCGAAGCTGCGCGGCGAGCCGATCTGGCACACCAGCTCCACCGGCCCCACGTCGATGCCGAGCTCAAGCGAGGCCGTGGCCACCAGGGCCCGCAGGTCCCCGGCCCGCAGCCGGGCCTCGACCCGTTGCCTGCGGCCCCGGGACAGTGACCCGTGGTGCGCGGCCACCTGCGCGCCGAGCTCGTCTCCGAGCCGTTCACCCAGCTGATGGGCGACCCGCTCGGCCATGCTGCGGGTGTTGACGAACACCAGCGTGGTCCGGTGGCTGGTCACGTGGTCCGCGATCATGTCCAGGATCTGCGCTGTCTGCTCCACCGTGGGGACCGCGCCGAGCTCGTCGTCGGGCAGCTCCAGGGCCAGGTCCAGCCGCCGGCGGTGGCCCGAATCCACGATCGCGCACCGCGGCGTCCCGTCCGCGTTGTCCCGGTCCGGGCCCGCGCCGACCAGCAGCCGGGCGATGGCCTCGATCGGCCGCTGGGTGGCGGACAGGCCCACCCGCTGCACCGGCTGCTCCGCGACGTGCGCCAGCCGTTCCAGGGTCAGGGTCAGGTGCGAGCCGCGCTTGTTCCCGGCCACCGCGTGGATCTCGTCCACGATCACGGTGCGCACGCTTCGCAGCATGGCCCGGCTGCGCTCCGCGGTCAGCAGCAGGTAGAGCGACTCCGGCGTGGTGATCAGGATGTCCGGCGGGCGCTTGAGCATGGCGGCCCGCTCGGCGGCCGCCGTGTCGCCGGTCCGCACCGCGACGCTGATGGCCGGCGCGGTCAGCCCGAGCTGTCCGGCCACCGCGGCGATCTCCCGCAGCGGCGCCTCCAGGTTCTGCTGGATGTCGGTGGCCAGCGCCTTCAGCGGCGACACGTACACCACCTGCGGCCCCGACCCGGTCGGCGTCGCCCCTTCCCCGGTCCCCGCCTCTGCCCCTTCCGCGGCCGGGTCGTGCCGGCAGTACAGATCGTGCGCGCAGCACAGATCCTGGGCGCGGTAGAACCGGTCGATGCAGACCAGGAAGGCCGCCAGCGTCTTGCCGGACCCGGTGGGCGCCGCGATCAGCGTGTGGCGGCCCGCGGCGATCTCCCGCCATCCCTTCGCCTGCGGCTCGGTCGGGCCCGCCGGGAACCGGTCCGCGAACCAGGCACGCACGGCGGGATGGAACGACTCGAGCACTCGCTCACGCTACCCCCGGGCTCCGACATTCCTCCCAGGACCGTAGTAAGAGCCGGTTGGAAGCTCTGGCCCGGCCGTGTTAGAACTCGCTCTTGAGGCGTTCGATCTCGCGAGTACGTTCGCGCAGCTGTGCGTAGGCGGGCCGTTCACTGATCCGGGCCAAGGCCCAGCGGATGACTTCGGCGCGGTTCGGGGCGATGCACGCGCTGATCAGCGTGTCCACGATGTCCAGCTCGGCCGGCCCGGGCCGGGCCATCACCGGGGTAAGGTCACTGGCCGCGGCGCCGCCCCTCTGGCCGTGCTGGCCGGGTCCCGGTCGAGCAGCAGCACGAGGGTCCGCCGGGAACCGGTGGGAACGGGGTGTGGCCGGTAGCCGGGGGGCTTACCCGGCGCGGGCGGGTGGGCCGTGGCTGTGGAGCAATTTGGTCTTGTCCTTGTTCCACGCGCTCGTCGTCCCGTCCGGGTTCACGACAAGCGTCCAGCCCCAGCGGTGGATCACGACCCGGTGGTGGAAGCTGCAGAGCAGGACGCAGTCCTTGACGGAGGTCTTGCCGCCGTGGGCCTTGTGCCGGGTGTGGTGCACCTCGCAGGCGCCGGCCGGCTGGGTGCAGCCGCCGGCCCACTGGCAGTGCCGGTCCCGCAGCAGCACCGCGTTGCGGATCCCCGCCGGGATCGACTCGGCGTACCCGATGTCCAGCGGCAGGCTCGGCCCGCCCAGCCGCACCCCCAGCTGCCGGCGCCGCAGGAACGACGCCAGCCCGCCCGGGCCGGACAGCAGGTCCACGGCCCTTCCGATCACGGCCTGCTCGATCGCCGCCCACGCGGCGTCCCGCGTCCCGTCCCGCCGCCGGGCGTCCAGTTCCACGCAGAGCCGGACGAGATCGTCCAGGGCGTCGGTGTTGACATCGCCGGTCACGACCGGGGTCATCGCGGCGTCGCAGGCGATCGCCGCGGCGGCGTCCCCGTCCAGCCAGGCCCCGTCGGATGCGCCGGTCTCGGACGCGGCCGCGCGGCGGGCGGCCCACCGCGCCCGCACCTGCTCCGTCCACTGCTCCTGCAGGGCGGAGTCGCCGTCGAGCAGCATCAGGTCGGCGAGGGAGATGTGCACCCAGGGCTTGACCGGCTGCCCGGCCCGCTCGGGCAGCAGCCCGGCCGCGGTCAGCCGGCGCATGGCCTCCTGCAGGGCGTCGTGGTACCGCTGCCCCTTAGTCCGGTCATCTTCTTTCCCGGCCGGGGCGGCCAGCGCGTCCAGCACGGCCGCGACGGCGGCACCGCACTCGGCGGTCAGGTCGCCGTGCATGACCCCGGCGCCGCCGATCGTGGTGGCCAGCTTCACCTCGCGGTCCGCGAACTCCCGCCCCGGATCCTGATCCGGGAGATCCCCGCGGGCCCGCACGTACATCTCCGCGAACAGCGACGCCAGGTCCGCGAGCCCCAGGCCTCCGGCGAAGGCGGCCAGCAGCTGCTCGTCGCCCTGGTCCCGGTATTGCCGGGGGAGCTTGTCGGTCCACAGGCAGATCACCCGGCCCGCCGATTCGGAGACCTGCCCGGCGCCCAGCGCGGCCAGCACCTTGGGGTGCGTGGCCACCCGCTTGGCCCAGGCGGAATGCCCGACGGCGGCGCCGCGGGTGATCCCGGTGCGGTGCATGAGCCAGGACACCGCGCTGTAGTCCCCGTCGCCGGCGGGCCCCTGCCCGGCGGTGAACGCGGCGAGGATCCAGGCCCGGGCCGCGGTCAGGGCCGCGGCGTCCTGTTCCAGTTCGCGCAGGCACTCGGCCTGGGCCGCGGCGGGGAGCTGGGCGGCGTCGGCGGCGGCCAGGTACCCCAGCCCGGCGCGGACCATCTCCAGGGCCTCACGGGCCGACGCGGGTACCGTGCCCACCGGGGTCACCTCCTCCACCGGGACTGGTCGCCGCTGCGGGCGGTTCTCGTCGTCCCCGGAGGGGGCAGGCTTCTAGGATCTGAATTCGATTCTACTCCCCGGCTACGACATCTCGACTTTCGCGGTTAGGCCGCTGCCTGGGCCCAGGCCAGGCGGACGGCGTGGATTTCTTCGGGGGTGGGCTGGCGGGGTACCCCCGGGTGAAATTGCGCGGCGATCAGGACCCGCCGCAGCTTGGTGATCATGTCGATATAGGCGGGGCAGGTCTTGGCGGCGTACCAGGGTGCCCGGCCGCGGCGGTCGCGGGCGATGGCGGGGCTGTGCCCGGCCAGGTGGTACCAGATGATCACGATGCTCTGGGTGAACAGGGCGAACGGGACGGTGCGCTCCACGGCGCGTGGCCGGCGGTTGCGGGCCTCGCCGGCGCCGGTGATGTTCTTGGCGTCGCTGATCGCGACCTCGATGGCCCAGCGGCCGGCGTAGCGGGTGATGACCTGCTCTGCGGGGGTGGCCATGTCGGTGGTCAGAAGGACCAGCCGGCTGCCGGGATCGGTGACCGCGATGATGCGGACCGGGCGGGACCGGAACACCCCGGGCCACAGGCAGCGGCGCTCGCAGATGGTCACGGCGGCGGTCGTGCCGTACCGGGTTACCGTGGCGGCGCGGCCCGGGCCGGCGGCGGCAAGCTCGGCCGGCGTGCCGATCCTGGCGCCCCTGGTGCGCGGCCGGCCCCGCCGGCGGCCGCGGGCCGGCGGGTAGTCCAGCTCGGGGTGCACCTCATACAGGCTGGCGTGGCGGGGCAGCGGCCCGGTCAGCGTGACCCCGGCCGGGAGGCCGCGCAGCTCGGTGCAGATATAGGCGCTGTCCGCCGCCACGTGCACGATCCGCCCGCGGCACGCGGGCGCGGCCGCGATCAGCTCGATCAGCTCGCGGGCCAGGGCCGTCCTGGGCGGCCCGCCGCGGCGCCACAGCCGGGCGGCCACCGGCAGCGCCACCGGGCGGCGCAGGAACGGCAGCTCCGCGATGACCGCCGCGATCACGAACGTGTTGCCGCGCGAGACCTTCTTCCCGCCCTTCGGCACCTTCAGCGACCCGTCATAGGCCCAGCACGCGGCGAAGACCTTGCGGCCGGCCCGGCGGAACATGGTGTCATCGACCGCGATCACGACCGGGGCGCCGGCCGGGACCAGCCAGCCGGCCGCCAGCCGCAGCACCGCCAGCCCGACCGCATCAGCGCTCCAGGCCGCAGCGGCGAAGAACCGGTGCGCCCGGCTGTGATGCCACACCCCGCCCAGCCCGGCCCCGGCCAGCATGCCGCACACGGTGCGGCCCGCCGGCCGGGCGATCAGCCCCGCAGCCAGCAGCGTGAACGTGACGAACGTCGGCGCGGTAAAGCACGGCCGGAACTCCTCCAGCAGCTCCATCAGCGACCCCGGTAGCCTGTTGACACGAAGCATCGGCGGCACTCCCTCGAGGAGTTCTAAGGCACCGCCGATGCTTCCTCACATTCCCGCCGCGATCCACCCCAGGCGCGCATCGAACGCACGTTCCCCAAAAGCGCGAAACTCAAGACGACATTTCCGGGATATCCATGCCACTCCGCCAAATCGGTACGCATGAGTGAAATGAGACTTGTGATGCTCCGAGCAGTCCGAGGAATGTGGGCCGCGACCGTGCACCGGGAGGGCCCGCGGGTGCCCATGGCCACGATCGCGGCCGGCGCAGGAGTCGGCATCGGAACTCTCTACCGGCACTTCCCCAGCCGCGTAGACCTGCTTGACTACCTCACCCACACCTCGTTCGAGCAGGTGCTGGCCAACGCCCAGGCCGCCGAGCGCGGCGGAACGACGGCGACCGAAGTGCTGCGGCGATTAATCGAGGCCATCGCGGAAAAGAACGCCAGGCTCACCGAGCAGGCACAAGCGCTGCTCGAGGCGGCCAGCCATCTGCACGACCTCATCGCGGGTGCGTCAAAGTGAGGCAGGGCGGGAACCACGTCCGTTCGGGATCTGGGTAGGCCTGTACCCGTGACCCCGAGTATCGCCCAGTTCATGCGGGACCTGGAGCAGGTCTGGGAAGCGCACCAGCAAGCCCTCATCCAACGGCACGACCTGCAGGCCGCTCTCGCCCCGCTGGCGGCCGAACCCACCGTGACGCACATCCCGGCCATGACCGGCGGGACCGGACGCCAGGCCGTCGAGCATTTCTACGCCGGCCAGTTCCTCCCGCACCTGCCCGGGGACCTGACGCTGCGCAGGATCTCCCGCACGGTGGACCGATGGCGCCTGGTGGACGAGACGACGGTGTCGTTCACCCACGACCGGGAGCTGCCCTGGCTGCTGCCCGGGGTGGGGCCGACCTTCCGGCGGGCCGAGGTGCTGGCCATCGCCGTCGTCGGCTTCGACCGCACCCGGATCCGGTCCCAGCGGGTGCTGTGGGATCACGCCACCCTTGCCGCGCAGCTCAACATCACTGTCCCAGCAGCCACCGGCCTGGCGCGATGAGCTTGCGCGCCCCGGCCGGCCCCCACGAACCCGGCGCGTAGGACGCGACCTGCGGCGGGTCCGTCAGCAGCGGCGTGACTGCCTTCCACGCCGCGGCCAGCCCGTCCGGGCGGGTGAACAGCGAGCGGTCGCCGAGGAGGGCGTCGTGGATGAGCCGGACGTACGGCGGCAGCGGGTCCGCGCCGCCCAGGCTGGACAGGGGGAGCGACACCGCACCATGGTCCAGGTCGAGACCGGGACCCGGCTTCTTGGCCACCAGGGAGAGGTCGATCTCGCCGTCGCCGGAAAGCGAGAAGGACAGCACGTTGCCCGCGCCCGGCAACTGCCCGGCCAGCGGCCCGGGCGGCTCGCGCAGGACCAGGCTGACCCGCTGCCTGGTTTCCGCCAGCCGTTTGCCGGTGCGCAGGTAGAACGGCACGCCGCGCCAGCGCGGGTTGTCGATCCACAGCCGCGCGGCCACATACGTGTCCTGCTCGGACTTGGCCGCCACCCCGGGCACCTTGCGGTAGCCGGTGAACTGGCCGAGCACCACTTCGGCCGGGTCGAGCGGCCGGAACGACCTGATCACCTTCTCCCGCGCGGCCTGCAGGTCCAGCGCGCCCAGGCTGGCCGGCGGCTCCATCGCCACCTCGGCCGCCACCTGGAACAGGTGCGTGACGAGCATGTCGAGCACCGCGCCGGTCGCGTCGTAGAACGCCGAGCGGTCGGTGATGCCGAGCTTCTCCGGCACGTCGATCTGCACCGACTCGACATGCTGGCGATTCCACATCGCGGCGAACAGGCCGTTGGCGAAGCGCAGGCAGTGCAGGTCCTGGGTGGCCTCCTTGCCCAGGAAATGGTCGATCCGGTAGACCTGCTGCTCGTCCAGGACCGAGTGGACGACCCGGTCCAGGCTGCGGAACGACTGCGGTGACGTGCCGAACGGTTTCTCGTACACGACCCTGGCGTTGCTGACCAGCCCGTGCTGGCCGAGCGCCCTGGTTATCTCCTCGAACGCCACCGGCGGCACCGCCAGGTAGTGCACGAGTTGCGGGTCGCCGCCCAGCGACTCGCGCGCCTTGGCCAAGATGTCCAGCAGGCTGCCGGGGCTGTCGCTGGTGAAGCCGCCGCCGGCGAACAGCACCCGCTCGGCGAAGGGCTTCCACTCCTTCTTGGCCGGCTTCGGGCCGAACTCGCCGAGCACGTCCCGCACGTGCTTGCGGAAGTCCTCGTGCGCGACGTCGCCGCGGCCGTTGCCGACCAGCAGCCACTGCTTCGGCAGCAGGCCCTCCTGGGCGAGCCGGTAGAAGGCCGGCAACACCATCCGCTTGGCCAAGTCGCCGGTCGCCCCGAACAGCACGAAGATCGTCGGCCCCAGCTCCGGATTGCTCTTCATTGTGGCTGGCATGCATGCCAACCTACGTGACCACCCTGGCGAGCGCCGGTCTAGGGTGGTGACCGACGCCAGATCGAAGACGACCCTGATCGAAGAGGATGAGGAGAACCCATGCCGACTCGCACCGCACGCACTGGCTGGACCGGGACCCTGGAGCAGGGCGTGGGCAAGGTCGAGCTGACGAGTTCCAAGCTCGCTACCTTCGAGGTGTCCTTTCCCAGGCGAGCCGCCGAGGACGCCGGGGGATTCACCAGCCCGGAGGAGCTCATCGCGGCCGCCCACTCCTCCTGCTACGCCATGCAGCTGTCCGCGCTGATCGGCCAGGCCGGCGGCACCCCGCAGGCGCTCGACGTGCAGGCCGACGTGACGCTCGGGCCGGACCCGGCCGGCGGCTTCAAGCTGACCGGCATCAAGCTCACCGTCCGCGGCGAGGTGGACGGCCTGACCTCGGAGCAGTTCCTCGAGGCCGCCCAGGCGGCCAAGGCCGGCTGCCCGGTCAGCAAGGCGCTCACCGGCGTGGACATCACCCTGGACGCCGCGCTGGAGGAGTAGCCATCGGGCTCCTGAGTTAGTAGGCGAAGATCGCGCCTAGGGCGGGCGCGACGTCGGTGTACCCGCCGATCCGGCGCAGCCGGCCGTGGCCGAGGCGGGCCAGGTCGCGGGCGAGTTCGGCGTCCTGCTCGCCCGAGGTGTCGAGCAGCACGTCCAGCCGCGGCAGCCGGGCCGCGAACGGACATGGGTCCGGGCCGGCGTTGTGCACGCAGTCCGACAGCAGCACCGCCCGCGCGTCACGGGCCGGCACCCGCGCCAGCTCACGCGCTGCCACCTGCAACGGCCACGCGATGTTGGTCAGCCCCTTGGCCGGGATGCGCAGCATCGTATCGAGCAGCGCCTGCGGTGGAACCCGCTGCCCCAGCCGGCTCAGCACGGCCGCGTCGGACCAGAACGCCACGACGGCCAGGTCGTCGCGGCTCAGCTCGGCCGCCAGCGCGCCGACCGTGGCGGCCGCGGTGCGGATCCGCTCTCCCCGCATCGAGCCGGACACGTCGACCAGCAGCAGCACGCTGCGCCGGGTCCTGACCTGCTCCCGGACGATGATGTCGTCCTCGTCCGGCAGCGGATGCTCGACCAGCTGCGCCACGGTCCGGTCCAGGTCGATGTCGTCCGAGCCGCCCCGGTACCTCAGGCTGGCCAGCTCGCCGAACCCGCGCCGCGCGGTGACGTCCCGGCGCGGCCGGGCCACCGCGAGCCGGGCGGCGATCTGCCGGGCCCGGCGCAGCGTCTCCGGGTCGGGGCCCTCGCCATCCGGGACGGCGGAGACCTCGGCCCGTTCGGCGGTCACGGCGGGCCCGCCGCTGCCGGTCCGCGGTCTGCTCGGGCGCCCGCCCCGGTCACCGGTCAGGACCAGGCCCCCGGCCCCGCCCCGGCCGTCCGCCTCGAACAGCTGCGGCGCCGCGTCGAGCTGCTTGGGCCGGCGCCGCAGCGGCGCCATCCGCGTCGCCCGGGCCTGGCCAGGCCGCCGCACCGGCGAGCCGGCCGGCACTGCTCTTCAACCAGGCGCCGCCGCGGCCGGGGCTAGGATGAACTGGTCCTCCCAGATCTGCCGCAGCACCGCCTCCGGCGTCGCCTCGACGGTCTCGTCCAGGAAGATCCGCCCGGACAGCGCGACCACCATCGCGTCGTACACCAGCTCCGGGTAGTCCCCCGGGCCCCGCAGCGCCAGCAGCTGCCCCGCCACCAGCGTGAGGTCGATGGCGCCCCGCACGCTGCTGCCCTGCCGGATGTCCAGGTGCTCGCGGGTGGCCCGGGTGACTGCCACGCCGTCCGCGACCAGCCGCCGGTACAGCCCGGGGGCGACCGAAGGCAGCGGCGCCCGCAAGGCCACGATGCCGCGCTCCGCTTCCGCGTCCTGGTAGCCGATGGCCAGCCGGCAGATGCGATCGTGCACCGACGTGGACAGCCGGGTCGTGCCCACGTTGTCGTAGGGGTTCATGGAGGCGACCACGCGGAACGTGGGCGCCGCGGTCACGATCCCGGCGGTGGGCACCGCGACCTGCCGTTCGGCCATCGCGGTCAGCAAGGTGTTGAGGGTGTCCTCGGGCGCCCGGTTGAACTCCTCGATGTACAGGAAACCGCCCTCGCGCATCGCCCGCAGCAGCGGGCCGTCGACGAAGTTGTCCGGGCTGTAGTCCTCGCGCAGCACCCGGGCCGGGTTGTGGTGGCCGATCAGCTTGGACGGCGTGAGGTCGGCGTTGCCTCGACGAAGACCAGCGGGATGCCCCACTCGGCCGTGATGGCCCGCAGCAGGGTGCTCTTGCTGGTGCCCGGTGGCCCCTCGAGGATGATGTCGCGGCCCGCGGCCACCGCCGCGAGCACGAGGGTGAGCTCGCGCTCGCGGCCGACCAGGTGCGCGGCGACCCGGTCGTAGGTGGCCGCCAGGCTGGATTCGGTCATTTGATGAGCAGGCCGGCGTCGATGGGAAGCGTCACACCGGTAACGTAACGCGACTCGTCCGAGGCCAGCCACAGCACCGCGTTGGAGATGTCGATCGTCTCGACCCACGGGATCGGCAGGAGGTTCAGCTCCCCGAAGCGGGGTGCCAGCGCCTCCTTGGTCCGCTCCGCCTCCGGGAGGTCGGGCGCGAACAGCTCGTAGGTGGCCGAGTTCTGGATCATGCCGGTGTCGACCGCGGTGGGGTGCACGCTGTTCACCCGGATCATGTCCGGGGCCAGCTCGTGCGCCAGCGTGCGCATCAGCCCGACTACGCCGTGCTTGGCCGAGTTGTAGTGCCCGGTGTTCGGGATCGCCTTCAGCCCGGCCGTGGAGCTGGTCAGGATGACCGAGCCTCCGCCCGCCACCCGCAGGTGACCGATGGCGGCCTTGACCGCGTGCCACACGCCGGTGAGGTTGACGTCGATCATGTCCTGCCAGGTGGTCTCGTCCATGTCGGCCAGCGTGCCGAAGCTGAAGATGCCGGCGTTGGCCGAGACGATGTCCAGCCGGCCGAGCTGGGCCACGCCCTCGTCGACGGCGGCCTTGACCGCGCCGTAGTCCCGCACGTCGGCCTGGGTGGCGACGATGCGGCGGTCCAGCGCCTCGACCTCCTTGACCGTCTCGGCCAGGTCCTCCGGCGTCGACATCTCATACGGAACCGTAGCCACCTGGCCGCACAGGTCGACGGCGATGATGTCCGCGCCCTCCTGCGCCAGCCGGACCGCGTGCGACCGGCCCTGGCCGCGGGCCGCGCCGGTGATGAAGGCGACCTTGCCCGCTACTCGTCCTGCCATGCTGCGCACTACCTCACTTCTTGTTGGTGAACCCCGCGTCGACCGGCAGCGTCACGCCGGTGACGTAGCGGGCGTCGTCGGACACCAGCCACAGGATCGCGTTGGAGATGTCCACCGGCTCGACCATGTCGACCGGGAGCGCGTTGGCCATCGCCTGGGACAGGCTGGGGTCGCTGGCCAGGAAGGCCTGCATGATGTCGTTCACCACCATGGGCGTGTTGACCCCGGTCGGGTGCACCGAGTTCACCCGGATGCGGTGCGGGGCCAGGTAGTTCGCGTACGAGCGCATCAGCCCGACCACGCCGTGCTTGGAGGCGGTGTAGCCGAGGCCGCCGCGGCCGGAGCCGCCGATCCCGTTGATCCCGGCGGTGGAGCTGGTCAGCACGATCGCGCCGCCCGCGCCGCGTTCGATCATCGACGGGACGGCGATCTCCACCGTGTTGAACACGCCGGTCAGGTTCACGTCGATCACGTCTTGCCAGGCCTCGTGCGGCTCCTTGCCCGGCGACATCGGCGCGATGCCGGCGTTGGCCAGCACGATGTCGACCGGCCCGAGTTCGGCCACGCCGGCCTCGAACGCCGCGCGCAGGCCCGCCTCGTCCCGCACGTCGGCCTGCCGGGCGACGATCCGCCGGTCCAGCGCCTCGACCTCCTTGGCCGTCTCGGCCAGGTCCTCGGGCGTGGCCATCGGGTAGGCCACGCTGCCGATCTGGGCGCAGATGTCGACCGCGATGATGTCCGCGCCCTCCTGCGCCAGCCGGACGGCGTGCGACCGCCCCTGGCCGCGGGCCGCGCCGGTGATGAAGGCGACCTTGCCTTCGAGCTTTCCTGTCACTTTTGTCATTCCTTTCACTTCAGCCACAACGATTCGCGTGGTTGAACCTGAGCCCGCCCCGTGGCCCGGTCAGGCCGGCGTTCGGAAACCGGCCAGCGGGTTCTCGTCGCCGGCCCGGTCCGGCCTGTGTCTGGCTGGTCTGGGTCCGATTGTCACCGGCACCGGACGGGACCGGTGCGAATGATCACCGAACGGCCTGGGCGCAGTGGCCCCGGCGACCGCCGCGAGCGCCTGCTCGCCGTGCCCCTTGA